>JAEEGL017440374.1_pt1 | contig 13005 bp, 9 predicted proteins | sample 9134231 | NCBI WGS metagenome assembly JAEEGL01 (sample SAMN16246548, study PRJNA631951) | gut metagenome | biome: gut microbiome; feature: rumen; material: fiber-attached | host: Bos | place: Iran: Karaj | collected 2018-10 | reverse complement strand
TGAGGTTCAGCGTCCTGGCGAGCACGAAACCGGCGATCGCTCCGACGAAAAGCGTTGGACCGAAGGTTCCTCCGACTCCGCCGCCGGCATTGGTAAATGTCATTGAAAATACTTTCAGCAGCATTACCAGGAGGAAGAATACCGGTATCATCCATGGTATGTCCAGTATCGATGAGAGCCAGGATGATCCCTGGTAGTTGATGTCAGTCCCGTTCAGCAAAGGGTGCAGGAAGTTGTAGCCTTCTCCGTAGAGCGGAGGAAGGAGGAATATGAGTATTCCAAGTCCCACGGAGCAGAAGGCCCATTTCGCATACCTGTTCTTGATTCCGCTCATCTTGTCTTCCAGCCAGAGGGTCGTCCTGGTGAAATACAGGGAGCAGAATCCGCAGAATACTCCGAGCATCACATAGAACGGCAGGTTCTGGAGCATGAACGGAGACAGGGTGCATTCGAACGGAAGGTCGTTTCCGAGGAATATATATGAGACCACGGCCGCAGACACGCTGGAGAGCAGCAGAGGCATCATTGATGTCATCGATATGTTGAACAGCAGTATCTCGAGGGTGAACAGCACTCCCGCCAGCGGGGCCTTGAATATTCCGGAGACTGCCGCGGCGGCTCCGCATCCGATGAGTATGGTCATGTTCCTGTATGACATGCCCATTTTCCTGGCGAAGTTGGATCCTATGGCCGCTCCAGTATAAACGATCGGAGCTTCTGCTCCGACTGATCCTCCGAATCCGATGGTGATGGAACTGGTAAGTATCGATGTCCACATGTTGTGCGGCTTGATACGGGAATCGTTCTTCGATACTGCGACGAGCACTTTAGTGACGCCGTGGCCGATATTATCTTTTACCACATACTTCAGCAGGAGCAGGGATATCATCATTCCGACGCCCGGCACGACGAGAAATAGCAGATAGTCATATCCTTCGCCGAATACGCCTGCAAGGGCTTCATGGAAGAAGTCTATCAGCTTATGGAGCACGACGGCGGCCAGTCCGCTGCATATGCCGACTGCAAGGGAAAGTATGAGCAACTTCCTCTTTTCGGACATGTTCATCACGGCCTTGAAGGGCGATGAGCAGGGCTTATTTGCTGTCTTTTTCTCCATCCTTACAAAGCTACGAAAATCTCCCGGAAAATCCCAGTCCGCCCCACCAAATACTTTCCTCCCCTTCCGCGTCGGATGACGGACGAGACCGGAAGGAACAAAAAAGGGCGGCCCGGGAAAGGGTCGTCCTTATATCTTGCTTAAAGCGGAAAAGCGAATCAACGTCAGATCGCCAGACTAGGCATCAGCCGAATCATCATCTCCATTTGAATACTGGGAGATATTGTCATCCGGAAGCTCGCCTCCGGTATCGCCATCGCCAGTTGTTGCCTCGTCCTCATCGCCTCCGTCTTCTCCGTCGAGCCAGCGCTCGATATCATCGATATTATCAGTCTTTACCTTTATCTTGACAAGATAGATTGCATCAGGAATTTCAATGGTCACGGCATAGAAGCATGTGCCATCAGGCTTGTCATATCTAAGCAGGTCAGGAAGGTAATCATTAAATCCTTTAGGGTACTTCTCGGCAAAAGCCTCAGCAAGCTCCTTGGACATATTTTCGTAGCTTACAACCGCTCTCTTCTTTGGTGTAGTCGCCATACTTGATAAATGTCAGTTTAGTATTTAGATTTAGTCGTTTTTCCGTTTCTGCCTGCAATATTAGGACATTATTTCTGAATAGCAATACGCTTTTTGACTTTTTTTTCAAAAATTATTTTCTGTTAAAGAAAAACGACTTCTGGCGCTTCTTTTTCTCAGGATCACGCTCCACGAAAACAGGCTTCATAGTCCTCGGATCAATCCCCGTATAGAACATCACGGACGACGTAGTCATAGGCGTCGGAGTATAGTCCTGCACCTGGTCCATATATAGGCCGCGGAGGGCCGGATGACGCGCAAGTTTCTGCATGTCACTCATTTCGCATCCGGGATGCGACGAAATGAAATAAGGCACTATCTCCGAATGGCGGCCCGCCTCCCGGTTGATCTGGTCAAACTCCCCGCGAAGCCTCTCGAAAAGCCTGAACGTAGGCTTGCCGAGATAATACAGCACCTTGTCCTCGGTATGCTCCGGAGCCACCTTCAGTCGCCCCGAAGTATGGTCCAGCACAAGCTCCTTGAGATAAGGCTTCGAACTCTCGTCCACAAAACCCTTCTCATCAAGGAACAAATCGTAACGGATGCCGCTTCCAATATAGGAATGACGTATTCCCTTGACGGAGTCGACGCGATGGTACAGTTTCAGCAGACGTTCATGGTTCCTGTTCATGTTCTTGCATGGGGACGGGAACAGACACGACTGTCGGCGGCAGACCTTGCACAATGCTTCGTTCTTGCCTCGCATTCCATACATGTTCGCCGTCGGGGCGCCCAAGTCTGAGATATTCCCGGCAAAGCCCGGCAACTTCTTCAGACCCTCCACCTCCTTCAGGATCGAAGCCTCGCTGCGTGAAGAGATGAACTTGCCCTGATGGGCCGCGATTGTACAGAAATTACAGCCGCCGAAGCAGCCCCTGTGGGTATTGATGGAAAACTTGATCATGTCGAAGGCCGGAATCCTCTTGTCCTTGTAGCGGGGATGAGGCAGCTTCGTATAAGGGATATCCCAGAAATCGTCCATCTCTTCCTGGGTCGCAGGTGGATAAGTCGGGTTGATCTGCACATATCCGTCGCCATACGGCTCTATGATCACCGGCGGATACATCATGTTCGCCAATATCTCGATCTCATGGAAATTCTCGGCGAAAGCCTTCTTGTCGGAGCAGCACTCCTCGAAAGAATGAAGGATCTTCGCATCCTTGACCTTGGGCTTTCCGCTCATGTAGAAGCCTATCTGCCTGATCTGGTGCAGCTGATGCATGTTCCTGCCGGCCTCTATGCCGCGGGTAAGCTCCAGCATCGTCCTCTCCCCCATTCCATAGCACAGGAAATCAGCTCCGCTGCTCACCAGCACCGAAGGCAGCAGCTTGTCCTGCCAGTAATCATAATGCGTCAGACGTCGGAGGGAAGCCTCGATGCCGCCGATCACCACCGGAATCTCCGGAAACAGCTGCTTCAATATCTTCGTATAGACAGTCACGGCATAGTCCGGACGCTGGCCGGCCTTCCCGTCCGGAGTATAGGCATCGTCATGGCGCAGACGCTTCCCGGCAGTGTAATGGTTCACCATGGAGTCCATGGCTCCGGCATTCACTCCGAAATACAGCCTCGGAGCACCCAGCTTCTTGAAATCACGAAGGTCATCCCTCCAGTTAGGCTGAGGGACGACGGCAACTCTGTAACCATGCTTCTGGAGCCATCTGGCAATTACTGCAGTTCCGAACGAAGGATGGTCGATGAACGCATCACCCGTGAACAGGATCACGTCAATGTAATCCCATCCAAGGCGTTCAACCTCCTTCACGGATGTAGGAATCATATACCATCTGTCTTCACTCATGACTTTCTCTTTCTTTTAGCTTTCTTAGGTATCGTCAATGTATAACGGACTCCTGCATTGGGCTCCGAAGCGACCGTTATAGCCCCTCCGTGGAAGAGCACTGCATTCTTGACGATCGACAGTCCGAGTCCGGTGCCGCCCATCTTGCGGCTCCTGCCCTTGTCGACGCGGTAGAAACGCTCGAATATGCGCTTCAGGTGTTCCGGAGGAATACCCACCCCGTCGTCCGAGAACAGGAACTTCCATGCAGCGGAATTCTCGACCGCGGAAACCGTGATCGTGGCCCCTTCCCCTGCATAGTTGATACTATTGTCGGTCAGGTTCCTGAAAATGCTGTACAGAAGCGAATAGTTGCCTTCTATGAGCACTTTCTCCGGCAGTCTGTTGTGGAAGGCCATGCTGGCCGTTCCTCTCTGCAAAGCCGTTTCCTTGATTATCGTATCGATCATGGCCGTCACATCCACGACCTCATATTCATGCATCTTCGCCCCGAAATCGAGACGGTTCAATATCGAGATGTCCTGCAGCAGGGAGCAAAGCCTCCCGGACTGCGCATAGCATCTCTTGATGAACTGCGTCTTGGTCGCATCGTCCATGTCCGGATTGGAGATAATGGTCTCCAGATAGCCCTGGATACTGGTCACAGGGGTCTTAAGTTCATGGGAGATATTCTGGGTGAGCTCACGGCGCATCCTCGAGTTCTCCTCATTGCTCTGCTCCGATATGATCCTGTTGATAATCGCCACGAAAACCAGAAGGACGATTATGAGCACTACGATCATTATCAGGGCAATCCCTATGATGGTATTGTAACTCATTTGCCGAAATAATAGCCGAATCCCGAACGGGTATGTATCCTGGACGAATACTGTCCTATCTTCTTGCGCAACCTGGTGATATTCACGTCCACGGTCCTGTCAAGTACCAGCACGTCGTCAGGCCATACCTCCGCGATAAGCTCGGAACGGGAGAATACCCGCCCCTGCTCGGAAAGCAGAAGCTGCAGCAAGTCAAACTCCGTCCTGGTAAGGAATACCTCTTCCCCGTCCACGCTCACAGTCTTCCTCTCCTTGTCCAGCATCAGTCCCTCATAGACCAGCTTGTCATCTTCAATGGAGGAGCTTCTCCTTAGCACGGCGTTGATCCTGGCAAGCAGTTCCCTGATGGAGAACGGCTTCGGGACATAGTCATCAGCCCCGAGTTCCAGCCCACGGACGGTATCGTCCTCTGAATCTCTCGCAGTAAGGAAGATTATCGGAATGTCGGAAGTACGCGAGTCCCCCTTTATCCGGTCGGCAAGGTCGAATCCGGACATACCCCCCATCATGACGTCAAGGAGCATGAGGTCATAGCCGCGCAGGTCCTTTTCAAGGGCATCCTCCGCCGAAAAAACGCTGTCTACGTGATAGCCTTCTTTCTCCAGGTTGAATCGGATGATGTCACAGAGATCGGGCTCGTCATCGACCACAAGTATGCTTTTTTTCGGAATCATGCCGAAAGATAAGCAATTTTACGCAATTCCTATTCTTGCGTCTATCACATTTTCAACATAACCGGCAAATTTCTCGCCTTCGTTAAGCAGATCGACATATATCGTACCGACGGCATATGAGTACAGATGACTGTCCACGTCGGATGCATTCTCGTTCTTGAAAGCATTGCATGCGGCATCGATCTGATGGCCGAGGGACAGTCTTCTCGCAGACTCCGGATTCTCGAGAATATGGTTCATTTCCTCGAGATAATCCGTCAACAGGCCGAACATCTTGTCAAGGTTCTCATCCTGCTTCGGATCGAACGCAGCCTTGCTTTCCTTCTTCCTGTTGAATGTCCTTGCGAAAGAATAGCAGCTGTCGCCTACGCTCTCGATTTCATTCACCTCCCTGAGCATAGTACGTATCTTGGCCTTGGTATCATCGCTCAAATGGGCATTGCTGACATCAGAAAGGTATTTTCCGATCTCCGCTTCCATGTTGTCACATATCTGCTCATACTTTCCGATGCGCTCATACATGGCGGCGAACTCGTCGTCATCGCTGATGGCTCTGAGTTCCTTGACCATGTTGAACATCCTGGTGACCCTCTCGGCAAACACAAGCATCTCCTTCTGGGCCTGGAGCACGGAAATCTCAGGGGTCTTCATGATACCGCTCTGGATATAGCTGAGGCGGAAGACCTCATCTTCTTCATGATTCTTGCCCTTGATCACCTTGCATACGAATTTCTCTATCTGAGGAATCAGCCAGATGAGTATCAGGGTGTTAGTCACATTGAATACGGTATGGAACGTCGCAAGGGTAAACGAGAGCCTGGTCGGATCCTGGGTATCCGAGCCCGGATCGACGCCCGTAAGCCTGCAGATCATGTTGACGAACGGATAGAACAGAATCAGTACCCATATCACGCCGAAGATATTGAATACCAGATGGGCGAATGCCGCCCTCTTGGCCTGAGTATTTGCGCTCATGGCGGCGAAATTTGCCGTTAGCGTGGTTCCGATGTTCTCGCCCATGACCAGGGCAAGTCCCTGATATATAGGGAGCACTCCGCTGGTGCAAAGCACCATTGTTATGGCCATAAGCGCCGCCGATGACTGTGCGATCACGGTAAGCACCGTACCGATGAGCAGGAACAGCAGTATTGTCAGATAGCTTCCAGTATCGAAGGACGTGAAGAAATCCACGATCTGCTGGTTGCTGGCCAGGTCGAGCTCGCGGCCGGTAATGTTGAGCGTTCCGAGCGCGAAGAACATGAACGAAACTCCAAACAGGAAATCTCCGAGATAGCGCTGCTTCTTCATGTGGATCAGGGTGATTCCCACAAGGAAAGCCGGCCATACGAGATTCGTTATGTTGAAGGAGAATCCGGCAGACATGATCCATGCAGACAGAGTCGTGCCGATATTTGCGCCCATTATCACTGAGATAGCCTGAGCAAGAGAAAGCAGGCCTGCATTTACGAAGGAGACCGTCATCACGGTCGTTGCGGCGGACGACTGTACGGCTACAGCCACCACCATTCCGGTGAGCACTCCAGTCAAGCGGTTGGTCGTCATTGCTCCCAGCACATGTCGAAGCTGGGGTCCGGCCATTTTCTGAAGGGCTTCGCTCATGGTCTTCATACCGAAGATAAGGAGAGCCAACGCCCCTAAGAGTTTGAATACAATTAACATTATCCGAGTATTATCCACTACAAATTTAATTTCTCTTTGCGCAATACAAAAGAAAACTTGCTGATTGTAACGAGATTGTAATATTTTTTTATCGAATGAAGGCAAGAAAGCCGTCATATCTGTTTGACATGACGGCTTTCTCACATATATATGATCCTTAAGTTAGGTTCTTGTCTACATCCTCTCAGGCAGGTTGATTCCGAGGATGCCCATAGCCTTTACAAGGATTCTGGCGATTGTTCCGATGAGCGTGAGCCTGTAGGCAAGTACCTTGCCGTCAGACTCTTTCAGGATAGGAGTGTCATGGTAATACTGGTTGAACTCCTTGGCGAGGTCATACGCGTAATTGGCTATGACTGCCGGCGAAAGGGCTGCGCCAGCTTCCGCCACCTTCTCAGGGAAGAGTCCCATCATCTTGATGAGACGAATCTCCTTGGCAGAAGGAACGATGTCGGAAGATACCGAGGCTGCGCCGTAGCTGAGGCCCTTTTCTTCCGCCTTGCGGAGAATAGAGCAGATTCTCGCATGCGTGTACTGGATGAACGGACCGGTGTTGCCGTTGAAGTCAATGGACTCCTTAGGATTGAAGAGCATGGTCTTCTTAGGGTCCACCTTCATGATGAAATACTTCAGCGCGCCGAGACCGATCATGTGGAAGAGCTTCTCCTGTTCGTCGGCCGGCATGTCGGCAAGCTTGCCTGACTCCAGCGACGTGGCCTTTGCCTCTTCGTACATCTTCTCGATAAGGTCGTCTGCGTCCACGACGGTTCCCTCTCGTGATTTCATCTTGCCCTCAGGCAGCTCCACCATTCCATATGAGAGATGGTAGATCTGGTCTGACCAGTCGAAGCCGAGTTTCTTGAGGATCAGCTTGAGCACCTGGAAATGGTAATCCTGCTCGTTGCCGACCACATATACATGGGAATCGAGGTCATACTGGGCGAAACGTCTCTCGGCCGTACCGAGGTCCTGTGTAATATATACGGATGTGCCGTCTCCGCGGAGCACGAGCTTGCGGTCGAGACCGTCGGCGGTAAGGTCGCACCATACCGAACCGTCAGCCTCTCTTTCGAGCACTCCCATGTCCAGGCCCTTCTGCACGAGCTCCTTGCCGAGAAGATAGGTCTGGGATTCATAGTCAACCTTGTCGAAGGATATGCCGAGAGCCTTGTAAGTCTCGTCGAAACCCTTGAACACCCAGGAGTTCATCATCTCCCAGAGGTCACGGACTTCCTTGTCCCCCTGCTCCCATTTGACAAGCATCTCATGAGCCTCCTTGAGAGACGGAGCCTCTTTCTTGGCCTCATCCTCGCTCATGCCCTTGTCCATAAGTTCCTTGACCTCAGCCTTGTAAAGCTTGTCAAAGGCCACATAACAGTCGCCTACGAGATGGTCGCCCTTCTTTCCGGTAGATTCCGGAGTGGCGCCGTCGAAGCATTTCTGCCAAGCCAGCATCGACTTGCAGATATGCACTCCACGGTCGTTCACGAGAGTCGCCTTGATGACCTCGTTACCGCAGGCCTTGAGAAGCCTCGATACGGAGTCACCGAGGAGATTGTTCCTGATATGACCGAGATGGAGCGGCTTGTTGGTGTTAGGAGAAGAGAATTCGACCATGATCCTGCGTCCCGTAGGAGCAAGCTGGCCGAAATCAGCATCAGCGACCATTCCGGCGAACATTTCGTTCCAGTAAACAGTAGAGAAGAGGAGGTTCAGGAAGCCCTTGACGGAATTGTATCCGGCAATTTCAGGGACATTCGCAACCAGCCACTCGCCTATCGCGTTACCGGTGTTCTCCGGGGCTGAATGAGATATTTTAAGAAGGGGAAAAACCACGAGGGTATAATCCCCTTCGAATTCTTTTCTTGTGACGCTTACCTGCAGCTGCGCAGCATCGATTTCGGCTCCGTAAAGAGCCTTGATGGCCTCGGCGGCCTTTTTCTGAACAAATACTTCCGGTGTCATTAGCTTTCCCCTCTATTATCCAAGATAACCTTTAAGCAGCTTGCTTCTGTTCGGGCTCTTGAGCCTGCGGATCGCCTTCTCCTTGATCTGGCGGACCCTCTCACGGGTAAGGCCGAAACGCTCTCCAATCTCTTCGAGAGTCATTTCCTGGCAGCCGATGCCGAAGAATGACTTGATGATTTCGCGCTCGCGGCTTGAAAGGGTAAGCAGCGCCCTCTCGATCTCGGTGTTGAGAGACTCATTCACGAGAACCCTGTCCGCGCTCGGAGAATCATCGTTCGGAAGCACGTCCAGAAGGCTGTTGTCCTCGCCTTCAACGAACGGCGCATCTACTGAGACATGCCTGCCGGATACTCTGAGGGTATCTGAGATCTTGTCCTTAGGGACATCGATCATCTCGGAAAGTTCTTCGCTTGACGGCTGACGCTCATTCTCCTGCTCGAACTTGGACAGAGCCTTGTTGATCTTGTTGAGCGATCCCACCTGGTTGAGCGGGAGCCTTACGATACGTGACTGCTCTGCAAGAGCCTGGAGTATGGACTGACGGATCCACCATACCGCATAGGATATGAACTTGAATCCACGTGTTTCGTCAAATTTCTCTGCGGCCTTGATAAGTCCGAGGTTACCCTCGTTGATAAGGTCCGGCAGGCTGAGTCCCTGATTCTGGTACTGTTTCGCAACAGAAACCACGAATCTCAGGTTTGCTCTTGTAAGTTTTTCAAGTGCGACCTGGTCGCCTTTGCGAATTCTCTGTGCGAGCTCTACCTCCTCCTCCGGAGATACCAGCTCTTCCCTTCCGATTTCCTGGAGATACTTGTCCAGGGATGCACTCTCGCGGTTTGTGATCGATTTGGTGATCTTTAGCTGTCTCATCTAAATCTAATAAGCATTAATCCTTGCCGAAGCCGAAGTAGGATTCGCGTCCGGATGCCGTTACACCCTGGATGAATATCGACCTCTTCGCCTTTTTGGCAATATTTATAACATCCTCAGGTTTGCTTACAGGTTCATCGTTCACAAACTGGATTATGAAGCCTTCGCTGCCTCCCGCATTGAGCACCTTGCCCGGGCCAAGAGATACGATTTCCACTCCACTCTTCAATCCGAGAGCCTCCAGAGTTCCTTTTTCAGGAGTCTTGAGCCTGGCACCATAGAATGCTACGGAGCCGTCCTCAGCGACTGTTCCGGTCTGCTCGGCTGAAGCCTGGAATGTAACTTCAAAATCATGTTTCTTGCCATCGCGGACGACTGTGACCACAGCCTTGTCTCCCGGATGGAAACTACCGACTTTTGCCTGCACATCAACAGGGCCTTTGACCATGTCAGAATTGATTGAGACGATGACGTCGCCCTTCTTCAATCCTGCCTTGTCAGCAGCACTGCTCTTTGAAACCTCGTTAATATATACGCCTGAAAGTGAAGAAAGTTTCAAATCTTTTGCAATTTCTTCGGTAACAGGAGACATGGTGATTCCGAGCACGGCCCTGCGGACGCTTCCGAAGTCTATAAGGTCCTCTACTATAGCCTTTACCATGTTGGATGGAATGGCGAAAGAATATCCCGAATATGCGCCGGTCTGGGAGATGATTGCAGTGTTGATTCCAACGAGCTCGCCGCTCTTGTTGACGAGGGCTCCGCCGGAGTTTCCAGGGTTGACGGCAGCGTCGGTCTGGATGAATGATTCAATCTTGAATTCCCTTTCATTCTGCATCGAGCGGCCCTTAGCGCTGACGATTCCGGCAGTGATGGTACCCTTGAGCTGTTCGCCGAGAGGGCTGCCGATCGCAAGCACCCATTCTCCGAGACGGAGCTTGTCTGAATCGCCGAAGGTGACGGTCGGGAGACCTTCCGCATCGATCTTCACGAGAGCGACGTCAGTGACAGGATCCTTTCCGATCACGGTTGCCTCATATGACTTATTGTTGTTCAGGGTCACTTCAACCTTTGTGGCGTTTGCGACCACATGGTTGTTGGTCACGATATATCCGTCAGGACGGATGATCACGCCCGAGCCGCTTCCCTGCTGCTCACTAGGGCCGTCAAAGCCGAAGAAGTAACGGAGGAACGGATCCATCTGAGAATAATCGCTCTTCACGGTAACCTTGACGTAGACTACGGCGTCAACGGCCGACTCGGCTGCGTATGTCAGGTCAGGGAATACGTCATCCTGTGACAGATTGACAGTCCTGTACATGCTTCCGTCCAGGTTTGTGACTACCTGGTCCTGAGTCTTGGGCGCGCATGCCCTCACAACTGTAAATGCCGTGACGACAGCTATTACTGCTGAGGTCAAGATAGTTTGAAATGCTTTACTCATGATATCTTTGTTATTTGAATTTTCCGGTCATTGCAAAGTCAAATAATATGCCAAAACATATGCGGAGTTTTACGAATAATTTATTAACTTTGTCATCTGATAGGCGATATGACGGCCTGTCAGAAATTGAATATAAATTTAGATTTAGATATGAAACTGGTAGTATCAAGTTCCGAACTTCTGAAAGCAATCCTTACAGTTCAGAAGGCTATCCCTGCAAAAACCACAGAAGCCATCCTCGAAGACTATCTCTTCGTGCTCAGCGGCAGCACCCTCGAAATCACTGCCTCTGACAAGGAAATCACCCTCAAGACGGTGATCGAAGTGGAGAGCACCGAGCAGGAGGGCCGCATGGCCGTTCCTGCCAGACAGATGACAGATCTGCTCAAGGAACTTCCAGACCAGCCTCTGACCATCAGCACGGTCAGCGAAAGCTCGTTCACCTGCGCATGGGCAAGCGGAGAGTCCACTCTCCCTTACTTCAACCCTGACGACTATCCTCAGGTCCAGACCGTGGGCGACAACGCCACCCTGATCAAGATTTCGGCGGAGACCCTCGCAGACGGCATCTCCAACACCGTATATGCATCCTCCGACGAGGACAACAGGCCTGTGATGAACAGTATTTTCTTCGACATCAAGGCTGACTGCACCACCCTGGTCGCATCCGACCTCCAGAAACTTATCTGCTACACCGCAGACGACGTAAAGGCTCCTGCAGACTCTTCGTTCATTCTCAACAAGAGACATGCAAACGTGCTCAAGAGCCTTCTCGGCAAGGAAAGCGGAGAGATCGAGGTGAACTTCGACGAGAAGATCGCCATCTTCAAGTTCGGCAACACCACGATGATCAGCTGCCTGGTAGTCGGAAAGTATCCTGACTACAGCACGATCATCCCTAAGAACAACTCAAACATCCTCAGGATAAACAGGATGCAGATGCTCAACACCGTAAGGCGTATCGCTGTCTGCTCCCCTAAGGCATCCAACCATATCCGTTTCGACCTGACGGCAGGATCCCTCGAGATCTCGGCCCAGGATCTCGGATTCGAGATCGCCGCACATGAGAAGATCGCCTGCAGCTACGAGGGCGAGGACCTCACGATCGGATTCAAGTCGACCCACATCGTGGACATCCTCTCCAACATAGGTTGCGAGGAGATCGTCATGAAATTCGCGGACAAGCGCCGTTCTGCCCTCATCATGCCGTCTGAAGACGAGATCGGCACGTTCAGGGCCTTCGGTATCGTAATGCCAATAATGGTAAGATAATTCAGCTTATGGAACTTTCTCTTGAAAGACCTCTGCTCTTCTTCGACATAGAGAGCACGGGCCTTAACATAGCCAGCGACGCAATTGCCGAGCTGTCCTTCGTAAAGATTCTCCCTGGCGGCGAGCAGCGCATCAAGACATGGAGGCTCAAGCCATGGGACTATGAGAACAAATGCCAGAAGGCCATGAATCCCAGCGCCAGCAAGGTCAACGGGATCGTGGATGATGACCTGAAGGACTGCCCTACTTTCGCCGAATGTGCGGACGAGATCGTTTCATGGCTCGAAGACTGCGACCTCGCAGGATTCAACTCGGCCAAGTTCGACCTCCCGATGCTCGCCGAAGAGATAGAGCGAGTAAGGAAGTACAGCGGAAAGGATTTCGACATCAACCTTCACGGAAAAGAGATGGTGGACGTACAGACCATCTACCACCTCATGGAGCCGCGTAACCTCAAGGCTGCATACCGTTTCTACTGCGGTGGCGAGGATTTCGAGAACGCCCACTCCGCAGAGGCTGACACCCTTGCGACATACGCCGTGCTCAAGGGAGAGCTCGACAGATATCCTGAGGAGCTCAAGAACAACGTCAAGTTCCTTGCCAATTTCGGCGGCAAGCCGAAGAACGTGGACTACGCCGGCCGTCTCTACTATGGAGAGAACGACGAGCCTACAATCAGCTTCGGAAAGCATAAAGGCCGCACCGCAAGGGAAGTATGGGCCACGGAGCCGTCATATTTCGCATGGATAATGAACGGAGACTTCACGCTGGACACCAAG
>JAEEGL017103026.1_pt1 | contig 13005 bp, 7 predicted proteins | sample 9134231 | NCBI WGS metagenome assembly JAEEGL01 (sample SAMN16246548, study PRJNA631951) | gut metagenome | biome: gut microbiome; feature: rumen; material: fiber-attached | host: Bos | place: Iran: Karaj | collected 2018-10 | reverse complement strand
GACGGAGATCTGTTTACGCTTGATTATATGCGTCTGGCTGATGACGGAAATATGTCCTATCATCAGATGGCTTTTGCGCTTGCCGGCCAGCCGGGAGAAACAAATAATTTTATTCTGGCTTTCAGGGATATTGACCAATCTATTCGCAAGCACATTTCCGATAAGCGCTATTTAAGAGAACAGCTGGATATCGTAGAGACCTTAAGCCGCGATTACTACAATATCTTCAAGATCAATCCCCAGACGGGCGATGTGGTGATCTTAAAGCTTGACGGCTATGTAACAAAAGGCATGGAGGGTGCAGGCGAAAAGATATATTCTTACGATGTGCTCTATAAACAGTATGTTAAGGATCGCGTGTATTCTGAAGATCAGGAATGGATGTATGATGCCATATCTTTAAACACGATCAAAAACAAACTTTTGAATAATTCGGAGTATGTTTCCAGTTACAGAGTTATGGATAAAGGTGAGGTACATTATTATCAGTTCACATATATTCTCATCAATGCCAATATTCCAAACAGTGATATGCTTGCCGGTTTTAAGAATGTTGACGACATCGTGGCTTCAGCAAAGGAGCGTCAGAATCTTGAGATTCTGGCCAGCACAGATATCATGACTGGTATTCTTAACCGCGGCAGTGGCGAGCGAAAAGTGATCGATGCCATGGCAAATGACAAAACGGGAATGCTCTGCATCTTGGATGTTGACAGATTTAAGGATATAAATGATGAATATGGTCATAGCGTCGGAGATAAGGTGATCCGCGGAATTGCGGATGTATTAAAGCTCGCCTTCCGTGATGAGGATATAATCTTCCGTTTGGGCGGCGATGAGTATGCCGCATATGTTATGAACTTAGATGATGAAGAAGACGGTAAGGTGGTAATGGACCGCGTCTTTAAGGAAATCTCTGATATGGATATTCCGGAGCTAAAGGGCAGAGAAGTCTGTGTCAGCGCCGGTGCTGCTTTCTTCAAAGAAAACAGTAAGCTGTCTTTCGAGGAACTCTATAAACAGGCTGATAGCGGTGTATATGAGAGTAAAAAGATAAGCGGAAGCGCACTTATTTTCAGATAGGAGAAGCAAAAAGGCAACAGGATCATATTCATCAGGCTAAAAAGGGTTCACTTAAGTGAAGTCCTTCTCCATCCACATAAATTTTTTGCGTGCTCAAAGAACGGTTCAGCAGGTCCGTTCTCAACGTGATATAAAACTGTGTCAAAAGCACTTAGACAGGCTCGATATCTGTTATGATCTGAGCCTGTTTTGTTTTGATCTTGATATATACATAGTATCTGGCTTAAGGATTTCTTTATTCAGGCGAAAACTCTATCGCACCGTCACCTGCAGGTGCAAATTCCATGATGTCATCTTCACTGTCTGATGATTCTGTCACAGGTATGAGTTTAGTGATCGCCAAAACGATCTTATCATATCCGCTCATCATCAGATCATGATTCATGCGTACAAAATCGCTGTCCCCGTTATCTGCAGCCTCTTCCATTTTTGCAGCAAGTTCTGACAGTTTAAGCGCACCGATCATTTTCGAAGAGCTCTTTAGAGAATGAGCATATATCGAATAATCGTGCCAGTTTTCAGATTCAAAATTGTTCTTAAGTTCTCTTTCTTTCTCTTTCCTGCTCTGCACATAATCGGCAAGCATTGAACGATAGAAGTCTTCATCATTCTGACAGTATTTAAGACCTGTTTCAGGATCGATCCCGGCATCAGAAAGCATATTTAGATCACTGTCATAATGATTATCTGTTTTAACGTTTTCACTGTTCTTATTCAAAACCCGTTTAACTTTGTCTTTGGGAAGATGCTTCATCAGCATCTTTTCAAGAGCACCGCTGTCGATAGGCTTGGTTATATAGTCGCTGAATCCCTCTGCCATATATCTCTCTTTGGCACCCTTTACAGCATCGGCTGTCAGGCATATGACAGGTGCTTCGCAGCTTTTGCCACTGTCAGTCTCGCGGATCAGATGCAAAGCCTCGGTTCCGTCCATTTTTGGCATACGCTGATCCATGAGTATCAGATCATATCTGGTATTCTTTGCCATCTCAACCGCATCGGCCCCGCTTGTTGCTGTATCGATGATCATTTCCGTACTCTTTAAAAGATTTACAACTACAGTAAGATTTATCTTTGTATCATCTACCACAAGGATGCGTGCACTTGGTGCACGGAAGGATTCATGATACGTTCCCGCCTCCTTCATGAAAGCTTCATATCGCATCTGGAAATCACCTATAGGCGTGTCTGAGATGATCTTTTGCGGGATAGTAACAGTAAAGACTGATCCCTTTGAATATTCACTCTCGACTGAGATATTTCCGTTCATCATCTCAAGAAGGCGCTTGGTTATTACAAGCCCGAGTCCCGTGCCCTCCACGGTACTGTTCTGTTCCATTTCAAGACGCTCAAACTTGGTAAACAGTTTCTCGATATCCTCTTCTTTTATTCCTATGCCAGTATCGTTTACTATGAATTTAAGCAATAGTCCTCTGCCATCTAGCCTTGTCCCGTTAAGCGTAAGCCTTACTGAGCCTTTTGATGTATATTTGACTGCATTATTTAACAGATTTGTCAGGATCTGACGTATGCGGACCTCGTCGCCGCAAAGTTCATTGGGGATCGACTCGTCTATCTCAATTTTAAAATCCAGTCCCTTGTCCTGTGATTTAAACAGTATCATGTTGTTCAGATCATTAAGAAGCGAACACAGCTGGTAGGGAGCTTCGACTATATCTATATGTCCTGCCTCGATCTTTGAGAAATCAAGTATGTCATTAACGATAGCAAGCAGATTATTACCGGCCTTTTTCACATCCGAGGCATATGTTCCGATATTTTCAAGTGAATCCTTTATCTGTCCTTCTGATAGATCTAACGCATGATTCTGCTCCCTTAAGATCATCTCGTTCATGCCAAGAACCGCATTGATCGGTGTTCTTATCTCATGGGACATGTTAGCAAGAAATTCGCTCTTTGCATGATTTGCGCTCTCTGCCCGAACCTTTTCTTCAAACAGTTCTCCCTGCATTCGCACAAAAGGTCTGACAGTAAACATAGAAAGCAAAGCAGCAACCAGCAAAGAAAACAGAAGTATTATGATATAGCTGATGACCGTGGAACGTGTCTGTGCCGAGAGCTGTCCTTCAAACCATTCAACAGAGAAATCTACAGCTATTATTCCCGCCACATTTGTGTTTGAATCAAAGACAGGGCTGTATGCGCTGTAGAATTCGCCCCACTGATCCGTATACGGTATCTCATCAACGGCAGCAATCCCTTTTCCTGCTTTTGCAAGTGCTTCGGTATATTCCACACTGTCTCCGTAGCTTGCCGGAGTCACCTGGTCCAGGTCCATGGTAAAGATGAAATTACCTGGTGTTTCTTCCTTGATGCTATAAACATATTCAAGCTCTACATTATCCCTGAAGACCGCAAGCGTGTTATATACATCCTTGTATTTTCCGCTTCCGACATCTTCTTTTGTGATATCCTTTAGGACATCACCGCTAACTGACCCGGCCGCGCAGTTTGCTATATCGAGCATTCGCTGCTGGATCGCCTTTCTGATACCTATCCTTGCTCTATAAAGAGAAACTGTACAAAAAAGAATGCTGGATATCAGAAGAATGCACTCTACCATCAATATGATCTTGGTGGAAAGACTGTTTCTTGATCTCAAAATATACCCCCGTAGTATTTAGATAAGCTTATACCTCATATCCGTATATCTGTGTTCCTTGTCTTCAAATCCCAGTTTCTTGTATATGGGATAGCCTTCCTTTGTCGCGCTAAGATCTATTCTTCCAAGCCCGCGATCTCTTGCACAGTCAACAAGATTCTTCATCAGAGTAGAACACAATCCCTTTCCTCTGTATTCAGGCATCGTGTAGACGCTTAAGACTTCTCCGTAAAGACCGTTTAAAAGAATAGAGTTTGATGGCATCTCGATTATATGAAGATACGCAACGGAAACGATCCTATCATCATCTCTGGCTACAAAAGCGACCAGTTCCGTATTAAGCTTTCTTTCAAAATAATCCGGCAGCTGCTTTTCCATGCTCTCCTTTTCTATATCCGAAACAGATCCAAAGTCATCTGCCATATATGCGATCCTCATACGGATCAGCTCATTAATGTCATTTTTATCAGCTGTATCAAATACTATGCTCATTATATTTTCTCCATACTCATGCTTGCATTGCTGTATTTTGGATCACCTGTAACTTCACATTTAAACCACGAGGCAGGTCTGTACATTTTCGCACTTTCCTCATCAGGGAATTCAACCTCGGCTATCACCCTTCCTTCAAACATGTCTTCAAATACATCAAGCTCTATCTTTACTTCCTTATCTTTGATCTTTTGTTTGAGCATATCATGATCGTTAAGATAATCTACAGAATAAGCATCATCATTCAAAGGTATCAGATATCTTTTCTTTTTTATAACATTTCCTTCAGCCTTAGCTAAAAGGTGCTCATAGGATGCTTTATCAAGCGGCATATTATACTCAACCTGACCTATCTCACCCTCTTTTTGAGAGTGTGCTCCCTTATATGTCATGTAATAGATATCATCCTCTCTTCTTACACGGATCGCAGGATGAACATTCAGATATGCCTGCTCTATCATGTGAAACCTATAACCTGAAAGGTTCTGGGGAAGTACACTTACAAGATATTTCTTTTCTATCTCAACACCCATTGATCTTCTCCTACTTATAATCACTAAATATCATATCTTTTGTGATAATGCTAACGGCGCCTGTCCTTTCCTGTCTCTTTATAGTAGCGCTCCTTGTCAGCATACATCATCTGTTCAGCAGCCTTGATAATATCATATATATCTTTTTCTTTTCCTATATCATAACCGAAAGAAGCAATTCTGTCATTTTCCCTCAGAACTTCTCCAAGTCTTTTCACTATCTTTGTGAATGAGTCAGAATCTACGTCTTTGACAATGCATACGAACTCATCTCCGCTTATCCTGAATACAGTTCCTTCAGGTACAGCTTCCTTAAGAAGATTCGCCACCTTCTGTATCAGCTTATCACCTGCTTCATGTCCTTTACTGTCATTCACAGCTTTAAGAGAGTTCACGTCCGCAAAAGCGACACCGACCAGTTTTTCATCGATGCAGCTGTCGATGACTATCTGATAAGCCCTTCTATTCTTTAAACCGGTCAGCATGTCGTTTTCCGATATCTCACTGTACATTCTTGCGTCAGCCACCGCTTCTGCGATTATCTTGGATTCCAGTACCGCATATACGACATTCATTGAAATCGCAGCTCCGAGATATCCAAATCCCTCGTTCGAATCCACATGAAGCATTATCGTTGCTATAAGGGGAACTGCAACGATCAGTACAACAAAGAACCTGCTCCTTATCCTGAAAGATCTGTACTTGAATATATAGAATACGCACATGATCAAAAAGCTGACAGCGCTAAGTGTTCCGCTGTATACGTGCCAGGGACCGCGAGTTATATACCCGCCTGATATCGTAAAGAGTTTTTTGCATATCGTGCCTATCGTATAAAACAAAATCTCGATCAAGCACAGTACTGTTACGACATATGCCATTTTCTTGGTGATATGTCTTACACTTTCTTCAACCAGATAATATATATAATACGCATATGTGATCGTTAGCAGATCGATCATAATGTATCCTGCAAAGTTTAACAGCAAGTTTAATAATGTCAGATTCTCATTGCCGTCAAAAACACATATAATAATCTCTGTTACCAGCCCTACAAATACAAACCACATGCAGATACGAAAAAGTCTTGTAGGTTTAAGTACTTCCTTAGGGACCTCATACAGTCCTATGATAATGACGATTATAAACAGGGCCGCCACAAAATCTGTCGCTATGAGAATGGTATTCATATAAACCTCTTAATTTAGATCATCTGATGATATAACATTTTATTTCATTCTACTGGATACAGCGGTTTTCATCAACTTTGGATTTATTACTTCTATTCCCCGGTGACTATTATGAAAGCATAAAAAAAGATCCAAGTTATCCTTGGATCCTTAAGCAGGATACGGGAGTCGAACCCGCCTATCCAGCTTGGGAAGCTGGCGCCCTACCGATAGACTAATCCTGCACTGTGTGTGATGATGATCACTTATAGAAGTATATCATCTATCACACATTTTCTCAAGCTCACAAAATTTACCATATCGTAAAGAAATATCCCGCAAGCGGTGAGAGCACTATCATTATCACCGAGAACGTAAATGATGATATCGATATGAGCGTTGCTCTCTGCTGTGAAGGGAACATATCCTGAAGCTTTGCATCCGTTCTTATCTGAAGAGCATCATCAGCCATCGCGGCTATGAAGCCTCCAAGTACCATGAATATGACACTTGCTGTATGTTCCATGAGCACTCCCGATAAGACACCGAAAGTGCATACAACAAATATCTTTGCATATTTTACATTTTTTGCCTTAAGTATCAGTTTTGCGCCTATGACGCCACCTATCTGCATAACAAACAGGGCAAGTCCCAAAAGTCTATTCGATATGCCTGCAGTATTTAGTTTGCTCTGGAGGAAGAATAAAAGAAGTATGTCTATCGCTCCCACAAACGAATTTGCAAACATAAGCTTTGTGGCCTTGCGGTTATCAATAAGAAATCTTATGCTCTCGCCAAAGTATCCGCCCATCTTTTTCATAACCGTTTTAAGCACCATTGGGTTATCGACTTCATTCTTTTGAACCTTGAATCTCTTACCTGTCGCATCAACTTCCACCAGTGTAAATGTGATCAGAAGCGTTACAAAACAGGTCGCCGCGCTGATAAGATATGATATTCTGTATCCCAGAAGCAGAGCGATCCCGGCACACATCGTGGATATTCCGGTAGCGACTCTGTATATTATCGACTGATTTGAGAAGTATCTCTCATATCTTTTTTCCTCTCCGACAGTCTTTAATGAATCATATGCAAGCGCATCAGCTGAACCCGATGCAAAGTTATAGGCAAGCGCATGTCCGGCTATAGACATGCAGACCATTGCAAATCCCCCGGAAAACGCCATCACTATATCTGCAATGACTCCGCACAGATTGCTCACGATCAGCATCTTCTTTCTTCCGTAAACATCGGCCAGTACACCGGATGGTATCTCAAATATAAGGCTCGTGATATGAAATATGGTTTCGGCAAATCCGATCTGAACAAGTGAAAAGCCTCTGGATGCAAGTATTGCCACCCATGCTCCGGTGATCGAAAGATTGCCGAGTACCGAAGTTATATATAAAGTATTTATCTGTTTCCTGATTCTGAACATAAAAAAAACCTCCTTTAACATGTCTGCGATAGATCGCTGTTTCAACATGATTAAGGAGATAATGCGTTAACAAATATCACTGAAAAATGGGCGCACTATCCCCTTAGGGAAGTACATAGTAACCATTAGTCAATTGAATATTTGTCATCTTCCAGTACATATTTAATACCTTTCACTTGTTTTTGTAATTATATCCAAATACATGCCTTAAGTCAAGCATTCCAGAACAGCTCAAGTTCTCTAAATACTGTATCGATGCTTACTCTCTTTATGTTCTTCCATTCCCTTGGAAACAGTTGTCTGTACGAACTGTAGCCGAAACGATAGTCAAGAAGAGCTACTATTCCGGTATCCTCATGCGTCCTTATCACGCGTCCTGCAGCCTGAAGGACCTTGTTAAATCCCGGATATATATATGCATATTTCATGCCTTCACCGTCTATGTCATCGAAATACTTCTTTATGAGCTCATTCTCTTCACAGACCATGGGTATACCTGTCCCTACTATTATCGACCCTATAAGGCTGTCACCCTGCAGATCTATGCCTTCGGAAAATATTCCGCCCAGTACGCAGAATCCCAAAAGACTGCTCTTTGTATTCATCTCATCCGATTCTGAGAACTTGGCAAGAAAATCTTCTCTTTCTTTTTCACTCATTCGATCATTCTGTATGAGAAGTCTTATATCATCATCGCTGTATCGCTTAGTATATGATTCAAATACATTGTCAAGGAAACTGTAGGACGGAAAGAAAACCATATATCTTCCATTGCGAGCGCTCACTATCTCATGAATATATCCTGCTATCTTTTCATACTGAGCCTGTCCTCGTTCGGTATATCTTGTCGTCACACCCTCTGCAAGATAAAGCCCTCTCTTGCTTGGATCGAATGTGGAGTTTGCATAGACTTCATAATCTGTCTCCTCCCCGCCCAAAAGGCTCTTGTAATACTGTATGGGGAGAAGTGTCGCGGAAAACAGAATGGAGCTTACTCCCTTTCTCATGCACTCGCTCAGGTTCCCAGACGGATCTACACAAAACAGTCTTAAAACAAATTCATCCCTGTTTTTAAATCCGTAGATGATATACTTGTCATCCATCAGTTCATATATATACAGAAGATGCGATATCTCAAAATAAAACTCGAGCACCTCTTCTCTTACGGATGAGGGCTGTTCATTTTCCAGAAAATGCATCAGTCTGTCATAGAGTCTTTCAGCACTTCTTAAAAGGCCTGATATGTCTTCAAATATCTTGTAACTGTTATGAGATTCATCAAGTTCTCTTCTTAGCTTGAGCATCTCTTTGTTGCAGCTTTCAAGTCTTCTTGAAAGAGTAGCATCCATTCCCTTTACGGCTCTTTTGATCTTCAGGATATGTTCCTTGTATAGATCAGCGCTGTACATGTTCCTTCCTCTATCCACAAGGTTATGAGCTTCATCTATGAGAAAGATGCTCTCGGGCTGCTTTCCCTCCGCAAAGAATCTCTTGAGCGATACATGAGGATCAAACAGATAATTATAGTCACAGATGATGGCATCGCAAAACAGACTGACATCAAGAGCGAATTCAAACGGACACACATTGTATTTTAACGCATACTCCTCAAGTGTCTCCCTGTCATAGTCCTCTTTGTGAGTCAGAAGATCAAACATTGCATCATTGACTCTGTCAAAATGACCTTTTGCATACGGACAGGCATCGGGATTGCATACGCGCTCCTCCATGAAGCATATCTTATCCTTAGCCGTTAAGATGATGCTCTTAAATCTGAGACCGTTTTTTCTCATAAGCTCGATGGTATCACTGGCCACAGTACGGGTAATGGTCTTTGCTGTAAGATAGAACATCCTCTGCGCCTTGCCTTCTCCGATCGCCTTGATAGACGGAAATACGGTCGCGATGGTCTTGCCTACACCGGTCGGTGCTTCCAGGAACAGTTTCTTTGAATGAACGATGGTGTGATAGACGTGAGTGACAAGTTCCTTTTGTCCTTCACGATAATCATATGGAAAAGATGAGGACTTTATTGATTCATCCCTCTTTATCTTCCAGTCCTGCTCCATATCCACCCATTTCATGTATTCCTTCATAAGAGCTTCAAACCACTGCTCAAGCTCTGCGAAAAAATATGTCTGATTGAATCTCTTGATCTGTTCAGTATCCATATTCACATATGTCATCTGAACTTCAATATTTAAAAGTCCGTTCTGTTTCGCATATATAAATGCATAGCATTTGGCCTGTGCCAGATGGACAGGATCCGGATACTCCATCTTCTCAAGATGTCTGTATGTACCCTTTATCTCATCGATAATGGTTATTTCATCATCTATTATCCCGTCTGCCCTTCCGTCGACAGTAACCGAAGTCATATCAATGTTCATCGGATTTTCAAGAGCATCTTCTATCATATCCGATATGCGACTTCTGTCTATATATGTATATGAGAGAGGAACTTCTGACCGATAGTTTCCTCCCATGGATCTTTGGATCTTTCGATGAAGCCTTCCGCCCTCCTGCATGGCCGATACGGCATCATGTGCCATTCTGTTGTCAATGTCCCCCTCTCTGAGCAAAAACTCAACCAGAGCACGGACTGATATCTGTACGTTGCGCATAATGATATTATATTACACATCAGATGAACTTGCTAACAAATAAAAACGGCCTCCCTTGTCGGAAGACCGTTAAATTATCATACAACTTTTAATTTAAATCTCTGTATCTCTTTTTCAGTATTTACCTTTTCTATCATGGCTCCGAGTCCTCTTAGCTTTTCATCAAAGTCCTCATAGCCTCTTTCGATATACTTGATATCTTCTACCGTCGTATATCCTTCGGCGGCAAGTCCCGCAAGGACCAGTGCTGCTCCGGCTCTTAAGTCGGGAGCTGATATAGACGCTCCGGAATACTTGTCCACTCCGTCTATTATCGCAACGCTGCCTTCAACCTTTATGTTGGCACCCATGCGAGTCAGTTCGTCAACATATCTGAATCTGTTCTCAAACAGACTCTCTGTCACTATGCTTGTCCCTTTTGACAGACCCAGCGCAACTGTGATCTGCGGCTGCATATCCGTCGGAAAGCCCGGATAGGGAAGAGTGTTTACGTGTGTATGTCCGAGTCTCTTTGAAGCAACGACTCTGACAGCTTCATCGGATTCCTCTATCTCGCATCCTATTTCCAGAAGTTTTGAGCTTATTGATTCCAAATGCTTCGGGATAACATTCTTTACAGTAACATCACCCTTTGTGATAGCTGCGGCAAACATGAATGTTCCGGCTTCTATCTGATCTGGGATTATTGCATAATCGGTTCCGTGAAGCTTGGGCACACCTTTTATCCTGATCACATCTGTACCAGCGCCTCTTACGCTTGCTCCCATCCTGTTAAGGAAGTTGGCAACATCAACGACATGAGGCTCTTTTGCTGCATTTTCGATTATAGTCCTGCCTTCTGCCAACACTGCTGCCATCATAACATTGATGGTCGCTCCTACAGAAACCTTATCCAGATATATATGACCGCTGTGCAGTTTCTCTGCCTTTGCGATTATGATTCCGTGGCTTATCTCAACCTTTGCTCCCAGAGCTCTGAATCCTTTGATATGAAGATCGATAGGTCTGCTGCCTATGTTGCAGCCTCCCGGAAGTGCGACCTCAGCTTCGTTATACTTTCCCAGCAGTGCGCCTATAAGGTAATATGAGGCTCTGATCTTCTTTATCGATTCATCGTCTATGGTCTGTATTCTTATATTGGAAGCATTGATCTTTACGGTATGTCTGTCAATACGCTCCACGATGACACCGATGCTCTCCATGGCCTGGATCATAACATTGGTATCTCTAACATCAGGAACATTTTCTATCAATACCGTCTCATCTGTCATGGTGGCTGCTGCAAGTATAGCCAGAGCGGCATTCTTTGCCCCGCCTATCTCTACCTCGCCAACCAGCGGCGAGCCACCTTTGATCACATATTGTTCCATATTAACCTCTTGGTTTTATCTATATATAGTATACCGAAATTTCAATCATCTAAATATTGTACTTAAACAAATACAACCTAGTTTAGTATACACGCATCTTAATGATTTGTAAACCGAACATCAATTCAGATACTTGAGAGGGTTGACTGCGGTACCGTTTATCCTGATCTCAAAATGCAGGTGAGGACCCGTACTTACGCCGGAGTTACCGCTTAATGCTATCTTGTCTCCCTGACGGACTGTCTGGCCTACGCTTACTAATACTTTGCTTAAGTGACCGTATCTTGTCTCTTTTCCGTCCGGATGCTGGATGTATACAACATATCCGTATCCCTTTGCCCAGCCGGCTTTTGTAACCTTACCGCCTGATGAAGCTACAACGGTAGATCCCTTTGCTATAGCCCAGTCTACGCCCTGGTGATTGCTTGATGCACCTCTTGTCGGAGCATTTCTTCTTCCGAATGTAGAAGACAGACGTCCACCCGAAATAGGCTTGATATATGTAGGAGGTATCTTGGTTCCTCGCTCCACGATCTTGGGAACAGCCTCAAGCAATACTTCTTCCTTGATAACTTCTCTGCTTATCTCCTTGTCATTCAGATAATTTATCTGAGCGACAATGTTTCTGTGACCGGCACTTGGTTCCTGTCTTGTGACACGGTCAGTTGTATACCACTCGTCATTATCTATATACTGAACTTCAGCATCATAATCTTCTTCTATATATTCTTGCTCAACTCTGTTGATAGAAAGCGGAGGCTCGGGATTGGTGATTATTATCTCCTGTCCCACTCTTATCATTGAGTTCTCATCCTCAATGGCATCATTAAGGGAGATTATCTTTTCCATAGGGATATCCATAGCCATAGATATTCCGGAAAGCGTATCACCAGACTGTACCTCATAGACTACGTTCTTATCCTGGCTGGCCGTTATCCCCTCTATGGCAAGATCCACATTTACAAGCTGACCTTCTGCCACATATGCATCGACTATCTCGATCTGATTGTCAAATGCAAGACTCAAAAGGCCATAGTCAAAATCATCAAAGTTCTTCTTTTCCTGCTCGCTCTCATCGTTTGCAAGAGCCTGTGTGCACAGCTTCTCAAATCCGGCTCCGTTTAATGTATCCGGAGCGTTCTTGTCTTCATCGACCTCAGAATTCTCCACTATGGCTGCGGTAAGAGCATTGAGCTCTCTCTCATGATCCTTTTCAAGAGATACGCTGTATTCATGATCGATGTCATATTTATCAACAGCTGCCTGCAAAACACTCTTTACTTCGTCAATAGTGGCAAGATTTACGGTATAGGTACCGATCTTTACGGTATAGGCAGGCTTTAAGCCCTCATGGACACTGCCGGAGAGCTTTTTGACCATATTTTCAAGCACGGCCTTTTCGGAATCGGTCTCTCCGAACATGACCTCGCTGCCTTCAGTGCTCACGGAAGCCTCGACAAACATAAAGGCATCAGAATTAGATGCAACCTTTCGTCTTGCATCTATTAAGAGCTTGTCAATATCTGTCTGCTTTCCTACTGTGCCGACATATTCATTGTTGAGAAAAACTTTGAAGATATTGTTTCCTTCAGACTTGATCTTCTGATACTGAGGAATGAATATTATATTTAGAAAAATCACTAAAAAGGACACCTTGAGCATGATCGCTCTTG
>JAEEGL015257470.1_pt1 | contig 13005 bp, 9 predicted proteins | sample 9134231 | NCBI WGS metagenome assembly JAEEGL01 (sample SAMN16246548, study PRJNA631951) | gut metagenome | biome: gut microbiome; feature: rumen; material: fiber-attached | host: Bos | place: Iran: Karaj | collected 2018-10 | reverse complement strand
TGGAAGCGGTGGTGAACGAGACCTTACCAAGCGTCCGCTCCAGGGACAGATTGCAGCAAAGTTCTGCGATGTAATTGTTCTTGCAGATGAAGACCCTCGCGGAGAAGATCCTGTAGAACTATTAAAAATGATTGCCGAAGGTGCCGAAAAAGAAGGAAAGGTTATGGGCGATAACCTCTTTATAATTCACGACAGACCACAGGCTATCCGCGAGACTTTTAAAATGGCACAAAAAGGCGATATAGTTTTGTTGCTGGGTAAGTCTCACGAAAACAGTATAATTTATAAAGACCATGTAATGCCTTATGATGAAATTTCAGAGGCAAAAAAAGCTTTGGAAGAAATAAGGATAAGCTAAAAATTGCTTTCGCAATTTTTTTAACGCTTTTCGATAAAACACCGGCCGCCAGCGGCCTTACACAGGAGTTAAAATATGAACATAGCAGTAATATACGGAGGCCGTTCGGGCGAGCACGAAGTCAGCCTTATTTCGGCAGCAGCAATTGCAAGTGGAATCAAAAAGGAACACAAGGTTCTTTTAATAGGAATTACAAAAGAAGGAAAATGGTACCTGCAGCCGGACTCTGAATATGAAAGAATCTGCAAGGATACAAAGGCTGTGCTAACAATTAAAGAAGACCAGGCTCAGGCTGTAACTATTGTCCCTGCCGGCAAAAATCATGCCTTTTTAGCAGGCGGCAAGCCTTTAGACATTGACGTAGTTTTCCCTGCCCTTCACGGAACTTATGGCGAAGACGGTACAATCCAGGGACTTTTTGAAATGGCAGATATTCCTTATGTAGGCTGTACCCCACTTGCTTCTGCCCTTACCATGGATAAAGAAAAAACAAAAATGATCTGGCAGAGTGTAGGACTTCCTGTAGTTCCTTATGTCTGCCTCAAGCGTTTTGTTGTTTTAGACAGCGTAGTTTATGATGCCGTAATTGAAGACGTAGAAAAAGAAATAGGATATCCTATGTTTGTAAAACCATGCTGCGCAGGAAGCTCAAATGGTGCTTCTAAGGCCAATAACCGCAAAGAATTGAGCTACGCAATTATGGAAGCCTTTAACTGGGATGACAAGATTTTAGTAGAAAAATCTTTGAACAATGCCCGCGAAATAGAATGCTCTGTTACAGGAAACTCAGTTACCTTCCCGTCCGAAAGCGATGTAGAAGGAGTAACTGCCTATATTCCGGGCGAAATTGTACCAAATCATGATTTTTATGATTTTGATGCCAAGTACAATGACCCGGATGGTGCAAATCTTTTAATTCCTGCAGAACTTAGTGAAAGTGATCTTGAAAAAATCCGCAAGACAGCCTGTGCCGCCTACAAAGTTTTAGATGCAACAGGACTTTCACGTGTAGATTTCTTTATTGACCGCGACAGTAAACAGGTTTATCTGAATGAAATAAACACACTTCCGGGCTTTACCCCAATAAGCATGTTCCCCAAAATGTGCGATGCAGCAGGCTTAAAGTTTGAAGCACTGGTAGATTTATTGATTGAAGAAGCCATGGCAAGATACCAGGCAAAAAACAAGCTGAGTACCAGCAGATAGGAAATCTTAAGACTAAATAAAAAAACAAAAAGCCCGAAGATTTTCTGCCATCGAGCAAACGGGGCAAAAATGATGTTTGCTCGCCGTCGGAAAATCTTCGGGCCTATTTATTTTACTTTCTTTTCTTCTACTTTTTTCTAAAATCCACTACACGACCTAGCAGTTAAGAATGCGGAGGATCTTGCCCTGGAGAATCATCAAAATGAGGTCAAGAATCCAGATGATGTTCCAGCCGAAAAGAAGGCGGATAATACCGGCGATAATCTTTCCTTCCTTAAATCTGGTGAGCCAGCCACAAAGCCATGCTGTTACCGGGATGATTGCAAGAATTATACTTACAAGTCGTCCAAGTCCGAAATAGTCTTTTCCTTTTGCCATATACAAACTCCTTTATAGCGTAGATAATAATATTATAAACCATAATTTGGAAATTTAAAGATTTTTTTTAAAAACACTCGCGCAAAGAATTCTAAATGTATCTGTGGCTCCCAGTCACATAAATATATTTACTTATTTATAATGAGGAACCCCTGCGCTCCTTACAATCACAAAGTTTAATAAATTGACTACAACTCAATTCTGTGTTAAAATTATATAATTATTTTAAACTATAATATATAAAGGGTAACAATATGAAAAAAGGTGTTCTTTACACAATCGGTGCGTCAATCATTCTTATAATATGTTTTATCGCATTCGTACTTCCATCTTCTTTATCGAGAGTAGCAGACCAACAGGAGGGGCTTGTTTTCGGTAAATATAACGGTAAAAAAATCGTTTATGAATACGGTTCTGATTTTACAAACTTTTTGTCACAGTATGCAGAAATGTTCAGAAATCAGGGAATAGAAATTAATTCTTCTAATCAGTATCAGATTTATCAGTATGCTTTTAATTCTACAGTAATTAAATATTCACAGGACGATGCTCTTAAAAATGCAGGTTATGTGGTTCCACAGGATTCCATTAACCTTAAAATGAAATCATATTTTTCTGATGCAGACGGCAAGTTCTCTATGAAGGCTTATAAACAGGCAGATTCTTCTTTTATTGAAAATCTTACAACAAGTATTAAAGATTCTCTTTATCAAAGCCGCTATTACGATGACAACTATGGTTCTTCTGAAAAATTTGCCGATCATTCACTTTTTGGCCTTAAAGAATCAAAAAATGAAATTGCATTCCTTAACAAATTTGGAAAAGAAAAAAGAGCCTTTCAGATGGTTACCTTTGATACAGGAAACTATCCTAACGAAGAAAAGGAAAAATTTGGACGTGCAAATTCACAGAAATTCACAAAGTATGATATGTCTATTATCACTGTAGATTCAAAGGACCTTGCAGACAAAATTATTTCCCGTATTGAAAAAGAACAGATTACTTTTGAAGATGCCATTACAGAATACTCAGACAAGAATTACAGTGATTCAGAAGGCAAGCTTTCTAATAATTCCTTCTATCAGATTGAAAATATTTTGAATGACAAGCAGAATGCTGCAAAGATTACCGCTCTTGCAAAGGATGAAATAAGTCCTGTTATTCAAACTCTTATCGGCTATTCAATCTTCAAAAAAACTGGTGCTGACACAACCCCTGATTTTTCAAATGAAGAAACAATCACAGATATAGGAAATTACATAAGCATTTATGAAACTTCTATCATAGAAGATTACTATACAGATATTGCAAAGAAATTTATTGCAGAAGTAAAGGCAAGTGACCTTGAATCTGTACTTGCAAACTATGAAAATGCCAAACTTGATGAGCTTACAGCTTTCCCATTAAATTATGGTTCTTCTAACCTCTATGATACAATGGATACAAATACTATTAAGGCCCTTGCAAATGCAGACAAGAGTGAAGAATTCCTTTCAGAAGCCTTTACTGTTAAAGAAAATGAATATTCAAAACCTCTTGTAATGGGTGGTGATATTGTTGTTCTTAAATGTACCTCTATTGAAAAAATAACAGAAGAAGAAGAAAAGGATTTTAGTACCAGCCTTATCAATTTTGATCAGTCTTCTTCACAGGCTGTTGTTTTCCAGAGTCCAAACTTAGAAAACAATTTTATCTCTGTTTACTTTGATAACTTTATTAATACCAGTTACTAATTTTGGAACTTTCCTCTAAACAAATAAAGCCCTGTCTCGTTCAAACGGTACAGGGCTTTACTGTTTCTTACAAAGATAAGCTTCTCTATTCAAAATACAATCCGCAAAAAGCAATTTCAAGGATAATTCAAGACCTTACACTTCAACCACAAACCTTAATTTTGTGCGTATCACCGGTTTTGCCCTATGGATTAAAAGAGCTTTCTCAAAAGCTTCCCCAAGACTGTCTTATGCTTGGCTGTGAATATGAAAATGAATTATATGATTTTATGATTAATAATGTGCAGCCGCAAAAAAACTTTTCTTTTATTACCCGTGAAGAGCTTGTAAACCTTGGCCCCATTCTTATTAAACGTAATGTAACTTTGCAAAGCGGTTTTACTCTCCCTCCTCCCGGAACTTTCCGACGTATAATTAAAATTGATTTTTCTGCAGGAGCCCAGTTTAGTGGCGATATATACGACCGTGTTGTAGAAAATGCAACTTCGGCCATTATGACTTTTTGGGCAAACAGAGTTACTCTTGTAAAATTTGGCCGCAGATATAGCAGTAACTTCTTTAAGAATCTGGCTTTTTCAACAAAAACTACACCAATTCAAAATTACTTTGGTTCAATTGATAAGGAAATATTTGTTTTTGGTTCCGGAGAATCTCTTGAGCTGGGAATTAAAAAACTAAATAAAAATTCATATATTCTTTGTGCAGACACGGCAGCACAAGCCCTTATAGCCAGAGGAATTATTCCGGATGGAATTTTTATTGAAGAAGCCCAGAGCGTTATTTCCAAATGTTTTCTTGGAATACAGAATTCAAAAACTCATATTTTTGCAGGACTTTCTTCTCTGCATTCAATTACCCGATATTTTAAACCACAGGATATAAGTTTTTTTACCACCGAATTTACTCAGGCAAGCTTTATTGAACGCTTTGAAAAAGCAGGCATTCTTCCATCAAAAAATGATCCTTTTGGTTCGGTTGGAATTACCTGCTGGTATTATGCCTGCCTTTTCAGAAAAAATAAAAACGTCCCAATTTATACCTATGGGCTTGATTTTTCTTATTCGGCCGGCCGCACTCATACAAAGGGTACAATGGCAGATCAGGCAAGATTTATTAACATTAGCAGAATTAAAAATGATGCAAATTATGGAGCTGCCTTTTTGCCACCGGCGTTTAAGTGCGGGCAGGTGTACACCACACCTATTTTGCAAAGATATGCCGGTTTATTTGAGGCCCTTCGACAGGCTCAGGGACCGCAAACAATGTCTCAGGGACCGCAAACAATGTCTCAGGGACCCCAAACAATGCCTCAGGGACCGCAAGTACAATCCGGGCTTCCTGAAGCAAAAAGAGTGGTTCCTGAGCCTGTCGAAGGACAAAGTCAAAAATTAAAAAACTATCTGCAAAAGGAAAAAGAAAGCCTTGAAGAATTAAAAGCCTTATTAACCGGAGAAAAACAAGTCCCAACAGAAGAACTTGAGCAGAAAATCACAAATCTTATTACAGAACGCGAATACCTCTACCTGCACTTCCCTGACGGGCATAAGTTTGTTTACACACAGTCATTTTTAAACCGTATTAGAATTGAAGTGGAGTACTTTTTAAAAATCTTGAAGTGGTAAACCTAAAAATTGCTTTCGCAATTTTTTTAACGGTTTGCTATAGAACACAGGCCGCCATCGGCCTTACACATCCTCTTTTTCTTTAAGCACCGCCAGGAATGCGCTCTGCGGCAACTCTACGTCACCAATCATCTTCATGCGCTTTTTACCTTCCTTCTGCTTTTCAAGGAGCTTCCGTTTACGGGTTATATCACCACCATAACACTTGGCAAGAACATCTTTACGAACAGGGTTTACTGTTTCGCGGGCAATAATCTGACTGCCGATTGCCCCCTGAATTGCAACCTTAAACTGCTGACGGGCAATCTCACCCTTAAGTCGTTCACAAACCTTGCGGGCTCGGTCAACGGCATTTGCCTTAAAGGTTAGCAGAGACAGAGCATCTACCATTTTTCCATTTAAGAGAATATCTACCTTTACAAGATCAGTAGCACGGTAACCAATAACTTCATAATCAAACGAAGCATAACCCCGGCTGTAGCTCTTAAGGCGGTCATAAAAATCAAACAAAACTTCGCTTAAAGGCATTTCGTAAGTTAGTTCAACACGCTTAGTATCAAGATACTGCATATTTGTTTGAACACCACGTTTTTCTGTACACAAGGCCATGATTGAACCAAGGTATTCTGCAGGTGTAATAATCGACGCTTTAATATACGGCTCTTCTGCATCTCTTATTCTTCCCTGAGGATATTCTGAGGGATTATCAATATACATATCCTCGCCATTCTGCAAATGAAGCAGGTAACGAACCGACGGAGCCGTAAAAATTACCGCCTGGTCAAAATCACGCTCCAGACGTTCCTGTACAATTTCAAGATGAAGAAGGCCTAAGAATCCACAGCGAAATCCATTACCAAGCGCCAGAGAATTGTCTTTTTCATAAACAAGACTTGCATCATTGAGCTTAAGCTTTTCCATGCTGTCTTTAAGCTCTTCGTAGTCATTAGAATCCATTGGATAGATAGAAGAATATACAACAGGCTTAACTTCCTTAAAACCGGGAAGAGGCTCCTCTACTCCGTCAACAACAGAAGTAATTGTATCGCCAACCTTAACATCACTTACAGTTTTAAGACCGGAAATAATATAACCAACATCACCGGCTTCGAGCATGCCTGTTTCTTCATAATTAATCTTAAAAATACCGCACTGCTCCACTTTGTATTCACGGCCACTGCTCATCATTTTAATAAGATCGCCGGTTTTTAGACGCCCTTCCATAACACGTACGTGAACAATAACACCACGGTAAATATCATAATGGCAGTCAAAAATCAAAGCCGCCAGTTTACCATTCGGGTCACCTGTAGGAGCCGGAAACTTTGTTACAATTGCTTCCATAAGCTCGTCTATGCCCTCTCCGGTTTTTGCAGAAACACAGAGAGCTTCTGAAGAGTCTAATCCAAGCTCGTTATCTATCTGAGCCTTACACGAAGCAATATCTGCAGAGGCAAGGTCAATTTTATTTATTACCGGAACCATTGTTAAATCGTGTTCCAGGGCCATATACATATTTGAAACGGTCTGGCTTTCTACACCTTGAGTTGCATCTACAAGCAGCAAAGCCCCTTCGCAGGAAGCAATTGCACGGCTAACCTCATAGCTAAAGTCTACGTGTCCCGGAGTATCTACAAAGTTTAATTCATAATCCTGACCATCCTTTGCATGATAAGGAATTGTAACAGCCTGACTTTTAATGGTAATGCCGCGTTCACGTTCAATATCCATATTGTCAAGAATCTGATTCATCATTTTGCGGTCATCTATAATTTTTGCCTTTTGAATGAGACGGTCAGATAGGGTTGATTTTCCGTGATCTATGTGCGCAACAATACAAAAATTGCGCTTGTATTTCATTTCTGTCATGGTATGCTCCACTAAAAATAATTTGGGCTGTCGTAAGAAGAAACCAGCTGCATGACAATATCAAGGAATCCCTTTTTACGCCGCTGTACCATTACTGTTGCCACAAAAACGCTGTTATCTTCGTAAAAGCTTACGTCTTTAAGCTCCAGATTATCGTTTTCTGAAAAACCGTTCTGGTCTGCAGTACTTCCTTCTAAAACATATTCTATTCTATACAAATTTCTGTTTGTTGTCGATGAACGCAGCATTTTAATTCCAAAAATTGGAATAAAAGAATCCTGAATAAAATCGCTGTCAAAAATTTCTTTAAGAGGTGCATCAGGACGTTTTTCCAGATATACAAGACATTCCTTTGTTTCACCATCGTGTTCGTAAGCACAGGTTATAATTGTTCCTGCCATATATTTCATGCAGATATTCTGAAAATCTTCAAGAGACTTTACAGGAGTTCCATCTGCATTAATAATTACATCATCAATTGCAAGCCCGCTAAGACTTGCAGAACCACCGGGCATAACATATTGAATTTCAAGGCCGCAGGTTTGGCCGCCCATTTTTTTATCATGACCATAAGAACCTGTCCAGTTGTGCTTAAGCTCTCCACCACTGTATAAAAAAGGTAATTCTGTTTTCAGATATTCTACAGGAATTGCAAAATTTAGTCCCTGATACTGGAGCATACCTGCAAAAACAATTGCCTGGACTTTTCTGTTTGCATCAATCAAAGGCCCACCTGAGTTTCCGGAATTTACTGCAGCATCAATTTGAAAAACCTTTCCCAGAGTAAGCAGCTGGCGAGACGCAGAAGAAATTATTCCGCCGGTTAAAGTTCCTTCAAGCCCGATTGGAGTACCTATTGCATTAATGGAATCTCCAACCTTAAGTTCAGAACTGGAACCAAGCTCAAAAACAAAAGCCGGTTCAATTTCTACTTTTAACAGGGCAATATCCATTACGGAATCATAGCCTACTACTTTTGCAGGAATCTTTTTTTCCATATCAGACGGAAGCTTTATATATAATTTACAGGAGGTTTTTCTTTTAGGATTAACCATTTCTGCAATTACATGATGGTTTGTTACAATATAACCGCGCCTGTCAATAAAAAAGCCGGAACCAATTACAATGTCTGCAAAACCTGCCCCATTCTGAACCTTGTAGCCCTGGTCTACCCAAACTGTTACCGTAGCATTTATGCAATCTTCTACAGTTGCAGGAAGCTTTTCTTTGTCCACAGAAAATCCGGGAACATCAGCCATAAGTAATTCCATGCATTTTTGATAAAGGACAAGGTTTTCTTTGTAATCAATATTTACAGAAGCAAGTGATTTATATAAACAGAGAGCCTTTGTATAATCCTTTTGCTCAAAAGCCTGTTCTGCCTGCTCACGAACAAGTGCAGCACATTCATTTACGATGGAAGAAGCAGCCCCGTTTTGTTCAACAAGACAGGCCCGAAACAAAGCCTTTGTACTGTCAGTTTCTTTAAGAAGTCTTATGGCAGAAATTTCGTTTTGAATTACATCTGTATCTGTATAATCAAGCGGCTCAAAAATTTTCTCCGGTTGTTTTATGGTTTTACACGAAAAAAGAAAAATTGCTGTATAAAAAACACAAAAAAGAAATGAAAGTTTTTTAAGGGACATTTTTTATTCCTCAATTTCTTCCGGTTCTAGCTCTGAAGGAGGAACTATGCGGCAAAAATATGCGCTGCCAATTTTAATAACAGTAACTCTCAGCTCTTCGTTAAGTTTTACGAGCTGAACTGCCCCGTCAGTAATTTCTACAGGAAGCTTTTCAAAAACAGTTTTTTCTTCTTGGGCACTACCCTTTTGTTCAATCCAGAAACAGTCTGTTTTCTGGCCTTTAATTATTTCTTTTTCTGCCCCTTCATATTTAAGGGAAACAGGAATTCCGTCTTCATTGCGCAGACAGATAAATTCCAGCCCGTTGGAAGAATAAATGATTGTTTCTTCGTAAAGTTTTTTATCAGGCGAATCCGGATATTTTATATACTGATAATCGATTATACCGTTGCCATCAGAATCCCAGGAGGAAATTTTTCCATGATTACCAAGATACTGCTCTGAAAATTCAATAAAGGTATCTGCATTGCGATCAACTTCTACCTTGCTCAGATACAGACGTTCTGTAAAAGTATTTTCTCCAAAGATATTTTTTATAAGCTGAATGTCCTGTGCATCTGTATATTTATTTTCTGAATCAATATCATAGGTTTCTGAAGTTTCGTAAAGCTCATCATTATCATAATCTACATAACGCACAAAAGGATAACCGGGTTCAATTACGGCATAGGCATAACGAATTCCGTTGTTAGAAAAAACAGCAAAAACAGGACGGCCTTCAAAAACTGTATAAACAACACGAGAAGCTTCGCGTTCATTTGTAGAAAGCTCAAGTGTCGAAGCATGATTTGCAAGCACTAAAGCATCAGGGAATTCAAGTTCAGAATCTACAAGCGGAACAAAAAAGTCTACATTAAATTTTTGAAAAGCAGTATCTACAATCATTTCAAAGGGATTATAGGCATATTCCGAATTTAAAAAGTGATAAACACTTGAATTCTGATTATTAACAATTTTGCTTACATAAGGAAAAACTTCGTAATATAAATCAAAAGAAGAGCCCAGGAAAGAAGCAGAAACAGGAGAACCAAAATCACAGCTTGCAGTAATTTCTGTTATGCCGTCATTATTCTTATCATAACGAATTGAAGAAGCGCGACCTCTTTCATAAGTTATTGTAAGCTCATTCATTAAATCAAGATCATTATCTATATAAACAGTTCCCTCTAAAGAATTAAGCTTTTCTTTAAAATTCCGGCAAAGCTCTTCATCGGTTATGAGCATTGCAAAATTTTCTAAAAGCCCAAGAGTATAAGTGTTATCAGAGCTTTCAAAGAAAATATTATAAGCCTGCTCCTGAGAAATAATACCTGTTTTTAAGGCTGCATAAGCATAAAGCGGATGATTCTGATTTTTCTGACCAACAGCCTTAACAAGTCTTGCCTGACGTTCTCCACTGCAGAATAAAAGTGCCAGCAATTCTGTTTCTACCTCGGCATTTGTATAATCAGGAATAGAAGAAATGTAATAATCTGCAATAGTCTGAACTATTTCCGAAATTTCATAAGGATAACCGGTTCTTTCCGCATAATTCATAAAGGCTGCTTCAAACATAAAAAACAACTTTGGAAAACGTTCATCCTTTGAATATATTTTGCGAGAAGAATTTAATCTTGTTCTTGCCTGTCTGATTGAATCAGCTGTTCCAAGCCGGTAATAATTTTTTATTCTTATAAATTCTGAATCTGCTGAATACAAAAGCGGTTCCATATCAAGCACTGCAAGCGACTCATCATAAAGACCTGTATCACATAAAATATCAGCATATAAAATGCGCGCACTGTTTTTAGAATAATCAACCCAATTGTCGCAGGTAAAAGCTTCTTTTATTACAGGAATTACATCTGCCTTTATGTACCCCATATTGCTCATGGCTGCGGCTTTTACATACCACAAATCTGATATAGTATTGTCATAGGAAAGACCAAGCTCTGCCTGCCCAAGTGCATTCTGCCAGTCGTAACTTAGCATAAAGTTTTCTGAAAGCGAAAGACACCTTTGTGCAGTTTTTTTATTGGCAGCGGCTGCAGAACCTGACACTTGCGCAAAAATTAATTCTGCCCCCTGCATAAAAAATAAAATTATGATTAAAAACAGCAATTTATATTTTTTCATTTTTTACAATCCAGTCTTTATAACCTTGACAGCTTCCTAAAACAGCTAATATTTTCTGCTCAGGCTCTGTAATAGCCTGAACAACCGGAATATACGGGCGCAAGCTCTGACTTACATGCAGAGAAGAAAGTACATCGCTTACTTTTTTATGCCCGCCGTCTGCAGTCTGAATATAATCATCTGATCTCCAGCTGCGTAACATAAGTGGAAAATCAAAATCACCGGGAACCTCTATCCGGCCCCAGGGAAATTCATATACTCCACCATGCTCAATTATAGCAGAAAAAACAATTTCATTCTGTATTTGAGCACATTTTTTTATTAAAACCTGAGTATTCTCAAAAATAACGGAAAAATCGGCGAAGCTCTTTACGGCCTTACCTCCACCTTTTTTTTGAAAATCCGGCTTATTATAATTATCGGCAAAATTGCATATATCCCGTAAAAAAACATAGGAAATGCGGCATTCTACACCAAGAGCATTAGCAGCAGAAAGCAAGAGTCTGGTTTTAATTGCAGCAGGAAGCGGATAAAAATCCCCGGCCGCAAAACTGATTTGAGTTTTATTTGAGTCTGAGAATTTTGCGTAATTTTGAAAATATTCTTTTGCATAAGCGTCAATAAAATCAGAATCATCACGGGCTTTTTGAGCTCCGTTTTGCACCGCAGTATCCCAGCCGTAAAAATTGCTGTTTAAAAAAGGCACAAGCCGGTGGCGGATTTTATTACGCAAAAGGTCTGTATCTGTATTGGTGCTGTCATTACACCATTTAATTTTTTTTGAATTAAGGTAGGCTTCTATGGCAGAACGGTCTGTCCATAAAAGCGGGCGTACATATTTTTGACGGACACAAGGAATGCCACAAGAGGCAGCGCCGCCCGCGCCCTGGAGAAAACGCATTAAGAGGGTTTCGGTCTGGTCGTTTTTGTTGTGTGCCAGGCAGAGACAGAACAGATTTTTGTTTTGAATAAATGTGTCAAAGGCCTGGTAGCGTAATTCGCGGGCGGCAGCTTCTATGCCAATGCCTTTTTGTTGAGCAAGAGCAGCAACCTGCCCCCTTGCAAGCTCATGAACAGTTACTTCTATATTATATCCCTGTTCTTTTAAAAGCCTGCACTGTTCAACTACAAAAGCAGCATCTGCACAAGTCTGAGCATCCGGGCGGATAAAATGATTTACAGTAATTACTTTGAGTGGAACACCTGCAGTTTTACAAAGCTCTGCAAGAGCATACATAAGGCTAACAGAATCTGCACCACCAGAAACTGCCGCACCAATACAGGCATTTTGAGAAGAAAGAGCTTTTAGATTAATACCGCAAGACTGGAGACCTTTAAGAACCTGTTCTTCAAATTCTAACATCTGCTTTGAACAAAGATTGTCATTGCGAGCCTGAGGCGAAGCAACCCATATAAAAATATGGATTGCCACGTCGCTAACGCTCCTTGCAATGACGGAGCATTAGTAAAGATGTGTAATTCCAATAAACCTGGAAATTAACGGGCAGGTGAAACTGTTACCAGAGGAAGTTCCTTGTCTGTAAGAACTTCTACGTTCTTATCAAGAGCAAGATCCTTTACGCGCAAAGCTTCACTTACATTGATTTTAGAAATATCAGCAACAATTGTTTCCGGAAGATCTGCAATGCAAGCCTTTACCTTAATCTGATTATTGCGTTCTTTCTTGAAACCACCCTTTAATACACCAGCTGGAGTACCAGTATAGTGAACCTTGATATTCATAACAAGTTTTTCGTCTGCTGCAGGTACAAAGAAGTCTGCATGCAAAACCTTGTCTGTGCGGATATTGTATTCAGTATCCTTAATCAAAGCCAGGTTTTCTTTGCCATCAACAACAAGGTTGATTGAAGTTGTTGGAGTAACTGTTCTCCAAATTTTGTTGAATTCAACTTCGTTTACTTCAAGCATTGTAGCTTCACCCTTATCGTTGTACATAACGGCCGGGATACTACCTACTTGGCGAAGTTTTTTAGCAGCTGTTTTACCAGATGCAGTACGCACTTTTGCGTTCAAAGTCTGCTTACTCATTTCGTAAAGCTCCTTATATCCTTTAAAAT
>JAEEGL015250169.1_pt1 | contig 13005 bp, 13 predicted proteins | sample 9134231 | NCBI WGS metagenome assembly JAEEGL01 (sample SAMN16246548, study PRJNA631951) | gut metagenome | biome: gut microbiome; feature: rumen; material: fiber-attached | host: Bos | place: Iran: Karaj | collected 2018-10 | reverse complement strand
TTTTAAGAGCCTCCCTCGGAGTCTCCACTGTTGCCGTTTAGTTATGACCTTTACAAGCATCCTTTTAATGTATCCGCAGAATCCGCGCCGCCCATACACGAAATGTTTTCTGTCCCTGGCAGCACTTAAAGTAGCTTCGCACCATCTGCTTTACGGACGTACTTGACACGCGCTTCGCCGTTCGGTCATCTGTTGATTTCCTGATTACATCTCGATTGTTTCCTTCTCCGATTCCTTCTTGATTTCTACCGAGCCATATGCCTCCGTTTGTTTATTGATTTTCACTCACTGCTTTTGTGCATCATACTTCGGTCTCCGCTTATGATTGCAACGTCAAGCGCTGTGCCTTACGGCAACGTTGACAATCAGCTCCGACCTTCGTTGATTGAGGCACAAGCAGCGAGAGGCTGCAAACCAATAAAAACAAAAACGGAGGTAACAGCTATGGCAATGGTAGAAATCAACTCAATCGAAATCGGGAAGGAAAAGATCACAATCGAAGCACTTGCAATCGAGGAAATCCTCATGGCAGATGACCTTTTTGAAGATGTCGAAGTCCCTACAGTCAAGTACGAATTTGACCGTAAAGCAAAGAACGGTGCTGAAATGCGCTACCTTTGGAAAGTATGTCAGGGACAGAAGAAAACACATTCCGCAAAATCAATGGGCGAAAAGCTTGAAAAGCTCTGCGGAGTAATAACCACAATCAGCGATGCTTTCAAAGCAAAGTCATAAACACTAACCGGCACAGTGGGGCCTCCTTCGGGAGGCTCTTTTTTTGCGGCGTTTGTTCGGGTCGCCTTCGGCGCCCCGGAGGAGGGGTTGCTTCGCAACCCGGAAGAACGGACGGGGAGAGGATATTTTAATCATTAAAATCGGGACTTCTTATGTGTATCAAAACCGTTTTGTATGCCCGTGGCTGCTATCGGCGAGCATAGCCGACTGTCACGCCCACGGTAAAGGGCAAGCTCTGTGCATATTGCACCCTTTACCGAGTCGTTCCGTCGTCTTCAAATGCACGCATAGCACCCACACAACAGGCATACAAGGAGGTTTTGACATGTCACGCATAAGAAGTCCCAATGATGAAAAAGAAAGTAGGAAATAGATTACGTGCTACGCACAGATAAAAGAAAGGATGAAAGCCATGAATAAGATGAAATTTGAAGAATTTACAACAGCTGTAGTAGAAAAGATAAGAGAATACCTTCCGGAAAGCTTCGCCAATGCATCTGTTGAGCTCCAGACGATTACAAAGAACAACGAGGTCAAGCTGACCGGACTGATGATTCGCAGTACCGAGAGTAACATCAGCCCTGCGATTTACCTTGAAAAGTTTTTCGACAACTATCAGTCCGGCGAAGATATGGGAAAAGTTCTTTCCGAGATTGCAGAGTTAAGACTTCAGACTGAAATCAAAGCCACCTTTGATACAGATCAGGTTACTGATTTCAGCATAGCTCGGGACAGAATCATCCCGCGTTTGGTGGGGCTTGAAGCAAACAGAAAAGTGCTCGAAACGAGACCGCATACAGTCATAGCAGACCTTGCGGTCTCTTATCATATTCTCCTGCGCGAAGAAGCCGACGCAATGAGTAGCATTGCCATTACCTATCCGTTAATGGAAAGTTGGGGTACAAATACTGAAGAGTTACATGCTTTGGCATTAAGGAATCAGCAAATACTGCTTTCTTCAACGTTTATGCCCATGAGCAAAGTGCTCGGAAGATTAATCGGAGCCGGATCCGAGATTTCCGGCTTGCCCATGCTTCCGGTTTCTCCGGAAGATGAAGCCATGTATGTTCTTTCGAACAAGACAAACACCAACGGAGCCTCCGCACTCCTCGACAGAGAAATCATGCAGAAAGTCATTGAGACAATCGGAGAAGATTTCTTCATCCTTCCGTCAAGCGTTCATGAGGTAATAATCGTTCCCTCAACCCGGGATATGAGTACCACGAATCTAATTGATATGGTTCGGGACGTGAACTCCACATTGTTACCTCCGGAAGACATCTTGAGCAACAATGTCTACCGTTACACTCTTAAGGACGGGCTCGTTCTCGCCTGAAAGGAAGAGCTGCGCTATCGGCTATACGGGCACTTTTGAAAGGAGAATAAGACCATGACAAACGAACAGATTATTTTCAACGCTCGTTGTGAGCTTATGGAAAGTGGCAAAATCGGAACAACCGGAAGAACGCTCCATTTGACGAACGATGACGGCTCCGTCCTCATGATTCCGGAGCCGGAAGAAATCCATACTTACAGTTACTGGGAAAAAGAGAGAGGTCTCCGAGTCAAACACGGAGAACATGCAATCTGCACTCTGCAGATTTGGAAACAAGGAAAGAAAAAGAAAAAAGAAACCGATATCAAAAATGATACCGAAGACACCGAAAACAACGATGTCATGTTCATGACGAAAGGATTCTTCTTCGCAGAATCCCAAGTTGAAAAAGTCCCGTGAAACCGACAATGGTTTCGCGGGACTCTCAATTAAATACTCCGCTTTATAATTCAAGTTTCTAATTTGTTCGATCAAGGAGAAATATCTATCCATACCAAAGGATAAGTATGACAGGAGAACTTGGAGGTTTGTTTCAATTCTGTCGGAAACTCAGTTACAAAATTTCCAGTATAGCTTTCAGAAATCCTGCACTGATATGCACTCTTCTTATCCTTAGCCTCATCTCTTGTCCAGAAACAGAAAAATGAACTATGATAATAACTCAAATAAAACGATTTCTTAATCGTTTTAAGATATTTTTTGCATTCTGCTACACTAGGCAGAAACAAAAAATCTTTAACTCCAGAACTCACTTCGGTATTACAGATAATTAATCGCTCAGCATTAGAAAAAATAGAGCAATCTTGTATCAGATTCTTTCGAATACTGCTGTTTTCATAACTTGCGGTCGTTCCACTTAATGATTTCCCCGTTGTCTCATCGAATGCTTGGACACCAAAATCCGTTTTTGATATAGCAAGCAGTTTATTACTCATTTTGTCCAAAACAACCCACGTTTTACCACCCATACTAAAGGAATCTCCCACGTTACAAGTCGCCAACCATGATTTTTTATCTAATGCGTCAGCCTTATCAGCCATTTCATCATTTCCGGCCAACATATAATATGTTTTTGCAGAGGAATAATCCTTGTTATCAAAAAGAGCGGTTGCATATTCAGTAGAAGACGTATTTATTAATTCTTCGACATCCGGGTAATCACCACGAACATACGTAAAATCCTCAATTGCGCCAGAATATTCTTTATCGTGATACTTCTTTAATCCACGTTTGTAGAGAGATGTATTGCATTCATCGATGGCCGATTCAAAGGCTTGAATGTCTTCTGGTGACGAGAGGCCCAAATCAATAAGTTCTTGTAGTTCTGTTTTCGCAATTGCATATTCTTCTATTTGTATTTTTTCTCGAGCTTCGAGGAATAATTCTGAAATACAAAATTCGATTTTTTGCTTCGAATCCAAATACTTGTATGCATTTTTGTAATACTGTATTGCTTCTTTATAGCAATTGTCCTGTAAAGCTTCTTCGCCCTTCAAATATTCTTCACCGTATATATCTTTAAGCAATGTGTTGTACAAATCAATAGCCTCATTTTGTAAATCCACATTATCATCCCATGTAGGAATCTTTTCTTCAAGTGTGACAATAGCAGCTTTAAAATCCCCTTCTTCATAACGTTTCTTTATGTCAAGATATGTCTGCCATTTTTTACAAGTATCAGCCAATGACGAACTATCTTTATACTCAGGAATAGATTCAAACACCGCTTTTGCGTTTATATAATCTTTATTGTTCATAAGCGCAGTTGCTTTGTCATATTTCATCTCAGGAATAACAAAAAAAATTAAAATGAAAGGAATGGCTATTATAACAGCTCCCACAAAAAGCGCAATAATTCTAGCTTTTTTCTTTTTTCTTTTAGCCTTCTCCATTTTTTTATGGCAAGCGATTATCTGCTCATCAGAATCCTTCCAATCAGAAATAGTTTGAAGCAACTCAATAGCTTCTTTACAACACGAAATGCTACCTATCGACATTTTTGCCATAGCAGACTTATATATTTCATTTTTCCTTGCTTCTTCTGCCAGAACAATGCAACGTTCGGCAAGCTCGTCAGAATCTTTAAAGCCCGGGATAGTTCTAAAAAGCGATGCTGCTTTTATATAAGTGCCTTCACTTGATAGCTTCATAGTAGCAACAGCGTTGTTGTAAATACTTGTAAGACGTGCATTTTCGTTGCGCTCATAGATATTAGTTATATAACTCTTAAGTTCCGATATGATACTATCATCACCAAATCTGAGTATTTTTTCGTAGTTTTCATTTTTATCAAAGGGATCTGCACAATCTGCCAATAGTCTTCTATTCCTTACTTCCAGATCGGACATTAACTTTCCGAGATACGCCTCTGCATTTTTAGGATCAATATCTAGTACCCTTTCACAGTATGTATCTGCTTCTTCCCATTTTTTATCTTCGAGAAAAATGAAGGCTCTTTCCAAAAGAGGATCTATATTTGTGTTGCCACTAATAACAATGTTTTCATTTCCATCTTTGGGTGCTTCAGCTTTGACAACCTTTTTTATGCCACGTATCAGATCCTGAATGAAACCGATCTTGCTCATATCCTGAGCCTGAAGGTGCGCAAATTCCTCGGGAAGGTCATAAGCATCCATGTCACGATAGCATGGAATAAGCATTTTTGCCTTATTGTTCTTCATTAGTTTAAGAAAACGTGACCATTCATTTTTTACCCATACCGCATTAAAATATTCCTGTTTTGTACCTACAACAAGCATTACCTTTGCACTATTCAATGCAGCAAAAATATAAGGCTCATATTCCTGCCCAAGTTTGTCTTCAAGCGTAATTGCAGAATAAAAAACCTTAAATCCTTCTCTTGTCAATTGAAAAAAGATTTCATTTGCAAGCGTACTGTCAACTGTTCTTTTGCCATTTTCGTCAGTTTCTTTATAGCAGATAAAAACATCAAACGGCTTTTCATTTTTGACAATAGTAAGAATATCCCGCTGTATACGATCAATTGCACGTGCTTCGCTTTCGTATAAAGACTGTTGCGAAACATCAGAATAATCAACAGCTGCGAGATAATCCGGATCGGAAGTTACAGCTTCAAACAATGTGCGATGACAAGTGGGAATACGCTGAAAAGTTTTAGGGTCTTCAACGTACTCGATGCCATATTTACAAAGAACGATACCCCAATGTGCTTCAGCCTCGCTGTCGTCCTGTTGTACTATCTTTTCGTATACCTGCTCTGCCTTATCAAACTCACATTTCAAGCGCAAATTATTAGCACGGTTAAATAAATTCGCTATAACATCGTCTCTTGTTTTGGGTAGCGTCTGCCTTGTGCCGCATGAATCACATACACCTACTGTTGCACCTTGCTCAAATTCTATTGTGCCACCGCACATTTTACACTTAAAGAGTCCCATGGAATCTTCGTACCTTTCTCTCAATGAAGTCCTTGTTTGCATGCACGTTAACGATGTGAGATGCAAAAAACGGAACACATTATTTACATTGTATGCACTTTCTGTTCCGTTCCTCTACAAGCGATACTATTTCAAAGGAAATAGTACGAACTTTTTCTTCGTCGTTTGATACAACCGCATCAGAAAAAGCCCTCATTTTCGCGGTCAACTGCTCTTCTAACCCAGATACTGTTTCCGTAGACATGGGATCCGAATAGCGCACTGCTTCAAATACTTTCTGGCATATACTTTTTGCTTCGTCGCTTTGGGCTTTAGTACATATGCCTTCTGCTTCAATAATCAGATTCTTTATAAAGGATGCCTGTGTCTTAATCATTATGTCAACGTTATTTACTGCTTTAGTTGCCCATTGAGCCTTCATAACGGCAATAACATCAAATGCGGTTACAAGAATGCAAACAATTGCGGCAATCCATACAGGGCAGTCCGGAATCAGTATCAATACTGTAGCAGTGACAAGCATAACAATCAGAGCTGTCCAGCTTACCATAATAAGCGAAAGACTATAGAACATCTTCTTCAGATTTTCCGCTTTAAAAGCATAATATGCACATATAAAATTACCCGCAAAAGCGATTAAGATAAACACCCATGCAACCCAAAAACGGGAATCATACTCGATTGTAACTTCAGGTACCACCGGACGCACAAGGAAAACTACAGTATTAAACACAACAAGAAATACGAACCATAAAAAAGCAAAATACTTGAAATTCTTTTTCATTCCACAATTCCTCCGTCATCACAGTATTTCAGACAGCAGTTTTGCTTTCATCTGTTCAAATTCTTGTTCAGTTATAATACCCGCTTGTTTCATCATGGTTAGTTTCTCTACTTTTGCTTTAAATACAGCCATATCATCGGCCACCTGAGGCGTTTGCACTATAGAATTGGCCTGATCTACAGCATTTATTGCGTTATTGACAGCACCACCTACCATACCGCCAACTGCTCCACCAACACCAGCCATGGTTCCAAGTCCAACCCCCATATTGGAGAACTGACCGACAGCCTCATTCTGAGCAACCTTTTCTGCAACATCAAATCCACGCTCCTGCGCGTAAGTGTACCCTTCCTGTGCCCGCTTTGTTGCCTGTGCCTGAGAATCGATAACTACTTTCTGTGCTTCGGTTTGTGCATAAATGATGTCTGTCTGCTGACGAAGCTTTGCTTCTGCAATATCGGCGTACTGCCGGAAATGCAGTTCTTTAAACTTCTCATACTGTTTATCTCCATCCGGCTTTACGATATTTGTTACAAAGAAGCGTTCCAGCGCAACACCATAGCCGGAATAATCCGGAATCAGAAGCTTATGAATATTCTCTGAAAAAGAAGTCAGGTTTTCATCAATCTCAAAGATGCTAATGGCATTCGCCTTAATAACCTGTGCTATATATGTCTTTACTCTGGTCATTAAGAAAGCCCTGAAAAACGAAACTAGTTCTTGCTGACCTAAGGAGTTTTCTGTTCCCACCAGTTTTATAAGCAATTTTCTACTGTCTTCTACGCGGAGCGACATCTCACCCGATGCTCCGATTGAAAGCGGAAATCCATATTGAGGATCGATATACTGAACCTTGCTATCCGTACCCCACTTTATTGACATCTGCTCAGTTTTATTTATGAAAAAAACTTCGCAGTGGAAAGGCGAAGTATCTCCGGTAGCACGATTTAACACTTTCCCAATCAAGGGAATGTTTTGTGTCTCCAACGTATACCGCCCCGCGCCAAACAAGTCTAACGCCTGCCCATTCATGAAGAATATTGCTTCCTGGGACTCATGAACGATTAACTGTGTAAGACTGTTAAAATCCTCACAAGGATGTTTCCAGATAAAAGTGCTGTTGTCTCCCTCATACTTAATTACTTCTGCTATCCGTGCCATTATACGTTCTCCTTTGTTTTTTCTCTGGTCATTCTTACCCTTTAATAAGACGTCCTTCTTGGTATAATTCTATCCTAGGTTTTTCTTTTTCAAGGAAAACCTCCAATCCATATTTAAACCGATAATCATTTCTCTCTTTTTTCCCTGATAAATCAGTATAGTCTTTCAACTTTTTCCTATCATTTTCCACCCCTGTTATATTTTTATTCCAGCTTCCTTTGAACTCAATAACAAGCAGGTTATATGAATTGCTACCTCTCTTATGTAATATTATATCAGGCATGGTTCCGTTCGGTTTTGAATTCGTTCTCTTAAGATCGCCATTATTCCTATTATATTCACAATCAACATTATAATCTTTAAATAGACCCCTTTTATTCAAATAAAATTGGAAATAATACCCAAAACGAAAAACCACAGATCTCTCACTCCCATGTTGGCCTTTTCCTGATTCATTATTTTTCTTATCCGAATCGCCAAAAGAATCAGAAGGGCAGATTAGCTCTTTGTCATATTTATACAGACATTTAAAAGAGTATCGTAGAGCTCTTTTAATCTCATTTTCATTGATATATCCTTCCAACTCTTTAATATCCATTGGACAACACTCCTTATTTATGCTTTTCTGTAATAGCCATGTGCTTTACGCACAAATTTAATAAGTATTTGCCGAACACGCTCATGGCTGATTTCAAAACGTTCTCCGAGTGCTTGATAAGTCGGTCGCTCGGATAGATAGATCCTGACTATTTCCTTGTCACGAGGTGTCATATTCACGACAGCTAGGTATTGCTCTAAGTCTTCCCTTTGTATCAACTCAATCAAATCCGACTTCACTATAACCACAATCCTTTATATTACAAAATTAGTATTCCGACCGTAGGACTATAATATCCACTTTGTTTCTACAATACCAACGAAATGATCTGGGGACGTATTTCGTACATACTTATTTTCCCCTCGTATTTCTATATTTTTCATAATCGTGTTCATATGCGTTAAATAGCCGTACGCGTTCTTCGTCTGTATGCGTATTTGGATGATAATCAATTTCGATGTCCCTATTATCCCAAGGTTCAACCTGTGCATACACCGACGACGGAAACGAGACTAATTGAACATCAAATTTCAAAGACGGTTCTACTTTTGAACTGGCATTGTGTATACGCATGGATATCTGCCATCCTTCATCACAAACAACCTCAACAGTATTATCAGACCCCTGTTTGAACCCTATATGGTAAAATACACTTGGCATTTTTAAAACAGGAACCTTTGTAATAGGTCTTTCCGTTCCCGAACTACAGTTAAGCGTTCCGCCAATATTGATTGCCTCGACCCTAGTAGTTTTGCTCTTGTCATCAGTAATAACCTTATAAAAATCATTACATCCAAGCAAGTATCGTATAAGACGTTCCGGAACACCATTATTCTCATCTGCAATACGCTTTAATTCCTTTATAAATGCATTTAGTATGGGCTTATAATACTTATCTGCCTTATTGTCTATTGCCTCCCAAAGCATCGGTTTTCCGGCTTCTTTACTTTTGTCACGAACCTGTCGTAACTCAGAGAAAATAGGGACTACAGTATGAAAGTATTCATCTGAGCAAGGGATTTCAAGCCATTCTTTACCAAAATCAATGGTATCAGATAGTCTGCTATGCTTTACAGCATGATGGTTGTGTTTGCAAGAAAAACCTATTTCCCAACCATTTTGCTTACGAAGACACACCACATCTCTAACATCACCTTTGATCCCAGCCGCATCCGGTTGAATAGATAAAAACAATGGTTCATTTCCATTCGGCTTCCAAAGCTGAGGTTCCAGGCGCTTTATTACTGTTATAGCTGCATACGCAGCCTTATCAAGCGCGCTTTTCAATTCTTCATCTATTGTCTCGTACATTTCTTTAGCAGTATTCAACTGCGGTGAAGATTCAATAACTACATCTCCGCAGTTTTCAAGTGCTTTGTTGAGGGCTTCAACACAAGCGTATTCGAATGCTTTTCCATTGGTTGTTTGGATTCCGTCGGCCATTTTTTCGAAACCTCCTTGATATTTAATACTGCATAGAGTTGAGTAGCCACATATTCCGCCAATTTAACAGGCACGGCGTTACCAATCTGTTTGTACTTACTTGTTAAATCACCACAAAACTCCAGATCCTTAGGAAATGTCTGAATAGCAGCAGCTTCTCTCCAGCTAAATCTTCTTGTTACTGCACCTTTTCCAAACTCCCATAAGTCAGGTCCAAGTTTAATCATATCAGGAGATCCCGGATAAAGAGTTACCTGTTTTGCCATGGCCGGTATTGTATATGATACATCATCCCAGCCTCTTTTTCTGTTACGGGACATATATCTCGATGAATACGGAGCATTGCAAACATCATTCGAATCAGGATCCGGCATGCCGGCAAGCGCTTCTCTCATAGTGGTATGCATATTCTTTGGCACAGGGATTTCAAAATGTTTTATATTCAGATCCTTTCGAAATCCGTATATAATTACACGTTCTCTGTCTTGTGGAACACCAAAATCCTTAGCATTTACCAACTGAAAGAAAACATCATATCCACACTCTGAAAACTCAGCGATAATTGCTTCAATGATCTTGCCTTCCCCCATTGTAAGCAATCCCTTTACATTTTCACCAACAAAAATAAGCGGCTGCTTAGCTTTGACAATTCTAACATAGTGCTTATACAGTACATTCCTTGAATCGTCAATTTTACGAGGCCCGCTTAACGAAAAACCTTGGCACGGAAAACCGCCCAAAATAATGTCAGAATCTGGAATCTGCTCGATATCTATTTTGCCGATATCTCCGCAAACAACCTTTGCTCTGCTCCAGTTCTGATGAGTTTTACAAGCGTCCTTGTCAAAATCATTTGCCCAGATTGTTCTGAATCCCGCCCTATCGAATCCTAAATCAAGACCTCCGGCTCCACAGAACAAGCTGACAGCTGTAAATTCTCTCATCATCAACTCTCCTTATTCAGTTTATAGATTGTTGCACCCATAGTCGGTCGTACAATCATTAACATTCTAACAAATATACAACTACTAATCTATAATTTTTTATCGTATCTTTCATTTGTCGTTCTCAAAATTCGTTTGATAGCGCTGCATCCACATCTCAAAGCTCTTCTCTGCTCCTTTTTTCGTGCTTTTCTTCTTATAATCGTCCGTTATCTTCTCCGCGTTCTTTATTTCATTCTGAAAGCGTTCGTACACTGCAAGCCAAGCGGTCATATGATCGTGTAGATCTCCGAAAGACAAATAAACCTGTTCTTGATCAAAAGAACCGCTCTCCAATTCAGCTTTTATCTGTTTTCCGTTCTTTAACTCACCCCCATACGTCTCATAAATACGAAAAAGATGATGCATGGCTTTTGTAATGCTTAATTCGCTATCGGAAAATGCACTAGGATCAATACCAATACCGGTTGCAATCTTCTCCAGGGTTTCAACTTTGGGATTCAGTCTTCCGGATTCATATTTTCTTAACGTACCATCATCGATACCGATTTTTGAAGACAACTCCTTTTGGGTCATTCCCGCAGATAGCCTTGCACTTTTTATCTTCTCTCCAACTGTCATCAAATCACCTCATTAGCACGTTAAAGCAACACTAGAAACATAATAACACATCAATGGAAATATAGAAACAAAAATCCCTATTCTCTACGGTTGGTGCTTGACACCAGGGACATATGTCCCTATAATGTCATCAGGTACAATTGTACCTGTAATAATCCATTATAAACTCTTTTAATCTTAAATAATGTCAAAAACTCGAATTTATCCGTCCATACTATGTAGTAGAAGAACATTTCGAGTAAAAAACAACGTGAGTAACCCGGCTCATTAAACCCGGGAGAACATACAACTTATCATTTAAGGAGGTCATTATGAATTATTCAGACTTTTTACCCGACTATGGTGACGTGCTTCTTCCTGATGAGGTACAGAAAATCCTGCACGTTGGTCGCAACACACTTTACGGATATCTCCGTAATCAGGAACTTAAATCGCTTATGATCGGAGGCAAGTACAAAATCCCTAAATACTACCTTTATCAATTTATGTTTTCAATGACTCCGGCAGTGGAAGGAGCGTGTCAAAATGGGCAGGCATAAAAAGAACCGTCGCTGTGCTACCGGTGTATACTCTAAAAACGGACTTCTGTATACAGTCACAACACAAGAAGTTATTAAGGACGGAGTCAAAGTAAACAAAAAGATTTGGCAATCAACTGGATTGCCCGACACTCCGGACAACGTACGCAAAGCAACCGAAGCACGGGAATCCGCTCTAACCAGAAAAGGGATTTCCACAATCGATCGCAACATAAGTGTTTCCGCTTTTCTAGACGAAATCATGTCTCGGAAAAAGCGAAAAGTAACAGACACCACTTATGCTGCGTACCTATGCAGAGTCAACAGCATAAAAAAACACCTAGGCAACATCAAGGTCAAAGATCTTTATCCAAGAATAGTCGAATCTTTTCTTGACTGTCTTTTTTCCGATGGAAAGATGCAACCAAGAACTGTTAAAGATATCAAAACGTTCTTTGGAAGCGTTATCGAAGATGCCGTAAAAGAAGGACTCATATCGTACAACCCCGTTAAAGAAGCGGTAATCAACAAGAATCTTGCGATTAAGTACGCAAAGGAAAAAGCCATGGACGATGAATTCTTTTCCTTCGAAGAAGCCCAATTCTTTCTCGGGCGTGTGCAGGTTCTAAAAAAGGATCTTTACGAGCTTTTTTACCTAACTCTTTTTTTCGGGTTGCGTCGTGAAGAAGTGCTGGGGTTGCGATGGTCTGCTGTCGATCTTAAAAACAAGACAATGGTTATTAATCATACCGTAACAAAGGGAACCAGAGTTAACCGCTTAAATTCGACGAAGACTACGGCAAGTCAACGCGAGTATCCTCTTTCCGGTGAACAGGTCGAGCTCTTCAATCACTTGAAACAGCGTGAAAATAAAAACAGGATCCTTTTTGGTCCCACTTACCACGAAAACGACTATATTTTCAAAAACGCTGATGGAAGACCCTATTACCCTGACTACCCTTCTAAGGAGTTCCGGAAACTCATAAAAAAGATTCCGGAGTTGCCACAGAGCATAACATTTCACGGATTACGTAGTAGTTGTGTGTCGATTCTTGTTCATTCAGGGCTTGATGTGAAATCAATTCAAAAATGGGCAGGACATGCTAATCTTACTACTACCCTTGAGATCTATGCCAAAGTCAAAGATAAAGAATCAAAAGCAGAAATATCATCCGGCATGAGTCGATTGATACAACTTGATCCCACATCAAAAATCGGGAACATAAAGGAACAAAAAAACAACTGAAAAATCATTTCAAAAACATAAAAACGGGTTATTTATTTGATAAGTTAGAAATAAGTTAGAAATAAAGCAAAAAAACAAGGGTCTCAGAACCCTGAAACCCTTGATTTTACTGAATCGAGGTGACTGGACTTGAACCAGCGACCTCCACGTCCCTAACGTGGCGCTCTAGCCAAACTGAGCCACACCTCGTAACCTATTAA
>JAEEGL013989700.1_pt1 | contig 13005 bp, 12 predicted proteins | sample 9134231 | NCBI WGS metagenome assembly JAEEGL01 (sample SAMN16246548, study PRJNA631951) | gut metagenome | biome: gut microbiome; feature: rumen; material: fiber-attached | host: Bos | place: Iran: Karaj | collected 2018-10 | reverse complement strand
CAACATGGAGTCGTAACGCGAACGAGTCAACATTGTTTAATCAAGGTTATTGGAAAACAGGAAATAGTAGAGTTCTACAAGTAACAAAATAATAATTTTAATAGAATAATTTAAAGAATAAATAAAACAAAACAAAATAAAAGAATAAAAAAAACACTCAAATAAAAGAATAAAAAACAAATTTAAAAATTATTATTATAAAAATTAAAAAATTAATTAAATATTAGAAAATATGAAAAAAGTATAGATGCTCGAAAATAATGGAGTAGGATGCCAAAGATCTGAAGAAGTTAAGTAAAGATCATACATAATAAGTAATATATATAGTATTTAAATAATTAAGTTAAACAATTGAATATATATATAACGAAGCAAATAATATATAAACATTTAAAGAATGGAGTAGGATGCCAAAGATCTGAAGAAGTTGAAATAAAATGAATATATATAAATTGATAAGTGAATTATATATGAGATTAAAACGGCATATGATTTTAGAATATAAAACCAATAAAAACAATTTAGTATTCATTTAAGATATTTCTTATATGAAATACGAAAATTAATATTTAAAAAAATATTTTGATATAAATTAAAAAGAATAAATAAAAAAGAAAATAAAAAGTTTAAAAAAGGGTTAAAATCCATTTAATAGAAAAATAAAATAAAATATCGATATTATATATATAATTTGTTATCTGAATTACTTGATATATGATAGGTTCTAACCTAGGAGGATCAATTATTATGGATAGTAATTTAGATATCACTTATATATGAAAAAAAGCTTAAGCAAAGACAATTTAATATAATTTAATTAACATTAGACAATTTAATCAATTGAACCAGTAAAACAATATGGCAACTAGAGATTTCTGGGAAATAGCTCTTGGGAAATATTTCTTCATAAATATTTCCCAGGTGAAATCCCAATGAATAAATTGATATAGTTTGTTCTGCCGCGTATAGTAATTATTGAAAAGGTCTAGAGTTTGATAATTATTGTGGATAGAACTTATGGTATTACTGTATCAGTTTATTCATTGTGGATATATTCCAAGAATGATTGCAAATAAATATTTTTTCACAAATAATGTGAAAAGTTTTGAATAAAAGAAAGAGGGATAAAATAATATGAAAAATTTAAAGGTTAATCAAGAAAACCTTGGAAAAAATAAGGATGGTAAGTTATCTAAAAGAATCATTAGTGGTTTCTTAACATTATTTACTGCTGCTACTATGGCTGCAACACCATTAGAAGCTGGTGCTGAAGATATCAGTAGTTTAAACAGTATTGTTGTAGAAGCAGGACTTAAAGATCCAAATGAAGCTGCACCAGCTACTATGATGACTGTAGAAGATTTCAAGAATACAGTTATCTTAGCTTATCAAACATTCCATGGATTTTTACCAAATATAGATCATTTAGATGCTTATATTACTGCAGCAGTATATATGGCAAATAGATCTCATATATCTGATGAAGTAGCAGAAGAATTAGTTCGTGCTGGATATATCACTCATACAAATTTCCATATCGTTCAATCTAAGAAAGATGGAGATTTCGAAGTTGAAGATCCAGAGGGATTTACAAATTTAATTAACTGTCAAAACTTCGTTAATGAAGCTAATGACCAATATGAACAAAGAATTCATACTGATTGGTTAAATGGAACAGTAGACATTAGTCACTATCCAAACCCATCTGTATTATTCTTTGATCCAAAGGAAAGAGAAATTGCTGATATAATCTTTACTCACCAAGTAAATGGTTATAATTTAACACCAGGAACTTTCCAATTTAATGGAGATCATGATGAAGTATTCGAAAGTATCACTTCATTACAAGCTCCTGAAAATAACGGAGACGTTAACGAAGTATCATCTGGTGCTGCTTATATGTTTAGAGCTATTTTTGGAAGAAGAGAAGAACAATTCCAAGAAGACTATATGATTGAAAACTATTCATTCGAAGAATTAACTACAAATAGATTCGATCCAGTACAATTAGCTAGCGAACAATTTGTATTAAGTGATGATGTAGTTATTAATCGTCAATGTGTTAATGAACTAGATCAATTAACAGAACAATGGGGAGCATTATATACATGGTGTTTCGAAGACGTTTTAGACAACGTTACAATAGTTGTTCCTTTCGATCAATATGAAGAATATGTAGCTTCTAAAGAAGAAGGAAAAACTAAATAATTTAATATTTAAATAACATTTTGATTGTGGCCAAATTAAAGTGTATAAATAGTTATAACTAAAAGATATTAATAAACTAAAGAGTAGTGAATAAAGTCACACTCTTTTTTTATTTTGTTAACAATTTTGTTGATAAAATTTATTGGTAATATTTATATTTTAAATTGATTAATTTGTGGTTCTATAATTCAATAAAATGCTATAAAATAAACAAAAACATGTTATAATATAACTTGGGGAGTGGTGAGACATGAATTATCAAGCATTATATAGAAAATATAGACCAAAAAACTTCGATGAAGTTGTTGGGCAAGAGGTAACAATTCAAATATTAAAGAATGCAATTGAAAACAATCATACTTCACATGCTTATTTGTTTTTTGGACCAAGAGGTACCGGAAAAACTTCTATAGCTAAAATATTTTCTAGAACAATAAACTGTGATAATCCTAAAAACGGAATCCCTTGTGAAACATGTGATAGTTGCAAAATATCTAAAGATAGTGGATGTGTAGATATTATTGAAATAGATGCTGCATCTAATAATGGAGTAGATGAAATAAGAGATTTAAAAAGCAAAATCTCCTTTGTACCTTCAGATTTGAAATTTAAAGTATATATTATCGATGAGGTTCATATGTTATCTACAGGAGCTTTTAATGCGTTGTTAAAAACTCTAGAAGAACCACCTAGTCATGCAATATTTATTCTTGCTACTACAGAGTTACAAAAAGTACCTGCTACAATTATTTCACGTTGCCAAACACTAGAATTCAAGAAAATTAGTGATGCTGCAATGATCTCCAAAATTAGAGAAATTTCAGAGAAAGAAAAAATAAAAATAGATGATAGTGGAATAAATGAGATTTGCAAATATTCTAATGGTGGATTAAGAGATGCAATAGGACTATTAGAAAAAGCCACTTCATATACAAATGATAAAATTACTGATAACGTAATAAAAATGGTTTCAGGAAACATTTCTGATAACGAATTAGAAGAGTTTACACAGCTTTTTGAAGAAAAAAATATTGAAGAAATACTTTCTAGAATAAACAATTACTATAATGAAGGAATTGATCTTATAAAATTAGCTAATAATTTAATTGATTATATTAGAACTAAGATGATAAACTCTAAAGAGTATTCTAAAGATAAATGTAATCTAATTATTGAATTAGATCATATGGTTTCCCAAATGGAGAAATCTGAGAATACTAAAATATTATTTGAAGCTACAATTATTAATTACTTATTAGATGATGATGCTGCAGAATCAAAACATGTTGTAAAAGAGAGAGCTAAAGTAGAAGAAAAGACAATAGAGGAAAAACCAGAAGTAGATAATTCTGCTAAAGATGATGAAGATAAAAATAAATTAGAATTAAAAAATATTAGAATAGGTAATACATTATGTAATCCAAAAAAGGATATTATTTCAAATATTAGAAACAACTGGAGTAAAATTTCAGATTTTGCTTTTGATGAAGAATTAGGAAATATTGCTAGATTATTATCTTCAGATATAACAGCAGTTGCAGCAAGTGACACTAATGTAATATTAGAATCAAAATTAGGTGGTATTGCTAATCAATTAAATGATGATATTGATAGTGTGGAAAAAATATTTAAGAAAGCATTTGAAAATGAATTTAAAATAATTTGCTTATCTGAAAGTGAATGGAAAGATACAACAAAAGAATTCCTAAAGAACAAAGAAAAATTTGTTTTTAGAGAAGAAAAAATAAAAGAAAAGAAAAACAAGTCTTTAAAAGATAAAGCAAAAGAATTGTTTGATGAATAGAAAAGGAGAAATAATATGAATATTCAAGCATTAATGAAACAAGCACAAACATTACAAAAAGACATGCAAAAACAAGAAGAAGAAATAGAAGCAACAACATTTGAAGGAGAAAGCTCTTTAGTAAAAGTAAAAGTTAATGGAAGAAAAGAAGTTCTTTCTGTAACAATTGAAAATAAAGATTCTTTAGAAAAAGATGATTTAGAAATATTAGAAGATATGATTATGGTTGCTCTTAATAATGCATTTAAAAAAGTTGATGATTTAAGAGAAAAGAAGATGTCTAAATATTCTAGTATGATGCCAGGGATGTTTTAATAATGTATCCAGAGAAACTAAAAAATTTAATTGAAAGTTTTAAATTATTACCTGGAATTGGTGAAAAGACAGCTGAAAGATTAGCTTTCTTTATATTGAATGAAGATGAAGAAAAAACTGAATTCTTTGCAAAATCCATAGAAGAAGCAAAAAAGAATATTAGAAGATGTTCAATTTGTAATTCTATTACAGATAAAGAAGTATGTGATATATGTAGTAATTCATTAAGAAACAAAAAAATCTTATGTGTTGTTGAAGACCCTAGAAGTGTTTTCTTATTTGAACAGCTTGGTACATATAATGGAGAATATCACGTTCTACAAGGTCTTATATCACCATTAGATGGAATAGATCCTGATGATATTGGAATAGATTCTTTAGTAAAAAGAATTGAGAAAGATAAATATGAAGAAGTAATCATTGCAGTTAAACCAAGTATTGAAGGAGAAACAACTGCAATGTATATTAAGAAAATCATAGAAGGATTAAAAGTAAAAGTAACTAGACTTGCCAGTGGAATTCCACTAGGTACTGAAATTGAATACATTGATTCTATGACACTAGAAAGAGCATTAAACGATAGAAAAGAAATTGAATAACTTTTCTAGTTTTTTCGTTTAATAATATTTTGGTATATAGATTTTGGGGGAGTATTATGACTGAGGAAGAAACAATTAAAGAGTTTAATGAGTATCTATCTAAGTATGTTAAAAGTGATAAGATTAATCATGCATATATGATAGAAACAAATAATAAAAATACTCTTCTAATGGCTAAGTGTCTTGTTAATAAGATTATTGAAAATGATAATACAACAATAGATGAAATGATTAGAAATAATGATCTATTGATATTACAAACTGAAAGTAATCTAATTAAAACTGAAGAGGTAGAAAACTTAAAAGAACAATTAGATACAAAATCTATATACGGAAATAAAAGAATATATATAATAGATGGTGCAGAAAAGTTAAGTGATTATTCAGCAAATAAATTGCTTAAATTTATTGAAGAACCAGATAGTGGAATAATTGCTATTTTAGTAACTAGTAATAAAAATAAAGTTATTAACACTATTGTATCTAGATGTCAGATATTAAGATTCTTTAAAGAAACTAACAAGTTTGTTAATTATGATAAAGAATATATAGATTATTTATTAGATTTTATTATTAACATAGAAGATAACAAAGAAGCAGCAATATGCTTTCAAAATAGAATTGATATAAAAAGATTATCTGATAGAAAAGAATTAGAAGTATTTTTAAACAATTTACTATATGCATACGACGATGTAATAAACTACAAAATATCAAATAAAGTTGAATATTTTTCTAATGTTATTGATAAAATAGAATATATAAGTAATAAAAATACAATTAATAGTATTAGAAAGAAAATTAATGCTATTAATGAGTGTATTATGAGATTAAAATATAATCCAAATATTAAATTATTAATAGATAAATTAATAATACTAATGACAGGAGTTGATATAAATGCATGAAGTAGTAGGAATTAACTATGAAACAGGAAATAGAACCTTTTATTTTTCTACAAATAAGTTGGATATAAAAAAAGGTGATGAGTTAGTTGTAGATACAGAAAGAGGTCTACAATTTTGTGTTGCCACAACGGATATAATGATGATTCCTGACTCTAAAGTAGTTGCTCCTTTAAAACCTGTTTTGAGAAAAGCTACTAAAGAAGATAGAAGAAACAAAGATGAAAACAGAAAAAATAGTAAGGAAGCATTAGAGAAGGCAAGAAAAGTTGCAGAAGAACTTGATTTAAATATGAAGTTTATAGATTGCAGTTTTACTTTAGATCGTAATCAATTAGTATTTAACTTCCTAGCTGATGAAAGAGTTGACTTTAGAGAATTAGCTAAAAAACTTGCTGCACAATACAAAACAAGAATTGAATTAAGACAAGTTGGTGTAAGAGATAAAGCAAAAGAAATTGGGGGTATTGGCCCTTGTGGAAGAATACTATGTTGTTCAACTTTCTTAAATGATTTTAATAGTGTTTCTATTAATATGGCTAAAAATCAAAATATATCATTAAATCCAACTAAAATTAATGGATTATGTGGAAGATTACTTTGTTGTTTAAAATATGAGGATGATACATATTCTGAACTAAAAAAAGACTATCCAAGTATAGGAACAAAATTAACAATAAATGGTGTTGAAGGTAAAGTAGTATCTCAAAATGTATTAAACAATAAAATAACAATAGAAAAAAGTGATAAGACACAAGTAGAAGTAGAGTATAACAAAAATGAAAGTAATAAATGATTTATTAAATTACAGTAATTTAAAAATAGTACAAGATGAAGACTACTTTAATTTTTCACTTGATTCTGTTTTATTACCAAACTTTATTAGAATTAATAAAGGTGTAACCAAAATACTAGATTTAGGAACTGGTAATGCTCCAATTCCGATGATACTTACTACTATGACAGATGCTCATATATATGGTGTAGAGTTACAAAAAGAAATATATGACATGGCTGTTGAATCAATCAAAATTAATAAACTAGAAGATAAGATAACAGTTATTAATGATAATATGAAAAATCTAGATAAATATTTTGAGCCAGGATCATTTGAAATAATAGTATCTAATCCACCATATTTTAAATTAGAAGAGAAATCAAATACTAATATGTCCGTTCAAAAAGCAATTGCAAGACATGAAATAGAAATTACTCTTGAAGAACTAGTTAAAATAGCAAAAAAGTATTTAAACAATAATGGTGTTTTTGCACTTGTTCATAGAACAGATAGATTGATAGAAATAATAGAAGAATTTAGAAAGAATAATATTGAACCAAAGAGAATACAATTAATATATCCTAAAGAAAATACTGAATCTAACATGGTTTTAATTGAAGGTAGAAAAAATGGTAAAGTTGGTTTAAAAATTTTACCACCAATTATTGCTCATAATGATGATGGAGAATATAGTGATATAGTTAAAAATATGTTTCAAGAAAGGAGTAAAAGATGAAATTAATAGTAGGTCTAGGAAACCCTGGAAAAGAATATGTAGGAACTAGACATAATATTGGTTTTGTATTTATTGATAATTTTGCTGATTCTTTAAATATTAAAATAGAAAAAGAAAAATTTAATGGTCTTTATACAGAAACAATCATAAATAATGAAAAAGTAATACTACTTAAACCTTTATCTTTTATGAATCTTTCTGGAGAAGTAGTAATTAAGTATGTTAACTTTTTTAAAATAGATATTAAAGATGTATTAATAATAAATGATGACTTAGATTTACCTGTAGGAAAACTAAGATTAAGAGCTAGTGGTACTAGTGGTGGTCATAATGGTTTAAAGAATATTGCAGAACATCTAAATACAAACGAATTTAAAAGATTAAGAATAGGTATATCTAATGATAAAGAAATACCAACAAGAGATTATGTATTAGGTAAGTTCTCTAAAGAAGATCAAAAAGAAATAGATAATCTTAAAGAAACAGTAAATAACATATTAAATGACTTTTTAAGAATTGATTTTGATCGTTTAATGGCTAATTATAATAAACGAGGATAATATGGATTTACTTAAGGATTTAGTAACAATTAAAGATAGTGAAAAAGTAGGATTGGTCGGATTGAACGACGAATTCTTTTCGTTGTATATTAATAAGCAATTTGAAGAAGAAAAAAGAAACATATTAATAGTAACTTCAACTTTATATGAAGCTAATTTATTAAATAATATATTATCTTCTTATACTAATAAAACTTTATTATTTCCAATGGATGACTTTTTAACTAGTGAATCAATTGCTATAAGTCCTGATTTTAAATCTAGAAGATTAGAAACATTAAATAAAACAATAACAAACGATAAAAAGATAGTTATAACTCATTTAAATGGATATTTAAGATATTTACCAACAAAAGAAAAGTATATTGAATCTATCTTACATCTTAAGGTAGGACAATCTATTGATAGAGAAGAATTAATTAAACTTTTAACTGAAAGTGGTTATATAAGAGAAAGTATTGTTACTAAAACTGGTGAAATGGGTATAAGAGGATTTGTAATAGATGTTTTCTCTATTGAAAATGAACATCCATTTAGAATTGAATTCTTTGGTGATGAGATAGACTCAATAAGAGAGTTCGATGAAGAAACACAAAAGACTATAAAAGAAATAAAAGAATGTAGGATTTTCCCATATACAGAGTTCTTGGTAGAAAATGAATTAGATAGTAATAAAGATAATCAGAAATATTTAAGAGAATTATCTAATAACAAGATTAGTTCTTTATATGATTATCTAGATAATCCCATAACTGTATTTAAAAACTATAATCAAATAAAAGTTAATTATGAACTATTACAAAATCAAATAGTGGAGTATAGATCAGATCAAGATAAGGACTTTACAGGAGATTACATGTATACCTTGGATGCTATTAATGTGGGTAAAGTGATTTACTACAACACTATTGATAACATAATAGATGAAATTGATAAAAAAGATGTAATAGATTTTACAATTAAAGACATTCCTGGATTTAATGAAAATATAGATTTAATAAACAAATATCTTGAAGAAAATCTTCATAATAATAAGACAATTATTATAGCTATTAAAGATTTTCAAATTAAGAGTTTTACTAAGTATTTAACTTTACCTTATATAGTTACTAATATTACTAATATCTTAGATAATAAAATTAATATAATTAATAAAGAATTAAATAAAGGATTTGTTTATAAAAATTATATTCTTTTAACTGAAACAGAACTTTTCAACAAACATGTTAATAAAACTAAATATAAAACTAATTTTAAATATTCTTCAAAGATTAAAAACTTAAATAATCTAGAAGTAGGAGATTATGTTGTTCATAGTCTTCATGGAATTGGTATTTATAATGGTATTAAAACTCTTAAGATGGGAGATATATTAAGAGATTATTTAGAAATTTTATATCAAGGAACAGATAAGTTATATATTCCAGTAGAAAAGATAGAATTGATATCAAAATATACTGGAAAAGAAGGTATGATTCCTAAAGTTAACAAACTTAGTGGTACTGAATGGGAAAAGACTAAGATTAGAGTTAAGAATAAAGTTAAAGATATAGCAGAAAAATTATTAAAACTATATGCTTTAAGAGAAATGAAAAAAGGATACCAATTTAGAAAAGACGATGAGCTTCAAGAATTATTTGAAAGTGAATTTGAATATGTTCCTACAAAAGATCAATTGTTTGTAACAAAACAAATTAAAGAAGATATGGAATCTAGTACTCCAATGGATAGAATTCTTTGTGGGGATGTTGGATATGGTAAAACTGAAGTAGCTTTTCGTGCTATGTTTAAGGCAGTTAATGATGGAAAACAAGTATTATATCTATGCCCAACAACTATTCTTTCTAAACAACAATATGATAATGCTAAAGAAAGATTTAAAAACTTTCCAATATCAATTGGATTATTAAATAGATTCACAACAACTAAAGAAGAAAAACAAATAATAAATGATCTTAAAGAAAAGAAGATAGATATAGTAATTGGTACTCATAGATTATTAAGTGATGATGTAAGACCTAAAGATTTAGGATTATTAATAATAGATGAGGAACAAAGATTTGGAGTAATTCACAAAGAAAAGATAAAAGAATATAAAGAAAATGTTGATGTTCTAACACTAACAGCTACTCCAATTCCTAGAACATTACAAATGTCTATGGCAGGACTTAGAAGCCTTTCTTTAATTGAAACTCCACCAATAGATAGATATCCAGTACAAACATATGTAATGGAAGAAAATAATCATATAATTAAAGATGCTGTTTATAAAGAATTATCAAGAAATGGGCAAACATTTATTCTTTATAATAGAGTTGAAACTATAGAAAGTAAGAAAGCTGAAATTCAAAGACTTATTCCAGAAGCTAGAATAGTAGTAGCACATGGACAAATGAACAAAGAAGAACTTGAAAACAAGATGATTGAGTTTATTAACCATGAATATGATATTATGCTATGTACTACTATAATAGAAACTGGAATAGATATACCAAATGTAAATACTATAATCATATTAAATGCTGACTATTTTGGATTAAGTCAGTTATATCAAGTACGTGGACGTGTTGGTAGATCAAATAGAATTGCTTATGCATATTTAATGTATGATAGAAATAAAATATTAAATGAAACTGCAGTTAAACGTCTAAACGTAATAAAAGAATTTACTGAATTAGGAAGTGGTTTCTCAATAGCTACAAGAGACTTATCAATAAGAGGAGCAGGAGACATACTAGGAAGTGAACAAGCTGGATTTATTGATAATATTGGTATTGAATTATATTTAAAAATACTTAATGAAGAAGTAGCAAGACTAAAAGGAGAAACAGTTGAAGAAGAACAGGTTAAAGATGAAAAACCATTATTAAATGTAGAAACACATATTGATGATAAATATGTAGATGATGATAATCTAAAAATTGAAATTCATAAGAAGATTAATGAAATTGATTCTTATGAGAAATTAGTATCTATCAAGAAAGAATTAGAAGATAGATTCGGTAAATTAGATGATAAAGTTATCACATATATGTATGAAGAATGGTTCGAAGCACTTGCTAAGAAGAATGAAATAGAAGAAGTAAGACAAACTAAGAATTCAATTGAACTTGTATTTTCAGAGGAAATGTCTAACAAGATAGATGGCGAAGCATTATTTACTGATGCTTATAACATTTCTAGAATGTTTAGATTCCAAATGAAGAGTAATCATCTAATACTTATATTAGATACTATTCATTTAGAAGAAAACTACATAATATTACTAACAAAAATACTTAGTACAATTAAATTAAAAAAACAAGAGACAGATGCGTAATTCTTGACTATAAAGGCTTAATTTGTTAATATTTAGTTATAAAATAGGAGAATAAGATTAATGGATAAAGAAATTAGCAAGATGTTTAAAGATAAGAATAAAGAAGTATTTATTAACAGTCTTACAGTAGGAATGGAAAGAAATCTAGAATCTTTAAAAAATACAACTGATAATTGTGTTTCTTTAGAAATCAATAAATTATATTTATTCTTTATTAATTATTTTCAAGAAATAGATTTAGAATATTCAAAAGAAGCTTTATTAGGTCTTTTGTTTAAAGAGAAGAAAAAACTAAATGATTTAGTTAACAATAAAATAGAAGAGAAAAAGCAAAATATAAAAACTAACTATTTAGGTAATATAGAAGAAATCGATGATGATTTCGTAGAAAAATATTATGAAGAGTTAAAAAAAGAAACAGAAAGAATAAATGAAGATATAGATTTATTACTAAAAGAAGAAATTAGAACTCAGTTTTCTAATGATGTAACTACTAAGTTCAAACTAGATAAAGAAGAGCAAGTAGAAAGAATACATTCAAGAATAAATGTCTTATTTAGTGATAGTGTTATTTCTAAGATTAAAGAACAAACTAAGTTTAGAGATGATTCTTTAAAAAACATGGCTAAAGAATCATATGAAAAGTATCTAGATATTAATAAAAGTACTATTGAAAATTAATTTATAAAGTGTTATTATACAAGCATATTTAAATGTGATGAAGGAAAGAGATACAAGGAACTAATTAAAAGAGAGTCTAGTTAGGTGAAAGTAGATATTAGGAAATTGTTGAGAATGGTTCCGGAACTTACTTATCGATATTTAGATAAGTACCCTAGGAGGGTTAAAACAAAGAGGTAGATTTAATCTATAAATTAAGGTGGTAACACGGTATATTCGTCCTTTGGAATATATCGTGCTTTTTTTTGGAGGAAATAAATATATGTCTAAACAAAAACCACATGTTAATATTGGTACTATTGGTCATATTGATCATGGTAAAACAACATTAACTGCTGCAATATTAAAAGTGCTTGAAGAGAGGGAAAATAAACCATCAACTGAAGTTAAAGAAGATATTGGAATTAATATAGAAAATATTGAATTTAATTTTGAAGAATTTCCAAAAGAGACTAAAACTTCTATTAATAAAAAAGCTACTTATAGTAGAAAAGTTATTAAAGGAACTAAAGTTAGTTCTAATGATAAGAGTTTTAAAGGTAAAACAAAGATGTTAAAAAGGAATTTTTTAAGGAAGTGATAATATGAGATGTTTTGAAAAAATAAGTTTTGAACAATTTAAAAAAGATGTTAAAGATGATAAGAAGTTATATGAATCATATAATATTCCTAAAAGACAAACTAAGTATGCAGCAGGTTATGATTTTGAAGCTTTAGAAGATTTAGTTCTAAAACCTAACGAAATTAAAAAGATACCTACAGGAATAAAAGCTAATATGAATGGTGATGAAGTATTATTCCTTATAGATAGAAGCAGTCAAGGCTTCAAGTATAACGTACGAATGTGCAACCAAGTTGGTGTAATAGATAAAGATTATTATAATAATAAAGATAACGAAGGACATATATGGATTCGTCTTCAAAATGAAGGAGATAAAGACTATATAGTTAAAAAAGGATCTTGAATTATTCAAAGAGTATTTATGAAATACTTAACAATAGATAATGAAGAAGAGAATAATACAGAAAGAAAATCAGATTATTAAGGAGAGATATTTATGGATAAGAAAAGTTATTATATATCAACTGCAATTACATAT
>JAEEGL013377982.1_pt1 | contig 13005 bp, 8 predicted proteins | sample 9134231 | NCBI WGS metagenome assembly JAEEGL01 (sample SAMN16246548, study PRJNA631951) | gut metagenome | biome: gut microbiome; feature: rumen; material: fiber-attached | host: Bos | place: Iran: Karaj | collected 2018-10 | reverse complement strand
ACTACTGGCTTCCACTATGATGTATGGGGCCAGGCGGCAACTAAAAACAATATCAACTATACCTTCCCGGATTCAGATTATGAAGCGGCCATGAACCGTATTTCGAGTCAGGCAGGAGTAAGATGGTAACAATATGCATCTGAAAAAAAGCATTCATACACTGGCTCTCTGCCTTTTGCTGGCCTGCCCGGCTAAGGCGGAGAAGCCGTTGCTGTGGAATATGGACCGGCTTTACACGGTAAAGAGCGACGAGACATATTCCAAGGTCAAGAGCGGTTTTGTTTGGAATGCAAAGAGTTTTCTGGACTCGCCGTCGGTAATCCTCACCGACAAGCCCACCAAGTTCGTCTCCGACCCCCGCTATTACGTGAGCGTAGGCACATATTGGTGGCCGAATCCGGAGAATCCCGGAGGGCCGTACATCCGTAAAGACGGCTTGATTAATCCCGAAACCAGGGACTATGACGCACCCAAGCTTTCGTTGATGATGAGGAGGGTCAAGGCATTTGCCGTGGCTTTCTATCTGACCGATGATTTTGTATATAAGGATGCAATGGTTTCACAGTTGCAGGCCTGGTTCCTGGACCCGGTAACGGGAATGATTCCAACCTTTCAGTATGCCCAGATCCATCCCGGCTTGAACGGAAATATCGGCAGTCCCGCCGGCCTTATTGAGGCATACGCTTTCAACGATGTGCTGGATGCCATACGTCTGGTTAATTCCCAAAGTTCGATTGACCGTAAGACCATGGACGGAATGAAGACCTGGTTCGGTAATTTTGCGCAGTGGATGATGGAAAGCTACCTGGGCAAGGCGGAGTATTATTCCTCGAACAACCACGGCATAGCGTACGATGTGCTCCTGGCCAATATCGCCGCTTTCATCGGCCGCAAGGATATCACCGACTCAATCACCGGTGATTTCCTCTGGATGAGGCTCGAGAGCCAGATAATGCCTGACGGGAGCCAGCCCATGGAGCTTTCCAGGACACGTTCCTACCATTATGTCCTTTATAACATTGTCCACATAATCGATTTCTGCATTCTGCAGGAGAATCTTGGGAACAAGTATTATCAGAAGAATAAGGATATCATAGATTCCGCCATTCTGTGGGTGGAGCCGTATGTGGGGCATCCGGAAGCCTGGACCTGGGTGGAAAATAAGTCGAAATGGGCCGATGAAGACAAGATCTTCAAGACAGAGATTCAGCGGCTGAAGCGTCTGAAGCCCAAGAAGAACAAGACTTTCGATTTTAACAAATACGGCGTGGATCCGTTTGAAAACATAGCGTCGGTGCTGAAATGAAACGCTTACTGTGCATATTAGCAGCATTAGTTTGCGCCGTGCCTGCGGTAATGGCGCAGCGCGTCAATGCTTATGCTCCGGTTTTCCTCCGTGTAGAGAAAACAGAAGGAGTTTATCAAAAAGGTGAAACCGTGCGGGTATGGGCCGATGTATCGTCAGATGTCGACACTCAGCTGCTTCTGATGGTGTCTGAAGACGGCAATTACCCTAAAGAGAAAGAGATTTCGCTCCCGGAAGGGACGTCGATGGTTTTCGAGCAGGTCTACGATCGCTCCGTATGGGTAACTGTGAGCGTGGCACCGGCATCGAACCGGAACAATGCTTCGATGGTAGGATTCATCGTTGACCCGCAGGATCTTACACCCGGATTTGACGAGCCGGCCGATTTTATGTCTTGGTGGCAGGGGGAGATTGCTGCAATGAGGGCGGTCCCTGCCGAGGCCATCGTCAAGGAAGAGGATTACTCCGATGCGTCGTTCCGCGTGTTCTCCATTGAAATATCGATGCACGAGGGCAATCCTGTCCGGGGATATGTGGCCATGCCGGCCGATGCCGCGAAAGGGAGCCTTCCTGTTTATTTCTTTGCTCATGGCGCTGGAACTCCGAAAGCACTCCATACACATGCTTCTATAGAGCGGGCCGTGGGCTTTGCGGAACATGGTGCTATTGGTGTTGATATCAACGCCCACGGGATGTTGAATGATGCTTCTGACGAGTATTATGCGCATTTGGATACGACATCGCTGCTTCTTTATCAGGAAAGGCCTGTCCGTGACCGCGAGTCTTATTATTTCCGTCTGATGTTCCTCAGGATGGTGCGGGCGCTGGATTATGTATGCTCGCTTCCGGAGTGGGATGGATCCCGAGTGCTTCTGTTCGGAGAGAGCCAGGGTGGCGCTCAGTCTTTCGCCCTTGCCGGACTGGACAGCAGGGTGGGCGCAGTGGTTGGTATAGTGCCGGCAATGACCGATCTCGGCGGTCCTCTGTATGACCGTCGTGGAGGTTGGCCATACAATATCCGCCCTATGATTCCGCTTTCTTCTCATGGCCGCGAAACCCTGCCCTACTTCGACGGTGCTCAGTTCCTTAAACACTTCAAAGGGAAACTGTATATAGAAGCAGGGCTTGTGGACACGACATGTCCTCCATGCGGTGTAGTGGCAGGTTTTAACTCCAGTGGGGCGTCATACAAAGAAATACATTTCTGGCCTCACAGAGGTCATACTTACTGGGGAAGTGATTCTGACTGGCAGGAATGGAAAGAAAAGATTCTTAATGCCAGGGAACAGTTCATATCAGATTATCTGAAGTGAAAGGACTTATTGTAATACTTGCGTCGCTGCTGATCAGGCAGATAAGCGGCAACATAAACGAAATGACTCTGGACTTTGAGCGGGATCCCGCCCGGGCCGGAATGCTCGTTGAGTTGTCCGAGCAGGGAAACAATTACCTGGTTTATCTTCTTGAACTCTATTTCAAGACGCCGGTTACGCAGGACGAGGTGTCACATATTCTCCAGATGCAGAACCGCGACGGTTCTTTTTCCGACATCGACTATTCAGACCAGTCTTTAAGCCAGTGTTCCCAGACGCTTCATGCCATCCGTTTCCAGAGGCTTGCCGTTTATAACAGGCTGAACCCCGGCAACAAGGCAGTAAGACGTGCCCTTCACCGGGCCCTGAAGTTCTGGGCGGCCAAGATGCCAAAGACAAACAGCTGGTATTACAATCAGGTGAACATCCCCAAGGCCTTCGGCCCGGGATTCCTGCTTTTTGCCGATGAAATGTCGCGCCGGGAGAGAAAGGCGGCATCGGCAATAATGAGGCAGGCGCAACTCACAAGAAACGGACAGAATCTGGTCTGGGAGGCAGGAAACCTGCTTATCGCTGGGCTTCTGGAGAAGGATGAGGCCATGGTCAGGGAAATGGCAGAGATAATCCAGGACCAGCTGTCGGCAGAGCAATCCGCGGCCGGCATTCAGCCGGACTGGTCGTTCATGCAACACGGGACGCAGTTGCAGTTCGGCAATTACGGGTTGTCCTTTGCGGTGAGCCAGGCATATTGGGCCAGGGCTTTTGAAGGGACATCCCTTGCGCTTAAAGGTGAGAAGCGGGAGATACTAGAGAGCTATATCTGCAAGGGAATCGGCAGAACCGTATGGAACGGATTCATGGACCAGAATGCTCTGGGAAGGCAGATTTTCCCGATGAGCCAGCAGTCCAAGACCATGTGTCTCAGATACGCCCTCAAAGATCTCGGGCTGGATGAATCGGCAATTGAGAACGGTCCAAGGTATTATCCTTATGCCGATTTCGGCAATTACAGGGCCGATGGATGGTATGCTTCGCTGAGGATGCAGTCGTCCAGAACTATAGGTTACGAGGAAATAAACGGCGAGAATCAAAAGGGATATTTCAGTGCCGACGGAGTTTTGCTGTTAAGGCGCTCCGGGGATGAATTCTCCGACATCGCCCCGGTTTGGAACTGGCGCCATCTGCCGGGAACAACCACCTGCGATGACGGCACTCCTCTTTGGGGGACCCATTCCAGATTGCCATACAATAAGTCGGACCGTGTCTTTGGCGCTGTCGCCGGCGATATTATGGTAGTGGCGATGGAATATGACAGGGACTCGGTTTTCGCAAGAAAAGTTTGGGCTTTCTGTCCGGAAGGCGTTCTTTGTATGGGCAGCGGGATATCTTCTTTCCGCGATTCAAGGATAATCACCACCGTGGAGCAGGTTCGCAGAGCAGGGGAGATAGAGAACGAGAAAGGAATAATAACTCATAACGGAACGAGTTATGTGCCGCTTAGCGGCAGCGTTTTCAGTTTCGCGGGTGTTTTGGAAGGCCGCGGATCGTGGAGAGTCGCCGCTCCATATTTTTCGGATGAGGAGATTTGCTGGGATATTTTTGAAGTATATATCGACCATGGAATCCATCCCCGAAAAGGTGGATACTCTTATTTCATGGCTCCCGGGTTGTCCGGGAAAGAGTCTGCCGCATATGTGGCAGGGAACATAGTCATTATTAGCGATACTTCGGCAAGAATAGACGGAGTTGAGTTTACGGTAAACTGGGACAATTGTGAAATAATAATAGGTGAAGAAATGGCATACGAATCCAACTATTTCATCAGAGGAAGCCAGGCCCCTGTGGACATTGTAAAACCCGGACTGCAGCGGCAGATTCTGGGGTATAACAATGACCTTATGCTTGTCAAGGTTACGTTCGGCCCAGAGATGGTTGGCCAGCGGCCGCCTCTGCACAGACACCATCAAAGCCAGTCTTCCTATATCCTGAGTGGAAAATTCGAATTTCACTGCGGTGACAGGGAAGTCGTGGTTCTTGGCCCCGGAGACTCTTTTTATGTAGAGCCTGATGTTCCCCACGAGGCATATTGCCTGGAACCGGGAATTATCATCGACAGTTTCAATCCTGTCCGCGAGGACTTCCTTTGTAAAAAGTAAAAAGTTTTCCAAACGCCTGGGGATGAAAAGAGTCTTTCTCGCTGCGCTTGGCATCCTGGCCTCATTCGGGCTTCAGGCCCAAATCGCACAAATACAGCCCGATAAAGCCGTCCTAGACGCCCCATTCGGCGTTCAGGACGAAACTAATTTTGCGGCCCCGCCCAAGGATTTCTGGCCTCAGACATGGTTCCACTTCATCGGCGACAATGTATCCAGGGAAGGGATCGAGGCGGACATGGAGGCCATCGCCGAAGCCGGGATTGCCGGCATCCAGTGGTTCCACGGCGCTTTCGGTGGCCGGTGGCCGGGAGTGGACCAGCCCATCGTCCCGCTCTCTGAAGATTGGGACAGGATGGTTGCCTTCATGGGAGAAAAGGCCCGCAGCCTGGATCTTAGACTCACCATACAGACATGCCCTGGCTGGGCGATGGCAGGCGGTCCCTGGGTGAAGCCGGAGGATGCAATGCGCGACCTCATCTGGAGCCGCACCGACGTGTCGGGAGGAGCATCCGGTATCGTCCTCCCCAAAGGGCAGCCCTCACAGGAGGAATGGCGCGACTATCAGGACATCTGCGTCCTGGCTTTCCCAACCCCGGAAGGGGATACAGGAGAACCCCTCGAACTGAAAGATATCCGGGCCGATGCGGCCTGGACCGCCCTTGTGAAGGGTGAAAAGGGCGTCTCGGAAAAGGTCTCAGGCACGCACTGTGTCACCTTCCGGGCCGATGCCCCACTTCGCAGTATGGAAATGCCGGCCGTACAGGAGTTGAACCACGCCTTCAGCTATACTCCTGGCGTAACCATTGACCTGGTGGCCTTCTGCCTGGACGGAGTGCAACGGGAAGTGGCCCACGTGCAGCTGCCTATGTCCAACTGGCAGGACAATGAACCCTTCGTGCTGGCGCTCAATGAGGTGCCAGGTGCGGTTGAGTATCGACTCACTCTCACCAACGAGCACACGATGAATCTGGCGTACCTGCGTTTTTACTCGGCCTCCAGGCAGAATGACTGGCGCTCCGCCGCCGGCCGCACTCTGCGGGGCCGCGAAAACTGGCAGGAAAACGCCGTGCGGGTGCCTGAATCCTATGTGGAACCCGGGAAAGTGCTGGACCTCACCGATCGTATGACTCCTGACGGCCGTCTGGATTGGACTGTTCCGGTGGGCAAATGGACCATTCTTCGATACGGACACGTGAATATCGGCTACAAGAACAGTCCTGCCCCGGAGATTGCCACCGGGTGGGAATGCAACAAACTGGACCCCAGAGGGGCCAGGGTGCAGTTCAATGGTTATGTGGGCCGTCTTGCCGATGGCCCGCTCAATGGCAAGGTTGGCGGGATGCTGATGGACAGCTGGGAGTGCAACAACCAGAACTGGACTTCTGAAATGGAAGCCGAATTCGGCGCCCGCACCGGTTATGCCCTCAGGAAATGGTTGCCCGCCCTTTCCGGATATGTGCTGGGAAGTCCATCGGCCACGGCCCGTTTCCTGGGAGATTGGCGCCGTGTGAAAACCGACCTCTACAATGAGTACTTCTTTGCGGAAATGACCCGGCTGGCCCACGAAAAGGGCATGGACGTGCAGTATGAGGCCGCCGGCGGAGACGTGCTGTCGACGGATTTCATGGAATTCTACAAGTATGCCGATGTCCCGATGACAGAATTCTGGCACCCTTTGTCGGAAGGCTACGTAGGAGATCTCAACTTCAAGCCCATCAAGCCTGCGGCATCGGCCGCCCACCTGTACGGCAAGCGCCGCGTATCGGCCGAGAGCTTTACATCATTCGACCTGAATTGGGACGAGCACTGGGAAATGCTCAAGGAAGTGGCAAACCTGAATATGACCGAGGGCGTTACCCACAACGTGTTCCATACATATACGCACAACCCTCAGGTGGACTTCCTCCCACCAGGAACCAGTTTCGGGAGCAAGATAGGAACACCTTTCCTGCGTGGACAGACGTGGTGGAAGTATATGCCGTACTTTACGCAGTACCTGGCCAGAACCTCATACCTTCTGGAAAGGGGGCTTCCTATCGTGGACGTGCTTTGGTTCACAGGAGATGAAGTGGGTTACCACAGGCCCAATCAGAAATACCCTTTCCCTAAGGGATACAAATACGATTATTGCAACCCCGACGTCCTGTTCAACCGCCTTCAGGTCAAGGACGGAAAGCTTACCACTCCGGAGGGAATATCATACGGTCTGCTATGGGTTCCGGAGAATGAACGCTTGAGCGAAAAGACGGTGGAAAAAATGCAGGAGTTTATTGCGGCAGGTGTCAAAGTGCTCTTTGGACCCACCATAACGGAGGGAAGTCTCCGGGCTTTTGGCCTGGAACCAAACCTTGTTTGCGATGAGGACCTTCTCTGGACCCGCCGCCAGGCCGAAGGTGCCCAGTGGTATTACATCGCCGCTCCTTCCGGAAGCGATTTCCACGGCACGGTAAAACTCAAGGCCTGCGGAAAGGCAGAGTTATGGGACGCTGTTAATGGATCGGTGTCCGGCCTGGAAAGCACCGTGGATGGGGATTATCAGGTGGTCGAGTTGGATCTTGAACGTGCCGGGAACTGCTTTGTCGTATTCCGCCCTTCGAGCTCTAAAGGTCCTGTCCGGCAGATTGCAACAACCAGGGTCAAAGAACCAGGCGTCTGGACTATCTGCTTCCCCGAAGGCTGGGGCGCTCCCAAAAAGCCACTGAAAATCCGTTCTTTGAAACCCTGGAAAGACCTCCCGCTTGGTGCGGAAGGCAGGGCTTTCTCAGGCACTGCGGTCTATGAAACCAGCTTTACCCTTCCCAAAGCCGGTGAATTCGTACTGGACCTTGGCCGTGTGGATATGATTGCCGATGTTAGTCTTAACGGCTCTCCTGTCGGCGTCCTCTGGGCCAGTCCATATCGGCTCAACCTGAAGGGAAAGGCGGGGCGCAATACCCTCCGCATCGCCGTTACGGGCACCTGGTTCAACCGCCTTGTCTATGACGCTTCTCTCCCGGAGGCGGAGCGCAAGACCTGGACTATCGAAGGCCCCGAAGCGGGAAGCCCGCTTCGCGAATCCGGACTGATGGGCCCTGTAAGAATCATGTATTAGTTATATTGAAGATGAGAAAAATCGCCATCGCATTAGCCATTATGCTGCCCGTAGTCTTGAATGCCAAGGATTATAAAGTCCTTTCTCCGGACGGAAAGACTGAAGTCGTCGTTTCTGCAGGCAAACCTCTCGTATGGAGTGTCACCAGGTGCGGGGACCAGCTCCTTTGCCCTTCGGAGATCTCTCTCGTTTTGGAAGACGGTTCTGTTTTCGGGAGCGGTACTAAGTTCCGGAAGGCGGTGCGAAAGAGCGTTGACCAGGAACTCCATACGTCTCTTTTCAAGAGGTCTGTCGTTCATGACCGTTATAACGAATTGACACTCAAGGCTAAAGATTTCGATCTGATTTTCAGGGTGGCCGATGACGGTGTTGCGTATCGTTTTGTGACTCATCGTGCTGTCACTGTGAAATCCGAAACTGCCGAGTTTAACTTCCCGGAGAATCATCTCAGCTGGGTGCCTTATGCCAATGAAGATGGTTCACTTCAGCAGCAGATGGAAAGTTCATTTGAGAACCATTATGCCAATGTCGTCCTGTCTGAATGGGATGCTTCGCGCTTGGCTTTCCTTCCTGTGACTATTGCCGGTAAGGCAGGGGCGAAGCTGTGTATTACGGAGACCGATCTGTTCAACTATCCCGGGATGTATCTGATGAATACGGATGGAAGCAGGAGCCTGAAGGGAGTATTTGCGGCATATCCCAAAGATATTGAACAGGGCGGTCACAACATGTTGCAGGGGGTGGTCAAGAGCCGTGAACCATATATATATAAAGGTAGTGCGGCTGAAGCTCTGCCATGGCGTGTGATTGTGATTGCCGCAGAAGACAGGGAACTGGCACAGAGTGATTTGGTTTGGAGGCTCTCCAGTCCTTCGGAAGGAGATTTCTCCTGGGTTAAGCCTGGAAAAGTGGCCTGGGACTGGTGGAACGACTGGAATTTGCGTGGAGTCGATTTCGTTACTGGAGTCAATAACGAAACCTACAAGTATTACATCGATTTCGCGGCAGCCCATGGTGTGGAATACGTGATTCTGGACGAGGGCTGGGCGGTAAACCTTGAGGCCGATCTGTTCAAAGTCGTCCCGGAAATCGACCTTCCGATGCTTTGCTCGTATGCCAGCAAGAAAGGTGTCGGTCTTGTCCTGTGGGCTGGTTACTGGGCGTTTGACAAGGACATGGACGCTATTTGCGAGCACTACTCGAAGATGGGGATAGTTGGTTGGAAGATTGATTTCATGAACAGGGACGATCAGCCCATGGTGGCATTCTATGAGAGAGCTGCACGGACGGCAGCAAAGTATCATCAGTTTGTGGATTTTCATGGTGCCTTCAAGCCGTCCGGTCTTATCCGTAAGTGGCCTAATGTCCTCAATCATGAAGGTGTTGCCGGACTCGAACAGATGAAATGGGCGCCAGAAGATTACGACCAGGTGACATACGATGTGACAATTCCGTTTGTCCGTCTTGTGGCTGGACCGGCAGACTATACCCAGGGGGCGATGAGAAACGCTGTCAGGAGCAATTATCATCCTGTGTGGAGCGAGCCCATGAGTCAGGGAACGCGTTGCCGCCAGTTGGCGGAGTACATTGTTTTCGATGCTCCGTTTACCATGCTATGCGATACTCCTTCCAATTATATGGCAGAGCCGGAGTGCACTGATTTCATTGCATCGGTCCCTACGGTCTGGGATGAGACAATTGCACTTGACGGCAGGATAGGGGAGTATATCGTGATGGCCCGCCGTAGCGGAAGCAAGTGGTACGTTGCTGCGATGACGGACTGGAACGAACGGGATATCGACCTGGATGTTTCTTTCTGCGGAAAACCGGAGGGAATCCTTTGGCGGGACGGAGTAAATGCCGCCCGCAACGCCCAGGACTACAAGAAAGAGAAGGTGCACTTGGATAGTGGGCGTATTACTGTCCATCTCGCTCCCGGCGGGGCATTCATACTTGAACTTTAAAGGACGAAGGCTTTTTAAAAACGATTATTTGGATATTTGTGCAAACGTTTGTATATTTGTATTTGGACAAAACTAAAACTTCTATAATATGGCAAATCTATTCTCGCTTGAAGGCAAAAACGCCTGGATCACCGGAGCATCCTACGGTATCGGTTTCAACATTGCTAAGGCTTTCGTGGCCGCAGGCATCAAGAACATCATTTTCAATGACATCAGTGAAGCGGCGCTTGAGCGCGGCCTTGCCAACTATAAGGAAGCTGGCATTGAGAACGTGCACGGCTATGTGTGTGATGTCACGGACGAGAAAGCCGTAAAGGCCCTTGTAGAGAAAATCCACGAGGAAGTGGGCCAGATAGACATTTTGGTGAACAACGCCGGCATCATCAAGCGCATCCCCATGCACGAGATGGAGCGCAAGGAGTTCCAGCAGGTGATCGACGTGGACCTGGTGGCCCCGTTCATCGTGTCATCGGCCGTGCTTCCGGAGATGATGGAGCGCCGCGAAGGCAAGATTATCAATATCTGCTCCATGATGAGCGAGCTCGGCCGCGAGACCGTATCGGCCTATGCTGCGGCAAAGGGCGGCCTGAAGATGCTTACCCGCAACATCTGCTCGGAGTATGGCGAGTACAACATCCAGTGCAACGGCATCGGCCCCGGCTACATCGCAACGCCCCAGACCGCGCCGCTGCGTGAAAAGCAGCCCGACGGCTCCCGCCATCCCTTCGACAGCTTCATCTGCGCAAAAACTCCCGCAGGCCGCTGGCTTGAACCCGAAGAGCTCGGTGGCCCCGCCGTGTTCCTGGCTTCCCACGCATCCGACGCCGTGAACGGCCATATCCTTTATGTCGACGGCGGTATCCTCGCCTATATCGGCAAACAGCCCAAATAAAGTCTGGCGACTAATTGCTTGACTGTGAACTTATTACGTGTTAAGGGGTGCAAATTTTTTTGCACCCCTTAACATAGAACGGCCTGTGTTTCAAATACTTAGCCGCCAGAAGGATTATTGCGCCTGAACGAGCGCGAACCAGTCGTCGGCCGTCTTTATGTTGCCTTTGGACCAGCAGGAGCCGATCTTGTAGGAAAGGGTCTCGCCGGAGGTGAGCAGCTTGAAGGCAATGGCGTGATCCATCTCATACATGTAGCCGATATCGGCACCGGGGCATACGAGACCGACGCCTATCATGCCGTCTTCCGGCTCTGCGCTCTGGTCCGATGCCTTCTCCCAGATGGCTACGCGGCCTTCTTCATTGAGGGGCAGTTCTGATTCCACGGTCTGGAGGTCTCCGTGCAGTTTGAATCCGGCGGCCACCATGAGCGAATCCCTGCCGCTGAAGGTATAGGTGTCCTCGACATCGGCAAAATAGCTGCCTGCCTCCAGAGCTACTTTTTTATGAAGGCTCACAAGCACTCCGGGGGCGGCTTCCCACTCCGGATAATCCAGCGTGAAAATAACTCTGTCCGTGCCAAGCTGAAGCACTTCGCAGGAGCGGTAATTCGTTGCAGGATAGCAGAGTACGCCGTCTATAAACGGAACCGATGCACCTCCGCCAAGGGAAACCGCCACTTTGTAGCAGTCTTTTCCGCCATGGTCGTGATGGTAATAGCCGGGATCCTCAACGGCATGGGCGTACCAGTCATCGGCAACAAGCTTTCCGGGAAGCTTAACCCAGATGTCCAGTCCGGGCGATGTTGGATTGCCCTCCAGGGCCTTGCCGTAGAAGCGGCCGGCGATGAGGTCGTTTTCGAACACGAAGTCATCGGCACGCTCCGGGACGGCACGGGCCATCACTTTCTGCTCAGGAGTATTGTTGCAGCCGCAAAGGAGCAGAAACGCTGCGGCAAAGGGAACAAGGACTTTCATTATTTGAGGTCTTTAGTTGCGCACCAGTCCATGTCGTTATAATCGTCATTCTCTCCGCACATGCCCCAGATGAAAGTGTAGTTGCGGGTTGCGCATGCGCTGTGGATGCTCCACTGGGGAGAAATCACGGCCTGCTCGTTGTGCATCCAGATGTGGCGGGTTTCCTGGGGCTCGCCCATGAAGTGGCACACTGCGGCATCTTCCGGAAGTTCGAAGTAGAAGTAAACTTCCATGCGGCGGTCGTGGGTGTGGGCGGGCATTGTGTTCCAGGTGCTTCCGGGAGCAAGTTCCGTCATACCCATCTGCAGCTGGCAGCAGGGCACGACTTCCTTCACCAGGAGGCGGTTGATCGTGCGCTCGTTGCTTTCCTCCAGGGAACCGAGGTGCATCACGACAGCATCATTCTTGCTCACTTTCTTCACGCCGGTTTCCTTATGGGCGGTTGCCGAGCAGAAGTAGAAGTGCGCGGGCTTTGCGGGATCTGCGCTGCGGAAACTGACGTGACGGTTTCCACGGCCGATGTAGATAGCTTCCTTGAAGGGAATCTCGTACTCATCGTCCCCTACCTTCACATATCCGGTGCCGCCCACGTTGATAATTCCCAGTTCGCGGCGCTGGGTGAAATAATCGGCCCTCAGGATCTCCGGGGCCTCCAGGACCAGGTCTTCGTTCACGGGAACGGCGCCGCCTGCGATGATGCGGTCGAACATGGAATACACCATGTTGATTTCGCCGGGAACCATCACGTTCTCAACAAGATACTCTTTCCGGATACGCTCTGTGTCGTAATGTTTTGCGTCAACGTTGCTGGACGCCTGACGCACGGTGCAATTGATTTTTGCCATATGATAGTAGTTGGTTTTAGTCCAAGTACAAATTTACAAACGTTTGCACGAATATCCAAATCTTTTTTGGCTCTGCCGGATAACAGCCGGATATCAGCCGGATATCCACGCAGACCGCACTGGGAGGCCGATTTGTTGGATATCCGGCAGGAGGGGGCCGCCGGGCTGCAAGGCCGTGTTTCATTATTCGGAGATAATCACTATATTTGTAAGTTGTATAGAACAGCGAACCTGAACCTGCAATGAACAAGAAATCCGTCATAGTGGCAGTAGTGGCCATTGCGCTTATGCTTGCGGGCATAGCGTGGGCCGTGTACAGGCTGTACAGCAAGCCACAGGGGGCGGAGATTCCCGTAAAGAGCGACTATTCGCTTCTAAAGGCTGTGCCTTCGGATGCGGCTGCCGTGTTCGTGTTCGACGGTTCAAGGGAAGCGCGCAACGTGATTGCGGATTCTTGCGGGGT
>JAEEGL013178480.1_pt1 | contig 13005 bp, 9 predicted proteins | sample 9134231 | NCBI WGS metagenome assembly JAEEGL01 (sample SAMN16246548, study PRJNA631951) | gut metagenome | biome: gut microbiome; feature: rumen; material: fiber-attached | host: Bos | place: Iran: Karaj | collected 2018-10 | reverse complement strand
GAAGATAATAAAATCTTTACTAGATATTTAATTGAGGGCGTTCCTGTTCAAGTAAAAACTAGTACAGGATATCAATACAAGAATGTTAAACTAATTGACTTTGAGCATATTAATAACAATCATTTCCAAGCTATTCAACAATTTACAATTATTGAGTTTGATACTAAAAGACCAGATATAATAATATTTATAAATGGTATTCCTTTAGTAGTAGTAGAATTAAAAACAGCTATTAATGAAGATGTTAAACTAGAAGATGCTTATACTCAATTAACTGGGTATAGAAATGTATATATTCCATCATTATTTAAGTATAATCAATTCTTAGTAATAAGTGATGGTGTTACTGCAAAAGCAGGAACTATTACAAGTCCTTATTCAAGATTTAGTGATTGGAAGAAAGTGGAAGATACTGATGAAGTATTTGAAAATATGCCAACACACGAAACTTTATTTAATGGTATGTTTAGAAAAGATAGATTACTAGATATTATTCAAAACTTCATATTATTTAGTGATGATAAAAAGATACTTGCTCAATATCATCAATATTTTGGCGTTAAGAAAGCTATAGTATCAACTGTCACAAAAGGTGTTAAAACTGGAAAAGCTGGTATAGTATGGCATACTCAAGGTTCTGGTAAATCATTCAGTATGGTATTCTATTCTGGTAATATGATAAAGATGTTAAATAATCCTACAATAGTAGTAGTTACAGATAGAAATGATTTAGATAATCAATTATATGAAACTTTCGTTAAGTGTGATTATTATTTAAAGCAAAAACCTAGAAGAGCAGATAGTAGACATTCTCATGAATCATTGGCTAGTGAAAAAGAAGATTTATCATTAGATGCCTTATTAAAAGATAGACAAGCAGGTGGTATTTTCTTCACAACGCTACAAAAGTTTGAGGAAGAAACAGGCGTCTATTCAGATAGAGATGATATTTTAGTATTAGTAGATGAGGCTCATAGAAGTCATTATGGGTTAGAAGCTTCTGTGAAAATAGATTACAATACTAATGAAGCAAAAGAAAAATATGGTACAGCTAAGTATTTACATAATGCTTTACCAAATGCTATCTATATTGGATTTACTGGAACTCCAGTGGAAACAAAAGATAAATCAACATCGTCAATATTTGGAGATGTTATTGATACATATGATATGACTCAAGCAATTATGGATGGTTCCACAGTCCCTATTATGTATGAATCAAGAATGGCTAGAGTAGGATTAAATCAAAAATTATTAGATGAAATAGATAACTATTATAAGTTTGTTGAAGAAACAGGAGCAGCCGATGAATTTGCTATTAATAAATCTAAACAAATGATGGCTAAGATATCTCAAGTAGTAGAAGATCCGGACAGATTAGAATTAATAGTTAAAGATGTTATCAACCATTTTGAAGATAGAAAAGATATGGAAGCAGATCATGCTATGGTGGTAGCTTATTCTAGAAAAGCAGCTTATACAATGTATCAAAAGTTCTTAGAACTTAGACCTGATTATAAAGATGTAGTTAATATGATTATTACGCCATCTAATAAAGATTCAGAGGAAATGCAAAAGGCAATTGGTACTAAGAATGATAAGAAAGAATTAGAAATTAGATTTAAAAATGAAGCAAATGATCCTAATGAAAAGTTTAAGATTGCAATTGTAGTAGATATGTGGCTCACTGGATTTGATGTCCCTAGACTTGGTGTTATGTATATAGATAAACCAATGAAAGCTCATAACTTAATGCAAGCTATTGCAAGAGTAAACAGAGTTTATAAATCTAAACCGGCAGGTTTAATTGTAGATTATATAGGATTAAAAGCTTGGTTATTAGATGCATTAAAAACTTATACATCTAGAGACCAAAGACAAATAGTAGACAATGAAGAATTAGTTAATGCATTGAAAGATAAGATTGAAGTAATAGATGGGATCTTAAATGGATTTGATTATTCTAATTTCAATGAATTAGATAATACAGGTAAGTATAATCTTATTAAAGATGGTGCTAATTTAGCATTAGGTTCAGAAGATAAGAAGAAGAGATTCATGAAGCATAGTTTAGATGCTAAGAACCTATATACATTATGTAATGGTATTTTAGAAAAAGAATATAAAGATAAAGTATTATACATTATATCTGTTAGGTCATTTATATCTAAAATTACTAATGATAATAAATTAGATGTATCAGAAATTAATAGAACAGTTGGAATAATGTTAGAAGATGCTATTAAAGATGATGAGCTAATTAATCTAGGAGAATTATCTAGAGGTAATAGTTTGGAACTATTAAGTGATAGTATGATGACTAAATTAAGAAGCCTTAAAGATAAAAATGTAGTAGCTGAAATATTATCAAGAGCAATTAAAACAACTATTAGTGATATTGGTAAGATAAACTTAACATTACAGGAAAAATTTTCGACTAAATTTAATAAGATAGTTGATGCTTATAATGAAAGAACTGATATAGCTGATATAGAAAAAATCATTGAAGAGATGATTAAATTAAAAAAAGAAATTGAAGATGAATTAGAAAAAGGAAATGAATATGATTTGTCTTCTGAAGAAAAAGCATTCTTTGATGCTTTAGGCGCTGATCCAGAAATAAAGGAATTAATGCAGGATGAAACTTTAGTTCAAATAGCTAAAGAATTAGTAGAAATCATTAATGAGAATTTAACTTTAGATGCATTTAAGAGAGAAGATGCTAGAGCTCGAATTAGAGTCAACATAAGAAGATTGTTGATTAAGTATAATTATCCTCCGGTAAAACGAGAAGGGGCAGTTGAACAGGTTATTAGACAAGCAGAATTAAAATATGCTACTAATTAATAAAGATATTTATCTGATTTATATAAAATGATATAATAGTATATATAATAAGAGTGTGTTTCATTTTTAAGATGGAATATGCTCTTTTTTGATTGGAGGTTGATTGCGTGAAACAAACTAAATTAAAAGGTTATATTTATGATTTGGAACATAAAAACAAAAAGTTTTCTTTTAGGAAGACAATGAAAATATTAGATGTAAGTAATGCTATTTATTTGGATTTAATAAATAAAACAAATATTAGTGATATTTCTGATTACCAAAAGTCTAAATATATGTATAAAGAAATCGTAAAAGAATTTGAAACAGTATATAAAATGTTAGAAGATGGTAATGTATTGATGGCAGTTTGCCTGTTGAGAAATACGTATGAAGAAGTATTGTATATAATGGCAACTTCCTTAAACTTGACATTGGATATTAACGTTCAAACAAAAGCTGGATACTTTAAAGAAATAGTATGTGAGCATATTGATGATGTTTTAAATGATAATTTTGAAAAAGAAGATATAAAAGATTTATATAGTTATTTATCCAAAATAACACATGTTACAAATATGAAAGAGGTTATTAGCTATTTGATAGGCAACAAAAAGATTAAAGAGTATATTATTAATGAAATCAAATATATACTAATTAATATTGAATCAATGTTATTAGACTTTATTAATAAAAAATGTAATAGCGATAATTCAATGAACAACAATATTTTATTAGAAACAACATATGTAAAAATGATAAACACGCTTTACTATGCAGCCAATGTTACTAACAAAGAGAAGACACTAAAAATGTATTTTTATGGTGAGAAGAATCAAAAATATTTAAAAGAACAAAATGAATTATTAGTTGAAGCAATTAAAAGTATGAATTCTTCAAAAGATAAAATTCAGAAATCGATTAATACAGTTGCTAAAGAATTGAATCTGCAATTAAAAGAATCAGGATATATGGAATTAGCCAATTCAATTTTAAAGTCAAAAGATTAATTTTAGGTACGATGAAACTAAATAGAGATGGTAAATTACGAAAAAGTCATCAATAAAATAGCACTTTTTCATCCAAAATAGCCCATTTTAGATATAAAAAACACATATGCTCTCTTTCCACTGAAGAGAGCAACTCTTCAATTTTACCCTTTATTTATGTGCTTTTTAGAGCATAAAAAAAGAGCGCTTACGTCCCCTGCCATTAATTTATGCTCAATTTGCCCCGTATTTACGATTTTTTTCTTTTTTGCATACGATTAAAGCGAGGATTGGTATAAATAAACACTGTTCATGCAAGTTAAAACGATATTAATTGTAAATAATTCTTGCTTTTTCAAAAAAAATGTCGTAAAATGTAAAAATATGTAGTTTTGAGAGAAAAATTCTCCTAAGTATTGCATTTTTATATTATAATGTTATAATATTATTATGAAAGAGGTGGGTGTGCTTATGTTATTGCAGTTTAAAGTGAAAAATTATAAAGTGTTTAGAGATGAGGTAGTGTTTGATTTAATGGCAACTCAAGAAAAAGGTCATCTTGATTCTTTAACTTTAATTAATGGTAATAAAATATTGCCATTAGCAGAAATCCATGGTGCGAATGCTTCAGGTAAAAGTAGTTTGCTTGAGGCTATAGAATTAATGTTTAATATTATAGTTCATTCAAATAGATTTGATGTCAATCTTGATTTACCATATAATCCTTATTTGTTTGAATCTAAGTCAAAAAAAGAAAATACTGAATTTGAAATATCTTTATGCTTGGATGATTACGAGTATAGATATGGTTTTTCAATGAACAATAAGAAGGTTGATGAGGAATGGTTATATACAAGAAAGTTTTCCTCAACTACTACAGCGTCAGAAAAGTATATTTTTGAAAGATTTAATAATAAAACAAATTTTGCTTCAAAATATAATAACTATAAAAAAATATGGGAACTATTTGGAAACGAGATGAATGTATCTACCGATAAACTATTAATTTTAAGCACTATAGCACTTAAAGAAGAAAAAGGTACATTAAGAGATATTTATAATTATATCAGTAAATCATCTTTTAGATTGAATAATTTGTTTAGACAACTTGATATTGAAATATTAAGCAAAGATAGTAAGTTGTTTGATAAGTTTAATAAAATAGTCTCAAAATTTGATCCGTGTTTACATGGTGTGCATATTGAAGAATTAGACAAAGAAAATCATAGGGTACGTATTAATGGTGTTCATAAAAATTTAGATGATAATTCTAATTGCTTTTTGCCTCTTGAGAGAGAGTCAGAAGGAACTTTAAAAATATTTAGTGTGTTACCAATGATTTTAAATAATCTTGAAACTGGTGGAGTAATCTGCATAGATGAGTTAGATACTCAACTTCACCCTTTACTGTTTAGAGAAATTGTTAATATGTATAAAAACAAAAAAATTAATACAAAGAATTCACAGTTAATTTATACTGCACATTCTACATTCATGTTCAATAGCGATAATTTGAGAAGAGATCAAATATATTTAGTTGAAAAAAATAATGAAGGAAAATCTAAACTATATTCTTTATCTGAATTCCGTAATTTAAGAGTAGATGCTGACTATGCGAAAAAATACTTATCTGGAGAATTCGGCGCAATTCCTTATAATGATTAATGGTGGAATATGACAAGTGATAAAAGACTTAGAAGAAATGCAGCAAGGCTAAAAAGAAAAGAGAATGTAGAGAAACTAAAACCAAGCACGTGGTTAATTGTTTGCGAAGGAGTAGAAACTGAAGTTAACTATTTTAAGAAAGCAGTTGATTATTTTAATAATAATATTGAACCAGGCTATAAAATCAAATGTGATGTAAAAGGAAAGGGAATGGGAACTACTTCTTTGGTTACGGCTACAGATAATTTGCTTAATTATATTGATAAATGCAAAACTAAAACTGTACCATATGGAAAAATTTTTATTGCATTTGATAAGGATGATTTTAATGATCGAGATTTTAATAAGGCAGTAAAAATATGCAATGAAAAAGGATATATACCATTATGGTCAAATGAAGCAATAGAATTGTGGTTTTTGTTATATTTTATGGATGTTATTTCGATTTCAAATAGAAAAGAGTACATCGACAAATTGAATGAATGGTTTAAAAAAAGTGGGAAAAAAATAAAGTACGATAAAAATGATGAACAAATTTTTAAATATCTGGTTGAGTGTGGGAATCACGACCTAGCCATTAAACGAGCTCGCAAAGTTTGTTTGGATTATCAAAAAAGAAGGATTAATCCTTCTCATTGTTATAATTGTACAAATGTATTTAGATTTTTTGATGAAATTGATGCACGAATAGAAGAGTTAAAATAGCTTAGTTATTATCTTCTAAGCTATTTATAACAGAAACAACTGAATCGAGTGTGGTGCTAAACATATGAGAATATGTATTTAGTGTCTCCTCGATTTTTGTGTGCCCTAAATATTTTGTGACCAATGTAACATTGGCACCATTATTAATTAATAATAAAGCCCAGCTATGCCGGAAATCGTGAATTCTTATTGCTACTTCAGTTCATCGCATATAGCGTTACGATAAAAGGAATTGGCTGAACAATAGGCCATAACTTCGGGTATTACATATTTTTTAATAAAAGCACAATAATTATTGCAAAAGGCTCAATTATTTTCATTATTGGTTTTATAAATAAGATGCTAATGCATCTTTTTATTGTGTATCCATATATAAAGTGATATAATATAAAACAATTTTTAGGGGGATTATATGATACTTTATAGGGCATTAAATAAAGATAATGTTGATGGGTTAAATAAGGGAGAAAATATTGGTTGTAGCCTTTATAATAATTTTGTAAAGCTTCAAAAGGATAAGGCTGAAATAATTGAAAAAATGAAGAAAACTAAGTCAGAAAATCTTAAAAAGAGATATTTTAGAAAAATGACTAATACTGAACAAAATGCATATATCTATTATTATGATAGTCTACATTCTAAGTCTGTTGTTGCTGAATCACTTGATTTAATAATAGGCCATGTATCAGGAGCTAAGCTTAAAAGTGGCATATCACCTTGGATTTCTACATCTACTGATTTGCCTTTTGTAATATCTGAATATGGCGTTCCTCAAGCTGGAAACTATAATACTGAAAAAGAAAGAAAACCTATAGCTATTATTGATTATGATGATTCTAAAGTATATAGCACAGTAGATAGATTAAAAGAAATAAGAAATAAAGTTAATAATTTTGATTTTGCTGTCGATTTAAGGGATGACAGATTAAGAGAATACTATGATAGTGATGTTGTAATGGCTGAGCAAGATAATTTTAACTTGATTGGTGGCGGTCTAAGTGGTAAGCGTATATTTGGATATAAAAGTGAGGTAAAGGGCTTTTCAACATATGCAACTAGAGCAAGTGAGGTATTAATTCATGGTGTTATCAGAAAGGATAATGTAACTAAAATATTATATCCTTTATTTCAAGATATAATATATTCCAGTAATTTAGATGTTACTAAAAATCTTAAAGATATTATTGAAAAACAAGATGATATAAATAGTATAATGGAGTCTAAACTAGCCAAGAAAACAGAATATCAAGAACTATACCCAGATATTTCAAAAGGGACAAATTTGACAGATTTTCTTATAAGAAACTACAGTAGTATAGAAGGGGCTACTACTGAAGATAAATATAAAAATGCAATGATTATGAAACTAGCTTTATTAAGAGAAATAATTTGTGATCTTAAAGAGAATAGTATACTTGATATAAGTGATCCTACCAGAATATTAGATACGGGATTATATTTTAACAGTTATAGTTATCTAACTAAGTTGACACAAAGAAAAACAAAAAAGGAAATGCAGTGTTACATGAATGACTTAATTGTTATTGAACGTGATGGAACTTTTTACGTATATGACGCAAAAAACAAAGGATATGTTAGTACGAAGAATGATAGTGATGTAATTTCGAAAAAAGACATATTAAGTTTAAAACATAGATAGGAAAATGACAAACTAGCTAAATGAAGTGAACTCTATTTTGGACACTTTAAAAAAGCTAGTTTTTATTTGTAAAACAAGTGAAATTATATGTTAATAATGTCATTTGGAATAATTGACTAAGCATTGTCAATGTGTTAAAATAAACATCAATTATGAAACAAAGGGGGAAATTTAATGAAGGGTGAATTACGCTTAGTAGATGAACTTTCACCGTTTAGTGATAATGAATTTGAAGTAGGAACATCTTTATATGGTTTTAAATTAAACATTTATGTTGATGATACAAAAACTTTAGAAAAACAGTTGAAGAACAAGGAAACATTTTATAAAGAAATGGATGCTCAAGAAGCTGGTTATAGAGCTATGGATTTTAACGATAAAGAAGTATATGAAGAAATAAACTATATGAGGAAACATTTTGACACTATTATGGATAGTGTTGAATTTATAAAGCTATCATTCGAAAAAACTAATGAAAAAGAATATATAACTAAAAACCCTATAATCAAAACTAAAAAGATTGTTTTAGATATTCGCTTGAAACTTACTGAAACAGATCGTATGGTTAAATTATTGGAAGAATATCGTGACATTAAAGATATAGTTTATATTTATCTAGATGGTAATATGGGATATGTAAGCTTAAATGATGCTTATAAAACAATGCTTAGTATACAAGAACAAGCTGAGAAAATAAAAAAACTTAATTTATCACCTATGGAAACTATCATGTATGTTTATGATCAAGTAAGATATAGAACATATGCATCTGAAGAAAAAGGTGAGTCATATTTACAATCAAGAGATTTATCAAATGTCCTTTTTGGAGATAAGATAGTATGTGTTGGATATTCTAGAATCTTCGCATCTTTATTGAAATGTTTAGGTATTACAGTATATATGGTTGGTCTATTAAATAAAGCAGGCAATGATGGACATGAAAGAAACTCTATATATGTAAAAGATGATAAATATGGTATAGATGGTTTTTACTATTTCGATGCGACATGGGCTAGTAGAGACGAAAGCACTAATAACAATTATTTATATAACTATCAGTTTTTTGCTAAAACAAAGAGTTATATGGATAAATTTAAAAAATATGTTGAAGAAAGAATCCCTATTTATTCTGAAAATATGTTTGATGATGCAATTAAGGCGATAGAGAATAAAGATACCCGCTTAGCTATACAGTATATTAATTCTTTAAATGCTATGTCTATTAGAATATTAGGATACGAATTCATGCCTTATGAATATGTTATCATACCAAATGGTGTCGAAATTTTAGATATAGCTGAACTTAAAGGAAAGTTTGAAAGAATATATAAAAAATTTAATACCGAAATACCTGGTGATGTAATGCTTAGAGTATTTAATAATGTTAGAAAGATTGAATATTATCAAAATAGCGAGTTGTATCCTTATACATTGAGTGATATATATGCTACTATGAAACGATCAGATTGGAAATTACCAGAAAATGAAAAAACTAACGCAGCCATTTTATTAGCTTGTATTTTTGGTGAATCAGAGTCTGAAGCTAGAAAAGAAGAATTCAAAATCTTTTGTAAAGATAATGAAATAACCGATGATGTTACTGGAGTAAGACTAACTAAGGTTTTACAATTAGTACGTGATAAAAAAATAATTGACACCAAAAATAATTAATGATAAAATTTAAGTACATCTTATAAAGAGTGATGGAGGGACTAGCCCTATGAAGTCACACCAACCTATTAAATTAGGTGGTAAAGCTAGATCGATAAGATAACTTTTCATACTCAAGGTTATCTTGAGTATTTTTTTGTTTATAAGATGTTAGAAAGGATAGTTTATTTTATAAATAGAAAGAAGGTAGGTAATATGATAGAAAAAGTAAATCCATCTCATCCGGATAAATTAGCTGATAGAATAGCTGGTGCTATAGTAGATTTAGGTTACAGGAAAAGTATTAATCCTAAAATAGCTGTGGAAATCTTATTGGGTCATGGTAATTGTCACGTAATAATTGAAACTAGTGAAAACTATAATTATGAAGAAATTGATGATATAGTAAAAAGAATAGCAGGTAATTTAAAATTAAATTTACAAATAGTGGAACAAGATGAACATTTAGCTAACAATCAAAATGATAAAATAAGATGTGGCGATAATGGTATATTTAAAGGTGTTCCTTTAACAAAAGAAGAAAAAGAATTATCTTTAATAGCGCATTCAATATATAATAAATATCCATATGATGGTAAATATGTTTTAGATGATAGATTGATTATATGTCAAAGTAATGCATCTAAAAAAGATCTAGAAAAAGAATATAAAGGTGCTATTATAAATCCATTAGGCGATTGGACTGGTGGATCTTGCGTTGATAGTGGAGCTACTAATAGAAAATTAGGATCAGATATGGCAAGTAGTGTAACAGGTGGCGGCTTACATGGTAAGGATCTATCTAAAGGTGATGTATCTATAAATATTTATGCCTTTTTAAAAGCGCAAGAGACTAATAAAGAAGTAAAAATATCATGTGCTATAGGTGATGAATATGTTGATGGTAAACCATATAGTGAAATAGTTGAAATAGCTAGAAAATATATCAATGAAAAAGGCGGATTTGAAAAATTTGCTGAATGGGGATTATTTTAAAAAGCACTTTATAGTGCTTTTTGTTTGAAAATAGTAAGCTTTTTAATAATTGCAGGTACTTTATTGTATTTATATTTTTCAGCCATATTAATTATCTCTTTTATTTTAGATAGATTGCTTATGTATATATTTATTTTATTCTCATCTACATGATCGTGATTTATTATTTTTCGATATGTTATAGGATTGATACCTATGATTTTTTTAAACATCTCGGAATAGTATTCTAAAGAATAAAAACCATTTCTTAATGCAATTGTTAAAAGACTATGTTTTTCCTTTAAATAATTAAGGCTTCGGTATACTTTAAGAATATTTATATAATCTATAATGGATACATTAAGCTCTTTTTTAAAAATTTTCATAATATAAAACCTATTATAGTTAAATTGACTAACTAAATCATCAATAACTATTTTAGAATTTATATTTTCGTCTATGTATTTTAAAATATTCACGACTAATTCTTTGGACATAGTATCCCTTCTTTAAGACAATTATACATTATTTTAAATTAAAAAGCCACTATTGTTTAAAAAATATCAATAAATGTGTGGTTTAATGTACTTAAGGGGGGAAAAATATGAGTATTAATGCAAAGATTAAGTTATTGCAAGAATATAAGTGGCATTTGTTATTTGAAGAACGCGAAAGACAAAATAACATATACGAAAGTATAACAAAAGAAATACCTAAAGTTTTGGTTCTAAGAAAAAAACTTAATGGTAAGTACTTAGATGTTTGTTAAATGAAATATTGCTACCATATAAATTATGGTATAATACAAATGGAGGGAAACTATGGAAAAAACAAATTATGCGTCTTTAGAAGAAATAAACGCTATATCTACAAATATAAAAGAAAATAAATCAGGAATTGTTTTTAAAAAGAATAATGAGGAAAGAGTAGTTAATAACAAATATAATACATTGATTATTGGTGAAGATGATAATCAAAGTTTGGAAGGAATAATTTTACCAACATTAAAACAAATGGCTAAATCTAAAGAATCATTCGTAGTAAATGATAAAACAGGTAAGATTTATGAACAAATAAAAGATGAATTAAATGATTATAATATTGTATGTTTAAATTTTGATGAAGTTAAGGATAGCTTTAATATCTTTGAGTTGAGTTATAATTTATATAAAGAAGGTAAAACCGATAAAGCTTTAGAGATACTCGAAAATATAGCTTATTATTGTTTATTTGATAAGCAAGATAAAAATGCTGATCCTTATTGGATTAGTGCAGCTACTAATTTATTTGTTGGTAGTGCCTTATATATGTTCGAAGAAGGTGAAACATCACTTAAAGAAATATATGAAATAGCAGGTGAATTAATAAATAAGGAAATAGCTAAGGAAAAAATATATTATACTTATTTAGCTTCCGTTTTATTAGCACCACAAGAAACTAAGATGAGTGTTTTAACAGTATTTATGCAGAAGTTAAACGCTTTTGTTTCAAAAGAAAATATCTGCAATATGCTTTCTTCATCTAGTTTCGATTTAAATACTGTTTTAGAAGGTAAGATGGCTATATTTATAATAGAAGGTACTAATCCAATAGCTAGTAATTTTGTATCGCTTTTTGTTAACCAATTATATTATATGTCTAATATATATGGCAATAATAATGTTAATATTGTATTAGATGGTCTTGATAGGGTATGCCCTATTAAGAATGTTGATAAAGTTTTAAACAATAATTGTTCTTTATCAAATATAATAGCTATAATTAATAGCTTTGCTCGTTTAACAAATAACTATGATAGTGAAGCATGTGAAATAATTAGGTTACAGTTTTTAAATAAAATATATTTACTTTCAAGCGATATTGATACACTTGAATATATTAGTAAACTATGTTGTAATAGTGTATATGATTTAATGAGACTTAAAGATGATGAAGCATTGTTCATAATTAAAAGATGCAAACCATTTATAACTGATTTAAAATAATATAAATTTAAATAAGTAAATCAAATTATTATTTTGATAAATCTGCTACTAGTATTAAGATTATAATACTATGACGTTGATGAAAAAGTAGTTATAATTGAACTTTAAAATAAGCACTTTATAGTGCTTTTTTCATATACTATTTTAGGTGATTATAATGGATTATAAAATAGTTATAGATGCAGGTCATGGTGGTGATGATGCAGGTGCTGCCGGTAATGGCATAATCGAAAAGAATATGACTTTAGATATTTCTGAATATATGTATGATAGATTAAGAGAATTAGGTATTCCTGTTAAATTAATTAGAACTACTGATGAAACTATATCTCCTAACGATAGAACTAATAGAATTTTAAATGCTTTTGGTAATAGCAGGGATGTTATCGTTGTATCTAATCATATAAATGCTGGTGGAGGTGAAGGTGCTGAAGTTATATATGCTTTAAGGAATAATAGTGATTTAGCTAATAATATTTTAGATGAATTAGAAAAAGAAGGACAAATAATAAGGAAAGCTTATCAAAGAAGATTGCCAAGTAATACTTCT
>JAEEGL011260321.1_pt1 | contig 13005 bp, 9 predicted proteins | sample 9134231 | NCBI WGS metagenome assembly JAEEGL01 (sample SAMN16246548, study PRJNA631951) | gut metagenome | biome: gut microbiome; feature: rumen; material: fiber-attached | host: Bos | place: Iran: Karaj | collected 2018-10 | reverse complement strand
CGACGTGCGGTCGATGTGCTGCCGTCTGCGTCTGGATCTGCGCGAGCTGCGCAAGAAATCCGGCGGATTCTTCGGCTCCGGCGAATCGACCGGCAGCATCGGTGTCGTGACCATCAATCTGCCGCGCATCGCTTATCTGGCCGCGGATGAAAAAGACTTCTACCAGAGGCTCGACCGTCTGATGGACATTTCCGCCCGCAGCCTGAAGACCAAGCGCACCGTCATCACGAAACTGCTCGATGCCGGCCTGTATCCGTACACCAAACGGTACCTGGGCACCTTTGCGAACCACTTCTCTACCATCGGCCTGATCGGTATGAACGAAGTCGGCCTGAACGCGAAATGGCTCCGCAAGGATCTTACCCATCCCGAGACCCAGCAGTTCGCCAAAGACGTCCTGAACCACATGCGCGAGCGCCTGAGCGACTATCAGGAACAGTACGGCGACCTTTATAACCTGGAGGCCACGCCTGCCGAATCCACGACCTACCGTTTCGCGAAGCACGACAAGGAAGAGTTCCCGGATATCATCACCGCAAACATGAACGGCACTCCGTACTACACCAACTCTTCCCACCTGCCGGTCGGCTACACCGAGGACATCTTCTCCGCGCTGGAGATCCAGGACGAGCTGCAGACCCTCTACACCTCCGGGACGGTCTTCCACGCTTTCCTCGGCGAGAAACTGCCCGACTGGAAGGCTGCGGCAAACCTGGTCCGGAAGATTGCGGAAAACTTCAAGCTCCCGTATTACACGATGAGCCCCACCTACTCGGTCTGCAAGGATCACGGTTATCTGGTTGGCGAGCAGACGAAGTGCCCGTACTGCGGCGCCGCGACTGAGGTCTACAGCCGGATCACCGGCTACTACAGGCCCGTTCAGAACTGGAATGACGGCAAGGTGCAGGAGTTTAAGGATCGTAAAGTATACGATATCGGCCGCTCCTACTTACATAAGAAATCGGCGGAGGCAGCCGAAGCCACTGCGGCTGCCGCTCCTGCACCGGCTTCCGAAAAAGCGGAAGCAGCCAAGGAGACCCCTCTCCGGCTCTTCGCCACGGCGACCTGCCCGAACTGCCGCAAAGCTGAGGAGCTGCTGGACGAAGCCGGCATCTCCTACGAGATCCGCCTGGCCGAGGAAAATGAAGCCCTGGTCGATCAGTACGGGATCCGGATGGCTCCCACGCTGGTGGTGGAAAAAGACGGTCAGACCGATAAACTCGTCGGAGTCGGCGCTATCCGCCGCTTTATCGCCGATCATCGCTGATCTCTCTTTCCCGGATAAAAGACCGGCTTCGGCCGGTCTTTTTCTCCCTCATTCAAGCAACTGACAGGAAACAGCCCATGAAAGACATTCTGATCATCGGAGGAGGCCCCGCCGGCCTCACCGCCGCCATCTATGCCGCCCGTGCCGGCCGCAGAGCCGTCATCCTCGAAAAAGAGACCGTCGGAGGACAGATCACCTCCTCTCCCGCCGTAGAGAACTACCCCGGTATCGCCCACATCTCCGGAGCCGATCTGGCCCGCCTTCTCGAAGCGCAGGCCCGGGAACTGGGCACCGAGATCCTGGGGGAAGAAGCACTTTCCGTACAGAAAGAAGGGACCGTCTTCACGGTCGTCACGGACAGGCAGACCCACCGGGCCGCGGCCGTGATCCTGGCTGCCGGCGTCGCCCACCGGGGACTGGGGCTCCCCGGCGAAGAAGAACTCATCGGCTGCGGTCTGGCATTCTGTGCGGTCTGTGACGGAGCTTTCTACAAAGGACGCGACGTGGCCGTGGTCGGAGGCGGAGACGCCGCCCTGCAGGACGCTCTCTTCCTCTCCCAGATCTGCCGCAGCGTCACTCTGATCCACCGCCGGGATGAGTTCCGCGGGGAAGCGATGCTCGTCGACCGGATCATGGCTTCCGACAACATCGACTGCCGTATGGAGACCGTTACCGAGGAATACCTTACCGAAGACGGAATGGTCACCGGGCTGAAGCTCCTCAACAAACGGACCGGAAGAACGGAGACCGTCCGCACAGACTGCGTCTTCCTGGCCGTCGGACAAAAGCCTCAGAACGGTTTTCTCGAATCTCTTATCTCGCTGACTTCTGACGGATATGCCGATGCGGGCGAGGATACTCACACCTCCGTTCCCGGCCTTTTTGCCGCCGGCGACTGCCGCAGGAAAAAGATCCGTCAGCTCACCACCGCTTCCGCGGACGGAGCTGTTGCCGCCCTGGCCGCCTGTGACTATCTAGACCGGCTGTGATCCTCATCTGCCGCAAAAGGAGCTGTCCCCGAGGGACAGCTCCTTTTGCGTAATGATCTTACTCCGTCAGATCTTCTCCGGCCAGCATGCGCACCGTCTTGCCGTCAAAACATAATTCTGCCAGAACGTCTCCGATCCGTACCGGCGGGCGGACTCTGACCGGCCTGAGGAATTCCATTGCTTCCCGCAGGTGTTCTTTCCCGAAGGGCCGGTCGCTGCGGACGCTGATCAGTTTCTCCCGGCTTCCCTCCACACGGATCGTTGTGGTGAGCGTTCGTTCCGGATGTATTTTCTCCTGCTCCGCGAAGGCTTTCCCCCGAGGGCAGCGGTTCCCGGAGATCGTTCCATCGTCCGGATCGATCCGTATCTGGCAGCCGTTCGGACAGATCGGACAGGTGACGCTGTCATCCGCCGGAAAGCCTTTGATCAGTCCCTGCGAGGTTCTTTCTTTCCACTCGATCAGTGTCTCGCCCCGGAGGAAACGGGCTGCGTTCTGCCCGGCCAGCTGCCCCTGTTCGGACACCAGATCGGCCAGATCCATCACCTTCCGGCAGTTACCGCAGGCAAATACCCCCGGAATATCTGTCATCAGACAGGCATCCGTCGCAGCTCCGCCGGTCGGGCCCAGGCTCATTCCGGCTGTCAGAGCCACTTCATTCTCGGGGATCAGTCCCACGGAAAGCACCAGCGCGTCGCAGGGGATCAGGTAGGCCGTTCCGGGCACAGGTTTCAGCCGGTCGTCGACCGCGGATACCTCCACCGCCTCCAGCTTTCTTTTTCCGACGATCTTTGAGACCGTACGGGATGTGTATAAGGGGATCCCGAAATCGTACAGGCACTGACTGATGTTCCGTGCCAGTCCGCCCGGTTTCGGCATCACTTCCAGGACCGCTTTCACCTCGGCGCCTTCCAGCGTCAGCCGTCGGGCCATGATCAGCCCGATATCCCCGCTTCCGAGGATCACGACGCGCTTTCCGCACATCATGTTCCGAATGTTTACAAAATTCTGCAGTACTCCGGCCGTAAAGACGCCTGCCGGCCGGGATCCGGGCACCATGATCGCGCCTCTCGTTCTCTCCCGGCACCCGGTTGCCAGTACGATGCTTCCTGCCTCGAATTCAGTAAGTCCCTCTTCTCCCTGCGCCAGAAGACGCCGCTCCCGGGTCATGGACACAGCCTGCAGCCCGAGGCGGAACTCAGCGCCTGCTTCCATGGCTTCCCGGGCCGCCCTGGCCGCATATTCGGGACCGCTGATCGAGGCACCGTAACGGATCAGTCCGAATCCGTCGTGAATGCACTGTTCGAGAATACCGCCGGCTTTCCGGTCGCGGTCGATCACAACGACCTTCCCGGCCCCCTCCTTTTTTGCCGCCGCGGCTGCCGCCAGACCTCCCGGACCGGCGCCGAGTACAAGGACATCACAGCGTTCCATCATTTCACCTCCCCGGAAAACAGCTCACTGCCGGGTCCTCTTAAGGTCACTTCCTCGGGACGCAGCCCGTACTCGGTCACCAGGGTGTCAACGATGCGGTTCAGACAGTATCCGCCGCTGCACCGGCCTGTCGTGGCAAAAGTCCGGTATTTCACGCCTGCGACCGTCTTCACGCCCAGGGGATTTTCGATCGCGTCACAGATCTCCTTTTTCGTCACACGACGGCAGCGGCAGACGATCTCTCCGTAGCGCGGATCCTCCCGGATCAGCCTCTCCTGCTGTTCTCCGGACAGTTCGGCAAACCGCGGGGGGAAGCGGTGTGTCCGCACGGCGCCTGTCTTCGGCTTCATCGCGAGCTTTTCCTCCAGCATCCCGCGGACCATGCGGGCGATAGGCATCGAGGCCGTCAGGCCGGGCGATTCAATGCCGATCAGATCGATCAGGCCCGGGCAGGCATCTTCCTCACAGATCACGAAATCGCGGAATCCGCCTTCGGACGGAGGCGCCTGTTTCGCGCGGATGCCGCTGTAGCTTCCGATGACCATTTTCCTGGTAAGCGAAGGAAGAAGCATCTGCGCTTCCTGCCACAGCTTCTCCATGACCGGGGCAGTTGAAGCCGTATCATCCGGCTCCCCGATATATTCCGCGCTCGGCCCGATGATGATATTTCCGTGGACCGTCGGTGTCAGATGGACGCCCAAGCCGCCGATCCCTTTCTTCGGCGCCGGGTAAACGGGCATTTTCAGGTAGTCGTCCGCGATCTCGTCCAGGATCAGATACTCCCCCCGGCAGGGATACAGGGTATATCCTTCGATCCCCGCCATGGAAGCCACTTTGTCCGCATAAAGGCCCGCCGCGTTGATCAGGAAACGGGAGGAATAGTTCCCGTTCGGAGTGGAGACGGTAAAACCGTTTTCATTCCGCGAGATCCCGGTCACTTCTTCTCCGAAGCGGAATTCCGCCCCGTTCTCCGCGGCGTTCTCTGCAAGAGCGACGCAGTATCTGAACGGATCCAGGACCGCCGTTTCCGGACTCAGCATGCCGCCGATCCCGCCGACGCCGGGCAGCATCCGCTGCAGTTCTTCCTGCCCGATCAGCCGGAGGCCCTGACAGCCGTTTTTCTCACCCTGCCGGATCAGCTCCATCAACACCTTCAGATCCTCTTCATCAAAGGCAGTCAGGATCTTGCCTGTCTTCTGATAGGGGACGTCCAGCTCCGCACAGAGCGCCTCCATCTGCCGGCTGCCTTCCACACACAGCCGCGCCATCAGGCTGCCCGGACGGTTGTTGAAGCCCGCATGCACCACGGCAGAGTTTCGTCCGCTGGTTCCGGCCCCCACGTCCCATTCCTTCTCCAGCACCAGAACGTTCAGCTCGTACAGAGAAAGTTCCCTCGCCAGGGCGCAGCCGACTGCTCCGGCTCCGATGATGATGATATCTCTCATAAGCATACTCTTTTCCATTTCTTCGCGCGTTTCTGCCGGAAATCTCCCGCTAAAGCGCTCTTTTCCGACTCTTATTGGTGCTGCTTACGGCTAGCATTATACACCATAATGCGTCAGCCGGCATAAAAAGCAGGAGGAATCACAGTAAAGGGCAAGATTAAAAGAATTCAGAACACGTATCTCTGTTCAAAACGATCCTTTCCATCGAAAAAACCGGCCGGACTCCCCTCGGAGATCCGGCCGGCCGATCCAGCCGACGCCCGGACTATGCCCAGGGATCCGCCGACTTCGGCACACGAATATCGGCCAGGATCCCCGGGGTATCCCAGAAGAACCATTCCTGCGTGGAGGCCTTCTGGCGCAGCGTGATCGGGCGGGGGGAATCCGCACCGCCGGAAGTCACATACAGCGTCAGATAGCCCTCGTTCTGGCGGCTGTACGGATTATCCGAGACGGTCACGGTATAGGGCTTGGACGGGGTATAGTTGTTGGCCGGGACAGCCCCTTTGAAATAGGACCGCGGCACATAATCCTTGCCGTCCATGAACCGGTCGCGGATAAAAGCCTTCTCATGCTCACTGAGCGGACGGGGACCGCGCAGCATATTCAGCATCTCGTAGCAGAGCGCCGGATTCTCCGGATACTTTGCATATGCGGTGACCGTCAGCGCCGCGACGGCGAAAGGATCTTTCAGATCCCCGCCGGGGGCGGTCTTCATCTCTTCCACACTCGCAGGCAGTTTCTCAAACACGATGCTCCGCTCGGTGTTGGCCGCATTTTTCACGGCACCCCGGATCGCTTTTTCACCGGCTCCGGTAAGCTTTCTGATCAGGTCGTTCAGGAATCCCATCATTTCCTCCTATTGTCGGACAGGCGGCAGGCCGCCGTTATTCCTTAAGTTGGTCTGCCGGACCGAGCAACGGTTTTTTCCGGGGCAGGTCCGCCGGACCGAGCGCCGGCTTGCCGAAAGCTGCGTCGGCAGGTCCGAAGCCTGGTTTCGGTTTGGCTGTGTGAACGAACCCTCCGTCAAGCTCGGCCGGTTCCTCTTCTTCCTCTTCTTCCGGAATCGCCGCTTCAGGGACCAGACGGCTTCCGCAAAACTCACAGCATCCGTTCACCGGCGTCGTTTTTGCGCCGCAGTACGGGCAGACGACGGGTTCCGGTTCGGCTGCGGGAACCTCAGGTTCCGCCTCCGGTTTGAGGATGGACTGAGGGGCGGTGTAAGTGGTCCCTTTCACGGCGGCCCGCTGTTCCATCAGCACATTCCGGGCTTCCTCCGCCATCATTACATACTTTCGGTACTCTTCGCTACGCTCGGCGGAAGCACCTTTTTCAAACTCCTCCGTCAGGGAAGAGCTGTTCACACGCAGGGTGATCGAATCGAAATACGGATGATTCACCGAGATGACCACCTTGAAGTCGGTACTGACCTTCTCTCTGGGCGGATCGGCCGGCACCATCTTGCCTTCCTCATCCCGGACCTTCACCTCGCTGCGGTTCTCGGTGATATCGACCCGGCAGTCTGTCACGGCACCGCAGTCGATCACGTCGGGGTTTTCACTCTGCCAGCGGGAAGAGGAGCTGACGAGGAATCTGTGGGCATTCTCGTCCACATACAGCTTTTTCCATTCGCCTATCGTGCGGGTGCACTCAAACGCCGCCACATCAGCCTGATTGGCCTCCCGATATGCCAGCTGGGCTTTGATCTCCTCGACCGTGCTGCTTCTCCGGTCACTGAAGAAAGGGGACAGCTTGGAGGCGCATTCCTTGCAGAGGTTTCCGTCCTCCAGCTTCCGATTACCGAGGAAGCCGATCTTTCCGCCGCAGACTGAGCAGTATTTTTTGTCAAACAGTCCCATAGACCTCTCCTTTCGGAAAATGTCCCGGCATAGCCTTCAGGCCGTGCCGGGACGCCGCAGAGCACCGCTCTGCTTAAGATTGTCTTACAGCGGTTTCTTCGTCCCGCACTTCGGGCAGAAAGGCGTGTTCGTCTCGGTGCCGCAGGTCGGGCAGAACCAGGTCGCGGGAGCCTGCGCCTCGGGCTTCTTCGTGCCGCAGGTCGGGCAGAAGTTGGTCGTTACGGTCGCGCCGCACTTGGGACAGGTCCATGCGCCGGCCGGAGCGGGCTTCTTCGTTCCGCAGACCGGGCAGAAATTGGTCGTGGCCTTATTGCCGCAGGTCGGGCAGGTCCAGGCATCCGCCGCCGGCGCCTGAGGCTGCTGAGCGGCCTGTCCGTACAGACTGCCGATCGCGTTGCCGCCGATACCGTTTGCCAGCATACCGACACCCATGATGCCGGTCACGGCTCCGCCTTCGTTCGCGGCAGCCGTAGGCAGGGCATCCGACAGGGAACCGACAAGGGTGCCGCCGGCCATGCCGGGATCACGCAGCATCGCCGCGCGCTGGGCCTTCTTGATCAGTTCCTGATCCTCCTCGGGAAGCGTCACGGAGCCCATAGCCACGCTGACGACCTTCAGACCGCGGAGCTCGCCCCACTTGGCGGACAGGGCCTCGTTCATGGCCTGCTCCATCTCGGTGTTGTGAAGGATGATCTCGTTCGGGCGCAGGTTCAGCTGGTACAGCTTCGCGAAGGCAGGCTGCAGGGCGCTGACGAATTCCTGCTTCAGCTGGGTATCCAGTTCGGAACGGCGGTAGGCGGATTCCACGTTGCCGCAGACGTTCGTGTAGAACAGGATCGGATCGGCGATGCGGTAGGAATAGACGCCGGAGCAGCGGACCGACACGTCGATGTCCAGACCGATTTTCGCGTCGACGACCTTGAAGGGGATCGGATTGGCCGTACCGAACTTGTTGTCGACCAGTTCCTTCAGGTTGAAGTAGTAGACCCGCTGATCCTTGCCGGGATCTCCGCCGAAGCCGACACGGCGGCCGAGGATCTTGAAGGTCTCGATGATCTGGTGGCCCAGGTTTCCGGCGAACACACTGGGTTCGGAGGAGGAATCATAGATGAACTCGCCGGGTTCGGCGCAGAACTCCGCGACCTTGCCCTGATCCACGATGATCATGCACTGACCGTCTGCCACAGCCACCACGGAACCGCTGGAGATGATGTTGTCATTCCCCTTGGTATTGGAGGAGCGGCCGGTGATCCTCTTCTGTCCCTTGGTCACCAGTACGTCTTTTTCCAGAGCGTCGCAGTAAAAGAACTCTTTCCACTGATCGGCCAAAGTTCCGCCGAGTGCTCCGATTGCTGCCTGAATAAGTCCCATGTTGTACTCCTTTCGATGCTCGTTTTGATCTTATATTTCAACTGAAAAATGCTTTTCAGAAGTGTCCGCCGCCTCCGCCGTGGCTGTGTCCGCTGGAACCGGAGTGGAATCCCCCGCCGCCTCCGCCGGTGGACCGGGAAGGCTCCGGTCTGCGGGTCTTGGTCACGTAGCTGTTGACGAAATAATCGTTCCGCTCCAGCACCCGGAAACTGCCGGGGATGATGTAGTCCGCGGCCTGCCCCGCCGTCCGTACCGCGTTGTGCCGGCGTTTCATCGAGCCGACGACAATCCAGGCGATAAAGAGGGCGATCAGGGCGATCACGATGATCTGGCCCGGTTTCAGCGGGAAATGTCCGAACTGCAGCCGGCATTTTGCCAGCGTCAGGAAGCGGTTCGCCGCCGCGGAGGGGCTGCTTCCCTGAAGCCGCTCGGTGAACTCCGACGCGTCGTAGGCCATTGCGGACATGCCGCCGCCCGAATAAAAAGCGCTTACCGCCGTGCGTCCGCTGTCATACTTCCCGATGACCAGCGTCAGGAGGTCAAAGCCCGATCCAAAGCCGTAGCCGCGGAAGTATCCGTAGTCGTAAGCATACTGATAGACGCTGCCGGACACCCTGGAAGCGTCCACAGTCAGGATCAGGAGATCCATGTCATAACGGTCGCGGAGCGTGCTGATCCTCTCTTCCAGCTTCGTTTCCAGCGCGCTGTCGAATAGTTCCGCTTCATCCACCACCCGGGGCGCGCTGTAATCGTGCGTCCGTTTGAAATCGTCCTTCTTGTGCACGCCCGCCACGTATTCCAGGAAGGCTTCCCCGGCTCCGAAGTATTCTCCGGCCGACAGGTAGGACACCAGGATCGATTTCATATCCTCGATCTCGTCCTTGAAGAGCGCGATCTCGGTGCCGCAGGTGGAGATCCAGTACTGCCGGTCCCCCGGTTCCATGCTGATCACCAGGATGATCCCGTCGTAATCGTCCCCGCAGCCGTAGCCGTTGTAATCAAAGTAGTCGTCCGCCACGTCCATGATATTCTTACCGTGAAGGTCTTTGGTCGTCAGGATGACCAGATCCGTCTCGTACTGCGAACGGATCTGGGCGCTCCGCTCTTCCAGCTGCGCCTCCTCGGAAGTGCTGAAGAGATCCGCATCGTCGACCACGCGGGGGAAGCCGTCATTGTGGAAAAAGCTGAATCCCGTACCGATGGGCGCGTCTCCGATGTTCCAGCGGGGCCCGTCCGCGGCAGCGCCGAGTCCGAACGCCAGCAGTACGGCTGCCAGGAGCATCGTCGTAAGAAGGAATCGTTTCTTCATCGCGGAACCACCTCCCTACATCAGCAGGAACCGCAGCAGGCAGCCGACAAGCGTCAGCCCTGCCGTGATCCCGGCCGTGATCCACAGACTCTTCTTCTTCGAAACAGGCAGCGTCCCCACGATCTTCCCGGTCTGACCGTTCACGGCAAAGGTATACTCCTGACCGCCGTACGAGGACTTGATCAGATAGACCGGGAGCAGCGCATAATGAACGGAGGTGTCATCCAGTTCGATGACGGAGGAAAGCGGCGTGATGCTCGCATAGCCGCTGACGGTATTCTGGATTGCGGAAGAAAAACTGGTCCTCACCCGCAGGTCCGCCCGCGGCAGGCAGACGTCCGTATCCTCGTCGAAGCGGTGGGCCAGAAATCCGGAAAGATATCCCGGCTGGAATTCCATCAGTTCCGAGTAATCGAATGGCTCGATGGAATCCATGAGCGCGTTGTCCATGCGGATGCTTCCGTCCACGGGGATCTTGTTGAAGCCCATCTCCGCACTCGTATCGATGTGATAGACCTTCGTCTCGGTATAATCGTAAGAAGAATCGCTCCAGGTCCGCACCTGCGTTCCCCGGAAGACCATCCGTCCGTTGGAATGCGCGTCGAACAGCCAGAACGGGACGTACATGCCCTGGATCTCCTTCAGTTTGTGCTGGTCAAAGAAGTTGCGCGGAAGCAGCGGCTTCCCTTTGCAGAATTCGTCCAGCTTCGCCTTCAGATCCTCCGGCTTCACCTTGAACGGGATGATGCAGTTCGGTTTGATGAGACCGCTGACGTTCGGCTCGATGACGACCACGTTATCGCAGTAAGGGCAGTGCGTCGCCGCCGTTACCGCGTCTGTGATGATCTCCGCGCCGCAGGAATGGCAGACGTAGGAAACGGTTCCCTCCAGCGTCTCGCCGGAAATATTCTCCTTATACTCGCCCCAGTCGTATCCCTGAGTCTCGTTCGATTCCGCTTTTGCGATCTCTTCCAGTCCGAAACTGCTCTCGCAGAATTCGCAGAACAGCTTGCCAAGGCTCTCCCGGTAGACCAGGGGCGCCCCGCAGTTCGGACATTTATAGGAAATGATCTGACCCATGTACTATCCTCCCAAACAGGCAGATGATCTCAAGGCTCATACCGTTTTTAGTATACCATGCTCCCGCGGAATTGCAAACAGAATCCTTGCGCCTGTTCTTTCTTCCGCCAAAAAACCCGGGTCCGGCAGCTGCCGGGCCCGGGAGGACGGAGAAATCAGTATCATCACTCTTCCGAAGCGGAAGCGCGGTCGAACAGTTCTTCCACTTCCTTCGAAGGCGCCTTGGAAAGGAGCGTCACGACCACGGCAACGCAGGTGCCGCAGATAAAGCCGGGAATGATCTCGTAGATCCCGGTCGAGGAAAGGAAAGCCAGCCACAGAGCGTCCACGGCCGCCCCGGCAAAGATCCCCGCGACAGCGCCGGCAAAGGTAAAGCGTTTCCAGAACAGACTGAGCAGGATCACCGGTCCGAAGGCGGCGCCGAACAGCCCCCACGCGTTGGAGACCAGAGACATGATCGAACCGGAACCGGGGTTGAGTGCCAGGGCAAGGGCGATCACCGCGATCACGGCCACGACCAGACGGCCGACCCACAGGATCTCTTTGTCGCTGGTCTTTCCCTTGCGGATGACCGGTTTATAGACATCGCTCGCAAACGCGGAGGCTGCCGAGAGCAGCTGGCTGTCCGCCGTGGACATGGAAGCGGAAAGAACAGCCGAGAGCAGGACGCCCGAGATCAGAGCCGGGAACAGCTTCCGGACCATGCTGATGAAGACCAGCGAATCGCCGTAGACCGTTTCGTCCATACCGAGGTACAGACGCCCGATGATGCCCACCGCGGCCGAGAAGAGAACGATGAGGGTCGTCCAGGTGATCCCGATCTTCGCGGATTTCTTCACGGATTTCGGCGAATCCAGCGCCATGAAGCGGATGATGATATGAGGCATTCCGAAATAACCGAGGCCCCAGCCGAAACCGGACACGATATCCTTCCAGTTCGAGAAAGCCTGGAAGTATCCTGGGGTCTCCTGCGTGACCGCTTCAAGCGTGGACGCCCCGCCGGAATTCAGCATGAACAGAGCGAAAATGGGAGCCACGAGCAGCGCCGCTAGCATCAGCATGCCCTGGAAGAAATCTGTCCAGCTGACGGCGGTGAACCCGCCGAGGAAGGTATAGACCACTATGATCAGCGCGGAAACGATCATCGCACCGCTCGCGTCAACGCCGAGCACCGTGTGGAACAGCGTGCCGCAGGCCTTGATGCTCGAAGCCGTGTAGATCGTATAGGCAGCGAGGAAGATCACCGCGCAGAGGATCTGCAGGGCCTTTGAAGAGGAAAGGAAACGGTTCGTCAGATACTGAGGGATCGTAATGGAATCCTTCGCCACGATGGAGAACCGTCTCAGCCGGCCCGCCTCGATGATCCAGCTGAGCGCGTAGCCCACAGCAAGACCTATCGCGATCCAGGCCTGACCGATTCCCAGAGCATAGACCGACGCCGGGAGTCCCATCAGCACCCATGCGCTCATGTCGGAGGCACCTGCCGAAAGGGCCGAGACCCACGGGCCCATCTTGCGGCCGCCGAGAAAGTAGGTCTTGTCGTTGCCGCCCTTCTGCTTCAGGAAGAAATAGATTCCGATGCCGATCATGAAGACCAGATAGACGATGAAAACGATCGCTTCTGTAGTCATATCCTGTACCATCCTTTCCGTCAGTGGATCATGACGGGGACGAATATACCATACAAAGAACTGTACGTAAATACAGAACGGAGTATAGAATCATTTCTATACTCCGTATCTGCAATCTGCTCAATTCCCTTGATATTACACAAATTATTGGCTGTACATCTGTCCATCCTTCAGGCGATACACATAAAATTATTTCCGATAGCCGGACAGAAACAGCGGCATCATCTGATCGGCATAGCGGGCAAGAGCGTATTTCCCGTTGTTGAGGCACCAGTCGTAGATCAGGGCCCTCTCGAACATCGCGTAGCCGCTCACGATCTCATTGACCGTCAGATCGTCCCGGAGTTCCCCTTTCTCCTGCCCGGCCCGAACAAGCCTGATCAGCAGGCGGAAGTAGACCCGGTTCCGATCCAGCAGGTCTTTCTCTCCCTTGGTGAGGAGCTGCGAGGCGTACAGACGCGACAAAAGCTCCATCGGCACCCGGTTGTCGATCATGGTGAAGAGCTCGTGATTCAGAAACAGCAGCCGGCTGACGGTGTCCATCTCTTCGGGCAGCTTGTCTTCCAGCTCCTCGTATTTTTCATCGAAAAGCATCGCCAGACCGCCCAGAAGGGCTTCCTTG
>JAEEGL015311402.1_pt1 | contig 13006 bp, 12 predicted proteins | sample 9134231 | NCBI WGS metagenome assembly JAEEGL01 (sample SAMN16246548, study PRJNA631951) | gut metagenome | biome: gut microbiome; feature: rumen; material: fiber-attached | host: Bos | place: Iran: Karaj | collected 2018-10 | reverse complement strand
CAGAAGGGCTCTTCCTGCAGCCCATACCGCAGCATCTGCCGCCCAGGGGCTGACGCCTTCAGGCATCGGCGTATCTTCAGGCACCGCGGTATCAAGGCCGGCAAGCTGGGCGTAACGATAGAAGAAGACCGCACACGCCTCCGCGGAACAAGGAGCGTCAGGCGCAAAAAGATCGTCCGCGATACCCTTTGCAACACCTTTTCCCCATGCCCAATTCACAGCGGGCTCATACCAGCTTCCGGCTGCCACATCGGAGAAAGGGCTTTTTTCCACAGCCTCAGGTTCTCCGGCAAGACGGTAGATCGTCACGATCACCATGGCGCGGGTCACGAGCGCTTCGGGAGAAAAACCGGTATCGGAGGTGCCTGTCATCAGTCCGCGCGCGGAAACCGACGCAATGTCGTCAGCATACGGGGAATCCGCAGACACATCCGAAAAGACGGAAGAGAGTCCAGACGCGTCTGGCAAAAGTCCGGCTGCCAGCACGGAAACGGAATGGAGTCCGGCAAGCAATGCTAAGCATAAGAGCAAAGATAATAGTTTTTTTGTCATGTTATGTTTTCCTCCCGATTCCCTGCGGCAGCTTCTGTAACTGTCGACTGGCACACAGAAATCCTCATCAGGCATCGTGATATTGTCTGTTTGGTTTTTAATAGTTTTTCCGTCTTTTTGCGGAACCGAACAGCCTTTTCATCTTGTCATTAATTGATACGTGCGAAAAAAAATATGGCAATCAAATCGGTGCGTTCTTTCTTTACGGATCATGTCTTTTCTTCTTTATGCTCCTTGATAATACCATACATTTTCGATCCCATCTCAATATTTTATGAGTACTCGCGGCACTTACACGCGGATTTCGCAAAAAGGAAGGGGTAAGTTTAAACATTATGTCCATCAGATATCCAACACGTAAACAGCTTCACAAAAACGGCAGTTTTCTGCCGTTTTTTAACATTTTATTAGACTCCGCTATGTGACGACAGGTAAACTATATGAGCAGCATTTCGGTTTCATTGTCGATATTATTCTTTTTATCAGGCTCCTTTTTGCCTTCTTTTTGCTCCTCCGGCTCATTTTCCATATCTATCTCGCCCAGGGAGTCATCGTTGTTCAGGAACGAGAACGCTTTCAATTTGTTTCCGATATCAAGATCGCTCTTGTATTCCTCCCGTTCTTCGGCCTCCTGCACCTCCTCAACAAAGTCGGACTTCTTCATGAAGCCTGGATCCCCGGGTTTGAGGCCCCTGGCATCGTTGACCCTGCTGATCTGCCTGTCAAGATACTCTTCTAAGCCGGTGCCTTTTGTCATATCGCTGAGCAGACGCATGGAATCGTTGACTCTTTGCGCGTCGGGTCCGGTCCTGTCGCCGAGATGCTCGTCCTGGTACTCAAGAATGGAATTGACCGTCCTCGGAAAACGAAACCCGTATAGGCCTGAACAATGTCCGTGAACGTCTGCAGCTGATGTGCGGTGGTTCCCTTACAGCATCCCTTCGTCCAGAAGGCGGAACAGTCGTCACGATATTCATTCCGAAATAACTGTACGCAGTAGCACTTGTCAGGGTCTTCAGCGCCCCGGCGAGTGTTTTTTTCATGGCGAAAGTGATACCATCCGATGGTAATGCCAGAAGCGATCTTGCCCTGCACCAGCTGGTGCGGCAGAATGAGAAGAACACTTCTTTCAGCCGGCTAAACCCCTTGCTAGGTTACCCCGTTCTCCCCTGTCAAGTGCTGCCGCAGCATTTCTGTTCCCCTGCCGCACATGATGCCGCTATAAAGGAACAAAGGAGCGCATCTGCATCAAACCCGTTTCCCCGGACATGAACCAGCAGTGATTGCCGAGCCGGACGGAGTCGAAGTCGACAAATGCGCATTACCTTAGCCAAAGGTTTTTTTTCGGTGTATAATAGACATATCCTGTTGAATCAGTTAAGCGACCGGCAACATAATGCCTCAAAGAGGACAGGTGCCCATGAAGAAAGAAAAAGTATCATACGGCAATACCGACGAAAAAGAAAAAGCAAGAAAACTGACAGACGCCGAGCTTAAAAGACTGGAGCGCTTCGAAACGCTGACAGCGGAGATGTTGCAAAAGGGTTATCGAAAAGCAGAACTGACGGTGAGCATCGTCAAAGCCAACGCTTTTGGCATCGTCCTGCTCATCCCGCTCATCGTTATCGGCTTGGGTTTGTTTATTCTGGCAAACAGGCAACTTCGCCATGGCTTCAGCATGGGTTCATTTTTCGCGGTCATAGCCGTTATGCTGCTGATGATAGTCGTGCATGAACTGATCCACGGACTGACCTGGGCATATTTTACCGAACATCATTTTAAAGATATCGAATTCGGTTTTATGAAACAATACCTGACGCCATATTGTGCATGCTGCACACCGCTTACTAAAAACCAATATATTATCGGGGCACTGATGCCGATGATCGTCCTGGGGATCATTCCCATGATCATAGGGATACTGACAGGATCTCTACCGATACTTCTTCTCGGCATAATCATGACAGACGCTGCAAGCGGTGACATCCTGATCGTCTGGAATATCCTCCGATACAGATCTGATGCCGCATCCATAGTCTATATCGACCATCCCACTCAGGCAGGCGGGGTAATCTTTGAGAAAGACAGGTAAAACAGCAGATCCCGTCGTCAACTTGTATACCAAATAGAGCTTTATTACATGAACGACGCTCTATCGACCTCAAATCTGTCCCGGCAGATTATGCAGCCCGAGATTGTTCGCAGCAGATATGTTGTCAAAAGCCCCTTGATAGCATAAAAAAGTTATGACAAACACCTGAAAAAAGAAACGGGGACCGCTTGATCAAAATCGCGCTATACATTTATATAACCATAATCAACATTGCTGCCTTTCTTGCCATGTGTCGAGATAAAAAGGCGGCGCAGCGAGGAGTGCGTAGAACACCAGAGAAGACTCTTTTCCTGCTGGCGATCCTCGGCGGCAGCCTCGGGGCAATGATTGGCATGAAATACTTCCATCACAAAACAAAGCACAAAAGCTTTACGATAGGCATGCCGCTGATCCTGGCACTGCAGCTTGCATTGCTCACATGGTTTCTGCTCGGAAGAGATTAAGATCGCACTTCCGTTTTATCATCCTCGGAAGCGATATTTCCAAACAGCCAGGCGACGCCGCTGATGATGTTGCCGGGTTCTACGGGACCATCATACCTGGTGAAAAGGTCAAAACAGAGACCGAGCGTTTCGATGCCGATGCGGATGTTCGGTTCCGGAGCCTGACAGGCAGGCGCCCTCTCGACCTCTATGACCCTGCCGGAATACATGATATGGGGACTCTCTCCGCTGCCCCTTTCTTCTGAAGGAGGAGCAAAGGTGCCCATCGGGATCATCGAAACGGAGGCGAAATTGGTGCCGGCCGCTTCGTATGACGCCTCATCGGGATAAACTGTAAAGTCGCTTCCTACGCCGCACACTTCGATGCTGCATGGGCCTTCTTCCATATCCAAGTGTTCTTCGGCATTATCAATGAATATATTGACCGGAATACCCGATTCATACTCATCTCCAGCAGTTTCTACTCTTGCCATCTTCCCATCTTCGTGATCCTGATAATAACAGAACTTAAACTGACTCATCGCTGCTTCCTTTCCAATCTTTGATCATGAAACATAACGACCTGATCTGGCAATAATTAAAACATGCTTAGCTGCTCGTTCTCGATAATCCTGTCGAGCTGAGGCATGTCTTTGGCGGTCATTGACCTGACCATATCCGATAATGAAGGTGCCTTGTTCTGAAGCCATGCAGATAAGTCTTCTTTTTCAAGCAGCAATGGCATGCGGTCATGGACCGGCAGCATCGATTCATTCGCTGCCGTCGTTAGTACGGTAAAGCGCAGTTTGTCGTCAAAAAGACTCCAGATGCCTGCGAGATACATGACCTGGTTAAGCGGATTCTGAAAGGTGACCATGTTCCTGTTCGGATCCCACTCGAAAAAACGCTCGGCAATAAGAACGCATCGACGGTACAGCGCACTGTTTCTGATCATTGGTTTCTCGAAGATGCTCTCTGCCCTCGCGTTGATGATAAGATTCATACCTTTGCCCGGAAATCCCCATTTCGCAGAAACAAAAGTCAGACCTTTATCGGTGTCCGTAATCATGACAGCCGCATCGCTCGGCTTTATTGTCCCGAAGTGACAGTCTCCTAAAGCGATCCTGTCGATCCCGAGATCATCCGCGGCTCTCTCCGCGCCTTCCCTGCTGTAATAAAATCTGCAACACATTTTTCGTTTTGAGATCCTGACTAAAAAACATTTTTTCAGTAATTAGAAAGAAAAAGCCCAACTTATTCCCCCTTTTCCTCCTCCAGCATCTCCATCATCATGATATCTTCAAAAAACTCCTCTTCCTCCTCCAACTCCTGCCTTTCGGAGATCGAGGCCTTCTTTTTAGCCGATGAAGAAACAACATAGAGAAGGATCAGAATAATGATAAAACCCATAATGTCACCCCTTTTCGGTGTTGTCTGTCCATAACTCCTGTGCCTGCGGGTCGCAGCGGAAATAGTCATCCGCAAGGCCTTCAGCGAGGTCCAGATGCTTCAGGACCTGGATGGTACTGAGGACGTCGGCGAGCGCGTTATGCTGCCCGTCCGGCTTCTCCTGAAAGTGATATAGGGCGTAATTCAGCGGCCAGCTGCGGTCCTCCTGCATCTCCATGTCGTCGAACATGAGCTGAGCATCGTACTCCCGCGGGAACCAGGTCGTGTCGACGCCGAACTTGCGGCAGTTTTCACGGAGCACCCGCCCGTCCTCGGAGCCCCAGGATATGAAGACCGGGTCGTCGCCGCACCATGCCCTGAAATCAGCCATGACCTCTGGAAACAGCCGGCCGCGCAGCAGGTCCTCATTTTTGAGGAGCGTCAGCTCCGCGACGTCCTTATGGAGCCGGGTGTAGTAGACGGGTTTGATAAGCGCCTCAAAACTGTCCAGAATACGGCAGTCCAGATCGATCCTGGCCGCTCCTATCTGAATGATCTCGTTGTTAAGACCGATGGACTGGTTCCGTCTGACGGGATAATTCCATTCCAGGTCGATGACGATGGGTGTCATGGTGCTGTCTCCTGATACTCTCTGAATTTTACTTGTTGTAATTCTGTGACTGCGCAATGATCTTCGCAGATGCCGCATGCCAAAACATATTGAATCTGCAGATGTCTCATCTGCCATTCCCGAGGAACCATTTGCCCTACCGTCCTTTTCTGTTCAGCGAATAGCCGATGATGGCACCGGTCAGACCACCGAGGATATGTCCAAGCTGGGAGATGTTATCCTGGACGAAGAGCCCGTTTACAATCTCCTGTCCGAGATAGATGACGGCGACCAGGATGAACGTGATCGGGATCTCTCCGCTCCTGAACTCCGTGAACGACGTGAGCAGGATGAAAGCGAAGACCACCCCGCTCGCCCCCATGACGGCAGACTGCGGAAAGAACCACGCGATAAAGACAGATGTGACGATAGCCGTGATCAGGATCACCAGGATCAGCTTTTTACCGCCGTATTTTTCCTCCAACATCGGACCAAGCAGCAGAATATAACTGACGTTGCCGAGGAAATGAGCCCAGCTGATATGTCCGAAGACGTGGCTTACCGCGCGGAAATAGGTCAAGGGACTTGAAAATGGCCCACGGAAAGTGCTGAAGAAACTATGCGTGATGCTGCCACCCGACACGATCCCCAGGATAGTAACGATCAGGCATATCAGCGAAAACGTCAGGACTACAGGGGCGTTAAGGACGATCTTTATATGTCGGTTCTTCATCTGTCATGACCTCCTGAAAGGGATCGGCTTGCCGCGATCCCAGATCTGAACTGGGTTGCAGGGCTCAGCTCCGCAGCGCCTTCTCCCCCAGCAGCTCCATCAGCCACACGGCAGTGATCACCAGCGCCGCGTAACCGATCAGGTAACCGGGCACCCCCAGGATATCCGCCATCCATTCCAGCGGCGATCCGGGAGAGGGAACGTTCAGAAACATGTAGTTCGTTCCGAAACGAAGGTTGAAACAATACACAGGCGGCGCGGCGAACGCAAGAAAAAGCAGAACCTTCCACACGCCCCGAAGCCGCGGACGCAGCCTGCCAGAGAGCAGCTGGAAGATGACGTAGACGCCGACCCCGAAATGGAACAAAAAGCCCTCGATCGTGATGAAATGGATGGGCGGATAATAGACCCAGTCGGGGAAGATGAGCGCCGCGAGCGTGCCGGGCAGGCAGAGCGCGTAAAGGGTCTGCCCGAGCCAGTCGGCGGGGATATAAGCATGAAGCAGGCACAGAAAGCCCGCGAGGCTGCAGAGATGCAGGGGCAGCTCGTAGACGGTCAGTTCCCCTGCCAGCGCCAGATACATGCTGCGCACGATGATAAGGCCTGTCAGGAACCATCCGGCCGCCTTGTCCATGCGGCGCCGAGCAGTGTCATCAGCCCTCTTATACAGCAGTGCAAGAAGCACTGCCGATGCCGTTCCGGTCAGCAGCCACAGGATATGCGCGGCGCCGAACATCGGGAAACCGACATCCGGCGGCAGTTTGGAACCATATGTGAAGAAAAGGGACAGCATCGCAGCCTTGCTCCTCCCGCTCTGATGATCGTCTGCTTTTCCAAAGTTCTGCCTGTCATTATTATACAACGACGCCGTGACCTGTGCTATAATAATGCCCGCAATGATCGCGACAAATAACAGGAAAGCAGGACATATACCACCATGAACGATATCCGCCTCATAGCCTTCGATCTCGACGGCACACTTCTGACTACGAATAAGGAACTCACACGCCGCACGCGCGCGGCGCTTTGTGCTGCGGCAGACGCAGGCATCCATCTCGTACCCACCACCGGACGCATCTTCATGGGGCTTCCCGAGGAGATACGGGAGATGCCCTTCATCCGCTATGCTATCTGCGCCAACGGAGCGGCTGTCTTCGACCGCACGGAGGGAAAAGACCTGTACAGCGCGGAGATCCCTGTCGACAAAGCGGTCGAAGTCATGAGCTGGCTCGATCAGTTCGACGTCCTGTACGACTGCTATATGGACAATCAGGGCTGGATGACGGAAAGCATGTGGGATAAGGCGCCGGAATATGCGTCCATCCCCTACCTCGTCAGTTCCATCCGCCGGCTGCGTCATCCGGTCCCCGAGCTTAAGGCCTTTTTGCGCGAATACGGCGGCAGCGTCCAAAAGATCCAGTCCTTCCAGAAGACGGTCGAGATGCAGCGCTTCCTCATCGAAGAAACAGGCAGGCGTTTCCCGGAACTGGCGGTCTCGACCTCCGTGCTGCGCAACGTCGAGATCAACCATGCGGACGCCAACAAGGGCAAGGCGCTGCTCGTGCTCGCCGAAAAGTTAGGGCTCTGCCGCCGCCAGACCATGGCCTTCGGCGACGGGCTCAACGACGTCAGCATGATCAGGGAGGCAGGCAGCGGTGTCGCTATGTCGAATGCCTGTGACGCCGTCCTGGCGGTCGCGGACAGAGTCACGCTCTCCAACGATGAGGACGGCGTGGCTGCGGTCATCGAAGAACTGCTGGCATGAAAAAGACCGCGCGAAAAACGCGCGGCTCATCGCAAAGGGATATGACGCCCCGGCGGCACTTCAAGACGCCTGCCGGGGCTTTCGTTTGCTGTTTCTAAAGGATCTGGAAGTTGCCGATAAAGGGCAGCGGATCCGCGTTCTCGCCTAGAGCGCGAAGGATGCCCATGATCCAGAGCACGAAGCACGCAAGTCCGGCGACGCCCGCGATGACGGCAAATAGTCCGCCGATTCTGGAGAAGATACTTGCGACCGACATGATGATGTGCAGCATGAGCGACTGGTTGAGATGGCGGCGCACGAGCGGGTCGTTACGGTCACGCATCAGCAGCACGATGATAAAACCGAGCCAGGTGATGTAGCTGAGAACGGAATAAAGCTTGGAATGTCTTGCCATTTCCTGATCCTCCCTTATGATATTTATTGTTATGCCTACGGTTCGTAGACAAAGGTGTCGTTGATGATATAATCCTTATCCCAATCGTTGACATCCGATGCCAGAAGCGTGTACTCGATCTGCGTCGGGACATCGATACCGTTCGCTTCAAGATCATCGCTGAATAAGGTAAATTCGCTCATGAGCTGGGTCCCTGCATAGACAGTACCGCCCCAGTACGGATCAATCATATAGCCGTCGACAGAAACGTCTTCCATACTGAAGCTCAGATCCATATCCGTCTCATTCCGGACGTAGATGCTGACCTTATAATTGTCCCAATCGTCCTTCTCCATGGAGATGAAGGCGAAGCGGATCCCGTCCTGATCGATTACGACCGTGTCGCTCGTCTCAAGGGCTCTTACGCTCATGTCGACCTGACTGTCGGAAAGCCCCGTAGGATAAACGGTAACGGTATCTCTGGCGAAATATTCATCTGTCCACCAGGCATCCTCATCGCCGACAGAAGCGAGGAAGACGAGCTTCTCCGGGGCATCCAGCCCGACGCTCTCCATCTGGCTCTCATAGATGGTGAACTCGGCGTTGGCGCTCTTACCCGCAGTGACGTGCTCCGATAGGAACGCAGACGTGGTCCAGCCGTTCATGACGACGTTGTCGATCGAAAAGCTGAGTTCCTTATCCTCGGTCTTGTTCTCACAGAGGACCTGGAAGACGGCATCGCCCCATTCGTCGCTGCCACCGCTGACAATGGTCATCTTCGCAAATTCGTTGTCGATGAGCACCTCATTGCTGATCGGATACTCTACCGGCTCTTTTTCTTCAGTGCTGGTCCAACCAGACGCTTCAAAGTCGGCGGCAAGCTTATCAGACATGATCTCCATGCCCTTTTCCATGTCAGCGGTGAGGATCCTGAGGATATCTTCCGGGACTTCGATGATCTTCCAGGCGTCATCCGCCTGTTTAAGGACGAGATCCACGCTTGCATGGCCCGCGCCGCGTTCCATGGAAGCGCTCTTTTCCTGCAGGATCGGGTCGAAAGCTTCCGCTGCCTCGTCTTCCGACGCGCCGCCGAAGGCCAGTTCCATGGCTTTCGCAAAGAACTCATAGAAGACTTCCCCGAAGATCTCCGAGGCGTCAACGTAGTCGAAATCGACCTTGACGGTCGCCGTCTCGCCCGTGGTCGTGGCGCTGCCGATCGAATATTTGAGATCTGCCGCGCAGGTCTTCAGGTAATCGGGCAATCCTGTAAGGGATTCCGCCTCTTCGAGCATACTGTCCGTGAGGTTGAATTCACCCTCCACGCAGGCCTGAATGGCTGTCATATCGAAGTTCTTCATGCCTTCACAAAACGCCTTGACCGTATCCTCGGGCTTGGGCTTCTGCTCTCCGCAGGAAGCGGCCCCAAGCAGCATGACCAGCGCCAGCAGAACAGCAATGATCTTTTTCATAATTTTTCTCCTTTAAATCTCGACCTGAAACAGGCCAGAGCTTCTGACTACAAATAAAGCTATTATTTATTATACACTTTTGCCATGATCATGTCGAGAATATAGGCAAGCGTCAGCGAGGACAGGATCGTCAGGACAAGTAGCAGGAGATAATATCCCGGCAGGAATCTGAAACGAGCGACCAGGCGCTTGTTGAGCCACACGATGATGGCAACGTGGCTCAGATAGGCGCGGTAACTGTGCGCACCGATAAAGGTCGCAGCACGGCGCAGAATCCCGATTCCCGCAAGCGTCATGGCTGCCTGCTGCAAACAGATGAATACAACCAGCATGACTGGCACAAAAAACCATTGCTGAAGACCGACAACGTTGAAGACTACGGAACCTGCCGCGATATCTGCCCGAAGATCGGCGCGGACGATCAGAACCATAGCAGCCGCGGCAGCGGCAAGACAATATGGGAAAAACCGGCGTGTGTGTTCGCAAAAAGCCTCGTAATGACTGCCGCACAACGCTCCGCAAACGAAATAGACAAGCCACGAAGAAAAAAAGGCCGTCTGGTGCCGCCAGATAAAAGATGCGGCTTCGGAACCGGTCTGCAGCCTACCGCAGACCGCGATCTCGATCAGCAAGAGGAAGCCAATCGCAAGCAACGAAGTCCAGCCTGCCATCGGACGCTCCCTGCTCTCGATGCGCAGGAAAAGCCGCACGAAGAGCGGAGCCAACAACACGAACTGCAGGATCATCGGCACATACCACAGATGATATGCGGCGCTGCCGGTCAAAAGCATGCGCGGCAGATCCCGCATGCTCTTAGTTCCCTCGGAACTCCAGACATAGTAGGCTGACCAAAGGATGTAGGGGATCACCAACTGCAGAAAACGTCGCTTATAATAGCGGCAGGGATCAAAAACCTTCCCGTCTGCCCTGCACGACGCGGCACTATGCGCCAGCATCATGCCGAACAGAAAGACGAACATCGGCACGGCGAAGCGTACCAGTTCAAAACATACGCTGATGAACAACATCGAACGCTGCCCGACGCCTGTCCGTCTTGCCCAAGCGCCCAGGATATGCTGCGCCACCACGCCAAGAAAAGCCATCGAGCGCAGAAAGTCAGGCTCAGTCCACCTGAGCCTGACCTGATGATCATCTGTTTTGCGATCTGAAACTGCCGTCATTTACTATTCCACATCGATACTATCAGCAGCCTGAAGCGGCTTAAGCGCGGCATTGGCCATGATGACCCCGATCGCTTCAGCGGTCTCCACCGCATTCAGCACGATATCCCTGATCTCACTGGGTGCCAGCATCTCGAGCGAGATATCGATCATTCTGCCATCCTCATCGTACTGCGGCAGGAAGACAAGGCTCGGAGCGCTCTCGACACGGTTCGTGAGCTCCATAGTATAGCGGCGTGAAGCCGTACGTCTGACAGCCGCCTTGACATGCCGGTAAAGCGTCTTCGAGATCATGTAATACGAATGGCCGCCGGTCGTGAAGCTTACCGTTGCGTCTTCCTCGCTGTACTGGGAATCGACTTCAGTCTTCTGACCGTCTTCTTCGACCCGATCCACGACGACCTCTTCGCCATCGCCGACCTCTTCACCGTACGGCACCGTGACGGTCGCCTGCCCGCCATTGAAATCACTGATCTCTCCGGTACTCGTTGTACCGTCGCCGTTATCGACCGTATAGGCGATCGCGACCTGATAAATAGTGGTGCCGCTATCCACGGCAGCCTGCGCCTGGAAAGTCTGCTGCTGATTTTCGTTTGCGCCGGCATCATCATACCAGACCTCATTGACGGTCACGCTGACAGATGCGGCGCCGGCGTTGTTCGCATTCTCGAAAATGCCCTGCAGAGCATCGGCATCATATGATACGCTGGTGTTGTCTGCCACGACGACCGTCAGATTTTCTACCGGCGAACTGTCATCAGCAGCCTCTGAAGCGACAGCTCCCACAGTCCCGACCGGGACTTCTACGGTATTGCCCGTGCGGCCTTCCACCGCGGACGCGTCAATGACCACGGCACCGGCGGTCGTAACAGTGTCGCGGATCTCATCCGCAGCCATGTCGTCAGCCACGATATGAACGTCTCCGCAGACGCTGCAGATCTGATAGTGATAGGGTTCGCCCCCCTCAGGTTCCAGCCATTCCCCGTAATTGTGTCTGCCGTCTCCGCATGGGAGGATGCCGGTGATCAGGATCTCTCCCGTAACATAGGTCGTGACGTCCTGTGCGAAGAAAGAACTGTCCGCCAGATCGATCATCTGCAGCTGCTCCCCTTCACTGTCGGTCCAGGATGCCATCCACCCGATGACACCCTTACCGTCGCTCGGATCGTCATAGAGCATGATATCGCTATAGGATGTGAGCAGCAGCGCAGAATAAGCGCTGGGACCGCAGAAGACGGGGGCCTCTCCCGGGGAACTGTCAGGGATGAGGATGGGCTCTTCTTTGCCGCCCTTGTCGATGATGCCGCCCTTGCTCAACTCGCCGCCCCATCCGGACGGGATCTGCGCAAAACCGTTCAGTACACGGACCGCAACACGCGGCGTTTCCAGCAAGACCGTGCCATCTGTCCAGACGGCCACGATCTGTCCGTCATAATCACCTTCAACCGTATGCTGATAGGTGAGATCTTTTGTCAGCAGTGTATAGCGGGTATCATCCCCCTTGCCCCAGGTCTTCAGATACCAGCCTAGGAACTCCGAATAGCCGTTCTCCTCGTCCCCGGCGGTTACAAATGATACGGTACTGCCGAGCGATGCTTCGGCAGAGTAATAAGTATCCGCGTTTTCCTCGTCGCCGACCGCCCACACAGTGCCGATACCTTCGTAGGCCTCAACAGCGATCCAATAGGTAACATCCCGATAGACTGCGGTATAACTGCGGTCTGCCGTGACTTCCTGTTTGTAGTAGTCATATGTAACGCCATTCTGGTCGACCCAGTGATCGGGCGTCTTGCCGTCAGGATATGGGGTGCTGTAATAAAGATAAATATAGCTTCCATCCGGGACGTCGGCCTCCGTATACTCTTCGGAGCTCTCGTCGTTAATATAGAAATAGCCGCCATTTACAGTGATATGATGCGTGTTCTGATTCTCGTGATAGATCGGGCGGATGAAAGTCACCTCCAGCAGCGGATCACCATATGTATTGAGCGTAAGGGTCTCAGCTGTCCCGATCGTCTTCCATGCCGCCTCCGCAAAACTCCATCTCTCCCAGCGGTCAAAGACTTTGCTGCCCGCCTTTTCCTGATTCCAGGATAGCGTGATCTTCCGGTTGTCCGGATTGGCGGGGTCATTCGGTGTCCAGAAAACGTGGCCATTGTTATAGCTGGGGCTCGTAACCTGCCCGTTGCCGCTGATGGTGACCAGGTCGCTGGTCCAGTCCGATTCGTTGACCAGCAGTCTGACAGCGGTCGGTCTTTCCGGAACCGTCAAAGTAAAACCGCCGAAGCTGTTTCGTTCAGAGCAGAAACTTTTGATGTTGGCCTCGATCTGGTCGACGCACATGTAGGCGGACTGGTATTGCTCATCCAGCGCATCGTATTCGTCCCGGCTGATGATCT
>JAEEGL015219959.1_pt1 | contig 13006 bp, 7 predicted proteins | sample 9134231 | NCBI WGS metagenome assembly JAEEGL01 (sample SAMN16246548, study PRJNA631951) | gut metagenome | biome: gut microbiome; feature: rumen; material: fiber-attached | host: Bos | place: Iran: Karaj | collected 2018-10 | reverse complement strand
GCGCGTCGGGTTAATTTGCCGGATGATGCTATGTTATATGAAGATAGAAGTAAAAACAATCCGGGAAAAGGTGCAATAGGTTATTTTGCTAACGGATGCTATACCTATACCAAGAAGCTACAGGCTCCTATAGAGTGGCAGGGCAAAACTGTGATTATGGAGTGTGAAGGAGTGTATCAGAATTCTAAGGTTTTGATAAATGGTAAAGAAATATATAGGCGCCCATATGGTTATTCTAATTATTTTGTGAATCTGTCACAGGAACTGATTTATGGAGCTGAAAATGAAATTCAAATCATTGCTGATAATGCCAAGGCACCAAATAGTAGATGGTATTCTGGCTCTGGAGTCTATAGAGAAGTGAAAATATATGTAGGTCAAGAAATTGCAATTGCTCCAGAAGGTGTCAGAATTACTACATTATCATCAGATACTGTTAAAGTAGATGTTGAATATAGGAAACTTGGTTTACAGACAGATGAATCTGTTGATGTAGAAATTCAAATTTGGGATGGAGATACTCAGGTTGCAGCAGCTCATGAGAATCATGCACAGATTCAGATTCCAAATCCTGTATTATGGGATGAGGATAATCCTCATTTATATACATGCAAGGCAATTATTAGTAAAGATGGTAAAGTACTAGATGAGGCTTCAGACAGATTTGGTCTGCGCATGATAACCTGGGACGGAAGCGGCCTTCATATCAATGGCAAGGAAGTATTGCTTAGAGGCAGTTGCATACATCATGACAATGGTGTACTTGGTGCATGCGGATTTGCAGATGCGGAATACAGAAGAGTTCGTATAATGAAGGATGCGGGATTTAATGCTATTCGTTCTGCCCATAATCCTATTTCCAAGGCTATGCTTGATGCCTGTGATGAGTTGGGTGTGTATGTAATGGATGAGTCTTTTGATATGTGGTTTATACAGAAGAATCCATATGATTACGGCGGAGATACATTTAGAAATAATTGGAAATTAGATATTGAGTCTATGGTTTCAAAAGATTACAATCATCCTTCTGTAATTATGTATTCTATTGGAAATGAGATTTCTGATTTAGGAAAAGAAGAAGGAGCGAATATGTGCAGAGATATGTCTGCATATGTGAAGTCTTTGGATTCGAATCGTGCTACAACTCTTGGAATCAACATAATGCTTGCGTCTCTTGTTGCCAAAGGTCGTGGAATGTATGGCAATAGTGGAGATGACAAGAAGGATGAGAAGGAGAATAATAAAGGCTCGCAATCCCTTGATGATACACCAACCAGTGATTTCTTTAATATGCTAATGAATAAAATGGGTGATATGATGGAAAAAGCCACCAAGGGTAAAGGTGCTGATAAGATTGTTGCAAATGTATCTAAATATCTGGATATGCCAGGATATAATTATGCAGGTGCTAGATATTATACCGAGGCAAAGCAATATCCTGACAGAGCGTTTACAGGATCCGAGACATTGCCAAAAAAATTATATACCAATTGGCAGATGGTCAAGGATATACCAAATCTGACTGGTGATTTCATGTGGACAGGTTGGGATTATCTGGGTGAATCTGGAATTGGAACTGTGAGATATAATGACAAGAAGACTAAGCAACCTGTGGAGCAGGGATTGATTATCTCTGGTGGTCCTGGTGTTATTGATATCTGTGGTAAGCCAAGAGCTGAAGTGGGTTGGAACAAGATTATCTGGGATATAGACAAGACTCCTGTTATTGCTGTGGAACCAATGACTCATGCAAATCATCAGACGGGAATTTCTATGTGGAGAAATACAGATGCTGTAACCAGCTGGTCATGGGATGGCTGTGAAGGATATAAGAACAAGGTTCGCGTATATGCAGAAGGTGCCAAGGCAGAGCTTCTGGTAAATGGTAAGAGCTATGGCAAGAAGAAAATCAAAGAAGATATAGCTGAGTTTAAGAAGGTGACTTATGAGCCAGGTATTATTGAGACAATAATCTATGATGCTTCCGGAAGAGAAATTAATAGAAGTAATATGACTACTTCCAAGGGAGATATCTCTATCAAAGTAGATGTAGATTATCGTGGCAGAGGAGGAGAATGTAACTCCTTAAGTGCCAATGGACAGGATATGGCATTTCTTAATATTTCACTTGTGGGAGATGACGGAATTGTGCGACCTGCAGTTGATAAGAAATTACAGGTTAGAGTAACTGGTCCAGCTTCATTACAGGGATATGGCTCAGCCAGACCATGCATGTCAGAAAACTTCTATAGTGATGTGCATACAACATATTTAGGCCAATCCCTGGCAGTTGTTCGTGCCGGTTATGAACCAGGAGATATTAATATCGAAATAACTGGCGAGGGATTGCAACCTGTCTATGTGACAATTCCGGTTTTGAATGATTAGTATTGTATTTATAACTGGCGCTTATGTTCAGCCCTGAATTTGGCTGGACTGGTGCCAGTTTCTTTTTTGAAAACTTTAGAGAAGAAACTTCTGTCTCCAAACTTCAATTGATCACAGATATCCTGTATGTCCATGTCAGTGGATACTAACAGGTAACAAGCCTGAGATATTCGGGCTTTTTTAATATATGAATTTATGCTCATACCCACTTCTGTCTTGAACTTTCGTGATAAATAATAGTCTGTATATCCGATTTTAGTTGCAAGAGTAGATATGCTAAGAGTATCCCCCGGATGAGACTCAATGTAGTCTACGCAGGATTGAATCTCAGGAGAATACTGCATGCCTTCGTATTTGAGATTGTGCACCATAAATATGAAATCATCATACATTATATTGGCAATAGACAATATATCTGCAAATGTCTTGGCATTGGTTATATCATCCAGATATTGCTGGCCCTTTAAGTAAGCTTTCTCAGGAGATATTCCACCATCAATAGCAGCACGAATACATAATCCAACGAATATAGTTGCATTTTGTTTAGCATTTTCCAGAGATACACGGGTCATTGGATGTATACTTTGGATAATATTGGATGCATTGGGGATCTTGTGCTTACTATAAATGTCACCCTTGCGAATGAAATCCAATACTGAGTTTTCCTGTGACCAGATTTTGGCGTAGTTGAATCCACCTTCTTCACTGTCTTCATTTATTGGTGCAGGACTTTGATTAATATCATAGTCATAGGTGATGTCCGATGGCTTTATATGAGTATCTGTAATGCAGTAATGCAATTGCAAAGTATATTTTACAAAGTTTGTTGCTGGAACCAGAGGAATCTGTCTGATGTATTCCTCGAAAGTAGGGCGCCAGCTGGCTCTGATCTTGGGATTGTTGATGTATTTGTTCAGGGCTTCCTGAGAAATCTCGGTGGTAAATACGGGACCCATCACATACATATATTCCAGATTATTATCCTCAGAAAACTGGAAAACCATAGCCCATATCATACCCAAATCCACACTGCAGATTAGAGGCTTGGTATTCTCTTTGGAATAATCCAGAGCTTGATCCAATATTTTGGATGATCTGATTATAGTGTCGAAAATAATATGGGGAGCATTGCTCTTTATGAGAGTTCCCAAGCTGTTATACTGCCATAGATACATGGTGCCGTTGCAGTGTAGAAGCTCCACAAATAAGTCCAATCTGTTTTTGATTTCTGTAGAAGATATTATATTCATACTTACCACCTATTTTTAATTATTAATCCAGATAGTTCCATTCGGCTGGATCGCGCCAACCGCGTTCGCCTAAATATTTATCAAGAGGAAGCTTGGCGATTTCTTCCTTTGGCATATCACTGTTCATAAGTTTAGCCCATCCTCCAGCGGCAGCAGCTCCTGTAGATGATGTGGCATCTGCTGGTTTCAGGAGATTCATAAGAGGCTCGCCTGCTTCAAATCTGCGCTTGTTTTCTGCGATGATTTCCAAGGTTCTGCCGTCGCGGTTAGGAACCTGAGGAGTGCAGTGTGGAGTGATATATACATTTTCCATATGCCATAGAGGATGGTCTGCTGGAAGTGGATCTTCCTCAATTACATCTAATCCTGCTCCTGCTAATTTGCCACTTTTTAGTGATTCCATCAGAGCGTTGGTATCTACAATACCACCGCGAGCCATGTTAATAAGGTATGAACCCTCATGCATTTTCTCAAAGGCTTCCTTATCAAACATATGATAGGTCTCATCTGTCAAAGCGAGAGTGAGGACTACAAAGTCACATTCCTGTAAGAGAGTATCAAGAGTGTGTCCTTCCTTGTGAGAGAATTTGTGACAGTAATCATATCCTTTGATTGGAAAGTAATCGTAGGCATAGATGTCCATTCCAAAAGCATGAAGTCTGTCAGCTAACATACGACCATTATTTCCCATACCTACAATACCTACTTTGCGGCCGTATAGACCACGCCATTTCTGAGAGCCATCCACACCCCATTGACAAGCTTCTTGTGCAGCTAATAATTCTCTGGTGTGATAACACAACTCCAACATAAAATAGATGCAATGCTCAGCTAATACTGGAGCACTTCTTCCTGCAGCGCCTGCCACATCGAAGCCTTGGGCAAATACTTCTGGTCGGGCAGAACCATTTAATCCTGCATGATCACACTGAACCCATTTCAGAGAATTCTCTCCTAATAGACAGTTGTCTACATCTCCTAGAATAATAGCAACATCTGCATCTGTAACTTCTTTGGCCAGAGTTTCCTTATCATAAAAAGGAACATATACAAATTCAGAATCTGCAAATAAATTTCTCAGTTTGTGATAGTTCTCCTTGTTCCACCATACAGTGGATACCACTTTGTTAATTTTTCCCATAGTAGTAGTCCTTCCTTTTTGTGTCAAAATTTGATTTTTTTGGTTTAAGAAGAAGATACCACCATCAAACTACAAGATGTGTGTGCATAGTTGCTTTATTGTGTCTGAAATTGCGTACAGAAAACCTTGTGACGAAAACGGACATATAAACACAGCTTTGTTCTTAATACATATAGTAGGTGGTAACTATAATGATGTCAATAAAAAACGCAAAACAGATGTGATGCTACTGAAGTATAGGAGGAGGTAGGATGTGCACAGAGAAGTGGTGGATTGGTTATCCATGGAGAATGGTTCAGACCAATTTGCGTGAAGTAGATATGGAAGACATAGATGCTGTGAAGTTTGTACAGGAGTTGAAAGATTTCAACGCTACACTGGTTACATTTAACGCAGCAGGAATTGTCGCAAGCTATGATACTAAATTACCTTATCATAATAAATCAGCATATTTGCATGGAGATAATTTGGACAGAATTCTCAAGGAATGTCATGAGGCTGGTATCAAGGTTATAGCAAGATGTGATTTCTCCAAGATTGGCAAGAATTTATTCGATGAACATCCAGACTGGGCTTACAGACAGGCTGATGGAAATGAGCTTGAGTACAACGGGTTTGTGCAAACCTGTATCAACGGTGAGTACCAGCAGAAATATGTATATGAAATATTAGAAGAATTATTTAAGGAATATGATTTTGATGGATTGTATTGTAATATGAGTTCTACTTTTGTAGTGGACTATGAGCTGAAGATTCATGAACCATGTCACTGTGATACATGTAAGAAATTATTCAAGGAACAGTATGATATGGATATTCCAGATCAGGTAAATCCAAGGGATCCGGCCTTTGGAAAGTACATGGCATTTATTGGCAAATGCAGCATGATGCAGAAACAGCAGATGTATAAGAGAGTTAAAGCTATTAATGAAAATATTGCCATAAATGGATTTGATTATTTCAGAACAGAATGTAATCAGGATGTGAATCATCATCCTTGGGTATATGATGCTTCCGCAAATAGTAGAAGAATTGCCGGACCAGATAGAACCAAAATCGTAGATGACGCGTCAGCAGTTTATATGGGATTTCAGTATAGACATAGTTGCATATCATCATCTCTTCTGGAGATTCGTCAATGGCAGAACCTGGCATATAGCAACAGCACCAGCATGTATATTATAGGAACGCTTGGTAAGCATCGTGATAAATCAGGATTGGTTGCTTCCAAGAAGGCGTTTGATTTCTACGCCAAGCATGAAGATATCTATCAGAATATGAAATCCAAGGCAGATGTATTGCTTGTGGAGAAGAAATTAATGGGAAGAAATGATTCGGAAGTTGACGGTCTGGTTCAGGCATTATCCCAGATGCATGTACCTTTCGATGAAATGAAAATCGAGGAGGTTACAGAGGAAGTATTACAGAGATATAAGGGTGTTGTGCTGGCAGATGTGTATACATTAAGCGATGCTCAGGCTACTATGCTTGATGAGTATGTGCTAAATGGTGGAACTCTTGTAGCAACAGGTGAGACAGGTTTGGCAAATGAACGCAGAATGCCAAGGGAGAATATGGCACTTAAAGCTCTTGGAGTGAAAGCTTTGAAGGGCAAGAGACAGATGAAGTCCTCTGTATTTAAGTTCAAAATCGGAGACTGTGAAGTCTTTAGGAATTGTGCTGCCAAGGGTATCAACAATATTGTGCCTTGGGACAAGATGGTAGAGGTTCAGTCACAGCCGGAGGCAAGATGCTATATGGAACTTGTGCCGGAACAACCTTTTGGCCCGCCAGAGATATGTTATTCCATGGACATAACAGAGATTCCTGCAGTGACAGCATATGAATATGGCAAGGGACTTGGGGTATATGTGCCATTTAATATAGGAACATTCTATTACCAATATGGACATGAGAATTCATATAGATTTTTAAAAGATGTAATAACACAAATTGCAGGTTTAGAAAGTATTGCACCGAATGTTACACCAATGTGTGAGATTGCAATTACTGGAAAGAAAAATGGGGATGAGGATATGAGGTTGATTCAGCTGATTAATCTGACTGGAGCAAGCGGAAATAATCAGTTCTTTGAGCCTATTCCTCTAGAGAATCTAGAGATTAGGATAAATGTGCCAGAGAATGGGCGCATCACTACTTTAAATGGAGGAGTAGTAACTAGAGAGGGTAACACAATCATATTAGATCGCTTAAATAATTATGAAGCGATACTGATTCATTAGGTATGGGAGGTAAAAAAATGAATCTAAAGAAAATTTTTGCAGGTGCTTTTGGAAGCAATGATCCAAAGTACAGAACAGCTAAACTCTGGGAAATGATATTCTCAGGTGGAACATCAGGAGCTAAGATGGTATTTTATATTTTGAATATGTATGCATCTTATGCTATGAATGAAGGCTTTGGTATTGCTGTAGCAGTAACAGGTATTATCATTCAGGGAAAGACAATTTTTGATGGAATTACAGATCCGGTTGTAGCCATGATTTATGATAGATTACCGGTTTTTAAGCGACTAGGTAAAATCAGGCTATTCCTGTTGATAGGCTGGGCACTATGTTCACTGTCTTCTGTTTTAATGTTTAATGTGCTGCCACATTTTGTTGAGAATAATAATCTCAAAGGTGGAGCAGCAGGTATTGCGATGTTTATATTAGTATATGCATTCTTTGTAGTGGGATATACTATTTTGACAATTGGTGGCGCTTCTACTATTTCATCGGCATTGACCAATGATCCGAAGCAGAGACCATTCGTTACATTTATCACTACAACATATCAGCGTGTCGGTCCAATGCTTATGAATACAATTTTGGCTTTTACAATTTTGCCAAAATATAATAACGAGTACAATGTTGCCAGTTTGAGTGAGGCATGTTTTGTCTTTGTTGTTGTAGCGTTGTTCTTTGTATCGCTTTCATGTATTGGTCTAAGAAGAATTGACACTCCAGAAATTCTTGGACAGATGGTTGCCCTTGGTGGTAAGCAGACCAAGGTTGGTATCAAAGAGATTATAAGTATTTTCCGTGAAAATATTCCAATGCGTTGTTATCTGGTAACAGGCATCACAGACAAGATTGCATCTAATGCTGCAACACAGACGGTTATTTTAACACTGTTAAATGGTATTTTGATTGCAAACTATAAGACATCTACTATGATTAATAATGTAGGAACTATCATTGGTCTTATATTTACTTTTGTTGGTGGTATGTATATTGCCAAGAAAGGTGTAAAGGTAGCCACAAGAACAATGTCTTATTTGAATATTGTTATTAATGCAGGTATCTTTGTTTTCCTTCTGATTCTTGGACCGGACAAAATGTCTGAGATTGGAAAGGGTGGAGCAATCATGATGTTATATGTAGCATTTATGCTTGGTGTAAGTGCTGCTAGTATGATACTGAATGTTGCAGAGGGTATGATGAGAGCAGATGTTATTGATTATGAGCTCTCTCGTTCAGGTAAGTATATGCCTGGAACTGTTGGAGCGGTTTACTCTTTTACAGAGAAGATAATTGCATCCTTCGGTGCTACAATTGCAGCAGTTGCAGTTTCGGCTATTGGATATAAGGACAAGATGCCACAGATGGGTGATTCTGCCACCTGGTCTATATTCTGGGTTGTTGCGATTCTGACATATGGTCTTCCAATTATTGGATGGGTTGCCAATATTATCGCCATGAGATTCTATGAGTTGGATTATGAACGTATGGGTGAGATTCAGCAGGAGATTGCTGATGTGAAGAAGGCTGCCAAGAGTGGCACTGGAAAATAATTAGGTAATTAAGAAGCGGGATGGGCTGCTTGAATAACAAGAAGTCATCCTGCTTTTTAAGATAATAAATAATAGGAGGAATAAATCATGAAAATTGGATTTATCGGATTGGGTATCATGGGTAAGCCTATGGTTAAAAACATTATAAAAGGTGGATACACTGATGTACTTGTAAATGGCAGACATCAGGATGTATTGGATGAGTTGGCTGCATGTGGCGCAAAGTCAGCTACTTATCAGGAAATTGGCGAACAGTGCGATGTAGTTATGACAATGCTTCCAAATTCACCACAAGTGAAGGAGGTAATGCTTGGTGAAAATGGTGTTGCATCATATATGAAATCAGGTTCCGTATTCATTGATATGAGTTCTATCAACCCGGTTGCCAGTAAGGAAGTTGCAGAAGCTCTTGCAGCTAAGGGCGTGGAGATGATTGATGCTCCTGTATCAGGTGGAGAGCCAAAGGCTATTGATGGTACACTTAGCTTCATGGTAGGTGGTAAGGCTGAACTTGTAGAGGAATATAAGCCACTATTGGAGACAATGGGTGCATCTGTTGTAAGATGTGGTGATGTCGGAGCAGGAAATACAACTAAGCTTGCAAATCAGATTATTGTAGCTTGCAACATTCAGGCTCTCTCAGAGGCATTGACACTTGCTCAGAAGGCAGGAGTTGATCCAGAGTTGGTATTTCAGGCAATCCGTGGTGGTTTGGCAGGTTCTACAGTTATGGATGCCAAGGCTCCTATGATGATTGAGGGAAATGATAAGCCAGGATTCAAGATTGACTTGCACATCAAGGATTTAAATAATGCTTTGGATTGCGCTCATTCTGTTGGTGCACCAGTGCCAATGACAGCAGAGGTTCAGGAGATTATGCAGTGGATGCACAATCACGAGGGCGGACAAAAGGATCACAGCGCAATTGCTCAGTACTATGAGTATTTGACAGATATCAAGATTGGTAGATAATTAGATTATATTTATAAGGGGACTGCAGTATATGAATAAGCAATTGAGAGAAGATGCCAATAGAATAATTGACGGTGCAATCAAGGCTGTGTGCCCAGATGAGGCAGTTAAACGTGCTCTTGAAAACATAGAATTCAGTGGTCGTATCTATATTGTATCAATTGGAAAAGCAGGATGGCAGATGGCCAAGGCAGCCGTTGATAGATTGGATGAAAAGAATGTAGAATACACTGCCGGAGTTGTGGTTACAAAATATGATCATGTGCAAGGTGAACTCAAAGGAATTAAATGCTTTGAAGGTGGACACCCGGTTCCAGATGCAAATGGATTTATGGGAACTCAGGCAGCCATAGATATGGTAAGTGATTTAACAGAGAAAGATACGGTTCTGTTTCTGATTTCAGGAGGAGGCAGCGCGCTTTTTGAAAAACCACTTATTGAAGGAGATGAGCTTGCTGGAATCACAAATCAGTTGTTGAAATCAGGCGCGGATATTGTGGAAATGAATACTGTGAGAAAAAGATTATCAGCTGTAAAAGGTGGCAGATTTGCACTTATATGTGCACCTGCTCGTGTTGAAGCAATTGTCTTATCCGATATTGTAGGAGATCCTCTCGATATGATTGCATCAGGTCCGGCTTATCCGGATACTTCTACATCTCAGGATGCTATGTATATTGCACAGAAATATGATTTGGATATGTCCGAATCAACTCAGCAATTACTTGCGGAGGAAACACCGAAAGAACTTGAGAATGTCAACACACAGATTATTGGTAGTGTGCGAGAATTATGCAAAGCAGCGGCGGCAGAATGTGAGAAGATGGGATATGAGCCAATTATGCTTGACATGGATCTCACCTGTGAAGCTGATGTGGCAGGACAGATGCTGGTGAACAAGGTTCGAGAGAATCTAAATAGCTGGCAGAAGCTTGCATTTATTTCCGGTGGAGAGACTGTGGTTCATATCAAAGGCCGAGGCTTAGGTGGCAGAAATCAGCAGTTGGCATTTTCTACTATGAGAGATATTGCTGGAGAGAATGATGTGGCAATTTTCTCTGTTGGATCTGATGGAACAGATGGTCCAACTGATGCAGCTGGTGGATATGTAGATGGGGAATCCTATAACAGTCTATTGGAAGCAGGTCTGGATTATGATGAAATTCTAAATAATAATGATTGCTATAATGGTCTCAAGGCTATTGATGGATTGGTAATGACTGGTCCTACAGGAACCAATGTAAATGATTTCTGTGTGGCATTAATATCATAGTGATTTATAGAAATTTAGCAGGTTATTTCACTGTATATAGCAGTGAAGTGCCTGCTTTTTTTATGTGTCAATTTTGGTTTTGATATGAATGTAATTGTGTCTGTAGAAAACAATTAACAAAACAGACATATGATAACTAATTGATACACAAGCTTTTACAGGGTTGTCTCTATAATTAGAAACAGATAATAACATGAAAATAATAGATTATGGAGATGCATATGGATATTAAGTTACAAATTGAAGAAGCAAACAAAAAAGTGACAGAAATATTTACCAAGGCTCGCCCTATCTGGACGAAAATTGAGCCTGCAATTGATGCCATACCTGGAATGACAGCCAACAAGATTCTGGTGGCAGGTCCTCCAATAAAAATCGAGGATATAACTATACCTGTAAGAAATGCGGTGTGTGGTGCGGCTGTTCATGACGGATTGGCTGCTACAACAGAGGAGGCCTGGAAGAAGGTACAGTCAGGGGAAATAGTAATTGATTCAGCCCAGAATTATAACTGCGGATGTTCGGCTACAATGGCAACTTCTGCCAGCATGCCTGTAATTGTCTGCGAGGACAAAATATATGGTGGAGTGGGCTATGCTCCAATCCATCCAGGAAATTCTCCAAAGGTTTTGAGATGGGGCTACTATGACGAGGAAATAGAGGCACATCTGCAATTCTTTAGAGATACTTATGGACCTGTGTTGAACGAGGCTGTGCAGCTGGCTGGTGGTATTGATGTGGTAAATGTACTTGCAAGAACTGCAGGAATGGGAGATGAGAATCACAATAGATTATTTGCCTCAAGTATGTTCCTTGATTTGCAGTTAATGGAATATTTGCCAGATGTAAAGAATCCTAAGAAGGATGAAGTTATTAAAGAGTTGGCTGTAAATGATAGATTTATGCTTCATGTACTTATGGCTGCAGTTGAAGCTGTAACAGCAGCTGCAAAGCAGGTACCTTTTTCAACTGTAATGGTTGGAATGGGCGGCAATGGAGTAGAGTTCGGTATTCAGGTTGCTGCAACAGGCAACAAGTGGTATACAGCAGAGGCTCCATATATTTTGGGAAGTCTGTTGAATCCTACTTATACAATTGATGATATGCTTCCATACCTGGGAGATAGTTGTGTCACAGAGGTATATGGACTTGGTGGTATGGCAGCTGTTGCTGCGCCAGCATATGTGCGTATGACAGGCGGTACTTTGGAAGATGCCAAGGAGAGAACTGACAGAGCCAGAACAGTATCTCTTGGAGAACACAGCTTCAATCAGGTGCCATGGGATGACTTCAAGGGTTCTCCAGCTGCAATCGATGTGAGAAAGGTTGTGGCTCTCAACACTTTGCCAATCAGTCACGGTGGATCTGGACTGAAGAAGGGTGGACAGGCAGGAGCAGGCTCATGTGAGTTGCCACTTGACTGTTTCAAAGAAGCTCTGAGAGGTGTGGCTGCACAGGTGGCTCCACAGGAAGTATAGGAGGAAGTTATAGATTATGAGTACATTTGTCAAAATTGAGAAGAATATATATATCGATTCCTTGGAGACATTATTTGCCACTACAGTGTTAAATGATCAGGCCGGAATCAATATGGGATATATCGGCATGTGCAATAGTACTTTCAGAAGTGTAATTGAGGACATCGGACTTATGACACCTGAGATTGCTGATTGTACAGAAAATGATTATGTCATTGTGGCTGATGCTGAATCAGAAGCTGATTTCGAAGCTGCTGTAGCTGAAGTGAACAAGAATATGGAAGTGAAGTCAGGAAGCAACAAGGTGGCTGAGTATGATACTCAGGAGGCTGCTTTGGCAGCTCATGATGAGGTGAACCTGGTTCATATTGCAGTTCCTGGTGATTGTGCATTGGAGGAAGCCAAGAAGGCATTGAATGCAGGAAAGCATATTTGTGTATTCAGTAATAATGTGCCATTTGAGGATGAGCGCGAGATGAAGGAATTGGCTTGTGAAAAGGGACTTCTATGTATGGGACCTGACTGTGGTGTTGCCAATATCAACGGAGCAGCACTTGTATTATCAAGTATTACAAACCGTGGACCTTTTGGTGTGGTAGGTGCATCTGGAACAGGTATCCAGCATGTGGCTGCTATTATCCATGAAGGTGGAAGCGGTGTTACTCAGACTATCGGTGTCGGTGGAAATGATTTGAAGGATCCAATTGG
>JAEEGL014883087.1_pt1 | contig 13006 bp, 14 predicted proteins | sample 9134231 | NCBI WGS metagenome assembly JAEEGL01 (sample SAMN16246548, study PRJNA631951) | gut metagenome | biome: gut microbiome; feature: rumen; material: fiber-attached | host: Bos | place: Iran: Karaj | collected 2018-10 | reverse complement strand
ACTGTACAAGGGATCTGCTTTTGGAATACTGCGCTTATCTGAAAGAAAGTGGGAATTCGGCTGCGACATGCAACGTGAGGCTTGCGGCAATCAAAACATATGTCCAGTATGTATCCGATGACGACATCTCGCTCCAGTCCATAGCACTGCAGATTTCCAAAGTCCCCGGAATGAAGATTCCAAAACGGGAAAAGAAGCTGATATCAACTGAGGGAATGGCCGCTATCCTTGCACAGCCAAAGGAAACAAGGATTGGGATACGGGACAAAACCATCATGGTTCTTCTGTATGATTCCGCTGTCAGGGTAAGTGAACTTACCGGATTGCGGATCAATGACGTAGATTTCAAAACGCTTTCGATCCACATCCATGGAAAAGGGAACAAAGAGCGTTCCGTTGCTATCAGCGAAAAAACCGCAGCGCATTTGAAACGCTATATCTCCATTTATCATGCTGATGGATGCAGCCCCGATGATTACATGTTCTATACTGTGATCAAAGGCAAAGTTGGTTCCGTTTCTATGAGTACAGTGGAAAGGATCCTCCAGAAATATGCCGATGAAGCCAGAAAAGAATGCCCTGACATTCCCGAACATGTATATCCGCATCTGTTCCGCGCTGAGAGAGCCACACATTTATACAGAGATGGTGTAGATTCCATCATGATTTCCAAGATACTCGGTCACTCCAGTATTGAAACCACCAAAATCTACGCACTCCCGTCTATGGATCAGATGCGCGAGGCAATGAATAAGGTTGATATGCCGACCGATGCAGCTGAAAAACCTTTATGGGAAGGCGATGAAGATGAAATGGCAAGGCTCTGTGGTTTAAAGTAGTTATAAGATTATCCCCAACTTTTGTGTGGTAACCCTATGTTTTCAACGGTTATCGTAGAGGTTGGGGATAATATTTTCTTGGGGATAATACAGGAAATCATGAATTCATGATTTCCCGCAGCATGCGCAGTGTTACGGCTACACGCATATCCTTATTCACAGCTTTTTCACTCCCGTTCGACACTTTGCTTCACTTTGTAGATTATTTATAAAAAGTCTTCATATTTGCTCATTGTGCTTTAAACACATGTCGATTATAATTTGATTTGGTGATTATGTCAAATCCCATCATACGAATAACGGAGAACATTTATGAAAAAGTCGTTTTCGTCTTTAAAAGAATCAAAATGGTATCCTCTGATCATCGGTATCCTCTCCATCGTCCTGGGCATAATCTGCCTGCTGAATCCGAGCATCAGCATGGAGAGCATAGCGCTGGTGGCCGGGATCGTGTTCTTGCTGTTCGGCATTTTGCAGGTAATTAACGGGCTGCGCGTAAGGGACAACAAAGCGCTTCGCATATGCACCATCGCACTGGGCGCTATACTGATCGTGCTGGCCATACTCGATTTTGCCAATCTGAAACTGATCGGGAAGTATCTGCCGACACTTGCCGGCCTCTTTATGATCGTCAGTGCCGTAACGAGCCTGGTCTCTTTGTATGCCCTGATGAAAAATGGCTGTAAAAACTGGTGGTACGGTGCGCTTCCTGTGCTCGTTCTTCTGGTGCTTGGCTGTATCTTCCTTTTCAAGCCCGGCTTTGTCGGCGAAACATTCGGTGTCTTTTCGGGGATCGCGCTGCTGGTAAACGGTGTATCAAACCTGATCAGTTTCGCCCAGACAAAGAAGTAGCTCTGCATAAAGATATAACCGTTGATTTACCAGTAACCGGCATGGAGACACTTCGGGCGGCTCTGTCCCTGCGAAACCTTGCAATATAGAGTATTGCTTATTATTTGAACTAATATCATAGCGGAAGGCTGAACCTGATATGAATAAGAATGCTGTTGTACTGGATAAAAACCCTGTGGTGCGCACGGCAAAATGGGTGATCAGCCTGATAAAAAACAAGCTGATCGCCTCACTGATCCTGCTGGTCCAGGGCATTCTGTTCATTGTGTGTCCGGTTGGCAATTCCACAGGCACGGTACAGATCGGCGCTGTGATCGTTATCCTGGCATGCGCCGTCAACATCGCTTTGCACTTGCTGCATAAAGACAAAACCAAATTGGATTATGGTCTATCGTTTCTGAATGCGCTGGTCATTGCCACCGCCGTCTTTTGCCTTGCCGATCCTGCAGCGGTCGAGCCGTATGTTCGCGCTGTAGCCGGAATCGTTCTTTTTCTGACCAACGCCGTAAACCTGGTCGAAACGCTGAAGCTGGAAAAGAAAAGGACCTGGATGTTCATCGTGAGCCTTATCGTCTCGATCGTCATGATGGGCTTGGGAACCGCAATGGTTTTTGCCGGAGAACTGAAAATCGCCTTCATGCAGCAGAGCATCGGCATCTTCCTGATCCTGAACGCGCTGATGAATATATGGTATCTTTTCCGCCTGCGGCAAGCGGGAAACCGAATGCATGTCTGAAACTTCTTTAGACCTCCGAAACAGCTGCTCCCATAAATGCTCCGGCAAAGAGCTTGCAGTATCTATCCGGTTTCTCAAACATAGGAACAGTGCCCTTCGGGGCGCTGTTCTTATGCCCGGGTCTCCTGTTACAGCGGGAACGCCACGGCGTCTTTGTATAACTGTTTCAGTATCCCGATAAAGGCCTTGACGCTCGGGCGGCTGTCGGTTTTGTGGGTGCACAGCACGCAGGAAAACGATTCCCTGCAGTCAAAGGGTATCCATGCGAACTGGCCGCTGTGGTCGTTCAGAAAGCCCGGGGCAAGGCACACGCCCTTCCCTGCCGCCACGTTCGTAAGCGTGGTGTCATGGTCCGGGCTGTTGAAATAGCCGATCTTGCCCGTAGCGATCAGTCTGTGCTGGACGGCTTTGAGCGCGGGCGGCGACCCTCCTCCCACCATCAGGGTGCGCCCGCAGATATCTTCCTCGCTTATCACATTCTTTTCCGCGAGAGGGTCGTGCCTGTCGGCGATCAGATAGATGCGGCTTTCAAACAGATCGTGCACGTGGATGCCCGGCAGTTGTCTTGTTTGTTCCTTCAAGGCGAACACTATGTCCACTTCGTCTCCGAGAAAACGTTCCATGCTGCCGGCGTACTGAAACAGGGGCGTTATCTGCACCATGGGATACTGTTTCGCAAACAGGCGCATGGCTTCCGGCAGAAAATACAGCGACTGCCTCACCGACATGCATACGGAAATGCTGTCGAGATACCTGGCGCTGAAATTCTGCCCCTGCTCCACGGCGCGCTTAAGGTCTTCCCGCATGCCCGTGAGGAACGAAACGAACTGCGCGCCCGCGGGCGTAAGCGCCGCGCCCTTGCCGCTGCGCTCAAAGACCGCGAAGTCCACTTCTTCCTCCAGCGCCCTTATCTGATACGAAAAGGTCGGCTGGCTCACGAACATATTGTCCGCCGCGCGGCTGAAGTTGAGCGTGCGGGCAAGCTCTATGCAGTAATCTATCTGTTTGGTAGTCACGGCGCCCTCCGAGCTATTTAATATTTAAATCGATTATACAGTATTTCTATTGGACTTTGCAAGCGCTCCGGCCTATAATCTTATCAGATAACAGGCTTAGAGGACAAAAAAATGGCAAAGACACTGATCGCATTTTTCTCGAGAGCGGACGAAAACTATTTCGGCGGCGCGATGCGCTACATGAAGGTCGGAAACACCGAGATCGTCTGCGATATAATAAAAAAGCTGATCCCCGCGGACAGCTTCAGGATCGAAATGAAGGCCCCCTATTCCCCGGTATACATGACCTGCATCGAGGAAGCCAAGCGCGACCTGCGCTCGGGCGCCCGGCCGGAACTGGTCTCGCTTCCCGGATCCGTTGACGGATACGATACCGTGGTACTGGCTTATCCCAACTACTGGGGCACGATGCCCATGGCCGTGTTCACCTTCCTTGAAAAGTTCGACTTCTCGGGCAAAACGATCCTGCCGCTGTGCACCAACGAAGGCAGCGGCATGGGCTCCAGCGAGCGCGACATAAAGCGCGTCTGCCCCGGTGCATCGGTAAAGAGCGGCCTTTCTGTAACCGGCAGCCGGGCAGCCGATTCCGAAGACAGCGTCAGGCGCTGGCTCTCCGCGAACGGGCTTATCTGAAGTTCCGGCCAACTTACAAAACAGGAGGATCATCATGGAATACATCATACTGAACAACGGCATCGAGTGCCCCGCCGTGGGCATCGGCACATTCATGCTTTCCCCCGCGGACGCCGAAAACAGCGTGCGGGAAGCGCTTAAAATGGGTTATTCGCTTGTGGATACGGCAAATGCGTATGTCAACGAGCGCGCCGTGGGCCGCGGCATAAGGCAAAGCGGGCTTGAGCGCGGGCAGGTATTCCTGTCCACCAAGCTCTGGCCCAGCGAGTACGAAAACCCGAACGCTGTTGACGAGACCCTGGAGCGCCTGGGCGCGGACTATCTGGACCTGCTTTACATCCACCAGCCCGCGGGCAACTGGCTTAACGGATACAGGCAGCTGGAAAAGGCATACAAAGAGGGCAAGGTGCGGTCCATCGGCATCTCGAATTTCGAGGGCAAATACCTGGAAGAGCTCAAAACGAAGTGGGAGATCGCGCCCCAGTTCATGCAGGCGGAGGCGCACCCGTACTTCACGCAGGCAGAGCTGCGCGAGACGCTGGACCAATACGGCATAAAGCTGATGAGCTGGTATCCGCTGGGTCACGGCGACAAGCGCCTGATCAACGAACCCGTCTTTGCCCGGCTCGGGCAGAAGTACGGCAAAACTCCGGCGCAGGTAATCCTCCGCTGGCATACCCGGATGGGTTTCGCCGTCATCCCCGGCAGCAAAAACGTCGATCATATCAAAGACAATCTGGATATCCTGGACTTTACGCTGACCGACGAAGAAATGTCTGAAATCGCGAAGCTGGACAAAGGCGTGCGCTACTACCACCGAACCGATGAGCAGCTCACCGCTTTCGCCGCCTGGCGCCCCGGCTTTGAAAAAGCGTAAAAACACTTTAGACGCGTTTCCCGCGAAAGGAGCACTTGTCATGCATAGATCAAAGCGGATATTACTGTTCATCCTCGCGGCGGTCTTGGCGTTTGCCCTTGCCGCCTGCGGCGGTTCTCCCGAAACCAAACCCGGCGCGCAGACGCAGGTACCGCAGGAAAACACCGCTGATAAAACCGAAGCGCCCCGGCAGGAGACCGCAATAAACGAACCTGCCAGACAAAGCAGCGCGGGCAAAGCGCTCGTCGTGTATTTTTCCCGCACCGGCGAACAGTAACACCGTGGGCGTGATCGACAAAGGCAACACCGCCATCGTTGCGGAAATGATCGCGGAGCAGACCGGCGCCGACCTGTTCGAGGTCGTGCCGGCAGACGATCATTACCCCATGACCTACGACGCCCTGACGGACGTCGCACGGAAAGAGCAGCGGGATAAAGCCCGCCCGGCTTATGCGGGCACGCTGCCGGAGCTTGCAAAATATGATACCGTCTTTATAGGCGCGCCCGTATGGTGTGGCGACTGGCCCATGATCATGTACACGGTCTTTGAGAACAACGATTTTTCGGGCAAAAAGCTGGTCCCCTTCTCAACTCACGAAGGCAGCGGTCTGTCCGGCTTCGACCGCAAGCTGGCGTCCGCCTGCAAAAGCGCACAGGTGCTTGGCGGGCTCGCCGTCCGCGGCAACGACTGCCAGAACAAGCAGGACAGCGTGAAAAAAGCCGTGACCTCGTGGCTGAGCGGGCTCGGGTATTAAAGAATCGCTTGATACCGCGGCTTTTGAATTCGGGGATCCGGATCCCGTACGCTCAATTAAAAGGGACTTGAGGCGGAAGCCTCAAGTCCTTTTTTTCAAACGATCGCCTGCTCTATTCCTCTTCGCCGCCGGGCGATCAAGAGGTTTCGGGAGGAATGTAAGCATTATTCCTTTCCTCTGACGCGCAGGCACACACTGCCCGTGCTGCCCTCGGCAAAAACGCGCCCGTTTTCGGTCACGCACGGCAGATCCGAATACAGCATCTGCACCGTTTGGCCGCGCTTTAGCTTAAAACCGAGCCGGCGCGAGACGCCAGCGAAATAATCCATATAGACGTATTCCCCGTCGCTGCATGGGATCGTGTACATCAGGGCGTCGTCAAAAGCCGGTGTGAAGTATTTTCTGTACGCCGCGCCTCTGATGCGTGAAAAGCCGAACGCGTCGCCTTTCCCCTCACGCGCTCTTCGCGCGTTGAGCTCCCCGCCCAGGAACGTGGGATAGCTCTTGCAGGACTTAACCAGCGTGCCTGCCTCGGTGATATGCTTTGAGCGGTACGAGGGTTCGCCGTCAAATACCGGCAGAAAACCGCTCGCAAAGCCCACGACCCTGCGGCCGTTTTCATCGCTTAAAAAATCGATCTGTCTGTCGGGCGGTACGTCGGCGTTAAGCCAGGTATCGCTCGTAAGCAGGAGCCTTTCGGGCATGGTATCGCGGCGCGTCGCGTAAGGGCGCGAAAAGTCATAGATCTTTCCGCCTTGCGTTAAAGGCTTGAGTCCCGGAATATACCTTGAAACCCCGCCGCCGAAGGCGTCGCACTTAAGCTGGTGCATCACGCCGAGGAAGCAGTCTATCCTTGCGCCTCCGAGCGCTTCCGCGTCAAACTCGATCATCACGGTGCCGTCGTCATGAAAGCGATAAACCAGGCGCATCCGCGCAAGCGCTTTGCCCGCGTTAGGCTGCTCAGCCGCATCTCCTCTGCTTTTTGCGCTTCTAAGCGCTTCCGCGACCGTGGCGGGGTTGATTATCTCGTAAGCTTCCCTGATCTCGACCTGCCCGCAGCCCCTGACTTCGTTTATTATCTCGGTTGTCTCTCCGTCTTTGGAACAGAGCGCCCTGCGCTCCGTGTGCCGGATCGCGGGCGTCAGCTGTATGCCGCTCTCCTGACGCCGCGAAACGATTTTGTCCGCTCCCACGTCCGCCGGCGTCAGGCAGCCCGTGATCCTGTCCGCGAAAAGATAATCCGTTTCGGACGAGCCTATGTTGTCGGACATAAACAGCAGCGTATCGCGGCTTTCTGTCTTTATAAGCGTAAAACCCAGGCCGCTTTCGTCTTTCCAGAAGCTGCCGGCATCTTTGGCGGAGAGCTTATGCTCAGGCGCGGTCACCCTGATCAAGCAGGGCTGGCCGTGGTTGCCGCCGATGTCCTCGCCGTTTATCACCAATGGCGGACATTCATCCGTTGAAAAAGCGAGCACTCTGTCGGCATGCCAGATATCGGTCTGTTCCCTGTCGCAAAGCGCGGCAAGCCTGAAATCAACAGGCGAGTTCTGCCCCGGCACAGGCTCAAGGCCGCGCATTATCTGCACCAGATCGTATCTTTCCGAAAACGCCGTACGCACCACAAGGTCGGCGCCGCTCTTTGCCGCATCCATCATTTTTCACCATTAAAACCGGTCATGGCCGGATCCCGCGCGGGCAGGAATGATAAGTTTTGCCAATGTTTTTCGTGAGCATTTTGTATCACCTGTCATTGATGGTATTGCGCTCATTGCCTATTGTCCGCTGCCTCTTCCCCGGTTTGGGCAGGTTCAGGCAGCTCGCAGATCTTCCAGGTCAGTATTCCAAGGGCGCCGAACAGACCTAAGTTGACCCAGAACGGGATGCGCAGGGAGATCAGCGCCAGCCGGCCTACCGCCATGGGGAAAACGGCCACGATCAGCGTGATGGTGGCATATACCATGCCGTATATCCTGGCCCGCTCCTCGGGGTCCGCATTTATGAACAAAAGCGAACTGGTCAGGGGATTCAGCACTGCCAGTGCAACTCCCTCAAGGGCGATGCTCAAAAGCAGCAGAGGGACTGATGCCGAACTTTCCGGCATCGCCAGCAGCAGCGCCTGGGACAATGCAAATCCGCCCAGAGACAGCAGCATGGGCCGCTTCATCTTCACCCTGGCGACCGCGGGCACCACCGTAAAGATGCACGCCAGAAGCACCAGGGACTTGAACGTTGTGTAGAGCGAAACGTTCCCTTCCGTCACTCCCAGCTTTGTCGTTACGTAGAGCGCCCAGTAATTGCCGTTCAGGGTCGTGATCAACGTGTAGGTCGCGATGATCGCCAGGGTGAGCACCATTCGCTTTTCGCGGATAATGGAAAGGTATACGTCCTTGCACTCCCAGACCATCCTGAAAATGCTCTTGTTCCGGGTCGCCTCCATGCGGCGCTTTCCGATGGCGGTCTCTTTGGACAGAAAGAACAATATAAGGAATTTCGCGGTCATGGACACCCCGGCAAGGGCGTAGAGCACCCGCATGGTGACGGTCACCCCAAAGGCGTCCACAGCCAGCTTCGAGAGCGGGGCAAAAAAGGCGGCGACGAGCCCCATCAGATGGGTCAGGGAAAACATGGGCATCACGGTCCCGGGATCGGCGTCTTCCACCAGCAGCAGCCCCCAGGAGTTTTCGGTGATCCGCCACATGCCGTTGAACAATGCCGCCGCAAGGAACCAGGTCATGTTTTGGGAACAGGCCCAGAGCAGCTCCGGCACGCTCCAGCTCAGACAGTCAAATATCACCGTGCACCGGCGTCTTCCCAGTTTGTCCGCCAGCACCCCGGAGAGGATCGCCGAGATCATCTGTGAGCCCAGCGTCACGCTGGTGATCAGACCGATATCAGCCGGAGTCATGCCCAGCCGGGTCATGAACAGCGTGACATAGGGAAGATAAAGATTGTACGGGATCCCCCACAGCGGCTCCAGCCAAATGCAGTAGCGTGGATTTCCCTTCAGCCCCGCAAGGGTGCGGATCATGAAATTGGCGCGCAATCTGGAAGCGATGGATCGCATGAAAGTGTCTTTTCTCCTGATTCGGAATTACTGTATCTTCTGCCAAACGCATTATATCCCATCGCGCGGCGGTATGCCAACACTTTTATACAAATATAACCGGGTCTCACCCACGCGGCTGCGCAGGCTGAGGCGGAACGAGCGCGCGCTGCCTGTCCCCGCCAGGCAGATATTATTGTGACCGCTCTTTTCCTGCAGACCGTTTTCCTGCCGCTTCATCCGCGGGCATCGGCCATTACTCTGTCAAGAAAAGCCCGGATTATCCGCACGTATCTCGTTTTGTCTATCAGAAAGCTGAGCCCGTGTCCGGCTCCCGGGAAAGTGTGCAGTTCCACCATATCCGGGTTCGCAGCGGCGATTTTGCGCCCCATGTCACAGGGCACGAAACGGTCGTCCTCGCCGTGGATAAGCAGGATCGGCACAGGCTTATGCCTGACCGCTTCCTCCGCGTCCGCGCTGTCGGTGTCGAATCTCCCGTATATCCGCGCGCCCAGCCGGATAAACGGCCAGGCTATACGCGCAGGTATCTTCATGTCCGCGCAGACCTTTCGTATGATCTGCCCGGGGCTGGTGAAGGGACAGTCGGCGATTATGCCTTTTACGTTATCGGGAAGCTGAAGCCCCGAAGCCATGATCACCGTCGACGCGCCCATGGATATGCCGCACAGCAGTATGCGCACCTGATCCCCGAAGCGGCGGCGCGCGTAGTCTATCCAGGTCAGGCAGTCCAGGCGCTCCTTTACGCCGAAGGTTATGACATGACCCTCGCTGCCGCAACAAGCCCGCTCTTCGATCATAAGCAGGTTGAATCCTTCGTCAAGATACGCCTGCACGCCGCCGGCAAAATCCCGTGAGGGCGTGCCGCGGTAGCCGTGAAACAGTATGGCGAGCGGACAGCCGTCACCGTGATGGTAATACCTGCCGCGCAGTTTGAGCCCGTCATACGCAGTGACTTCCGCGCGTTCAAACGGCATGGCGTTGACGGCGCGGATCATGTCCAGGATCGTATCGCGCAGCGGATCCATCTGGGGCGAGTCGTATAGGTGGCAGTCGTCGTTCTGCGTGCCGTTCGGCGACAGGAACACTATACGGAATACTATGTACGAAACCAGCAGTACGCCGGCTGCGAGCGCAATTATCAGATACAGTATCGTCATTTGCTTCCTATCCTGCCGATTTGTGCTGACTGAAAAGCCTTAATGGAAAATCGGTTATGCCCTTCCGGATATGCGCCTCAGCTTTCGCCGTTCAGTCGCAATGCTTTATTTGAGCTGTCCTCAAATCTCGGTTTCGTCCTTCCGCGCGGCCGGCAGCTGGACCGCGATGATGGCGACGAACATCACCGCGCAGCCCAGCAGTTCTCGCGCGCTCATCTTTTCATGCAGCAACAGCGCGCCGGCGATCACGGCGAATACCGCTTCAAAGCTCATCAGCAGCGACGCCACCGTGGGATCGGTGCGCTTCTGAGCCACCAGCTGAAGCGTATATCCCACCCCGCCCGACATTATGCCGCAGTACAGTATCGGGGCCGCCGCGGGAACGATCGATTTAAGGCTGGGAGTTTCCAGCATAAACGCTGCGATCCACGATATAAGCGTCGCCGTAATAAACTGGACCGCCGAAATGCGCACAGGATCGCTCCCGCTCACAAACCGGTCGCAGCACAGGATATGTGCGCTGAACAGCGCCGCGCAGGCGCAGATAAGCGCGTCTCCGGTCGAGAGGCTCAGGCTCTCCTTCATGCACAGCAGGTACATGCCCGCCACGCCGAGCAGCACCGACAGCCATACGATCCACGTGCTGCGCTTTTTGAAGATCACGTGGTTTATCACAGGAACGATCAGTATGTACAGCGCGGTGATGAAGCCCGCCTTACCCGCCGTTGTATATACTATCCCGCTCTGCTGGAATATGCTGGCAAGCGCCAGGACCGTTCCGCAGCAGATGCCGCCCGTGACCGTGCGCCTTATGTCCGCCCTGCTTTCCGTCTTCTGCCGCGGCGCGTGCCTGCCGCGCAGGAGCGCCGCAAGCCCGACGGCAGCTGCCGACAAGGTCATTCGCGACGCGACGAAAGTAAGCGGCCCTATCTGCTCCATGCCGGCGCGCTGGAAAGCAAACGCCGTTCCCCAGATGAGCGCTGTGAGCATCAGTATAAGATTTCCGAACAATCGATCCTTACGCATACGGATCCTGTCTTTCCCGCTTATCGCCGGTCACCTTGTGTACGGGCTGTCAAATTCCGTTTCGGCTTTCTTTACCGCGTCCTCGAGGGTCATGCCCGCGAAGTGCTGCGCGCCGAGATACCTGCCTGATTTGCCGTCATTTACGAATACGCCCACCGCGATGCCCGGTATGGCGCTCTCGGGCGCGTTGGGCGCGTGCGGGCCGCCCAGGTCCGTACGACACCAGCCGGGATCCGTAAGGTTTATAAGCACGTCCGTGCCCTCGACCTTCGAACCCAGGTCTATCGTTATCTTATCCAGCGCTGCCTTGCTTGCGGAATAACCCGCCTGACAGACGTCCAGAGATATCCCGCTGGTCGTATTAAGTATGCGCCCCGTGCCTTTCTTCATCATCTTGGGAAGAAAGTGATAGCATATCATTGCCGGCGCTATGGTGTTGACGCGGAAGCTGATCTCAAAATCCTCCGCCGGTGTGGCGCAGTAGTCCGTGCGGTAGGCGATCTGCAGCCCCGCGTTGTTCATCACTATATCCACGTCCACGCCGAAACCGTCGATTTCGTCAAGCATGCGTTTCACGGCGTCCAAATCGTTCAGATCCGCGGCGACGCAGCGCGCATCCACGCCCAGCGCGCAAACTTCAGCGAGCACTTTCTCCGTGTGCGCGAGGTCCCGGCTGTGCAGGATCAGGTTGCAGCCCTGACTCGCCATGAACTTTGCCGTAAGATATCCTATCCCGCGCGCCGCTCCGGTGATCAGCGCCCATCTGCCTTTGACCTTATACATATCGTATCCCCCTTTCATATCCCGTGTCTGCCGTTCGGCGGCAGTGTGTTTTATCATTTCACCCGTCCGCACATATCTCCGCTTCATTTACAACACCGTGAACGGCGTGCGGCAGAATATATGCTGCCTGTGCTTCACCTGTCGTTCACTCGTATTTTTTGCTTTTTGTCTTCACTTCCCGATAAGAATTATATCATGTTGAAATCCATCGCACAACAAAAAAGGAGCCAAATGAAATGGACATTTCATAAGCGTTGCTTAAAACTTGTTTGGAACCATGCTATAAATCTGTCAAGTCAGGAAAAGGTATTAGGCCATTTGTCGGCATTAAACCTTTGATTATCAAATAGCTCCGCATCCGGAACAGTATTCATCAAGGGTCACGGCGGTCTGGGTCTCGCCAGCATGCGGCTTCGCCCCGAATCGCGGAATGTGTAATCCACCGCTCATTATCAACGCGGACAGTGTTTTGATCTGCTGTTTTCTGTTTTACGGGCATGTCCCTGCATTTCACCTGCTATTTTTCGCCTCTCAGCGTCAAACAGATGACAAAAAACATCTGTCCGATTATACTATTCTCGGCTTGGTTGATGTGCACTCAACCGGAAAGGAGCTCTCGTATGCAGGTCAAGATCGAAATCTCGTCGGAGCACACGCCTCCGCGGGCGGTCATTTATACGGATCGAATAACCCCGGAGATACAACGGGCTCTGGATATACTGCAGGCAAAGGACGCCCCTGTCCTGGCGGAGCGCGACGGACGTACGTTCCTTCTTGCGGAGCAGGAAATTTATATGATCCGGGTTGTGGGCGGGGAAACGCTGACCTATACGAAAGAGGAAGAGTTCAGGACGCGAAAACGCTTGTATGAAGTGCTGAATCAGTTGGGCAGCGGCTTCATGCAGATATCCAAATCCTGCGCCGTCAATCTTTCTTATGTGCAAAGCGTGGAAGCCGGTTTCGGGGGAAACCTGCTCCTGAAAATGAGAAACGGGCTGTCGGATTACGTTTCCCGAAAGTACTTGCCTGATCTTAAAAGCTATTTGGGATTAAAGGAGGAATAATGATGATGAAGAAAGATAATATCGCGTTTTTAGTCCGGCGTACCAAAACAACGGTGGCGATCTCCTCTTTCCTGTTTCTGCTCGGCTCCTTGATTGCCGATCTGAACATGGGCGGCGTCTATTCCGCTTCCGGTTATTCCGTCACCAAAATGGCTCTCGGCAGCTTGGGGATCGGCCTCGGATTCGGCCTTCCTTGTATCATTT
>JAEEGL012939439.1_pt1 | contig 13006 bp, 9 predicted proteins | sample 9134231 | NCBI WGS metagenome assembly JAEEGL01 (sample SAMN16246548, study PRJNA631951) | gut metagenome | biome: gut microbiome; feature: rumen; material: fiber-attached | host: Bos | place: Iran: Karaj | collected 2018-10 | reverse complement strand
TTAGATGAAGCTACAAGTAATGTAGATACTCGTACTGAAGAATTAGTTCAAAAAGCAATGGATAAATTAACTGAAGGTAGAACATCATTTATTATTGCGCATAGATTATCAACTATTAAAAATGCTGATTTAATCTTAGTAATGAATGAAGGTAATATAGTTGAACAAGGAACACATGATGAGTTAATTAAAAAGAATGGTTTCTATGCAAAACTATATAACAGTCAATTTGAAAAGACGATATAATCGTCTTTTTCTATGTTATAATTTAGGTGGTGATTAAAATGAAAATAATTAGTAAAGGTTGTTATAAAGGTAGTAGAAAATATAATGGAGATATCATAGGAAATGATAAAGATGTTTATTATGTAATAGATGGTAGTACAGCTGTTTTTTACGATAATAAGTTTTGTAAAACATCTGATTTATATGAATATATGAAATTACTTAATAAGAATATAAAAGATAGTGGAAGTGTTATAGGTAGTTTAAAAACAGGTATTGTTAATACTAATGCAAATTTTAAAGGTTTGGAAAAATATAAAGAATATGAACTTCCTACTTTTACTATTGGTGCTATTAAGGAATATGAAGATGATTTAGAAGTATATGTTTTATGTGATATATTGATTACTATTTTATATACTGATGGTAGAATTGGACATTTTCAAGATAAGAGAATTACTGTAACAAAAAGAATTAGTAGTGATAGGAATAAAGAAATTCGTGAAATGGATGCTACTGATGAAGAGAAAGCAAAACTATTCTTAGAAAATGAACAAGAAACAAGAAAGAAAGCGAATGCAGAGGGAGGATTCCCAGTTGGATCTACTAATCCAAATAGTGTAGATCAAGGTTATTTATTAAGATTACCTAAGGTATCTATTAAAAAGATTTTATTATGCAGTGATGGTGTGTATAATTGGCGAAATGCTGAATCTATAGATGAGAAATTCTTTGATAAGGAATACTTAGAAGAACAAGTACAAGAAATGTTAAAAGAAGAAAATAGAGACGATTTATCATATATGTTGTTGGAGGTGTAAGATGAAATACGATTTACATACTCATACTAAATATAGCGATGGTGAATTAGATGTAGCTGGTAATGTAAAAAGAGCTATTGAACTTGGATTGGATGGAGTTGCTATAACTGATCATGATTCAGTAGAATCTTGGAAAGTAATAGATGAAAGTGACTTTGCAATACCAGTAATAAAGGGAGTAGAATTATCTACATTTACTAATGGTGCTAGTGTACATGTACTAGGTTATTACAAGAATGATGGTAGTGATTATAGTAAGCTAGATTCATTTCTTCAAATGTTAAGAGAAAAAAGACAAAAGAGAGTAATGAAAATAATTAACTTACTTAAAACTTTTGATATTGATCTTACTTACGATGAAATAGCTAAGTATGCTGATGGAACTATTGGAAGACCACATATAGCTCAAGCAATTATGGAAAAATATCCAGAAAAGAATTATACGATTGATGATATTTTTGATAAGTTTATTGGTAATGGAAAACCTGCTTATGTTCCTACATATAATCTAGATACGAAAGATGCTATACAACTATTACATGATAATCATTGTATAGTATTACTTGCTCATCCTTTATTAATTGATACGAGAAAGTGTGATTATAAGAAATTAATGAAGGAAAATTTTGATGGAATAGAAGTGTTTTATCCATATAACAATCGAGAGAAATATAAGATTGTATTAAATTTTGCTAAAGGTAAAAAATTCATCGTTAGCGGTGGTAGTGATTACCATGGACCTAATGTACGAAATACGATGGGAGAAGCCTATAATAATGGTGAATATTTAGAGGATTTTTTAGAGAAAATTAACATGGGAAAAAAGGACTAAGAAAGAGTTCTTTTTTTATATGTTTGGTTTAAAAAAGTAGTTATCTATGTTATAATACATATTAGAATAGTGGGTTATTGTATGAAGGTAAGAAGAATATTTATAATATTATTGTTTATTTTATTTCCTTTTAGTGTACTTGCATTAAGTGAATCTACTGGAAGGGTGGAAGTCAGCCAAAAAGTTGAACCTTTTTCTGTTGGTAGTGTTAATGTTACAAGTATAAGTTTTACAACCTTTTATAATTATAATAATACTGGTGTTGGCGGTTATTATGTATCAGCTGTTGTTAGAAATTATTATGCAATGGATGTAGAAATTGGTTATAAGATTGAATTTTATAACATGAATGGTACTACCTTAGATGTTGTAGAAGGAACTGCTAGTATTGGTTCAGATGATGTATATACCATAAATGCAGGTGAAGCCTTATATCCAAATGTAAAAGGTTTTTCTATTAATGATATTAAATCTTACTCACTTACTGTTCAATTACTATCAGATGTTAGTGTTATATCTGATACATCTGGTAATAATACTAATTATTATGTTGATAAAATAGATGTTGTAATGAATGTTGATAGAACTAATAAAGTTAGTGTTGATGAAACGTTACATGTTGATTTTAAGAAGCCATTAAAATATATTGAAAGAAAGTTGTTTGTTAACAACAAAGTAGATGGTTATACAAATCAATTAGCTAAGTTAAATATTCTATCTACTTCCGAAAATGCATCTGTTGTATTAAAAAATGGTTATGAAGAATTATCATTAAGTAAGAGTGATGGTTCTAGATATATAGATATTACAGAAATAAATATTAAGTATGAAAGAAATATTGGCGAAGATACTGCTAAGGATAAGGATATCTTTTATGTTTATTTAGTTGATCCAACATTAGATGTAGTTAAAAAGAATATTTCTTTTGATATAGAATTTCCAGGATTAAAAGGCAAGGAAAAAGTTCGCTTTGTTAACGGAGATAAAGAAATAGATGTTGAATATAAAATAATAGGTAATAGAATTGTTGGTAATGTTGATAAACTAGAAAGTAATGATAGTTTAGCTATATTAGTAGATTTACCTGATGGTTATTTTGAAGCAGCTGATAGTAATTATGATTTTACTTTACAATTAATGTTATTTGGACCAACAGTATTATTATTTGTTGGAATTGTAATTACATTCCTATTATTGCGAAGAAAAGCAGTTAATGAAAAAGTAAACGTTAGTGATATATTGAATATTAGTCCTTTAAGAATAGGCTATATAAAGAAAAGTAGAATCTTAGTTAAAGATATATCCGTTTTAGTATTTGAATTAGCTATAAATGGTTACTTAAAAATAGTTAAAAAAGGTAAATCATTTGAGTTAGTTAAAATAAAAAACTATGATGGCCATAGTGGTACTCAATCTATGATTTTTGAAGATATCTTTAGAGATTCTAAGAGGGTTTCTGAAGAAGATTTATATAATAATGGTTATGAATCTTTAAAATCTATTAGGAAATATTTAAAGAATGATGATAAACATACAGAGAATAATTATATTAATAAATTCAGTTATTTATTGTTATTTGCAATATTATCATTATTTATTATAGTTTATAGATCTATAGTAGTATTTGATACTTTTGGAGTTAAGATAGGTACATTAATAGCAGTTATATGTTTTGTATTATTAATAGTTGTTTTATATAGTAATTACAATAAGTTTGAGAAAACATTAGCTAGTATTTGTGTATTGATATTCTTGGCAATTGGTAGTTATTTCTTTGTAATCCCTGCTGTAATTAATCATATAGTTTATATAATTGGTTTTGTAATAGGTATTATAGATATAATTATCTTATTACTAATATATAGAAATGTTCCTAAGAGATCTTTCTATGCAGATAAAAAGCTAGTAAAGATTAATAGGTTTGAAGCATTATTAAAAAATAGTTCTGTTAAGGAGATAGAGAAGAATCTAAAAGTAGAAGGATTGTATTATAGATTACTTCCTTATGTATATGCTCTAGATTTAACAGATGAATGGTGTAAAAAAGTTTCTGCTGAAAGAATACCTACTTGGTTGAAGAGTGATATTATCGGTAGTAAGGAAGCAATGAAATATTTAAAAGATGTTCATATTAGATTATCTTTTGCTTTAGAAAACAATAGTGATTTAAAAAAATAATATTATTAAAAATAAATAGTAAGGTGGTGGTAAGGTGCCAAATGATGAAATGTTAAGTTTCTTAAGTTATTCAAATAAAATAACTTATGAAGATCTTATGAAAATTGATCCTGATTATTTAAGTAAGTTCATTAAAGAAATAGCAGATACACGTCGTGTAGAAGTAATATTCTATGCTGCATTAGGTCATAGTAATCAATTAACAATGATGTGTGTCGAAAGAGCTCCTTACCTAGTTGGTAAATTTACGGAAGAATTTGTTGCAAAAAATGTTGAATTTTATAGACAGGTAGCTAGAAAAGATTTAGTAGCTGCTTTAGATTGTATTACTAATTTAAATGATTCATTAATGAAAAGATTTTCTTTTGAATTGTTTGAAGGTTTATTATTAAAGCCAACATTTTTTCGTTGTTTAAGTGATGCATTTATAATGAGTCATCAAGAAGAATCAATGAAAATTATAAATAAAGATCCAAATGTTATGAGATTTGCTCCAAGACAATTATTAATTAAATATGCTGAAGAAGTAATGGCTTTATTTAGAATAAATAATAAATTATTGGAGTATATTCCTGATGAAGTACAACTTGCTCATATTGAAGAAATTAGAAAAGCTGTAATAGCTAATCCATTATTGTTTGATGATCTTTGTGTTAAAGGTAAAGATAAAGATTTGTTCTATAACGTTTTAAATCAAAGAATACCTGAATTAAATAAAGAACAAAGAGATTTAGCTTATAGTTATTCATTAAATAATGAATACTTACTAGCTACATTAAAACCATGTATGTTAGATGCTAGATTGGTTTCTATTTTAGGTGAAAAAGTAGTTGGAAGATTATTAAGATATAAAGATGTAATAAATGCTATAGAATCAATTTATGATGATGAAAATAAATTTATTTTATTCTTAGAAATGATAAAACTATATGCAGATACTCCTTATTTAGAACCTAAGATAGGATATATATGTGATGCATTAACTAAGAATGAAATAATGTTTGTTAGTGATGAAAAAGTAGAATCTAATTACTTGATGGTTAATGATCAAAGAGGTAGAGGATACAGAGATAGAGCTCCTATGTATGAAACAAAACATGTTGGTATTGGGAGACTAGATGATTATATTGCTACTATATTGGCTGAAAGAGAATTAACTACTATTGAAAGAAAAAGAGTAGCTTATCTATATTTAAAAAATAGAGGTAGTATTTTTGTTGATAATCCAGATGATTTCCAAAATTTAGATACTTATCGTATAAAGAGACTTCAGGAAAAAGCTGCTAATAAAGAATTAATAGTTAGCGATGCAAAAGATATTTTGTTTGAACTAAAGTATGGAATGAGTTTGGCAGAAGTAGAAGGTTTATTAAGTAAATATGGAGAAGAGTTAGATGATTTACTTATTGAATTTGATAGAAGTGGTTTATCTTTAGAAGAAGTTGAACTTAAGGGTGCCTTATTAAATCTATTCCAAATGAAAATGCTTAATGAATTAAGTGATATAAATGTACTTCGTGATGAAATAGAAAACGCCTTTGTTAATTATAAAGGTGAAGAAAGTGTTTATGATAATTTCTTGCATCTAGAAGATGCTTTAAAGAAAATTTATACTACAAAAATGGTAAAAGAATCTAGTAGAGATTTACAGTATTCTGAAACTATGTATTGTGTATATGAAGATGTTGTCCCTGAGGATCAACGTAATCCAAAATATATTGGTAAAAGAGTTAGAATTTGTAAGGTTGATCCAGAAAGTGAATATCAAATTTTTGTTTCTGTTAATGAAGGTTATAGGAAGAAAAAAGATGATTCTGATGAACCAACTGCTTTAGAAAGATGGATGAATCCAATGTATAATGGAAATCATGCAATTTCTACTTCAATGATTGGAACATCTTATTTTGGAACTGCACCAATAACTGCTTATGATGGATCAAGAAAAAGAGTATTACGTTTTAAAGTGGAAGATGGTAATGCAATTGCAGCAAGTGCACCATTTGCCAAAGAGTCTAATAGTGATAAGGACATAACTGTTGCTATGAAATCATCTATGTATTTATCAAGTAAAAGAAATCTTGAATACACTAGACATACACGTAATGAAACGTTTGTGGAAAATGATGAGCTTGATGATGAGTCTTATAGTAAGAGAATGCCTTCTTCAATAATCTGTTTTGAAGTAATTGATGTAAACGCTTTAGAAGCAGCTATTGAATTTGGTGTTGATATTGAAATAATAGATCGTAAAAAGACGGCTAGATTTGTAAGACAAAGAATTCATGATAATTTCTTAAAATTTGAACAATATGTTTTAAATGATCAAAGACAGTATCGTAGTTGTTTTACTAAATTGTTATCTGATTTTGCATCAATGAGAGCAGGATTCAAAGATAGTGATATTAAAAATATAATGGTTGATGATGCTGATGCTTTATTTAATTCGAGTGCACTTAATAAGTACTTTGAAAAATTATTTGAAGATCTTGATACATTAATTGATAATGGTGATCTTGAAAGAATTGGTGGAATTATAAATACAATACGTTCTGCCATTGAATTAGAAGAGAGAAAGATATCATTAATTGATTATGATGGTAGAAAAAAATATAGAATTCCTTATGATAAAAAGACAGTTATGAGAGAATTGGATAGGATTGAAAGAAAGAGCGGATTAAAGAGACGTAGTGATATTATTACCGTTCAAACTTTAGATAATTTAGATAAAGATTTATCTATAGCGAGTCGACATTTTCAAACTAGATGGACTTGTTATGTCTTACCTGAACAATTAGAATATGCTAATCTTAAAGATAAAATTGATATTAATTTCATTAGAAATAATATAGATTCTGTTTATAGAAGTGGTTTATATACTGGTTTTGCTAGCCATGATGTTTCACATATTGAAAGAACTTCAGTTTATGTATCTATACTAGCTAATTTATTAGGTTTATCAAAAGAAGATGCCGAGTTGGCTATTTTGGCTGCTATATATCATGATAGTGGAAGAATTACTGAAGGTGAAGAAAAGCATGGTGATTATAGTGCTTCAATTGCTAGATCAATGTTAAGTGATGCTTTAAGCAAAGAAGATGTAAACATTGTTTGTGCAGCTATTGATTTACATGATGAAAAGAGAGAATCAGAACCAGAATTAAGTAAGATGATGATTAAATATCGTATTAAAGATAGAGATAGATTAACGATGATATATAAAATCTTAAAGGATGCAGATGCTTTGGATAGAACTAGATTCTTAGGGTCTGCTGCTTTAGAAATATATTATCTAAGATTCCCTGAAACAAAGACACTAATTAAATTTGCCACACAATTAAATGAAATCGAGGCGCTTAGAAAGATTGAAATACTATTAAATAAACATATAGTATCTTCTCAACAAGTTTATAAAGAACTAAGCTCTAATAGATTGCCTCAAGAAATAGTACATACATTTGCAAGAATGTATAAGATTCCAATAAATAGTCCTATATTTGAAGAAATACCGACATTTACTGGAGTTAGTATGGGGCTTAAATAATGAGAAATACAATAATAAATATGGTTGGCAATGAGTTAGTTAGCGAATTAGAAAAACAATTAAATGAATTTGAATTATTAAATTTAGATGCTAAAGAAATAATGAGTAGAATTAGAAAATATAATTCATTCACAATTATGTGTATGTATTTATTAGCATTAGAACATAATTATAAAGATTTATCTTTTAGAATAAAAAGGGCTTCAGAATGTATTGAAATAAAGTTAGAGGAAGATTTTATAAAACTTGCAAATGAAGACAGTGAAGATAAGTTATTATCAAAATTAGATCGAGTTGATATTATAAACTTAGCTCATCGTATGAATTTATATTCTTTAGATAAAAGAGAATATGATAAGTTAGATAAAGTTAATAAAAAATATTTCAATATATTAAGTAAGTATATATAAAAAGGACGTTGTTCCTTTTTTATATTATTTTTTGAAATATTGTATTATAATTATATTAGGAAGAGGGAAGAATAAATGAGTGGATTTACGATTGCAGTAATAGTATTTTTGGTAGCTTTTGTAGGAATGGCTTTTATGATGGTATTTTCTTCAAAAGTTAGAAGTAAAATGCTTGGTAGACAAATGCAAATTAGCAAAAGTTTATTAGAAGATAATAAAGAAAATTTTAAAGACTTAGCAAGAGTTGGCGCTGAAATGCAAAAAGAAATACTTACGGAAAATGAAGATGTATTAAAAGAAGTTAGTTCTAAAAGCGCTGACATTGAAAGTGTTGGAATAGAAAAGAAAGCAGCTGCTTTCAAAAGAGGCTTAACAGGTGAAGGTGAAAAAGAGACTAAGTTCTGTAAACATTGTGGAGCCAAAATAGAAGCAGATTCAATATTCTGTAAAGAATGTGGTAAAAAACAATAAAAAAGAATGTTAACACATTCTTTTTTTATAATAATCTTTCTCCTTTTACTAAAGGATTTATTATACGTTCTTTAACATAAGGTAAATTGATTAAAGGTATATCTTCTAATTTAATCTTTTTAAATTTAGTGTATAACTCTTGGAAATCTTCATCTTTTATTTTATCAAAGATACGTAAGATTTCTTTTTCTGTTTTAGTATATAAATCATCGTAAGTAATTTTTTTATGTTCAATACAATAACCAGTTAAATCAGCAAGTAAATTCATCATGTAATTATCTTCTTTTGAATGACAATATTTATTAATGTAATTATTTAATTTGATTATTTTATTAGCAATTTTTTTAGTTTTAAAACCTATTTCTTTGATATTACTTTCATTACGATAAATCCAGGTATTATCAAGTATTTCAGTTATTTCATCTAATTCTAATTTTTTAGTCCAAGAAAGACTTGTTAAGATAATACCATCTAGACGATCAGCACAAAGCTTTGGTCGATGATTATCTACGATAGGACAGTTTTTGTAATTTATAATATCCTTGATAGTTAAGTTATCTTCTTTTAATAATTTTTTTAAATCTTTAGAAGTATTAATTATTTCTTCTGTTTTATCTTCTGTTGATTCTTGTTTTTCATAATCTTTATTCATGTAATCAATAACATGTGAAAAGCATGGTGTAGATATATCATGAAATAAAGCAGCGATTGTTTGTTTTTTATCATTTGAATAACGCCATGTAAGTAAGGCGGTAGAAAGCGAATGATCATAACGTGAAATTAAATATTTAAAATCATAAATGTTTTTAGAAGCATAATCCATTCCACAAAAATAACCAACTTCTTTTAAACGAACTAAAATATCTACTTTTAGATATTTATTTAAAAAATCAGGTATTTCACATATCTTATCAATATAATCATAGATGCTAGACATTGGATAATCCTTCTTTCTGGTTACTTATTATAAATATAATTTTTTGAATAATCAATAATACATTTTTATTTTTTTTAATATATGAAAGTGATATAATTTTATTAGAATGGAGACGATGAAATGAAGAAAAAACTTTGGGGTTTGGTAGCAATATTATTATTTGTTTTTGGTGTTGGAATAGTTAGAGCTGTTACAACTGATACTGAACCACCAACAGTATCAAAAATGACAATTGTAGATCCAAAAGATAGTTATAAACCAGGAGAAAGAATTTATCTTGATACTGATTTGAAAGATGACGTATCAGGTTTTAATTCGGGTTATATGTCTATTTATAGATTTACTAAACCTGGTGATTTTCATGAAGGTGTAGAGGTGAATAATGTAAGTCCATCAATTAAACATGATGATAAAGGTTATTATTTTGAGGTTCCTGAAAGTTATCGTACTGGTTTGTATTTCGTGGAATATATTGATTTAAAAGATAATAATGATAATAGAATGTGGTACTATACTGCAGATCTTATTCAATATGAAAGAGCAATTTATGAAGAAATATTAGCTGGAACTGCTGGCTTTGGTACAACTGCTAATTCATTTGAAGAATTTTTAGCTGGAAGAGTTAATGGACTTACCCCAGTTAATACAAACATCTCTCTTATGTTCTATGTTGATGATGGTAAAGAAAAAGATGGGATCCCTGTACTTGATGCTTATAGTCTTGATAAAGAAACAGTTAGAGTTGGTGAATCAATTAATATTAATTTAAAAGTTACTGATGATAGTAATTTAGTTGGTATATGGGTAAGATTGTCTAATGATACTACTTTAACTACATATGCAGATGATACTAGTAAACCAGTAAATATAACTTATACACCAAATAAGAAAGAACCTTCAGGTGAAATAAGAATTACATCAGTTATACTTAAAGATAATTATGATAATTTAGCTTATTATTATACACAAGAAGATATTAAAGATTTACATGCTCAAGTATCTAAATCAAGTTATTATTATGATTATAGTGATTATAAACAAGAATTAAATAATATATTATCATTTAATGTAATTAATGATGGTGATTATGATGATGAAGAACCTCCTGTTTTAAAGAGTGTCAATTTAAATAAGACAGAGGTACCTGCACCTTCATTTATTAAAATAGAAATAGAAGCTACTGACAATAAGGCTTTAGGTGATGAAGCTGTAGCTGTATTTAAACATTCAGAAAAAGAATATGTAGCTAGATTGTATTTAGATGGCGATAAGTATGTTGGTGAATTAGAAATAGATCAATATGCAGAATTAGGTGAGTATGAATTAGTTCAAGTATTTATTGGTGACTTAATTGGTAATGATCGATTCTATTTCAAAGGTGAAAATAAATATAAAACTGATGATTTAGAATTAAATGTTAAATTTAAGGTTACTTCTAAATTTACTCCTGATGTAGTAACAAGTACTACTTCTTCAGATCTAATTGATAAAATTAAGAATGCTAAAGATGGATCAACTATAGCAATTGATGCTACAGGAGATAGCTTAGTTAAAAAAGAAGTATTTGAAGCTATAAAAGGTACTGATAAAACTATTTATATTGAAGCTAATGGTATTGAATGGGTATTTAATGGTAAAGATATTAACAATCCAAAAGATATCGTAACTACTTTAGGTGTTTATTATGATTATGACTATGAAGATGAAAATTTAAATGAACTATTAGATAAAGCTTTAGTATTAGAGTTTGCTCCAAATGGTGAACTACCAGGCGTAGCTACAGTTAGAATTAAATTAGATTATGCTTTTAGAGGATATGTTGGGGATAAAGTGTTTGTATATCAATATTTAGATGATAATAATGGACAAGTATTCTCTGAAATAACTGGAGAAGCAGTTGGTCAAAATGAAAATGGTTGGTTTGAATTTAAGATAGTTCATAATAGTACTTATGTATTATCAAGAACAAAACCAGAAGAAAAATATATTGAAACTAATAAAGAATTAGTAGAACTTAATAAAGTATATACTGGTATAGAAACTGGTAAGAAAATAAATAAAGGTCTAGTAATAGCTGGATGCATTGTTTGTTTAATTGCTTTATTAATGATTGTATTAATGGTATTTAGAAGAAATCATAAAAAAGCAACTAGTAAATAGTTGCTTTTTTTTATATAATTAAGGTAGAGTAGGTGTTGTAAACATGGATAAAAATACAAGTAAAAAAGTTAAAGAAAAGAATCCGACTAAAACATTACTAATTGTAATAATTATATTTTTCTTAGTTTATTTGCTTATGTATATTGGAATAGGTAATCATCAAAAAGCTATTCTACGTAAGAATTTAAAAGATAAAGAAGTTGAATTAAAAGAGTATGAAGTAGATGTTAGGAAAATAAATGTATCTGATGAAATAGTTAAAGATGCTATGAAAGGTTATGAGTCTTTTAGACTTGGTGAAAAAGTTTATGGACTTGATCATTTTGAGTTAGAAGACATGACTAGATATAACTATGTTGTTGCAGCTGTTTCAAATGTTGAAAATGAAAAGATTAATTATTGTGTATCACCAGAGATGGAATTAAGTAATCCAGTAACTTTAGCTTACTTAAATGAAAGATTGAAATTAGTGGCTGATGCTGAAATAACAATGGATGATATTGTTAATAATAGCGGAGAAGAACGTTATACAGTAGGTGAATATTACTTTGAAGATTTAGCTTTACATATTGTAGGAGAAGATATATATATAATTGGACCTTGTCATGGAGATATTAATTTAGAAACACCATTTTTCAGTGAAGTTGTAAGAGCAGAAACATTAGGTGATTATTTAAATGTATATCAAAGAGTAGGATTTGCTAAAATGAATATTTATGAAAAATATGATGTTTATAATAATATTGATAGAACTGGTAATGCTATTGAAATGATAGAATCTAATGCATTCCCTAATTTCGCATACAAATATCCAACATTTAAAATTACATTCTTAAAAGTTGGAGATCATTATTATTTTCAATCAATGGAAAATAGATTATGACAAGTTCATAATCTTTTTTATTGACCAGAAAGGGAATTATGATATAATTATAACGTGGTGAATAGAGATGAATAAAATTATCTTAGAAAGTGTTAACTCAAGCGTTAGTGCTAGTTACATGACTAGGTAATTTTAATATACAAGAAACGATGTCTAATTGTTTCTTTTTCTTTTGTTCACTATGTGTTTTTAAATATTAATCATTAGGTAAGGGAGAGATGAAGATGAGAGATTTAGGAACAGTAGTAAGAGGTATAAGGACACCGATTATTAAAGAAAACGATGATTTGGAAAGCATTGTTGTAGAGTCAGTGCTTAATGCTGCAAAGAATAATAATTTTGAATTCCATGATCGTGATGTAGTAGCTATTACTGAAGCAGTTGTTGGTATTAGTGAAGGTAACTATGTTACAGTAGATCAAGTAACTCAAGATATAAAAAACAAATTTAATAATCCAGAAGAATTAGGTATAGTTTATCCGATATTAAGTAGAAATAGATTTTCTATTATATTAAAAGCTATTGCTAGAAGTACTAAAAAACTTTAT
>JAEEGL011970319.1_pt1 | contig 13006 bp, 12 predicted proteins | sample 9134231 | NCBI WGS metagenome assembly JAEEGL01 (sample SAMN16246548, study PRJNA631951) | gut metagenome | biome: gut microbiome; feature: rumen; material: fiber-attached | host: Bos | place: Iran: Karaj | collected 2018-10 | reverse complement strand
GGCCGCATCAGAGGGGTCTCCTGCAGCTATGACGGATATATCGGCAGCGCCGGGATGACACTTCTGTCCGCGTTTTCAGATAGGAGCCTTCTGAGGATGCTGATAGACAGAGGAGATATGAGTTCTCTGGGCACGGCGCTGAACAACACCTCATTCTGCGGAGGGGACCCGAGGACATATCGCGTCGGAGAAGATCTGTGCGCCGAAGAGTCGGCGGAATACGCCTATGTGTTCGGCGAAGACGGAAGATGGGCGTATTTCAGACGCGGAGACGGAGAAAAGCGCGACCTGGAATCGGATCTGCAGAAATTATTGGGGAACCGAAAGACAGGGAAGGGGGAGGCTCAGACCTCCCCGGAAGCCGTTTGCATGCAGCCTTATTCGGCTGAAACTTCGGTTTCACTCAGCCTTCTTCTGGACAAGGAACCATATGGGCACATATGCCGCGAGGATGATCACGGCTATGATTATGGCGATGTAAGCCGTGATTCCGGTTTCCAACCCGCCGTCGGAGCTGAGGTAATAGCTCCAATATACGAGGCTGGGAAGCCATACGAAGAACTGGATGATGACCATCACGGTAATGACCCCTGTCCATCCTCTGGGGGCCTTGAAAGGTCTCTCTATGTTCGCGAATCTGGGGTCTCTCTTGGTCTTGACGTATGCCGCGAGAGCGATTCCGTTCGCGATGCAGTATCCTATGGCTGAAGCGGTGAGGACGGTCATGGAAGTGGTGGACAGTTCGAACACCCATGAGCTGGCTTCGAGAATCAGGAGAAGCACGAGGTTGAAGGCGCTTACGAAAATCATCGCGTTCAGAGGCATGCCGTGCTTGTTCTTTGCCGCGAACCATGCCGGAAGATTTCCTTCCTCCGCGATGGAGTTGAGGGATCTCGAGGATCCGAGGAATCCGGTCTGGATGATCAGGACCATCGCGACGATGAGGAAGAACAGGGCTATGTAGGAGCCTATGTCTCCGAAGACAAACTCGGCGATGGGCTTGAGCGTAGCAGTTCCCGCATCCGTGATCGCATCGTGTCCGAGAGAACCGTAGACTACCGTGGAAACGAAGAAGTACATTATGAGACAGATGATTCCGCATCCGAACAGGGCCTTAGGCACATCCTTTCCGGGATCTTTGTATTCGGGCCCGTAAACGGCCGCGGTCTCCCAGGCGCAGGCGCTCCACTGACCGAGCGCGAAGCATCCGAGTATGAGGACGACATCCTGGGCAGACCAGCAGAATTCGGGGCGGGTCCATTCAGATGCAATGACGTCGAAGCTGAACATGCCCTTGGCCAGCGCTCCAAGAAGGATGACTATGATGGGTATGAGAGAAAGAAGAGCCAGTATGGTGCTGACCTTCGCTCCGCCTTCGAGTCCGCGGGCTCCGAGCACGAGCATAAGAGTTACGATCACAATGCCGACGACCATGTAGAATCCGACCGCCGTCCATCCTTCGAATGCAAGATCGAACATCTGGACGAGGTAGTCTCCGATCATCATGGTAAAAATGACGACTACAGGGCACCAAGCGAACCAGTAGCACCAGGCGCTGAAAGCCCCCAATAATTTCCCTTTGTCGAAGCCGTTTGTTTTGGTTTCCGATTTGAATACTGTTTGGGCGCAGCCGGGAAGCCCGGTCGCATTGGGCAGAATGGTGACCATCTCCCCGTATGCGAGATTCTGCACGAATCCCTGAAGGACCGATACGGTCCATACGAATATGCAGCATCCCCACACAAGGGAAGAAACGTCGCCCAGCGATGGCAGGATCAGGAGCGGAACTCCCAGAGCGATGAACATGCCCTGCTTCCAGCTCACGGATCTGGCCATCGACGCGTTGTTTTCTGACATTTGTTATTTCCTCCAAGCAAACATCCATGTTGTTTGTCGATATGACAACAAAAAATATTGTTCTCACTATATAATACTAATTGAAATAGATGAATAAAATATAAATATCAATTGTTGCAGGCAATCATATATCAGATTATCATTTCAATAATAATAGAAATCATTATATAGATTGATTTGTCAATAGAAATATTGAAATATCATATTACTACATCATTTGTATTGTAAATAATATTATTTAATATTAATGGAAATTTATTAATATGATAATTATGCGGAAAGGTTCAGTTGCTCAAATACGCCTATAATTGAAATCATTTACTCAGGGATTCTCCCCCGATTGACAGGCCACAAAAGGCTCCCGCCAGAACAGTCCGGCGCCGGATCGGTGTCAGCCGCTTCCGCCGGCCTTATATTCATTGTTATAGGCCAGTTCTGCCAGATATGAATAATATGGCCTGTCGAACCCTATCATATTCGGTTTTGTTTCGGCGGCAACCGCGTTCCTCATTATTTTCAGGAACGCATCCTGCAACGCCGAAAGCTCTTCCTCGGTGAGACCCGCAGAGTATTCCATGTCTATTTCGGACATGAATCCGATTATCTTTTCCGCCAGATCTCTGCCGTAATCCGTAAGGAAAATATGGTATTTTTTGCTCCTCGGATCGGTGCGGTCGTCGTAAACGATGCCTTTTTCCTTGAGGACCTTGAGGACTCTGTGGGTATTCGCGTTGTCTATGTCCAGGAAGCGGGACAGCCCGGCTGTCGTCTGACCGTCCTGCACGCGGAGAGCCAGGATATATATCGCATGGGAGCTGTTGAGCCCATACGGCTTCACCGATTCCGTCAGGTTCTTGCGCATATGGAAGCTCAGCCTGTCCAAAAGCGCAGGAAGAAATGCGTTCCAATACGGGTTTCCGGGCATTCCATCGCCTTCTTCGGAGTATCCAATCCTTAAGGATCCTGGGGAGCACAGGCGAATTCACGATGTAGCTCCCATGATCGGCATCAGGAACTATATACATGTGCCCGTGGGGTATTTTTGCTGCTATGAATTCGGTATCAGACCTCTTTATCGAATCGAATTCGCCGGCGATCACAAGAGCGGGGACTCTGATAGAAGCCAGATCGTACTCCGTGATATCGGGCTCCTCCAGCATCAGACGGATTTTAGGGTCTTCCCTGTCGAGGGATTTCAGCTCCTCCTCCGTCCACTCTATCGCTGACGGCACGGAATTGGCGCCGCTGACGGCCAGTCTGAGCAGATCTTCAGGATGCTCGGAGGCCAGGATCAGCCCGATTATGCCGCCGTCGCTGTATCCGTACAATACGGGATTCTCAAGCCCCAGATATCCGATGAGGCAGTGGATGTCTTCTGCCATGTCGCGGTAGTGCAGGACATCGGCCGGAGCGCTGAGACCGTGGCCTCTCGAATCGACTCTGATCACGGTGAAAAAATCTCTGAGCTCTTCGGCCGCGACATCGAAAATCGACATGTCTTCGCCGTTGCCGTGGAGCAGGATGATGGGGCGGCCTTCCCCTTCGATCTCGTAATGCAGTCTGGTCCCATTGATTTCCGCGAACATCCGGTGATTCCCCCTAGCTTATCAGCGCCGTCCGGCATAAAAAAAAGGGACCGGAAAGCCCGGTCCCATCGGAAGCGGTTTCGAGGATCGGATCAGCTGTTTCCAGCCTCCTTGCTGCTCTTGCCTTTCCGGCTCTGAAGCACGAACCATACCGGTATGTAGAGAAGAAGGATGACCGCTCCGAGCATGACGGAGAAGGTTCCGTTCTCGATACCGCCGTTTATGCACCAGTAAGCGAGACAGGGTATCAGTATGAAGAACTGGTAGACCATCAGGAAGCAAGACACATAGAACCATCCGCGAGGAGCGGTCCAGGGTCTGGGGAGATCCTTGAACCTCGGGGATCTTCTGTACACGACGAACGCCAGCATTCCCATTCCGAGAGCCAGGCAGAATCCGAAGGACGATGCCGCAAGGATCATTCCGACGGATCCGAAGTGGATGATCAGTATGAATATGATTCCCATGGCGAACTGGAACAGCATAGCCGCAATCGGCGCCCCGTTCTTGTTCGTCTTGGTGAAGAACCCGGGCATGTTGCCTTCGTGTCCCATGAAATACAGGGTCCTCGAAGATCCGAGGAAAGCGGTCTGGATGAGCATGACCATTCCTGCTACCAGCAGAACCAAAGCGACAATCAGTCCGATCTCTCCGAAGTCTGAGAGGGCGATGGGATAAAGCGTCGCGATGCCCCATTCCTCTATCTGAGCGGGGGAGAGCATGCCGTACACGCAGAAAGGCACGATGAAATACATCGCGAGACAGATGAGGCCCGCAGATATCATTGCCTTCGGAAGATCCTTTCCGGGGTTCTTGTATTCAGAGCCGTAGGTAGCGGTGGATTCCCAAGCGCAAGCGCACCATTGGGCATATGCGAACATTCCGAATATCATGAGGAAGTCGCCGGTCGACCAATCCCATCCCTCAGGAGTGAGATTCTCGACGATCATGCCGAAGTCGAACGCATGGCCCGTAGTCGAGAATCCGGTGAACGGAATCGCTATGACCACGAGCATAGGCACGATCGCTATGAGCGCGAGGACGAGGCCGAGCTTGGCCCCTCCCGACAGCCCCTTGGAGCCGACGAACACTATGATGCTGAAAATGAGGACACCCAATGCGAGCTGCATGTAAAGAATGTCGAACGGAAGCGTCACTCCCAGGCCGATTTCAAGATATTTGGTGATGTAATCGCATGCGGTGCATGTGAAAATGGGAATCACAGGCGTCCATGTGAACCAATATGCCCACGCAGTGAACGCGCCCGCGAATTTTCCCAGATCGAATTTCTTAGGATTCGGGCTCGTGAAAACTTTCTGCGCGCAGCCGCCTATGCCAGGCGCTTCGAGCGCAGCCGCCATCTCTCCTATGGAGAAGTTCTGGCAGAAACCTTGCAGAACCGAAACGGTCCAGATCATTATGCTGAGTCCCCATGCGGTACCTGCGATATCGTAGATACCAGGAAGAATGAGAATGGGCACGCCCATGGCGATGATCACTCCCTGCTTCCAGTCGATGGACTTTACGAGGCCGCTGTCGGACTGGGAATTGGTCAGAGACGGCTCTGACCCGGATTTTCCGTCCGAGTAGACCTCGATGTTATCGCTCAAGTTGATTCCTCCCTTGGATGCATTCCGTTGCCGATTGCATCCAACTGCTAATAAAATTTGAATGGTATTTATTTAAATTTTTCTAACTGTCAAAAGATAAATTAAAATATCTGTTTTTAAAAATTCATTGATTGTTACAATATTTTATACAATTTAATATTTAAATTTTGTTATGAAATCTTCCTGATTTTTAATTATTATAAGGATAATATTCTATTAAATTATCCTTAAAATATTGAATTGCCATAGCCTATACGGCGCAATTAGGAATTTTTTATTGATTTTTCAACAAATACTGCATCCCGAAATAAATTTTAAATAATATTGTCTGAACATAATTATCGAATCGGCGGTTTCACCGGCTGTTCATGGGCCGCTGCAATCCATTATAAGAACCTAATCATGATACGGATGCCGATAGCCATGCCAGGAAGCAAATACGACAGGGAAATCCGTTTCCTAGCCAAAGAGACGGACAGACTGAGCGCATAGAAGACCGATCTGGAAAAGATCAAACCGGCGGACGAAGCCCAGAAAAGAGAGAACAAAGAATGCATCGAGAAGATCGACGCTCTGGTCCTCCAGTACACGACCAGAAGGAAGGAGATAGAGGATTCGTTCGTCGAATGCGGGCTTGAGGTCCCGTTGGTATCCAGGGATCTGAATGCCACCGTCAATCCTGTCGGCCCGTCGTTCGAACCAGTGGGAAGGGATTACAGAATCAAAATAGAGAACGAAGCGACGTCCAGATCGGCAAGCGCATCGCCGCAGATCTCATCGGGCGCCATACAGGAATGCGCCGATTCATCGGACCCTTCGGTGCTGAAGGAGAGCCTGAAGAAACTTCAGTCCCGTATCTCCGAGCTGGACGATGCCATCGTCGAGGCCGCCATCACCGACGATTTCGACAGGAGGGACAAGCTGGAGAAGGAATCCCGCGACCTCCGCATCCAGCGCGAAAAGACCATCATGAAAATCAAGAACCTGGAAACTCCGCGCATGAGCGCATCCCGCGACGAGTATGCCGGAAGGATCGAATCCCTGGAAGCCGACGTCCGCGGTCTGAGATCGCAGATTTCCATGGTCAGGGGAGACATAAACGATCTGAAGGATATGGTCGAATCCATCATGCGCGCGCTGCAGATGGACGACGAGGACGATATCCAATGAAACTCCTTGGCGGCCCTGATCCGGCCGCCTTCACACCTTTTAACTTCCCGGTTTTCTTCGATATATTTTATTAACAATAAAATCTAGCAGAGCCGATGCCCGCTATCGGGCACGGATGCTGATGCCTATGGCAAACGAAACTATCATATTCCCGTTCGTCCGCGTCGTAGGACAGGACAAAATGAAGAAAGGCCTCCTTCTGAACATCGTAGACCCCGGAATCGGCGGGGTCCTGATAAAAGGAGAGAAAGGCACCGCCAAATCCACTTCGGTGAGGTCGCTGGCGCAGGTCCTTCCCCCCAGGCTGTCCGTCGTAGGGTGCCCGTACCATTGCGATCCGAGATTCCCGAAGAGAATGTGCGCTGACTGCCGCGAGAAACTGGCTTCCGATGCCATAGTTGCCGAGGAAGTCCCTACCTCCGTCGTCGAGCTTCCGCTGAGCGCCACCGAAGACCGCGTATCGGGGACTCTCGATCTGGAGCACGTTCTCAAAACCGGCGAGAAGAAATTCGAGCCCGGAGTCCTCGCTCAGGCCAACGGAAACATACTCTACGTGGACGAAGTGAACCTTCTGGACGATCATATAATCGATCTTCTCCTGGATTCCGCGGCGATGGGCGTCAATTACATCGAAAGAGAGGGGGTTTCCTTCTCGCATCCCGCCAAATTCGTGCTCGTAGGGAGCATGAATCCCGAGGAAGGAAGCCTGAGGCCCCAGCTTCTGGATAGGTTCGGACTCTGCGTCGATGTCGAAGGCGAGAAAGATGTGAGCGTCAGGATGGAGGTCATCAGGCGCAGGATGCAGTTCGACGCCGATCCGGAAGGCTATCTGGCTTCCTGCCAGGGCGAGACCGACTCGCTCAGGAAGAAGATAGAGGAAGCCCGCGCCCTCCTTCCCAAAGTCGTTCTCAGCGATAAGATCCTGCACGACATCGTCCATGTATGCATCCATTTCAAGATGGAAGGCCACAGAGCCGACATCACGATGATGAGGGCATCCAAAGCCAACGCTGCTCTGGAAGGAAGAACCGAGGTCACCAAAGAGGACCTCCGCACCGTCGCCCCGCTCGTCCTCGGGCATCGCCTCAAGAAGCGCGCGTTCGAGGAGGTCACCTTCGACATGAAGGAGCTGGACATATGCCTGGGCATATGATGGTGCCACACTATCCTTTCCCTGCGGTATACGGAATGGAACAGGCCAAAAAAGCGCTGATGTGCGCCATGGCCAACCCGAAGATCAAGACCGTCCTCATCAAAGGGGCTTCGGGGACCGGGAAGACTCTGGTCGCCCGCTCGCTCGGTGAGGTCTCCGGCAAGAGCATCGTCAACGTCCCCCTGAACGTCACCGACGAGCAGCTGTTCGGCTGCCTGGATCTCGAATCCGCGATCAAAGAGGGGAAGATTGAGCTCCAGGAAGGGCTTCTCCAGCGCGCTGACGGCAACATCCTCTACATGGATGACGTCAACCTGTTCGAGCAGAGGATGATCAACGGCGTCATCGAAGCGGTCCTCTCGGGAAGGGTTAAGATCGAGAGGGAGAACATCTCCACGACCTACGACGTCGATACCGTCCTCATCGCCACGATGAACGTCCATGATTCATATCTCAGCCCGGTGATCCTGGACCATTTCGATATCTGCGTCGATGCCGATTATCCTGAGGATGAGGCCGGCAGGACCGAGATCCTCAGGCGCAGCCTCGCTTTCGACGAGGATCCGGATACGTTCGCTTCGGAGTATGCCGACGAGGAAAGGGCCATCGCCGAAAAGATAGGGAAAGCGAAGGAAATCGCCGAAGGCGCCGTGGTTTCCGAGAGCATAGCGCGTACGATAGCGTCCGTCAGCGGCAAGATGGGCATCGACGGGACCAGAGGCGATCTTTCCACGGCCAACGTCGCCGTCGCCCTCGCCGCGCTAGACGGGAGATCCGAAGTCTCCGACGTGGATCTGGAGGAGGCCGCCGTCATGTGCCTGTCCCACAGGCGCAAAGTGGTCAGGGGAAGGCGCGTCGACAGGATGGAGAAAGTTGTCCATTCGAGTGTCGGGTTCAACACCGAATCCAGGGCCATATTCAAAGCCGTCCATCCGGCCAGAGACGCCAAACACGGGGCGGATTCGGATCCGGACGGCGAGACCCCCGAGAATTCCGATCCGGCCGCCGTGGCGGATGACAGCCATGTTTTCAGAGGAAAGGAATCCGAGGATATCATAACCAAGATAGGGGAGACCTTCGAGACCATAGACCTGTTCGAGCAGGAAGGGGCGGCAAAGGCCCGCGGAGCTTCCAGCACTAAAGGAAAAAGGGTTCTGAAGAAGACCACCACCCGCTCTGGGAGGTATGTCGGATCCCGCTTCACGGAGGAAAGGAATCCGGATCTGGCGTTCGATGCGACCGTCCGCGCCGCGGCCCCGTACCAGATCAAGCGCCACAAAGAGAAAGACACCGGCATGGCCGTCATAATCGAGAAGCCGGACATGAGGGAGAAAATCAGGGAGACCAGGTCCTCTTCCACTTTCCTGTTCGCTGTCGATACAAGCGGTTCGCTCATAATCAGGAACAGGATGGTCGCCGTCAAGGGTGCGATCCTTTCCCTGCTGAAGCAGCATTACGTCAAGAAAGACCGCGTCGGGTTCATGACGTTCAACGAGAGCGCCATCCAGATGCTGATGCAGCCGTCCAGAGAGGTCGAGACCATCTACAGGCTGCTGGACGATCTGGCTATCGGGAAGAGGACTCCGCTTTCCGCGGCGCTCCAGTATCTCAGCGATTATATGTCGATGTACATAAAGAAACGTCCGGACGACGACTGCTATGTTGTACTGGTCACCGACGGGGGCGCCAACATATGCCTGGATCCGGATGATACCGTCACAGACCCCATAGAAGAGGCTCTGGGGATAGCCCGCAGGATGAACATCCCAGGCGTGAAATGGATCGTCATAGACTCTGAGAAGAAGTTCGACGCGGTCCACCATGCCAAAGATCTCGCCGATGCCCTCAGAGCTACGTACTACACCCTAGACGACCTCAAAGTCGTCACTTACGAGGAGATGAACCTCGTCCGCACCGCCAAGCAGCGCATCCAAAAATGATGGGCGGGGGACCCCCCTGCCCTGTTTATTTTCCTTCTTCGCCGTCTATGTATTCGACCGGCGTGAGCTTGAGTCCGACCACCCCTCCGATGATGAGCGCCAGGCAGATGCCCATGCCCAGGCTGAAAGGCGTGTCCTCAAGTCCGAGGACATAGGATACTATGACCGTGAACAGCACCCCTATCCCTATCCAGACCGCATAGGCCGTGGTGAAAGGCACCCCCAGCCTCATAGGGTATTCCAGGCAGATCATGCTGAGGAACAGGAACACTATGGTTATGGCATCCCACATGATGTCGGTGAAGTTGTCGGTGTATGCGAGCCCTATGGACCAGCCCAGCTGAAGGAAGCCCCCCAAGATGATCAGAATCCATGCGAACGCAGTTTTGTTGCCTATTTCCATCCTGATCACCCCGAAATGAGCCTGACGCCGATTATGCCGGCCACGATCATGCATATGAACAGCATCTTCCTTGCCGTGAGCTTCTCCTTATACAGGACCCTGCCGATAATCACTATCCCGGCGGCTCCGATACCGGCGAGGATGGAATACGACACTCCGGGCCCTATGTTCTCCGGGTTGGAAGGTATCGAAAGGAGATACAGGCACAGAAGCACCAGCACGACGGCGGCGATGCCCCACCCTATCTTTTTGAAATTCTCGGATTTGTCCAGGCAGGTGACCCAAATCGGCTCTATGATGCTGGCCACCAGGAGGATAACCCAAGCCCAAATCACATCCATAACATTGATTTGTCAGGGTACATTATAATTGTTGCTGATTATGGCTGCGAAAACAGGAAAAATGCATCATAAAACGCGATAATTGATGACAGCTCAATATTCAGATCATCCTTCAAGAAACCGGGCGGCCGCCATCGAAGCGTTAGGGCGCGCTATGAGACAGAATTCCGGAGACAAAGCGATGAAGAAAAAGAAGGGGGATGGCCCCCCGGTTTTCAGATTTCCTTGAAGATTTTGTACGCTTTCCACAGACCGAAAGCACAGAGAGCTATGATGAATATCGAGCTCACTATGGCGGATGCATCGCCCCCAAGTATGCTTTCGGAGAACGTCTCTACGTATTGCTCCCAGTTGCCCATTATTTCACCTCACTTAGATACTCTGTGGACGATTTCCTGGTACATGTCCTTCCCCAAAGCCGTCATTTTGTAGCGATGGATGAGATGGTCCTTCCAGAATTTGCCTTCCGTGTCGATTTTGGACTCTTCTTCGGAAAGGAATCCTGCCGAGACGAGCTCGGTGATGTCGTATGTGACCACTCCTCTGCCATAGTCCCCGGCCATGTTGTATTCCTTCTGGATCACGGGGACGATGTCCTGGAGCCACCATTCTTTCTCGTTGAACAGTTCCAGGATGCGGAATTTGATGGGCTCTCCTTCCATCATGTTCAATCACCCCTCTCTCTGAGCGAGACGAGACCTTCAGTGTCTTCCGATGCCAGCAGGAAACTTCCGATCAGACAGATCACAAGCCCTGCGATGGTTGATCCGACAATGACTGCCATGGTCTCGTCCGTGTATCCGAGCGCGCTCTGAGGCCCGCAGAAGAGACAGAGGAACAGAACCGCGCAGGCAGCATAAAGGCTTCCGACGGCCTGGCCGCGAGCGACTCCCAGCAGCGGGAACGACTTGTACCAGGTGACGTAGCACCACGCGAAAGACAGTCCGAGCAGTATGAAGATGAAGAAGGTTGCGGGGTCGAGGAATTCGCCTACGGTGCTGAATATGGGGACGCCGCAGACTGCCAGTACGCACATCACGATGGCCCAGAATATGGCTTCAAAGAGGAATCTCAGGTGGAGTCCCACATCCGGCTCGCAGAAAACAAGAGCCTTTCCTGCGCACACACCTTCGAATCCCCATCCGACTGCGGCCATCACTCCTCCGATGAGACCGATGGTGGGGTTGGTGCCTTCGCCTCCGGTGACTCCTCCGGTTATGATGGATCCTGCGTACAGCGTGATGCCTCCGACAAGGAGGACTATGATAGCAAGGTATCCTCTCTTAGATACTTTCTGTTTGAGATACAGGACGGACATGATGGTTCCGATGATCGGATACAAAAGCCCGGCGATGGCCGCGAATCCGGAGCTGAGGTTGAAAGCCGCGAGATAGGTTCCGGAAACGGCGCAGGCTCCGCAGATTCCTGCCATCATGAAGTATTTGCTGGCCCCTCTGACTTCGACCAGTTCTCTCTTGAACTCGGGAAGCTTTTTCAGGCCGCCATTCCAAATGAACAAAACCAGAGCGCAGAAGATAGCATTGAATCCTGTGATGAATATGCATGCGACGATGGTCTGCATGTCCAGGCTCAGGGAAGTATCTGCGAGGTTTCCCTGCAGATCCACCAATATATCGAGGCTCCATGCGGAATTCCCTGGGACATACCAGATCCCCCAATAAAGGGCGCATAGGATTCCCATCAGAAGCCCGATGCGGACTTTCTTCTTATGGTCCAGTTGCTTTTTTTCATTAACATCCATTTTATTTCCTCCAGCATAGACTGGTTGTAAGAGGATGGAACAGTATTATGTTTCTATAATATATTAAATTACTCATATTCACAGAAATATTTAAATAATATAATCCATAAAAAATTATATTGAGACATCAATTAAAATCAATAACTTATAAATCTTATTGTTTTATTGATTCCTCAATATAATTATGTGTGGCCATCATTATATTAATGTTTGTTGACGCCAAATAATAATCGGCGAAGGAACGAGAGAAATCCGGAGAAATAATTAAAAAATGGTTTGTTGGGGCTGTTCGCCCCGTCATTGAACGATATGGAAGTCCCTGAGACAGAGATGATTCCCGGCGCACGCCTGTTCGCAGCGCCTGCAAGCGGTTCCCGCGCATCTGTCGGATTTAACATAAGCGTGGACGCCATCGCTTTCCCTGACGATGGAGATGGCCTTCTCCGGGCATGCCTTCATGCATTTCTTGCATTCGATGCATCCTTCTACCATACCGGTCAGGACGGTCTTGGATTCCTCGAGGATTATGACTCCCTTCTTCTCCACGTCGGGAAGATCCGTCTTTGCCAGCCTCTCGACCTTGACGTCTTTGGACGGCTCGCTGAGAGGCTTGTATCCGTAGATCTCCAGCATCGGGTTGTACTGGTCGGCAGGCATCCCGGTGCACCAGAGGGAGTACTCGATCGAGTATATGTTCTTGAAATTGTCCGAGGTGGCGAACATCACGTGGGTGGCTCTGAGCTCCTTGGCGAACTCGCGGAGCTTGAGCAGATCGACCTGGCCGAGGGCAACCTTCCTCGCCATTTCGATCGAGGTGTTCCCGAACTGAATGAGATGCGTGGCTCCGGGGCAGACCATACCGATGCCCAGAGCTTTGATCGCATCGACGTAAAGCCCTGAAGCCCCGGACATGTACGCTTTCTTGACGTCTCCGGTCCAGAGGCCCGCCTCCAGAAGAAGAGTCAGGAAACCGGCGCGGAGAGCTCCGATTGCCTTCCCGGCCTCCTCCACGTCATGGGAGCTGATGCACACGCCGTCCTGGAGGTGGATTTTTTCGTCCGGGGTGAGTATCGCAGGGGTATTGATGAGGCCCCCGTACATGCCGCAGTAAAGCGCGGCCACGACTCCGGTCCCGGTTACTCCGACCGCTCTCTGCTCCCTTCTTACTATGGATTCTCCCGTCG
>JAEEGL011329841.1_pt1 | contig 13006 bp, 8 predicted proteins | sample 9134231 | NCBI WGS metagenome assembly JAEEGL01 (sample SAMN16246548, study PRJNA631951) | gut metagenome | biome: gut microbiome; feature: rumen; material: fiber-attached | host: Bos | place: Iran: Karaj | collected 2018-10 | reverse complement strand
CGACATCGAATTTCTCCGGATCTCCTGCGCCTGCATACGGAGCCTAGCCGGGGCGCAGGCCTCCTCAGGAAATTCGGGTCGCTGCACCTCGTTTTCGCTAAACCTCCACACCTCGCTTATGCGCCATCCGTCCCGCCTCCCACGCCCTTAGGGTTGAATACGCTTCGCGCACAACAACCGATATGTAGCGCATCCCGACAGTTTCACTTGCGCAATAGCCAGCCACGAACGCTCGTCACAAATCAGCAGCGGGTTGGCTCGACGATACAATCCGATTTCTTACGCTTCTAAATGCGGTCAAGAGCCGAGACAATCTTGTTGATGTCTGATTGATCAAGCTTAATTCGTGGCTGTACCTTCGGGATGACAGACTTAAGCGTTTTCTCCATACAAAGGAGAACTGGATTGCCGTAAAGGTCGGACGAAGTCGCAAACCATCCCACAGCGCAAAGTACTGGCGTGACAAACACTCGGAGCCCCGTAGAATCGTCTATAAGTTTCTTTGCGGCCCTTGCAGTAGCCATCGCCTGCTCAGCTTCATTCTTGCGGCAAGATCCGTTCCAAAGGACTTTCTTACCATCATAGTGTACCTTCGCATTGCCTTTCCTTGGTTTCGAATAGTTTTTTGTCTCGATAGCGAATATTCCATTGCTCCCGATGACCAAATGGTCAATGTTGAAACTCCGGCCGTCCTTGCGCAATTGAATATCATGAAAGGCCACATAACCAAGTGGCGCAAGATCACGCTGGAGCGCCAGTGCAACAATTCGTTCGCCGCGCTCACCTAGTTTTATATTTTGCACGCAGCGCCTATTTCTGTAAAAACTCCATACTGCAAAAACGAGTGTCGCTATAAAAACGAAGACTCCAACACCAACACTAGGCTTCAACTTCGCGTATACGTGCATACACTCGATATACAGGTACATAAACCCAGCAATGACCACAATGACCGAAGAGAATAGCACGTTGTCAAGTTTTTCGTTGAGGCGCTCACGTAACGACTGGCCTGGCAATCTGCTCACACTCTGTCCTATCTCTATTTTCTTCTCCATGTTGGTAACATCTATCCATTGGTTCCTTTATGTGGTGTAGTATATCATAATTTCAGGTCGCGGGTTGCGCTTAGAGCCGTAATGCTTGCGGATGACTTTGCAACTGCAATGGCTGAAACGCAAATACCAAATTGAAGCGTAGGGGGCGGAAGTCGGATTCGACGCCTGCGCAACGACGGCAATAACGGAGGAGCGACCCGATTTCGACGCGCCGGTTTTTCGCCAAGCGAGCGAAGCGAGCGCGTGACACTCCCACAGCGGCGAAAAAGAAAGGCCGCGAAATCGTGTGTCGCACCCTCCAGTTATTGCCGGAATTGCCCCGTGTATTCGCGGGGCAATTAGTGAGCACCAGCGCGAATCCGAGCTTCCGCCCCCGGAGCGCCTGCTTCGCGGGGGACCGGCGAAATGCGGGTCGGGCGAGCAGGTCGGCCCGAAGGCCCCGGAGCGCGCGCTTCGCCCAAAGAAACAAGGGAGCACGGTTGCCCTTTACGTGAGCGCACGTTCGGAAGGCAGGGAAGGCTTGGACGGCAAGAAGGCGACTTGGGTTCAACTGCGATTTTTAGGTTCACGTGAGCGCACGTTCGGAAGGCAGGGAGGCTTGGCGGGCAAGTATCGCGGCGGCGATGCTTTCAACGTCAAGCGAGAACGACTTTTCAAGCTCGGCGACGGAACCATGGGGGACGAAGACGTCTGGCCATCCAAAACGAACGTCGGCGCATATCGTCTCCCCGAAGCCTCCCGCCAAGGAGACGTTCTCGATGCTTGCAATCAGCATGCCCGCCTTCCTCTGGCGCGACAGCAGCGCCTCGTCGAACGGCTTCATGTAACGGGCGTGGACAACCGTCGCCCCCACCTTCTCTGCGACTGCATTGGCCCTGGAAACCATGTCGCCGGTGGCCCAGATCGCAATTCTCGCGTCTTCGCGCTCCACTGGCGCGATTCGCTCCGGCGCCACCCCACGCGGGTAGCGGATGACCGTCGGACCATTCCGGTTCAGCGCCTCCCGCATCAGACGCACCATGTCCTCCACGCCTGACGGCTGGCATATTGCGAGATTGGGCAGGCATTTCAGCATCGCATAGTCATACACGCCATGATGGGTTGCGCCGTCCTCGCCGACGACGCCGGCGCGGTCCAGGAGAAAGACAACGGGCTGGCGCGATATGCAGACGTCGTGCATTATCTGGTCGACGGCCCTCTGCATAAACGTCGAATAGACGGCGACGAACGGTCGCATCCCGCCGGCAGCCATCCCGGCCGCAAGCGCGACCATGTGGCCTTCGGCTATCCCCACGTCGACGAACCGCTTCGGGAACGACTCGGAAAAACGCGAAAGCCCAGTACCGCCCTTCATTGCGGCAGTCAGCGCGCAGACGCGGCTGTCTTCGCGTGCAAGCTCGCAAAGGGTCTCCCCCGCGACGTCGCTCCATGTCCGGCCGCTCCCGGGCGCAGCCGCAGTCTTCCGTTGCAATGGCGCCGGCGAAACGCCATGCCACCTCGAGGGATCTGCCTCCGCAGGCGCATAGCCCTTGCCCTTCACCGTCACGACATGAACAAGAACGCTCCTCTTGTCGCACTTGGCCACTGTAAACGCGGACTTCAGCGCATTGAGGTCGTGGCCGTCAACCGGGCCAATGTACCTCACTCCAAGCCGCTCGAAGAAGGCGCTGCCGAGGAAAAGCCCCTTGAGGCGGCTTTCCACGCGGTGGTACGCGTTCCGCAGGAACGAAAAGCCGAGGCGATGCCCAGCGGCCTCGGCCGCCGCCTTTATGCGGTTGTAGCGCACGCCGGAGATTATCCTGCCGAGAAGCCTCGACAGCGCCCCCGTAGGGGATGAGATGCCCATCTTGTTGTCGTTCAGGACGATGATCACCTTCCCCGTGGTGGCAACGCAGTTGTTAAGCGCCTCGAAGGACGTGCCGTTTACAAGCGACGCATCGCCCGTGACAGCGACCACGTTCTCCCGTCCGCCCATCCTGTCGCGGGCGAAGGCAAGCCCTTCCGCGACGGAAATGGCGACGCCGGCATGTCCGGCCACGGCGGCGTCTGCGGGCGACTCCGCCGGATTCGGGAAGCCCGAGATCCCGCCAAACCTGCGCAGCGTCCTGAACGACCCGTCGCGGCCCGTCAGGAGCTTCCAGGCATACGCCTGGTGCCCGACGTCCCACACGACGCGGTCGTGCACCGGATCGAACACCTCCGCAAGGGCCATCGCTATTTCAACCGCGCCAAGGGAAGACGCAAGGTGGCCTCCGTTCTCGAGCACGGTCTCGCAGATGACGCGCCGTATCTCCTCTGCCGTCACGCGACGCCTCCTCTCCGCCTGTGCCGCGAGGAATAGTCATCGAGCGCAATGTCGAGGTCGCGCTCGGAAAAGTCTGGCCAGAGAACGTCGGTAAAGTGGTATTCGGAATATGCGCATTCCCAAAGAAGGAAGTTGCTGACCCTCCGCTCCCCGCTCGTCCGAACCACAAGGTCAGGGTCGGGAACGTCTGGGGCGTAGAGAAGTCGGCGGAACGACTCCTCTGTGACCTTCCTGCCGTCTTCCACCGCCCTGTTCGCCGCATCGACGATCTCGGCGCGGCCTCCATAGCTGATGCACACGACAAGCTGGCGCTCAAATCCGGCCGTCAGGCGCTCGACTCTCTCGATGGATTCGCGCAGGCTCTCCGGCAAGTCGCCACGGCGGCCCACGACACGTAGCCTTACGCGGTTCTCGACAAGCGATCCCGCACGCGTCTTCAACATCTTCGCAAAGAGCCTCATCAGCCCGTCGCCTTCCGCCTTGGGCCTCCGCCAGTTCTCGGTGGAGAACGCATACACGGTAACATACCGTATTCCGCGCCTGCCGCACCACTCGACGACGCGCGACAGAGTCCTCGCCCCGGCCACATGCCCGAAGATGCGCTCCTTGCCGCGCCTCTGGGCCCATCTTCCGTTGCCGTCCATTATGAACGCAACGTGCAACGGAACTCGGCGCAGGCAGCTCACCGCGCTCTCAAAAAAGCTCTCGGGGGTAGAAGCCCCGCTTGTAACCCCTACACGCCCAAGGCCTTCCATCTGGTCCCTTGCCTTCTTCACCTCTTCCATGCTGCCTGCAGTGAACACGCGGCACCTTGCGACTTCGCACAGCCGGCGGGTGTTGGCGGAATCCCTGCTGCCCAAGACGAGAATCGCGTCCCCGTCGAAGGCCCGCACGGCTTCCTGGCGCTCCCTTGTCGCCGGGCAAACGTCCGAGACGGAATCGACCACGTAGTCGCGTCGCAGCTCCTCCACCCGCCTCGCCACCTCGCCAGCGTCGAGCGTGGTCTGGCATACTACGCCGATGCGCCCGCCCTTCTCCGGCGTACGCCCGCCCGAAATCTCGCCGAGAAGTCCCTTCACCTCGACGTGCGCGGGATCGCCAATCACCACGACCGGCAGGCCGCGCTCGCAGAATTCGCGCACTGCACGATGGGCCCGTGCGACAACGGGGCACGTCGCATCCACGACCTTCAGGCCCTTCTCCGCCGCCCTCGCCCTGACGGACGGCGAAACCCCATGGGCGGAAAAGACAACCACGGCCCCGTCGGGCACCTCCTCGACGTCCTCCACAAACCGGAACCCGCGCGACTTCAGCTCGTCCGTCACGATTTCGCTGTGCACGAGGCTGTGCAGGCAGTAGGCGTCCCGCTGGCGCATGGCCAGGTCGACCGCCGCGCGCACTCCCGCGCACATCCCGTGCGGAACTATCTCCTCGATTTTCATTTAAGGAACCTGCCTGTCACGGATTCAGGGCACTTCGCGGCACCCGAGACCGGACCCTCGTAGACGAGCCGCCCGCCCTTGTCGCCTCCGCCTGGCCCCAGGTCTATCATCCAGTCGGCAGAGCGTATGACGTCGAGGTTGTGCTCGATTACGACGATGGTGTTGCCCTGGTCGCGAAGGCCGAGAAGTATCTTCATGAGCTTTGCGACGTCCTCGAAATGAAGCCCCGTCGTCGGCTCGTCAAGAAGGTATAGCGTGCGCCCCGTGGAGCGGCGCGAAAGCTCGGTGGCGAGCTTGATGCGCTGCGCCTCGCCGCCGGAAAGCGTGGTGGCGCTCTGCCCGAGCGCGACGTACCCTAGCCCCACGTCGTCGAGAAGCCTGAGCTTCCTCGCAAGCGACGGTATCTTAGAGAAGAACTCGCATGCCTCCGAAACGGTCATCTCAAGGACGTCGGCTATAGTGCGCCCGCCGTAGGCGACCTCGAGCGTCTCGGCGTTGAAGCGCTTTCCGCCGCACTGCTCGCACGTAACGTAGACGTCGGGCAAAAAGCTCATCTCGAGCTTCCTGAGGCCGTCGCCGGAACACGCCTCGCAGCGGCCTCCCTTGACGTTGAACGAGAATCGCCCAGGCCCGTATCCACGCGCCTTCGCGGCCTCGGTGCGGGAAAAGAGCTCGCGTATCTCGGAGAAGAAGCCGACGTAGGTCGCCGGATTCGACCTCGGAGTTCGGCCTATCGGCGACTGGTCGATTTCCACGACCTTGTCGATAAGATCCACGCCGTCAAGCCTGCGGTAGCGGCCGGGAACCTCCTTCGCGCCATAGAGCCGCTGCATCAGTGCGCGCTTCAGCGTCTCCTCCACGAGCGTCGACTTGCCGGACCCTGAAACGCCCGTCACCACCGTGAACGCGCCAACCGGGAACCGTGCCGTAACGTTCTTCAGGTTATGCTCGGAGCAACCGGAAATGGTGATGGTTGGAGTTTGGAGTTTGGAGTTTGCTACCACCTCTCTCGAACTCGAACTCTGTACTCCAACTTTCTTCCTCCCGGTCAGGTAGTCCGCAGTAAGCGACTTCGACTTGAGAAGCCCCTTGAAAGTGCCCTGGTAGACTACCTCGCCGCCCTTCACGCCTGCCCCTGGCCCGAGGTCTACTATCCAGTCCGCAGAGCGCATCACCTCCTCGTCATGCTCGACTACGACAAGCGTGTTGCCGCGGTCGCGCAGCTCCTTGAGCGTGGAGACGAGCCTCTCGTTGTCCCGCGGGTGAAGCCCTATCGTCGGCTCGTCGAGGACGTAGAGAACCCCCGTAAGCCCCGAGCCTATCTGCGTCGCAAGGCGTATTCGCTGCATCTCGCCGCCGGAAAGCGTTCCGCTCGGCCTGTCGAGGGAGAGATAGTCGAGCCCGACGTCGGAAAGGAACTTGAGGCGCTTTACTATCTCGGAAAGTATGTCGCCAAGCCCTGCAAGCGACGCATCGTCCTTCTTCACGGACGAGAAGAACGAAAGCGCCGCCGTTACGTCCATCGCCATCACCTCGGCAAGCGTCCTGCCGCAGAACGTCGCCGCGCGGGAGAAGGCGTTGAGCCTCTCGCCCTTGCACTCCGGGCACGTGCGGAAGCTCCTGTACGCCTCGTACTTCTGCCGCGTCTCGTCGTCTTCCGCCTCTTCGAGCCGCTTCTGCAGCGTGGCGAGCACGCCCTCGAACGGACGGTCTACGCTGCGCCAGGGAAGAATCAGATCGTCCTTGAAGCCGTGCATGAGGTCGTGCCTGAACGACTTGGCCAGCTTCTCGTACGGAGTCGAAAGGCGCACCTTGTACTGCTTGGCGATCTGCTCCAGGAGGGCGTTGTAGTACATGATGGCGTTGTGCCCTGCGCGGCGCCAGGGGTGGATGCACTCCCTCAGGGGGAGCGAGGGGTCTGGCACGACGAGGCTTTCGTCGAAATAGTAGAGGTGCCCCAGCCCAGCGCACTTCGGGCAAGCGCCAAACGGCGAATTGAACGAGAACGAGCGCGGCTTCAGCTCCTCGAAGCTAAGGCCGCAGTCCACGCAGGCGTTAAGCTCGCTGTGTATCCTCATTTCGCCGCCGTCCGCAGGAAGGACGCACATGACGCCCTTGCCCTCCTTGAGCGAGAGCTCGACGGAATCGACAAGCCGCGTCCTGTCGCACGGGAGGGAGATCCTGTCGATCACTATCTCGATGCTGTGGGCCTTCTTGCGGTCGAGCTTCGGGGCCTCCTCCACCGCGTAGATTGCGCCGTCCACCCTTACGCGCGCAAAGCCGTTCCTCTGGGCGTGCGCGATGACGTCCTCGTGCCTGCCCTTCTTGCCGCGGACGACAGGGGCGAGAAGAATCATGCGCGTGCCGGACGGGGCGGAGGAGATGGAGTCTGCTATCTGCTCGGCCGACTGCTTCGTCACTTCCTTCCCGCAGTGCGGGCAGTGTGCGACAGCGGCGCTTCCGTAGAGTATGCGCAAGTAGTCGTGTATCTCCGTCACCGTGGCGACGATCGAGCGCGGGTTCCCGCCGGACGTGTGCTGCTCGATCGAGATCGCGGGCGAGAGGCCGTCTATTCTCTCGACGTCGGGCTTGCCAAGCCGGTCGAGAAACTGCCGCGCATACGCCGAAAGCGACTCGACATACCTGCGCTGCCCCTCGGCGTAGAGGGTGTCGAACGCAAGCGACGACTTGCCGCTCCCGGAAAGCCCCGTCACGACCGTGAGGGAATTGCGCGGGATGCGCACGTCTATTCCCTTCAGGTTGTGCGTCCGCGCCTTAACTATCGATATTCCGGAAACTTCCATTGGGAGACGCCCCCGGCCTAACGGCCCTTGCCGAACCAGGCAAGGTACTCGACATTGCCCTTCTCCTTGCCGCGAATCGGAGACTCGGCAATCCCCTTGAGAGCAAGGGAGAGCCTTTCCTTCGCAAACTCCACGATCCTGTCTCTCGCGGCAATCCTCAGGGCTTCGTCCTTCACGAACCCGCCCGGGGCATTGCCCCTGCCAACCTCGAACTGCGGCTTGACGAGGGCGACGATCTCGCCGCCCGGCTCCAGCACGTCGGCGATCGGCGGGAGAATGAGCTCCAGCGAAATGAACGATACGTCTGTCACGGCAAGCGACGGCGCCCACGGCAGGTCTTCCCCCTTCATGTAGCGGGCGTTGAAGTTCTCCCTGACCCAGACCCTCGGGTCGTTGCGAAGCGAATAGTCGAGCTGGTTGGTGCCCACGTCGACCGCCATGACCGCCTTTGCGCCGCGCTGCAGAAGGCAGTCCGTGAAGCCGCCCGTTGAACTCCCGACGTCAAGGCAGATCTTCCCCTCTGCGCTCAACGCGGTTCCCCACAGTTCAAAAGCCCCCTCAAGCTTCTCGCCGCCCCGCGAGACGAAGCGGGGCGGGCTTTCCACGGAGATCTCGGCCGATTCCTCCACGAGGCGCGAGGGCTTGCGCTCGACCTGCCCATCCACGCGCACCTTCCCCTCCATGACAAGGGCCTGCGCAAGGGTGCGGCTTGCGACAATCGCGCGTTCGGCGAGCATCGCGTCTATGCGCTTCTTCACGGCCTTATTTCAGGAATTCGACGCTCTTGACGTCTTCCTGTCGGTATGTGCGGGTGACGCCGGGCGCAGTCTCAATTACGATGCCGAGAGGGCTTCTTTCCTTGTAGACGCCCTTCACCACTCCGCTTACAGTCTGGACCCGGACGTTGGGGATGAACGCGCGCTTCATCTTGAGGTTCGCCTGCGACTTTCTGCCCTTCTGTATCTTCACCTTGCGCGTCGACTCGGCAAAACCGTCAAGCCGTGCCACGACGACATGGTCGCCCTCGAGGACGCTCTCGAGAAGGAGGACGTCGCTTTTCTCGGCGTCTTCGCCTGCGGCCCTGGTCCTGCCGACGGCCTTGCCGTCGAGCGTTATCGTCGCCCCCGGGGGCGAGGTTGTCACGGCAAGGGCCCCCATCTCGCTTTCAAGCTCGTACGTGCGCTCCGTCTTCGACCCGTTGGCGAGCGTCAGCGTCTCGGACGTCTCCGCGTATCCAGTTGCGCGGACGGTCACGGTGTGCTCGCCAGGCGCGATTCCCTCCAGGAGCACATTCGCGCCCTGCCCGGCGCGCTTGCCGTCAAGGTCGTAGGTGGCGCCAGGCGCGCTGCAGGAAAGCGCCAGGGAGGCCAGCTCGCCCTCAAGCCTTATGTCGAGCTTTTCCACCACGCCCGGCCTGACCGTCACGGTCCGCTCGAACGGGCGGTAGCCCTCGAGCCTAAGCTCCACCTTGACTTCGCCCTTCTGCACGGAGCCCATCTTGAACGGCGTCTTGCCGCGGCCGACTCCGTTCAGCAAGACCTCGGCCCCGGAAGGCGAGCTTTCGATGTCGAACGCGCCGGAATCCACCATGAGCTCCACCTTGCGCACCACGGGCACGCGGCTATCGAGCTTCACCTCGAACTTCTTCGGCGCATATCCGATCTTGGCGATGTCGAACCTGTAAGTCTTGCCGAGCGCAAGCGCGGGAAGAAGCCTCGGCGTCTGGCCGAGCGAAACACCTTCCAGCGAGATGTCGCATCCCTCGGGCTCGGTAACGACAAGAAGAATGCCCTTCTCGGGCACCAGGCGGCAGTCCTGCTGGACGTACGCGCCGTCGGCGACGTCGAAGAACGCATCGTAGCGCTCGTAGCCCGGCATCTCAAGCCTCAGGTGGTGCGTCCCCGCCTTTACCGCGTGGAGCGTGGCCGGCGCAGGGCCGATCCGCTCTCCGTCGAGCGTCGCGACGGCGCCGGCGGGCTCGCACGTTATGTCAACTCTCGACGGCCGCGTCCCGTCGGCGGCGTGCAGCGCCGCGACGGCGGCGAAGGCCGCAAAAACAGCAAGTGCGATCGACTTCATTTTCCGCCGCCTTTCTTTAGACGCTTTTCCACGTCGACGAGCTTCGCCCGCGCCTCGCGGTTGCGATCGTCGTTCTTGTCGGGGATGATGCGGCAGAGAACCGAAAGATGCCTTGACGCGGTCTCCCAGTCCTGCATGTTGAGCGCCTTGTTGGCGAGGAAGCGCATCTCGCGGTACGCGGCGTCGAGCGCGTTCGTAGCCGCTTCAAGCCCCTTCAGGATGTCGTCATAGCCTTCGGGCTTGGGGTTCACCGTCTCAAGGTAGAACACCGCCTCGCGGTAGGCCTCCGCCGAGGCGAAGAGGTTGCCGTAGTCTACCTCGCGTTCCTCGTACTTCGCGGCGCCGGTGGCGGCGCTCTGGCGCGAGAGCTCGAGCAGCTTTTCCCTCGAATACTGTATCGCCCAGACGCCAAGCTCGTTGCGCGAAAACGTCTCGAGCTTCTCGCGCAGCGAGCGGAAGTCGGCGGGCTCCTCGACGTTGACAACCTCGACGCACTTCACCTTCCTGCCGCGCACGATCCGTATGCGGCGCGACCTGAGGGCGTTGAGCTCCAGCGGGTCGGAGCCAGAATACTCCCCGTCGAGCGAGAAGAAGCCAGAGGACCCGTCGCATATCCCGACAAGGTCACGCACCGCCTTCTCGTCGAGCACCGTTTTCTTGTCGAGCTGCCTGTCGTTGACGGGAATGTCGTCGTACCTGACGGAAAGCTCGCAGGTGGGGCCGTCGAACGACATCGCATAGCGGAAAATCCCCTTTGCGTCTGCATCGACCTTCTCGAACTCGATCGACGATATCCTGTCGTCCTTCTTCTCCTCGACCTGCGAAATGGCCGCATCCCCGTCTTCGGCCGAAAACGGGACGACGAAGACGGCGGCAAGCCCGACGGCCGCCACCGCGGCAGCCCAGAGCGCAAAGCGGAGATGCGACCCTCCTTCGCGAGCGGGCGCGCCAGCCACGGCAGAGGAAGGGGGCGCGCCAAGCCCGAGGTCGACGTCTCCCCTGGCGCGCCTCGCAACAGGGCTAGATCCGACAACCATGAACTCCTGCGAGCCTGCAGCAACAACGTCGCCCTCGTGGAGCTCCACGTCGGCAGAACCCGCCTGCACTCCGTTCACGAACGTGCCGTTTGCGCTTGCAAGGTCGCTCAGCTTCACCCCCGTCTCGCCAGACGGCTGGAAAAGGCAGTGCTTGCGGCTCAACATCTCGTCTGCGAAGGAGAGGTCGTTGGTCGACGCCCTGCCCACGCTTAGGCCTGCCGGCCCCACTTCGCAGACCTTCCTTTCTCCAGTCTGCGTGACGTATTCTATCTTCAGCCTGCCGCCCATCAGAACAGAGCTCCTTTCGCCGCCTGTGAAAGAACCGGGCCGAGGAGTATTATGAACACGGCCGGGAATATGCAGAACATGAGGGGGCCGAGCATCTTCGTCGGCGCAGTGCTGGCCAGCTTCTCGGCGCGGTCGAACCTGCGCTGCCTGAGCTGCTCTGACTGTATGCGCAGCATCGCGCCGATGGATACGCCGAGCTCGTCTGCCTGTATGAGGGCGAACGCCACTGACTTGAGATCGGGCTGGCGAACCCTGTCCGACATCGCGCGGAGCGCCGCCTGCCTCGACGAGCCCATCTGGATCTCCTTCGTCATCCTGAGAAGCTCCTCGTTGAGCGGATCCATCCTGCGGCTCTTGCAGTTGCGCTGGAGCGCGCTTATGAAGTCCATGCCGGCCTCGACCGAAAGCGTCAGCACGTCCATCACGAACGGCAGCGACTTCATTATCGCAAGATGACGCGCCCTCACCGCCCCCGCGAGCCACACGTCCGGGAAGACCCACAGGAGCATCAGCTTCAGCGCAACGAACTCCTCTCCCGACAAAAGCCCCTCGAAGCCGGCCTGGACGAGCAAGACCCTTGCTCGCTCCACCGACGGCGCGAACGCCTTCTTGCCCACAAGCGGGAAGAAATTCGGGCATAGGGGCAGCAGGAGCTTGAAGAGAAGCGGTATCGACCTCTCCTGCCGGCGCCCGTCGGAAAGCGTTACGTACGTAACCTCACGCGAGACCTCGGCAATGTAGTATGCGGCGACGGCGGCGAAAACCGCCCACATCGCCGTCATGGCAATGCCCAATACGTCTGCCGTTGTCGCCGCCATCTTCCCCTGCCTGCCTAGCTGACTCTTGCGCCCGCGCCTGCGGGGGTGTCCGGGAGAACCACTCCGCCGCCCTCGCCCGGCTCTCCTGCGAAGAGCACCATGCCCTCCGAAACGCCAACAGACATCTTGCGCGGCGCGAGATTCGCCACAAAGGCAACTTCCCTGCCTACAAGCGCGGCAGGGTCGGGATATGCCTGGCGGATGCCTGAGAATATCGTGCGCTCGCCCAGCGCCCCGCAGTCCAGGACGAGCTTGAGGAGCTTCGAGCTCTTCGGGACAATCTCACAGCTCTTTACCACGCCTACGCGAAGGTCGAGCTTGTCGAAGTCGGCAAACGCGATCTCCGCCTTAAGCGGCTCTGCCTCCTGCCCACTGACCCCTGGCCCCTGGCCCCTGACTCCTGACTCCTGGCCCCTGGCCCCTGACCCCTTGTTCTTGCTCGCCCGCGACTCATGCGCCACTTCGCCCGAATCAGCCGGCTTCTCCGTCGCCGCAGCGACCATCGCCTCGACCTGGGCGTTGTCGATGCGCGAGGCAAGATATTCGTAAGGCCCGAGCTTGATGCCCTCCACCGCCTTCTCGCGCGAATCCCACGTCCACTCCGTCTCGCCAAAGAGCTTCATCGCCTTGTCGGCATAGACGGGGAGAATCGGCTTAAGGTAGATAGCGAGGATACGGAACGCATTGAGCGCTGCAGTGAGGACGACACGCGTTGATTCGGCGTCGGTCTTTATGGTTTTCCACGGTTCCCTGCGGTCGAAATACTCGTTCGCCGCGTCGGCGAGGCGGCAGATCTCGACGACCGCCAGGTTGAATCGGCGGTCCTCGTAGTGCCTGGCCACCGTCTCGCCGCCGTCGCGGAGCTTCTTCAGGAGCGCGAGCTCCTCGTCGTGGCCGGCAAGCGCGGCAAGCGCGCCGCCCAGCTTCTTCTGGAGCATCTGCGCCGAGCGCGAGGCGATGTTCGTCACCTTTCCCACAAGGTCGGAGTTGACGCGCTGGACGAAGTCGGAGAGGTTGAGGTCCATGTCGTCCGTCGTGCCGCCGAGCTTCGCCGCGTAGTAGTAGCGCAATGCCTCGGGCGGCAGGTGGTCGAGATACGTCCTCGCGTTCACGAACGTGCCCTTCGACTTCGACATCTTCTCGCCGTTCACGGTGAGAAAGCCGTGGACGAATATCTT
>JAEEGL010525207.1_pt1 | contig 13006 bp, 11 predicted proteins | sample 9134231 | NCBI WGS metagenome assembly JAEEGL01 (sample SAMN16246548, study PRJNA631951) | gut metagenome | biome: gut microbiome; feature: rumen; material: fiber-attached | host: Bos | place: Iran: Karaj | collected 2018-10 | reverse complement strand
ATTTCGGTCCAGACAACTGTATCTAGTGTTTCACCAGATAAAGCATCGCTTGGATTTTCTGATGCATCTAACCAAATCCAAACAGTGTAATATTTTTTAGTAGTTGTTACTTCAATTGATGGAACTAAGGTTAAGGTATCATTAGCATTTACTCCAATAAAGTTACCTTGAGCAAGAACATTACCAATGTTTGAACTAGTTCCTTCAGTTACGACCCATTTCAAGGCACTACTTGTTTTCATATTAGAGCCAATCGCATTAACATCCATCATGATACTTGCTAACATATCGATATTAGCGGCTTCACTCTTCTTATTTAGAGCTATTGTTGAATGAATACCTTGATTATAAGTATTAGATACATTAAAATCACCAACAAATTTTGATTCTCCGGCATCATATTCAATATAATTTCTTAAGTTAGAAGCACTATTGAAAGTTACTATTTTATTAACATTGCTTGACCAAGTAAAGTATGCGAAAACACCAGAACTAACTAATAGTCCTAGTAATAGCAAACCAATAATAGCAAATATAAGTTGTTTTCTTTGATTTACTTGTTCCATACTTTATACCTTTCTTTAGAGTCTTCTACGCAATTATTTTATTATATAATATATTATATAATAATAATAAACATGAATCAATAACTTTTTGATATTTTGTCATAAAAAAAATCTTGTTTTTTTAACAAGATTTTATTCAAAATAACCTTTACCAATGAATTCTCTAATTATTGATAATGCGGGTACTTCATCACTTGGAAGTGGTAAAACTAGATTTAGTAGTTTTATTAGTCTTAAAGCAGTAAAATATTCTGGATCATCAGGTTGCACTTTATATAAAAGTGGTAGAGCATATACTTTCATTACCGGAAGTTCATATGCTAAAAAAGTATTGAAAATAACATCTGCTTTATCTTGATATGGGAAGACATATTTTTCTTCACCATTTCTTACTTCTATCCAAGTAGATAGAGTATGTTGAGGACTATATCCCCTATTACGATTATCGCGAACCATCCTTCTTAGTAATCTAATATCAGTTAGGTTAATTCGATTATCATCGTCGATATTTAGGTATACCAGTGGAGAAATATATATTTTAAATTTCTTGCTCTTAGGTATATCTTTTAATAATTCATCGGATAAGGCATGCAATCCTTCAATAACCAATACATCATTTTCTTTCATGCATAATTCACGATGGTATTCTTTTTCTCCAGTAATAAAATTAAATGTTGGTGTTACTACTTTACTACCTTTAAGCAATTTTTCTATTTGATTATTAAATAGTTTTATATCGATAGCTTTTAAGCTTTCAAAATCAGGTTTACCATTTTCATTAAGTGGTGTATCAACGCGCTCTAAAAAGTAATCATCAAGAGATAATGCCACAGGATTTAAGCCCATTGTTTTTAGATATAACGATAATTTCTTGGCTGATGTTGTTTTGCCTGATGAACTTGGGCCTGATAATAATATTACTTTAATTTTATCCTGTCTATTTTTTATTTCGCTAGCAATTGATTGCAAACGATAATCTTGAATAGATTCAGATAAGTTAATTAATTCTCCAGGGCTAGTTTTAACAATCATATCATTAAGTTCACCAATACTACTTATATTTAGAATTTTAGCCCATTCTAAATACTCTGAAACATTATCAAAGAATTGTTCATGATGGGTGTATTTAATGATTTTACCATCATCATAAATTGATGGAAATCTTAAAATTATTCCCTTATGAGGTACTAAAGTTAAATCATAATATTTTAAAATTGATGAATCATGTGGTAATGACCCAATTATATAGTTATATACTCCATCAAATTTATATAATGGAACATAAGAGTTTTTATCATAGAAAAGGGTTTTAATTTTATCATTACGGCCTATTTGTTTAAAGTAAGCTAATGCTTCATTCATAGTTGTTTCAATGCGTTCAAAAGTTAATGCTTTATCAACTTTTTCTTTCATTACTTTTTTAATACTATTTATATCTTCTTGGGTTAATTCTTTATCTATTTCAAAGAAGACTCCTCTATCAATTGAGTTTCTTACCTTTATGCGAGTATCTTTGCCCAATACTTCTAAAGTACTTACTCTGAATAAGAAAGTTAATCCTTTTTCATAAACTCTACTTCCTACCCCACTATTGATGCTGTAAAGAATTAATTTGCCATTTCTAGTTAAGGTGTCATTGCAATTAATAATTGTATTATTAAAATTAGCACATATTATTTCGTCTTCTAAGCCAACATCCCTTACTATTTCTTCTAATTTTATTCCTTTTCGATATTCTTTTTTAGTACCATCTTCAAACGTAATAATTATGTTATTCATTTTATCGCTCCTTACTATTATAAGTATATCATGATGTTTTAAAAAAAGCCATCTTTTTTTAGACAGCAATTTATTTATTTATTTTTTTAATAACTTTATCAAGAACTAATTTATGAATTTCTTCAATAGATTTCATGCCTTTTTTATCATAGCATTTTATACTACTCCATTTTAGATATTTTGATATGCCCATAGCATTATCATATACTTTCTTCATAAAATCAAGATTTTTTTCATGAATATCATTACTATTTCCCTCATAGTTCTTACGATTAGTACGCATTGTTGTTACTAAATCAAAAGGAGCTTCTAGAAAAATAACCATATCTGGTTTAGGAATACCTAACTTATGATATTCATAGTCACAAACATAATCAATAAATCTATTTTTATCAGTTTCTTTTTCAATAAGAGAAGACTGATAGATAATACTTGATGTAGTATATCTATCTAAAAGAATTATTTTACCTTTATCATATTCTTTTTTTAAATTAAGATACCATTCACAAGCCCTATCGGTTGCAAATAAACTATTTATAAAATATGGACTTAAATCAGCTATATTACCAAAATCACCGCGCAAATATGCTTCAACTGGGGCCCCATAAAATGTATTATATGATGGGAAATGATGAGTTACTACCGGGTAACCTTTTTTAATTAAATCATCTCTTAATAATTCATATTGGGTTGATTTGCCAATACCATCACATGCCCCTTCCATAATTATAAGCATTCCTTTTGCCATATTACCACTCTCTTTCTTAACCATTATATCATAATATTTTTTATTTACCAAGGATACATGATAATAAAATACCAATTACTGAGAGCATAATTCCTACAATGGCAGTTATTATAGTTATCTTTACATTAAGGGTTATAATTACTAAATATATAATACTGCTTATAGCTAAACCTAAGATAATAATATATGTCAAATTTTGATGTTTTTTTAATAGATAAGATATTAATGAAGTACTCATTATAAAAGAGATAAACATTCCAAATAAATAACTAAAATATATATTTAAATTGCCTAATACAAAAGTAATATTTAGAGAATTAGATATTAATGATAAAACATTTTGATAAATACCTATAATCATAAGAAGGCTTGTCCCGCTAATGCCGGGAACAACCGAAGTAAATATTTCAATTACGCCTGCTACAAAAAACATAATATTATCAGTAAAATCATTCTTAATAATATAAACATTGCTTTGATTGCTTAAGGTTAATAAACTAAATAATATAATTATGGTTAATAAAAGCCAAAGATTACTCTTAGTAATTTTTACTTTAAGATAAAAATTGTAAGTACCACCAATAATTAATCCAATAAAAAACATCATCGTAATAAAGCGGTAATTAGTAAGCAAATATAATATTATTTTACTACCTAATAAAATTGACAAAAGAATTCCTGACAAAACAATTATTAAAAATTTAATATTCTCACGCCAGTTACTAAAAAAGTTGATAATGGAATTAATTAGTCGTTCATAGATACCAAAATTAATAGCTAATAAAGCCCCAGATACTCCGGGAATAATTTTGCCTAAGCCAATTAGTATACCTTTTATAAATAGAGACATATTATCACCACTAAAGCATATGAAAAAAGAACTCTATAGTTGAGTCCTTTTAGGCGACATTAATTATTAAAATTTTGAATGTTGCGTTTATATAAGAATAAACTTGCTCCGAATGAGATAATTAATATAAGAGCCATAACAGCACCAGCTGTATTACCAGTTTGTGGATTGCCACTTGTACTCGTAGTGCCACTACCGCCTTGACTAGATGATTTGATTGTTACAATATATGTTTTGCTGCCACCAGCACCGCCAGCGTTAGCCTCAATAATAATTGGCATACTGTTGGCGCCTTTCAAATTACATGTTAATACGCCATTGCTAGCTGTACATCCACTTGGTAAATTTGATGTTACAAAATGAAAATTATCTTTGTCACTTAGGGCAGCTCTCAATTGATAACTATTTAAATTATTAACTGAAACAGTTATATCTTCACTACTTATAAGGATGTCTGAACCGCCAACAGTTAAACTAGCTAATGTCGGAGTACCAATTTCGGCAGGGAGTTCTCTTTGAACTAAAATATTGTATTTTACTTCACGATCACCAGTGCCAACTTTAATAGTAAGAGACATAGATTCCTTACCACTTTGAGGGGCAAAGGCTATTGATGATAAATTACTAATAGTATTATTCGTATCATTGTTAGTTACTACTACCGCTTCTCCGCTTTTGTACGGAGTAGCATTTAGGCCAAATGAAGTTGCATTGACACCTAAAGTTAAAATATAAGCTTTTTTATTAGTATTAAATTGTGGTGATAATTGACCACCAGTTACCTCTAAATTGCTTAAGCCAATGCCATTCACTATTTCAATGGTTTCGGCATTACTATCGGGTGCACTATTAATATCGCTATCATTTAGATAGGTAATATCTTTTACACTGATATTATTATTTCCTTCGCTAGCACTACTGCTAAAACTGATAGTAAGCGTACCAATATCAAAATTACCTGTTATTTCATTTTCGCGATATGGATTTATTTTGTTATCGGCATAATCATTTTGGGTCCAACCATCCGCTAATTCAAATTTAGTAATACTGGCCCCTGTAGGTAATACAATGGTTCCTTTAACTGTTGTAATATTGGCATCAGCAGTACCTTTTAGAGTACATTTTACAGTACCAGCGCCACTGAGACTTTTAGGATTACAGCTTATTGTTACACTACCAGTAAAAGCTTTTACTTCATGCGGTATAATAATCATTCCTATCATAATTATTAGTAAAATCATTTTCTTTTTCATTATCTCACCTCTAATGATTTAATTCTCACTTATGTTATCCTTTAGTTTCTTTTTTCTACCTAGGATTAGTCTTAATATATTTATAATTACTAATGCAATAATTGCCCCAATAAAAATGGGCGTAGCATTGACTTTTTCTTCTTTCATGATGGCTATTCGATAAATTGATTCATCACCATCATCATTAGTAATGATAACTTTTATAACTGAGCCATTCTTTAAATTATTATTTCCAGTAATAGTATATTTGGCATTTTCATCATTTAAAACTGGTGTAATATTCAATTTTTCTTCATCATTTATTGTCAAAGTATAATCATAATTATTAGTTCTAAAATCTAATACATAGTTTTCTACCTTAAGGTCATCTAATAGCACACTAACAGTTAACTCTTCAATTGCAGTTTCTTCTGGTTCTTTATTATCATTAGTTTTTGTTTCATTAGTGCCTGGCTTATTACTATTTTGATTATTAGTACTGGTAGATGGTGCAGGTTTATCATTGGTGGTTTCTTTTTTTAGTTTAACATCGGCACTTACAGCAGGAACTTCAATAGTATTGTCTTCTTCATCAAAATAGGTTACACTTCGTAGTGATACATTACCTGGATTAGGTCCCGTATATTTAAGCTTAATAGTACCAATACTAAAACCACCTGTAACTGGTTCATCAGTATATAAAGTTACCAAACTATCATTGCCATCGCCATTCCAATTATTGGCTTTTGTAAAGCCATAATATGAAATATTAGATGATGATGAAATTTCAATTTTTACGGAAGTTATTTTAGCATTGCTGTTACCAGTTAAGGTACATGCAATATCACTATTATCAGAAACTTCCTTTGGGCAAGATATGGTGATACTATCGGCATACACTGGTATTAAATAAAATATAAATAATGTTATTGCTAATAATATTTTCTTCATATTCCTATATCCTCATTATTACTATAACATAAAATTATGCTTTCGGCAATAAATATATTTCTTTTTTACATATATTTTTTACTTTATAATTTTATTTAATCGATTGGTTAAGGTATTCTTTTTATCATCTTCTAAGACGACCCAATTACTTTTTCCTTCATTATCAAGAACCGGTAATAGTCTTAATTCTCCATTTTCAATGACAATATAATGCATGTTGGCATCATCGATACCAATAGTTAAAAGATATTGAAAATTCATCACTTTATCTAGAAGAGGAATGTCATTATTACTGGTTATTTTATAAAATTTACGAAATTTTTTATTACGAATAGATACGATAGTGGCATAGATATGCTTACAATAAAATTCGCATGGACAAGTACAATATACTTGCATTATTTTATCTTTATCATTATATTTAATAATTATAACATAGAGGCTTTTACCACCAACAACAGAATAATAACTATCCCCTACTTTTTCTAAGAATAAGACTCTTCCTTCTTCACAATAGCTTTTACCTCTATTAATTATTTCTTCATCAAAAATAGTTGCTAAATCATCATTAAACAGATCAAAAGCAAATGGATCATTATATTCATATTTATTTATTTTGCCAACGAAACCAGCCATTAATTCATCCATTAAACCAGCTAATTTTTTAGGTAAATTATTAAAAATGGTAATAAATGTATCTAAATAGATGGTATTATTGGTAGGAATAAATCTATTAAAAGATAAATTAAATTTTTCACCATTAGATATTTCTAAATTACTATTTAAAGTTACTAAATATTTATCATTCAATTCTATATTTGATTGAGATTCTGGTATTTTAGATATAATTTCTTTTAAAAAATTAATGTTATCAATTGGAATCCATTCATAACTAACAATTGATTCAAAATTATTATTATAGGCTTTTAAATCAAGCCAACTTAATTTATAACTCTTACTTTTTTTGTAGTAATCTAATCTAATATAAATATAGTTATCATGATAATCAGATAAATATATATCTAATAAAAATTCGGTATTTTTATAATTCTTTTTAATTGAATCCAATACTTTATGATAATTATCAGTCATATTATTTAATCACCTCGTTTAATTTTGCTAGTATTTTGACCATTGCATAAGTATCTAATTCACAATATTTAAGTAGTCTTTCTCTAGTGTATGCTAGTTCTTTAGGATCCATATTTTCCATAGCTCTAAAACTATTCATGGCATCGACGCCATTTTGAATTAAATCAAGATTATGATAATCTAAACTTGGATCATTAGGAAATAATGATGGTAAGACTTTTTTTATAGAGGAAGACCCACACATTTCTTTCATGTAATAATATCTTTTACTAAAAGGATCTTCTAAATCTTTAATGTTATCGTGAATATTCATTAAATGATCATGTAAATCAGGATATAATTCTGCTAAACGTTCTATTCGGCCACGTTCAAACTTTTTATTATATGCTAAAACGCAGGTATCTTTAGGAATATCATGTACTAATTGTTCTGCCAATAGACGTCTTGGATCAGTACCAGGAATACCTAAATATTCGGTATGTAATAATTCACCATTTTCTTCTAAATAATAATGAAGACTATATTGAAATGGTACTTGTTCGTAAGGACGTACATGATCATATAAAGGAATAGGCATCTGATATGTTTCAAAGTCGAGGAAATATAGCGGATATGTTAAAGTTTTTAAGAATTCTTTAATACCAAGCTTATCAATATATGGTTTCTTATCATATAATTCATATTCAATTCGTTGTCTTTGGCGTTTATTAAGATTAGGTTTTGATAATAATTCTTCGAAAGTATGGTAACCTTCTTCATATAAATTGATTCCAGTAACCCCAATATCAACGGTTATATCAAAGACATTAGGATGAGGAATATTTTTAGTACAATATTCAAAAAATGGACAAAAATATGGATCAATACAATGTCTACTTATATCTTCTTTAGGTTCAGTTAATTCTTCCATATATTTATTAAGTTCATTAATGGTATTATTTACATCATTCTGCTTCTTGATAACAATATCCGTAACATCATCTTTAGTAAATAGTTTATCCAAATCGATTGAGCCAATTCGTTCATAACTAGAATTGATATAGACAACATATGCTTTAGTTACATTTAGGCCAAGATTAGTTAAAACATAATACTGGTAACTAACATCATTTATATAAACATCTTTTAATTTGGTAGAACTCTTTACTTCATATATTTCATATTTATCATTATTCTTTTTTAAAATATCGACACTACAAAAATTATTTTTATAATTGAATGATGCTTCAGTAATAACGACATCTTTATAACTTTCAATAGTTATGTAGGTATCTTTAACCATTTCTGACAAATTTTCTTCGTTAAATTCAATATTTATGTGTTCACCAAAAATATATCTAGCTACTTCATTAACCATATTTCCTTGTTCAAAAATAGATGAATTATCTTCAGGTGTCATAACATCAGGTTTATTCTTTTCTAGCCATAATATTTTTTTACATTGAAGTCCCCAACAATATTTGGATTTTGATAAATTCATGATATCACCTAACTTAATTATACTTTAAATAAAAAGAAATTACCATTATAAATGATAATTTCTTAATATAAACCTTTTAATTTCAAAACAATATCTTTATCGATTTTTTCTCCACTTGGAATATTTTGTTCTGTAACATAGCCATAACCAATAAGTTCATATTTCAAGTTCATTAAATCTAAGATACTTTTGGCTTCTTTATATGATAAACCAACTAAATTGGGCATTATATTTTTATAATCATTAGTAAGTAGAACAACTAAATCATGTTTATAGATGGTAATACCGTTAGATGGATACTGATCAATAATTTTAGTACCAGTTCCTAAAGTTACAACATTTAAACTATGATTTTGTAATTCTTTTTTTATTTCAGCAGTTGTATTATTACGATAATCCTTTATCATATAGCCAGTCGCAGCTGTTTTTGTTTCTTCAATACTTAAGTATTTGGAGGTATTGACAATGATATCTTGAATTCTTGGGGCAATATAGTTTTGACCATCCTGAGGTTTCTTAATAGCCATATAGACAATAATTTCAGGATTATCACCAGGATATAATCCGGCAAAAGAATAAATATATTCGCCTACGCCAGTTAAATATTTTCCTTTTTCATAAATTGAGGCTGTTCCCGTTTTACCAATTAAATCATAGTTTTCCATGCGATATGCCGAACCAGTTCCGGTATAACCATCAACTGAAATAACGCTGCGAAGTAATTGCTTCATCTTTTCAATAGTTTCTGGTTTAGCGACTTCTCCAAGTACTTCACGTTTATTTTCAAAAATGGTTTCGCCACTACTAGAAACAACTTTTTTTACAACATAAGGTTTAACTATATAACCATTGTTAGCAATAGCAGTTAATCCTTGGAACATTTGAATTGGGGTAACATTAATACCTTGACCATAACCAGCGGTAGCTGCTTCAACGTCATAAGTAAAATCAATATCACCAGCAAGTTCATTATTTAATGTAATTCCAGTTGGTTTACCAAAACCATATTTTTCATAACAAGCACGTAATTCTTTTTTAGTGATAACATTTTCTAATAAATTAGCTACACCAATATTAGATGACATAGCAAAACCAAAATCATAACTAATACGGCCCCAGCCTTCACCATTATTCCAGTCTTTGATGGTTACGGTATCTTTTTTATCTAGTTCAGAAGCATATGTTTTAGAACCAGACATAAAAGTATCACTGCCATTATATTTTCCGCTATCAATAGCACACATATAACTAAATGTTTTCATGGTTGAACCAGGTTCATAAGCATAACTTACTAAAGGATCCATATAATTTTTTAAATTTCTGATATTAGGGTCATACGAAGGAGTTGAAGCATATCCCAAAATTTCTCCTGTTTTAGCATTCATAACGCCTAGTAAAACCCATTCACCTTTACTTTTTTCAGCAGCTTTTTTTACTTCATTTTCAACAAATAGTTGAATATTGCTGTCAATAGTTAAATATACGTTAGCGCCATCGATAGCTTCTTCACGATATTCATTAGAATTGGCAATAATATTACCACGGCCATCTTTTTCGTATTTGATGTGGCCACTAATACCGGTTAATTCTTCATTATAGTATCCTTCGATGCCTAATTCTCCAACCATATAAGTATTACCATCATCAAGTTCACGATTAACGGTATAGCCAAGTAAATATGATGCAAAATCACCATTTGGATAGTATCTCTTAATAGATTTAATAAAATCAATACCTGGTAAATTTAAATCTTTTATGGCTTCCATTTCTAATTGACTTAAATTTTTACCACCAGTACCAAATTCAACTTGATAAGCATCTTTAGAAAGAAGTTCCATAATTCTTTCATAAGAAGTATCAATTTTTTTACTTAATTCTTTGGCTGTTTTTTCTTTATCAATAACATATCTAGGAATACCTTCTTTATCGACACCACGATCTTTATTTAGATAGGCAATAACGGTATAACTAGAAACATCTTCTGCTAAAGCATTATTTAATGTATCATATATAGTTCCTCGTTCAGGTAAAATAACTTCGGAAGCAATATTACGATTCTTTATAAAATCGTTTATGGTTACTCCAGGAGTCGCCTCATAATTATATAAAGTACGATAGCCAAGAGATAATATTAAGACTAAAAATAAAAGAAAGACAAAGATATACATAAACTTATTTATGACTAGTTTATTAGTATTAATTCTTTTGTCTTTCATTATAATCACCTATTCTAAAACAGATTTAATATTTTTGTTATTATATGATAATCCCTGTTCATTACTAACTTCTCTGATTTTATCTAGTGAAACCATCTCATTTATTTTCATAGCTAAACTTTGATTATCTTCACTGCTATTTTTTATTATATCATTTAATTCTTGGATTTCCAAGTTTATTTTACTAAGAGCAGCACGACTATAAATGATACCTACGATTAAAAAGATTGTTACAACGACAAAAACTTTATATAAAGCTTTTTCACGTCTATTTTGTTTTCTACGATTGTGATTTTTTCCCATAATATCAGTCCTTTATTCTTTCTATTACTCTAAGTCTAGCACTCCTAGCCCGATTATTTTCAGTCAATTCATGATCGCTAGCCGTTATTCCTTTACATATTACTTTATATTTAGGTAAATACTCTTCTGGAACAAATGGCAATCTAGCGAATTTAGGATCAACTTCACTATATTCTTTAAATATATTTTTTACAATTCTATCTTCAAGTGAATGGAAAGTTATAATACAGATACGTCCACCTACTTTTATTAAAGATAAGGCATCTACCAAAGCTGTTTTTAATTCATCTAATTCATGATTTACTTCAATCCTGATGGCTTGAAATGTACGTCTGGCAGGATGTCCATCTCTTAATTCCCTAGCAGGCATACTTTTTCTAATAATATCAACCAACTCAAATGTTGTTTCAATATTCTTCGTCTCACGATATTTAATGATATTCTTAGCAATACTTGTGGCATACTTTTCTTCACCATAGTCACGAATTACTCGTACTAAGTCATGATAATCATAATCATTTACGACATTGTATGCACTAAAATTACTATCTCTATCCATACGCATATCAAGTGGTGCATCTGCATGGAAACTAAATCCACGATAGTCTTCATCAAGTTGCATAGATGAGACACCAATATCAAACAGAATACCATCAACAGAAGTAACTCCTTCACTATGAAGACACTCTAACATATTAGAAAAATTACTCTTAATAATTTTAAAATTGGTATAGTCTTTTAGACGCTCTTCGCTATAACTAATAGCTTCACTGTCCCTATCAAAGGCGAAAAGAAACCCCTTTTTATTTCTTTTCAAAATTTCTAAACTGTGCCCTCCGAACCCCAAAGTAGCATCTACGTAAACTCCGTTTTCCTTTACATTGAGAAAGTCAATACTTTCTTCAAGTAATACACTCTTATGTTTCATCCGCAAAATCCCCATCGAACAAGTTCTCAGATATTCTATCTAGTTCTTCTAAATTTTCATTCATAAGACTATTATATTTTTCTGAGTCCCAAATTTCTAAGCGATCATTAACCCCAATGATAACACATTCTTTTTTTAAATTAGCATATTCAATTAAAGAGTTTACAAGATTTATTCTACCTTGTTTGTCGAATTCTAGAAGCGAAGCGGCACTAAGAAAGAATCTATTAAATGTTCTAGCATCTTTCTTCGTAAATGGTAGACGTTTTAATTTAGTAACAATACGTTCCCACTCAGTTAGGTTATACACGAATAAGCAACCATCAAGGCCTCTTGTGACAACAAAACTATTGCCTATTTCTTCCCTAAATTTAGCTGGAATAATCAGTCTTCCCTTTTCATCAATATTATGATGATATTCACCGATTAGCATATTGCTACCCCCACTTTCTACCACTTTTCACCACTTACATGTATAATTCTATAATAAAAAAAACTATTTGTAAATACTTTTTCAAATAGTTTTCTTAATTTGACACTTATTTTTTTATACGCAGGCCCACTCGCCACATATACATTCCCAGCCTTCTATTACCGCATCTCCATTTACGTCTACGCATGAGTAGCCATGAATACACGTCCATGAGCAATTACCGCCGCCGCCTCCTCCGCCGCCACTACTTTCAGGTTTCTTTTCCCATTGAGCAGTAAGAGTTGTATTTCCATCGATTGTATATTTATAACTATGGGCAGTTCCAGCATTTATATTCTTTGTACTACTAATACGTCCTTCCTTTAAGCCATATTCTTTCCAGTGATCAAGGACTCTACTTCTTCCGTATACGTTTACAACGTCTGCAT
>JAEEGL010348171.1_pt1 | contig 13006 bp, 13 predicted proteins | sample 9134231 | NCBI WGS metagenome assembly JAEEGL01 (sample SAMN16246548, study PRJNA631951) | gut metagenome | biome: gut microbiome; feature: rumen; material: fiber-attached | host: Bos | place: Iran: Karaj | collected 2018-10 | reverse complement strand
TAGAACGTCCTCCTGCTCCACGAAGCTCATCTCGCAGTCGATCTGTGTGGACTCGGGCTAACGGTCGGCGCGGAGGTCTTCGTCGCGGAAGCAGCGCACAATCTGGAAGTAGCGGTCCATACCGGCCACCATGAGCAGCTGCTTGTACTGCTGAGGACTCTGCGGCAGGGCGTAGAACTCGCCGGGATTCATGCGGCTGTGCACCACGAAGTCGCGAGCGCCTTCGGGAGTAGACTTGATGAGCATTGGGGTCTCGATCTCGAGGAAGTCGCGGTCGGAAAGGTAGTTGCGCACCAGCATGGCCATCTTGTGGCGCATGATGAGATTGTTCTTGACGGGGTTGCGGCGAATATCGAGGTAGCGGTACTTCATGCGGATATCGTCGCCACCGTCGCTCTGGTCCTCGATGGTGAAGGGCGGCACCTTTGCCTCGTTGAGGATATTGAGGGTGGCCACCTCAATCTCAATCTCTCCCGTAGGAATCTTGGTGTTCTTCGAACTGCGTTCGATAACCTTGCCGGTTACCTGGATGACATATTCTCTTCCCAGTTTGCGCGCCTGCTCGCAGAGCGGCGCGTTGGTTTCCATGTTGAAGGCCAGCTGCGTGATACCGTAGCGGTCGCGCAGGTCGATGAAAGTCATTCCGCCGAGGTCGCGCGAACGCTGTACCCAACCGGCGAGGGTAACTTCTTGTTCTACATTGGCGAGTCTTAACTCGCCGCAAGTGTTTGTCCTATACATAGTTTTATATTATTATCATGCAAAATACGTCGTGCAAATATAGTGAAATTATTTCATATTTTAAGTTTTATGTAGAAACCTCCGAATGTCTTATTCCTTGTTCCAGAAGACGCTCTCGCTGATTCCCAACACGGAGCCTTTGATGCGCAGGCGTCCATCGGCGACAAATTCGGCGGTCATAGAAGCTTTCATACCTCGTTGCGGGTCGTAGATTTTGGTGTCAGTCCAGCAGCGTTTCTTTGAGTCATATTTTAAGCCGGAGAAAAGTACAACCTGGTCGGCTGGCTTGGAGCGGAGGCTTCTGTCCGGATTCTTGGTATCCAGTATCTTGTTGCCCTTGGCATCTCTATCGCGCTCCATCCATATAACCTGACCTCGGTAAGTGCCATCAGTCAGTTTGACAATTTTCACTTTAAACCGGTCATCGCCCTGTTTCCCTGAGTAGGTGCCGACGATATTGTCAGCTTTGTCGTTGAGAGCGCTCTGGGCGACCGTCGGGCTGGCGCAGATAAACGCCAGCAAAAAAATAATTATTAGTCTTTTCATTTTGCAAATATTCTTTCAATAGTGGTTTTTTGAGGGCAAAAATACATATTACGGATTATGTTTAAGGCGGAGCAGTAGCGGCAGGTGGTCGCTGAGGCCGCCCTCGTAGCGGGGGCCGACATTGGTGCGCTTGGGTCGCTGACCGGGTATAAGGGTCTCGTCGGTCAGCAGATGCTCGAATTTCAGCAGTTTTAGTTTCATTACCTGCCAGCTTTCGTCGCTGAGGAAGAACACATGGTCGATATATCGCCATTGTCCTTGGTACTTGTGGCTACCCCAGTCCTTGGGCAGGCGCTGGGTGAGCAGGCGTATGCCGTCGGGATTTATGGAGTCGGAGCCGAAGGCCATGCCTTCCGATAGGGCCTCTTCGCTGTCGGTGCTGTTCATGTCGCCCATGGCGATGATGGCGGCATCGGGGTGCTGACGGTACAGTTCTACCATAAGGTGGCGCAGCGTGTCGGCAATGCGCAGGCGCTGTGCGTCGGCTTCGTCGCCGCCCCGTTTTGAAGGCCAGTGGTTGAGCAGCAGGCATACGGAATCGCCCGTGGCGGTAACACCTTCGACCACTAGGATGTCGCGGGTGAAGAATCCTTCGGCGCTGTCGCTCACCGAGACGGGCCGCGAGGCGGTAACGGAGAAGCGGTCGGTGCGGTAGATAAGGGCACAATCGATGCCGCGCCGGTCGGGCGAGTCGTAGTGCACATAGCGGTAGGGTACCTGCGCCAGCGGCGTCCCTTGGCAGAGTTCGCGCAGCACATACTTGTTCTCCACCTCGGCCAGCCCCATCACATCGGGCAGCTCCATCATCGTGAGGGTCTTGTAGAGCCCTTGCAGCTTGGAGTCGAGCTTGCGGCGGGTCCAATGGCGGTCACCCTTTGGGGTGAACTCACCGTCGTTGGTGCGCGGGTCGTCGCGGGTGTCGAAGAGGTTCTCGACGTTCCACCAAGCGGCGGTGAAAACCTGCGACGGCTCTTGCGATATGGCTACCGATGGCATCAGTGCGAGCAGTATAACGAGTATATGCCTCATTCGGCGGGAACTTCCTCTACGGGGGCTGTTGCGGGAGCTTCTACAGAAACTGTGTCGGCGGGCAGGCTGTCGGTAACAATGCTGTCCTCGACGGCTTCGGCCACAGGCTCTTCGACGGGCTTGGGAGTCCACGGCCAGCGGTGCTGGGTGAGCTTGAATCCCACGATGAAGATTACGGCCAGAACAATCACCCAGCAGAGGATGCGTCGCCAGAGGGGCGCTTTCTTGTCGGCGAAGGGGTCGGGGGCCACCACTTTGGGATATTTGGCCATCGAGGTGAGGGTCTTGCCGAAGGTGGTGTTCACCTTCACGTCGCTGTTGATGGCCCATCCGTTGGCGTTGAGCACGGGGCCGAGGTTGCGCTTGCGCAGCTTGAGCCAGGCGAGCAGCATCGACGGGCCGCTGATGAGGATGACGACGGCGGCCACGAGGAGCAGCACGTTGTACCAATGGGCGGTAACAAATCCGCCGAGGGCGGCCAATGCTCCGCCGATGGCGCCTATGGCCAAGCCGATGGCGGCGAAGATACCGGCAAACTTGGCTATGTCGAACATCTGGGCTTTCTTCTCGTTGGCTTTGGCTTCTGCTTCAGCCCCTTCGGTCTTCACCGTGAGGTTGGTGCTGGCACTGTCGGCCTTCGAGGTCATATTGTCGAATTGCTTGCTCTCCTTCTCCGAGGCACTCTTGGTGATTTTCTCGGTAACCCAGTTGCCGAATTTGCGGTAGGGGCTCCAGAACGCCTGGCGTACCGATATTGGGTTGTCGACAATCTTGGTTATGGTGGCGTCCCAGTCCTGACCGCTGCGGTCGTAGAAGATGGCGTTCTTGCCTTCGTGGAGACCGCCGATTTCGCCGTCGGTGAGGGCGGCCACGATGTCCATCTGGGCGCCGCCGCTCTTGGCTACGCAATGGCAGTAGATGAGGTACATGCCGCTCTTGCCGGCGGTGGCGGTGCTCTTGCCCATGTCGGAGACTTTGACGCAGAGCTCGCAGCAGCGCTGGTCGATATAGAGCTTGCCGGCTTGGAATACGGCCAGGCTCTTGTCGTCGCGGCGGTAGAAGTCTTTAAACACTACATAGTTGTGCAGCAGGCGGAAGTAGTCGCGGCAGTAGCGCAGCAGGCGCTCCACAGGCTCGATGGCGGCTGCATGCTCGGCCACCTGGGCGGCAATGGTTTCCTGCATGGCGGTCTCGCCAGCGGCCTTCCATGCGGTGTAGGCGTCGATCTTGGCCACTATGGCGTTCCATTCCTCTTCGCTCATCGTCTCCTTGTCCTGCAATTCGGGTACAGCGGCCACGAGGGTTGCAACCGGAGCCTGCCAGGCGGGATTGATACCATGTTTTAGGGGCATGAGGGCCTCTTTCGAGGGGCGGGCGAGGGGATAGGTGCCAATTACGTCCACGTTGGCGGCGAGATCGCTGCCGCTGATGGCGGCTATCTTTTCCACCTGTACGTCGAGGGCCGGAGCGGCCTCTTCGTCGAACTGCACCAGTTTGCAGCGCATGAACCAGTCGGCCACTTTGGCGCGCACGGCTCCAACGGCCTCTTCGGCGGCGTCGCTTCCGTCGCCGTAGGGCGGTTCGTAGGGTTCGCCTTCCTCAGCCTTGTATTCGGCTTTGCATTTCTCTTCGTAGATGGCCATATATTCGTTCACGTCGGCCAGCGTGATGGATTCCTTCTGCAAGCCCAGCTTGGCGAGAATCATCTTGGCGGCCTCAATCACCTGCATGCCCTCCTCGGAGTTGTTGCAGATGGCGCCGAACTCGATATTGTCGTTGCCTTCTAGCAGGTAGTTCATGTCTACCAACACTTTGCGCAGCCACTGTGCGGCGGCCACCACTTCGTGCACGCGTATCTTGCCGTCTTTGTCGGCATCGAGCATCGCGAGGGTCTTCTCGTCGAATTCCAGCCCCTTCACCGGGCAGCTGAGCACGGTCCAGAGCTTCTGGTCAAGTTCGTCGAGGTGGGAGATATCCTCGCCGGTCTCAATGTTGACGCGCGTTACACCGCCCACGGTGCTGAACTTCCATTCGTAACCATCGTTGGTAATGAGTTTTGAAATATTTGCCATAACTGAAAATTTTTTTATTTTGAATTCTATAACGTAAATTTGCGCGATATATTGTATGCACCAAAAATAATATTTTGACCTACTTACGCCCTCCGTTTTTCGGTAGTTCTTCGATAGTTCTTCGATAGTATTTCGATTCGAATCGAAGAACTATCGAAGAACTATCGAAGAACTATCGAAGAAGTATCGAAGAAATGTCGGAGTTAATAGGTAGTTGATAGGGGGAAGATGGGGTAATGTGTAGGTAAACAGCCGGTTAAATAATTTTTTTACATTTTCACTTGCGGGATTGTTTTTTTATTGCTAATTTTGCACTTTCGAAATAACATTACGATTATGAACTACCACGAACAAGAAGAGCGCATTTTCGACAAGTGGGCAAAGCGCGCCCGCAAGCTCCACGAGAGCGACGAAATCACCAAGGACGGCCTGCTTTACCGCGGCGAGATGTGGTTCGACGGCTTCAATCAGGTGTGCCGTCCGGCCGACGAGGAACAGCTGTGGGACGATGCCGGCATGCGTCTGGTGGTGATGACCCGCGAGCTGAACGAGGACGACGGATGGGACATCCGCGGCGAAAGTGGTCGCGTGCCGAGCCCCCGTCTCACCTGCCGCACCGCCCAGCGTTTCTTCCCCAACCTCGAACTGCGGGTTTACGGCCTGATGAATATCCCCGACCGCAAGGCAATGCCTTTCTCCAAGGCCGACAACGCCACCCGCCTGCAGGGATTCTACGAGAACGCGCCCATCGCCCGCATAAACTGCAAGAAGCAGCCCGACGAACATACGGCCAGCAATGCCGTGATGCAGAAATATCTGAAGGATTATGCCGACCTTATTGCCGAGCAGGTCAAACTCTACGACGCCGACGTTATCCTCTGTGTCGGCGGTCAGGGAGTGATTGTCAAGTTCCTGCAGGAGAATGTCTATCGTGATATGGAGCAGGTGAACGACCACGTGTGGTACTCGCCGTCGGCCAACGTGGCTGCCGTCAAGCAGTATCATCCCAACTATAATGTCTACTCCCGCAAGGACATGTACGACAGCATGATGCGCGACTATCAGGCCTTCCTCAAAGCCACTCCCGCCTTCCCCCGCCAGCGATAAAAGAAAATATTTTTTGTAGCGGATGTAGACTTTTGCCCAAAAGGTGGTTATTTGAATGGTAGAATGAACACTCAAAGGAGACATATGGCTTTGTCGCTGTTTTTGCTTGCGGCCTTGTGCTTCGCCAACGGTACGCAGGCGCAGGACACCGTCCGTCGCGAGCGGATGGAGCGGTTGCATGCTGTACCCGACACTGTGCAAAAGCGGCAGTTCCTCATTGCCCGTCACGAATGTTGTGGCTGTTTGTATCCAGATTATCCCAATTTTGAGTACATATGGCTTGAAATGCCTTGGCGGAGAAAGCTCTATTTCCCTGAAATCACGCGTGAGAGGTACCTCGACGACAAGTACTGGGACGACTGGTGGCGCTTACCTCGTGCAGTCGAGGTGGAAGAGGTCGACGGAAAGAAGGTGATAAAAGATAATAACAACGACGATGACGCGCGGTAAGAATATATGCAACGAACTTAAGAAGGTGCGCCGCCGCATCGCCGAGGAGAACGGTATCCCCTTGGAGGTGAAGGAATGCACCTACAAGGGTGAGTGCCTCGGCACATGTCCGCGCTGTGAGGCCGAGGTGCAGTACCTTGAGCGCGAGCTGGTTCGACGACTCTCGCTTGGCAAGGTGGCCACAGTGGCCGGACTGGCTCTGGGACTCAACGTGGCCGCCGAGGCGCAGACGCAGCAGCCGTTGCAGCCGAAGCCCGACACATGTGCGCGTGTCGACACCGTCAGGCTCGACTATATGCAGTCGCTGACCCCCAACGACCAGCCCGAAAACATCGACCCGGCTGCCATCCGTCGCCGCAACCAAGCACGGCGCCTAACGGGCTGCCTTGCTGCCGAGGTGCAGGTTATACTGGGCGGCACGCCAGCCAACATCGGCACTCCTCCAAAGGAAACAGAGTTCTATGAGGAGAAATCCGCCGGCCCCAAGGTCACCATAACGAATAAATAGCACAATGAACCGAGGAAAGAATATATGCAACGAGCTTAAGAAGGTGCGTCGCCGCATCGCCGAGGAGAACGGTATCCCCTTGGAGGTGAAGGAATGCACCTACAAGGGTGAGTGCCTCGGCACTTGTCCGCGCTGTGAGGCTGAGGTGCAGTATCTGGAGAATGAGTTGGAGAAGCGTATCAGAATGGGCAAGGTGGCCACCGTCGCCGGCGTGGCGCTGGGCCTTGCGGCTTGTACCAACAATGGTGCTCCGAGCCAGGATCCCAACGATATCCTTGTAGGTGAGGAGGTGATGGCTTTGCATGAAAACGATACCACCGATGTGCCTCCGCCACCACCCGAAGTCGAACCGCCCGACTGGTATGTGCCGGAACTGGAGGGTATAGTCAGCCAAGACGATGGATACCGCATGGTGCCCACCAAGGACACTATGGTGCGCCTCAAGGACTCGGCAATCGACTGGGACCATCTATATGACCCTAATATGCGCGAGTGGTGGGAAAATATATCCAGTAGCAAACCACTTGACGAACCCAAGATAATTATGCGAGGCGAGAGCGGTGCGGTTTATTCGACTGGTCATGTTAGACAACGTCGCATATCAGAGATTCTGGTGCCACAGACGCCTATGGAAAGCTTCAAAGGCGACGAGGAGCGGGAGAACCGCAAGGCCCTGTCGAACATAGTGGAATATGATGAGGTTGACGGTAAGAAAGTGGTCAAACAGCAAAACCCCGCAGAACAATGAGCAGAGGGAAAGATATATGTAAGGAACTTAAAAAGGTTCGCCGCAAGATAGCGGACGAGAACGGCATACCGCTTGAGATACCCAAGTGCACCTACAAGGGACCGTGTGCGGGCACCTGTCCGCGCTGCGAGTGGGAGCTTCGCCAGCTTGAGCTGGCCTTGGCCGACCGCATAAGGCTTGGCAAGGTGGCCACTGTCGCCGGCTTGGCTCTCGGCCTTTCGTTGAGCGCCAACGCGCAGGCCGATGTGCCGGTTATCGAGATAGGCACGCCTGTCGACTCCTCGCATCAGGAGGTCGCCAAAGGCTGCCTGAAAGGCACCATCATCGACGCCAAGACCAAAGAACCGCTGCCCTTCGTCAACGTCGGCCTGAAGAAGGACGGCAAGATGGTCAAGGGCGCATCGACCGACTTCGACGGCATGTTTACCATCAAGCCTGTCCCCGCCGGTGAATACACGCTTGAGGTGTCCTTCATAGGCTACAAGCGTGTCATTCGTGAAGGCATACGCATAAAGCCCACGGGCTTCACGGTGTGCAATGTGGAGATTGTTAGCGACACCTCTGCCGTGTTGCAAGGCGGCGTCAGGGAGAGAACAGCAGTAACGGTGGAGGATGAACCGAAAATAGCCATTGGCGGAGTGGAGCAGGTGCTGCTGCCCGGCACCCCCGCCAGCCAGTCTGGCGACACCGTGCCGCTGCGTGTCGTGCCTGCTGCACCGCTGCCCGATGACTTGCCAATGATTGGAGGCGTCGGCTATCAAGGCGTCGACGGCCCTCCCGGCTCGGTTGAGGTCAAGCGCGTCGGCTCCCGCCTCATAGTCGTTGAACCCGATGAGCCAAGAATATCAGGTTTCTGAACATAACAACACCAAATCCTAGAATAACAATGAAGAAAACACTTGTCCTCGTGACCCTCATGGCCATCTGTACCTTGGCCAATGCTCAAATGTCGTACCGTGTGATTTACATCCCCGGCGACGGTGAACACCAGTTCGGCGTTAACTTTGCCCCATCGTTTGCGTCGCAGCATCTCGCTGTCAACGCCAACGGTATCGATGCCGCAACCGGTAATGCGTTTTCATACGATGTCGACGGCATGGCGACTAACATGATGGGAGTGAGTCTGGGTTTGTTCTACGGCTACGAGACCGTCGACAACACCCTGAACTGGGGCAACTACACGTCGCTCGCCTATGGGGTGAACCCCTTCGCTGGCGAGGTGACGCTGACGCACAACGGTGTGTCGGAGAATCACAAGGTAAATCTCCTCTTGCAGCAGGTTACACTGCATTTCAACCCCTTCCTTGCCTATCGCATCAACGACCAGTTCTCGGTCAGCGCAGGCCTCGGCATCTTTATCTCGCCGCTGTTGTCCAGCAAGGTGCGGGTCGACGGAGCGGCTCTGGAAAAGTCGTCCGACATGGAGACCTCCATCCTGATGTCGTTGCTCAATTCCGGCTTCGACGCCAATGCAGGTGTGAAATACTGGTTTTCCGACGAGCTGTATGTCGGTCTCCGCATACAGTACGCCTTCGCCAGACTGCTCAATATCTTCGGCAAGGATGACAGCGACGACATGGATGTGCTCGAAATGGTCAACGGCAACATAACGTTCAACCTCGACGAAGGCACCGGCAGATACACCGTCCTGCCCAGAAACCCCATCCAGGCGGTCTTCTCCGTCGGCTTTGTGTGGTAGTCATAGGAAAGGATATGCACAGGGGTAAGGTTATCTGTAAGGAGCTTAAGGAGGTGCGCCGCCGCATCGCCGACGAGAACGACATACCGCTCGAGATAAAAGAGTGCACCTACGAGGGTCCCTGCCGCGGCACCTGTCCGCGCTGCGAGTGGGAGGTGCGCTACCTGGAGAATGCCTTGGCCGACAAGCTGAGGCTGGGCAAGGTGGCTACTGTCGCTGGCCTTAGCCTTGGATTGGCGGCCTGCGGAGGGCAAACCGTCCAAGGCGAGGCACCGAACGATGATACCCTCGTACCACCTGCCACCGACACCATTCAGGCAGCAGACACCGCCAAGCCCGTGTGGCGTGCGCCGGAGGATAGCGACCTTTATGTGGGCGTGTTTGAGGTGATGCCGCTTGCTGCTGTGCCCGACAGCGAGGCTGTTGCCGATGAGGGCGAGGTTGACGATGATGAAGCACTGTTCGGTGTAATTGCCGAAACCGAGCCGGAGTACCCAGGTGGCATTGAGGCAATGTACAAGTTTATCCAGGACAACCTCAAGTATCCGCAGTTGGCCTTGGAAAACGGTATACAAGGCAGGGTTTATCTCACCTTTGTTGTTGAGGAAGACGGCAGTATCAGCAACGTGCGTGTGCTACGCGACATTGGCGGTGGCTGCGGCTTGGAGGCCAAGCGTGTGGTTGAGATGATGCCCAAGTGGAAACCAGGCAAGCAGCGCGATAAGGTGGTGCGCACGCAGTATAATCTCCCCATCAACTTCGTGCGCCCCGCCGACTACCAGCCCCTGCTTGAGGGTGCTGCACCAGTACATATTTACGAGGATCATTCCAAGGATATACGTGCCGATGAGGTAGTCGACCCCCACGCCCCCACGCAGCAGATGGAGGTCGAGGGAGTTAAGGTGAAAGTTAAATAAGAATATGAATAGAGGTAAAGAAATATGTAAGGAACTAAAAGAGGTACGCCGCAAGATAGCGGCGGAGAATGATATACCGCTGGATATACCGGAGTGTCCTCATAATGGGCCGTGTCCCGGTACCTGTCCGCGTTGCGAGGCCGAGGTGCGCTACCTCGAGAACGCCCTCGCCAGCCGCATCAGTATGGGCAAAGTGGCTACCGTTGCCGGTATGACGCTTGCGTTGGCTGCCCCTGCCGCCGTGCAGGCACAGGAACCGGTGCAGAAGACTACCGCCGAGGTGCGGAAGCCGCAGGCGAAGCTTCTGCCGGTGCAAGGTACCATCATTGACTCCAAGACCAAGGAGCCGCTGCCGTTCTGCAGCGTTTCGTTCACCCCGACGGGTGAGACGGCCAAGCTGACCGTGCCCAAGTTCGCCTCTACCGACTTCGATGGTATCTACAAGTTGGAACTTCCCGAAGGCAACTATACGATGCGCGTGGCATATATAGGCTACCAGGCTATGGAACGGGTGGTGAAAGTTGCTGCCCAAAACGATACCATCGATCTCTCATTGGAGGCGACTGCGCAGATTCTTGGCGGGGCTGAAGTGATAATGTACGGCATCCTCGACAATCCAGTAATCGAGTATGGCCCTGAGATGGGGACGAATATCGAGATGCAGGGTGTGCCGTTGAGAATACAATATTGATGGAGGCAGTTCCTATATTCGGCATCGACCGCCACAGGCTGGGCATCGACGGCGTGGGTGTTACCACGCTGGTGGCCTTTCATGGTTGTCCGCTGCGGTGCAAATATTGTCTCAACCACCGCTGCCTAGAGCCGCCCGAAGGGCTCGCCCGGTTCACCCCGCAGCAGCTCTACGACCGCGTGGGTGTAGACAATCTATACTTCATAGCCACCGGTGGCGGTATCTGCTTTGGTGGCGGCGAACCGTTGCTGCGCATCGACTTTATTAAGGAGTTTAAGCAGATATGCGGCAAGAGCTGGAACCTCACGGCCGAAACCTCCCTTCAGGTGCCGCAGGCTACGGTAGAGGAGGCCGCCAAGGTGATAGGCGACTTTATCGTTGATATCAAGGAAAGCAATCCGGAGATATACCATAACTATACCGGTGGTGATGCCAGCCGCGCGTGGGACAATCTAGAACGGCTGCTCGAACTGATGGGACCGGAACATATCATCGTCCGTGTGCCGCAGATACCGGAGTATAACACCGAGGCCGACACCGACCGTACCGCCGAACACCTTATGGCGATGGGCATCACGAATATCGACCGGTTTACTTATAAAGTGCGCTAGTTGCCTGCCACTATCTTCCCGCTGTTGGGGTCGCGGTGGTAGAGGGTGAAGTGTGCCTTTACCTTCTCCAGGAATGGGCTGAGGTAATGGGGTGTATTCCCGTAGTGGCTGTCGTACACCACGCAGAGGTGTCGTTTGGCGCGCGAGAGGGCTACAAAGAGGCGCCGCGCATCCTCCTGTATCTGCTTCTCCGTCCAGCTGCGGCTACCGGGATAGCTGCCGTCGACGGCGCGGTAGACCAGTACCGTGTCGAACTCCAGCCCTTTGGCCTTATGAACCGTGGAGATGATATACCGCTCCTGCAGCGAGCCGCCACATAGGTCGGCCTCCTTGGTTGTGCAAAGGTCGGTGGTATAGCGTTCCAGTTGCTGGCGCAGGGTGGGGAAGAGGTCGGTACGTATAAGGTCGGCCTCGAGGTAGTGCATCAGGTGGGGCCATTTCTCCAACGGCTCTATCAGCTTTGCATCAATCAGGTGGTTGTAGGCGAATTGTAATTCCTCCATGATGCCGCTGGCGTGGAGGCCATGCTGATAGAGTGTGGAATACCGCTCGCGGAACTTCTCGATAGTGCGGGCGTGGCTTGCCAGATAGTGCCGCTGGGCCGACACCATGCCGAGAGCGGCATTGTGGCAGAAGTTGAGCAGCGAGAGGGTGGCCATGATGTCGTCGTCGGCCTTATGGCTGTTCTGCCCTTCGAGGTGAAGGGTTTCGATGAGGTGCTCCAGCCGGTAGTGGCGTAGTCGCGGTCGCACGAGGCGAATATATTTCAGCGTGTCGAAGCGTCTGTTCTCAAGACTTATCTCTGGACATGAGCGGTGCAGATTGCTATCGAGAATTTGGTAGTCGTATTCCACGTTGTGGCCTATAAGCACATCGCCTTTGCAGTATTCCATGAACATCCTTAGACCTTCGGCCCGCGGGTGGCGGTGGCTGTTGCGGTACACTTCGAGCATCGGGTTGGTATGTCCGCCCACGGTGGCGGGCAGTTCTTTGTCGGTTTCGAGGATAATGTTGAACGGCTTCCCCACCACATGGCCTTGCCGCACACGCACGGCGGCAATCTGGATAATATCGTCGGTCGTCGGGTCGAGACCGGTCGTCTCGGTGTCGAATATCACCAGTTCCTCGTTGTCGTAGGCTAGAATGAAATCTTGCAGGTAGGATGAACCTGGATGCAGCAGGAAGTCGGACGGCAGCAGGGCTGCGTTCCTCATCTCGCGCATCATGGTGCGTGCGGCGGTATAGGTGGGCACCACCCGCAGGCCCCACATCAGGCGGGCCCATGCGATGAAGACATTCTCGTCGGTGAGCACGCTCAGGTGCGCCAGCAGCAACCTCACGGCGGGCAGCGAGAAGAGGTCGGTACCGCTTATCTTGAAGTGCTGGATACCCATGGCGGTCATTGTCTCGCCCACATCGTCGGCCTCGCGGTTGGTGCTTACAAGGATGGCCACGCGCGAGTCGGGCGACATATCGCCATACCGTTTGGCGAAGCGGGCGGTATAGTAGCTCTCCAGCGAAGCCTCGCCGACATTGAGCAGGCAGAGGTCTTCGGGGCACTTCTCCACGGTGTTGTCGGTGGTGGGCAGCAGGTCGCGTCGGATGCCGAGGTTGCGCACGGCGAAGTCGTTCTGGAGGTCCAGAAGGTATTTGGGCGAGCGGTAGTTGGTGTGCAGGTGGTGGATATTACCGCGACAACGGCGTTTGAGGGCTTCGAGGGTTTCTAGCTTGGCTCCGATAAACGAGAAGATGGCCTGCTGTTCGTCGCCGAGGTATACCACCGTAGCGTCGTCGGTGGCAAGCAGGTCGACCAATGCTAGCTGCAGCGCGTTGAGGTCCTGTACTTCATCAATTTCTATCCAACGATACTTTCTACTGGCAACTGTC
>JAEEGL012956026.1_pt1 | contig 13007 bp, 6 predicted proteins | sample 9134231 | NCBI WGS metagenome assembly JAEEGL01 (sample SAMN16246548, study PRJNA631951) | gut metagenome | biome: gut microbiome; feature: rumen; material: fiber-attached | host: Bos | place: Iran: Karaj | collected 2018-10 | reverse complement strand
CGTCATCGCAAGCAAGGTGCTGGGACTGGTGCTCACGAAGCGGTCCAACGGCGACAAGGGGAACATCCCGATGGCGGGGTTCCCGCACCACGCGCTGGAGGTCTATCTGCCAAAGCTCATACGGGCGGGCTACAAGGCCGCCGTGTGCGACCAGTTGGAGGACCCCAAACTGGTGGGCAAGAAGTTGGTGAAACGCGGTGTCACTGAGCTGGTTACGCCAGGAATTGCCTTTGGCGAATCGATGCTCGAGCAGAAAGAGAACAACTGGCTGGCAGGCCTGTGCTTCGAGAAGAACACCTGCGGCGCGGCCTTCCTGGACGTGTCCACGGGCACCTTCCGCATAGCCCAGGGCACGGCAGAATATATGGCCACCCTGCTCAGTTCGATGAACCCCCGAGAGGTGCTGGTGTCAAGGGGCACGGAAAAGGTCTTCAAGGCACTGTTCGGCGAAGGCTGGTATATATCCACCGTCGACGAGTGGGCCTTTGTCTATGACGCTGCCTTCGAACGCGTGCGCAAGCAGCTTAAGGTGCAGTCCCTCAAGGGCTTCGCCGTGGAACCATATCCCCTCGGGATATGCTCCGCCGGCGCCCTGCTGGTCTACCTGGAGCAGACCCAGCACAGCGGCCTTGGCAACATATGCTCCATCTCCCGCATCGACGAAGGCAAGTTCGTGTGGATGGACCGCTTCACGGTGCGTAACCTGGAGGTCTTCCAGAGCGCCTCGGGCAGCGACGGCGTCTCGCTGGTGAGCGTGGTCGACAGGTGCGTATCGCCTATGGGCGCGCGCCTGTTAAGAAGCTGGCTGTCAATGCCTTCCCTCGACCTGGCGGAGCTTGAAAGCCGCTACAACGTTGTCTCGCACTTTGTCGACAGCCAGGACGAACTCGAAGAGCTGCGAAGCCATATCTCGGAAATAGGCGACCTCGAAAGGATAATCTCCCGCGCGGCTGCAGGAAAGATAGCGCCCCGCGAAATCCTCCAGCTTGGCCGCGGCCTTGGTAAGATGGCACCCATTCGCGAAATCGGCAGGCAAAACGCTGACATAAAGCGCCTTACCGGCAAACTGAACGCCTGCTCGGACCTCCTGCGCCGCATAGAAAAGACCATATCTCCGGACACGGCGGCAGCCCTCGGCAAGGGCCCTGTCATCCGCGAAGGTGTGGATGCGGAGCTGGACCGCCTGCGCAGCATCTCCACCGGCGGCAAGGACTACCTGCTTGAAATGCAGAACCGCGAAAGCGAACTCAGCGGCATCCCCTCGCTGAAAATCGGCTACAACAACGTCTTCGGCTACTACCTCGAAGTGCGCAACACCTACAAGGACAAAGTCCCTCCGGAGTGGGTGCGCAAGCAGACGCTGGTGAATGCGGAAAGATATATCACCCAGGAACTTAAGGAATACGAAGAGCAGATCCTCGGGGCCGAGGAAAGGATATACGCCCTGGAAGTGAAGCTATATGGCGAGCTGGTCGCCGAGATCCAGGGGCATATATCCCAGATCCAGGCCGACGCCGCCGTCATCGCCCGCCTCGACGTGCTCTCCGGCTTCGCCCGCCTAGCCATCGACAACCATTACTGCCGCCCGGTTATGACCAAGGGCCGCGAGCTTGACATCAAGGCCGGCCGCCACCCTGTCATCGAGACTATGATGAAGCCAGGCGAAGAATATGTCCCCAACGACATATCCCTCTCCTCCGACGGCACCCAGATAATGATACTGACCGGTCCGAATATGGCCGGAAAATCCGCCCTCCTGAGGCAGACGGCGCTCATAGTGCTGCTGGCGCAGACGGGCTCTTTTGTGCCCGCGCAGAGTGCGCAGATAGGCTGGTTCGACAAGATATTCACCCGCGTCGGGGCCACAGACAACATCTCCCGCGGCGAATCCACCTTTATGGTGGAGATGCTCGAGACGTCGATGATCCTGCACAACCTCTCCGCCCGTTCGCTGGTGCTGCTTGACGAGATAGGCCGCGGCACTTCCACCTATGACGGAATGTCCATCGCCCGGGCGATAGTGGAGTATATCCACGAATATGGCCAGGGCGCAAAGACCTTGTTTGCAACGCATTACCACGAGCTGAACGACCTGGAAGGCATATATCCCCGCGTGAAGAACTACCACATCGCGGTGAAGGAATCCGGCCGCGAAGTGATATTCCTGCGAAAACTCGTCCCCGGCGGCACCGCCCACAGCTTCGGTATCCACGTGGCGAGGATGGCCGGTATGCCGCAGCAAGTGCTTGATTCAGCGGAAGATACGCTAAAGGCCCTCGAAGCCAAGGACGCCTCCTTCGGCGAAATCCGCAAAGCCCGCACCATCCCAGCCGGCACGGTGGAAAGTGACGGCTCCATCCAGCTGTCCCTCTTCCAGCTGGACGACCCGACCCTCAGCTCCCTGCGCGACACCCTCCGCGCTGCGGACCTTAACAATATGACCCCGCTGCAGGCCTTCGACCTGCTGCGCAGTATGAAGAAAGAACTCAATATCACATAATTATGAAAAAAACACTGACTATCGCGCTGCTCCTTCTTGCAGCAACGGCAATCGCCAAACCCAAGGACTACACCATCTCATCCCCCAATGGAATCCTGTCCGCCAAAGTGACCGTGGACAAGGACATCCGCTACACCCTCACCAGCGGCCCGACCCTTCTGATAGACAACTCCGCCATATCGATGACTATGACGGACGGCGTCGTGTTCGGCCTCGACGACAAGGTGAAGAAAGTGGTGCGCAAGAGCGTGGACGAGACCGTGACCCCGGTGGTCTACAAGAAAGCTTCCGTGCGCGATAACTACAACGAGATGACCCTGCGTTTCAAGGAGTTCGATCTCGTCTTCAGGGCCTATGACGCCGGCCTTGCATATCGTTTCGTGTACACCCTCAAGGACCCGCGCGAGGTCAAGGCCGAGCAGGCCGATTTCGCCTTCCCGGGCGACTGGACGGCATATATCCCCTATGTGCGAGACTTCGACGAGAAGGATTTCTCCCGCCAGTACTGGAACTCCTTCGAGAACCTCTATGTGCATTATGCCATATCCAAGTGGGACAAGAGGCGCCTGGCTTTCCTGCCCCTGGTGGTCGAGGAGCCCTCGGGCCTGAAGGTCTGCATCAGCGAGTCCGACCTTACGGACTATCCGGGAATGTACCTGTATAACGGCGACGGCGATGCGACCCTCACGGCCGACTTCGCACCCTATCCCAAGAAAGTCGACCAGGCTGGGCACAATATGCTTCAGGGCGTTGTCCGCAGCCGCGAGGATTATATAGCCAAGGTGGACAGGGACACCCATCTGCCCTGGAGGATCATAGCTGTGTCCGAGAATGATAAGGAGCTGACCGACAATGACTTGGTCTGGCTGCTCGGCACCCCTTCCGATCCTACCGTGGACTATTCCTGGATCAAGCCCGGCAAGGTGGCCTGGGACTGGTGGAACGACTGGAACCTGTATGGCGTCGACTTCGAGGCCGGCATCAACAATGAGACCTACAAGTACTATATCGACTTCGCTTCCAAATATGGCATCGAATATGTCATCCTCGACGAGGGCTGGGCTGTGAACCTGCAGGCCGACCTCTTCCAGGTCATTCCCGAAATCGACCTTCCGATGCTGTCGAAATATGCGCAGGAGCGCGGAGTCGGCCTTGTCCTTTGGGCAGGCTACTGGGCCTTCAACCGCGATATGGAGAAGGTCTGCAAGCACTACAGCGAGATGGGCATCAAGGGCTTCAAGATAGACTTCATGGACCGTGACGACCAGCCTATGGTGCAGTTCTACCGCGATGCAGCCCGCACCGCCGCCAAGTATCACCTCTTCTGCGACTTCCACGGCGCCTTCAAGCCTTCCGGCCTGCACCGCACCTATCCCAACGTGCTCAACTATGAGGGCGTCCACGGTCTGGAGCAGCTCAAGTGGGGCATATTCGACCCCGGAACCGGAGCTTTCGACCAGGTGACCTATGAGACCATCATCCCGTTCATCCGTATGTTCGCAGGCCCTATGGACTACACCCAGGGCGCAATGCGCAACGGCTCCTTCGCCAGCTACCGCACGGTCAACGCCGAGGGTATGAGCCAGGGCACCCGTTGCCGTCAACTTGCTGAATATGTGGTGTTTGAGTCTCCTTTCAATATGCTTTGCGACTCTCCTTCCAACTATCTGCGCGAGCCCGAGTGCACCCGCTTCATCGCCGACTGCCCCACCGTGTGGGACGAGACCGTCGCCCTCGAGGGCAAGATAGGCGAGTGGGTGGCAATCGCCCGTCGCAAGGGAGACAAGTGGTATGTTGGCGCCCTGACCAACTGGTCCAAGCGCGATATGACCCTCGACCTGGCTCCCGTGCTTGGCGAAGGCTCTTGGAAGATGGAGGTCTTCAAAGACGGCCTCAATGCCGAGAAGGCGGCCCGCGACTACAAGCACGAAACCGTAGCTGTCCCTGCTGACGGAAAGGTTTCCATCCATATGGCTTCCGGCGGTGGCTGGGTGGCCGTAATCTCAAAGTAAGAATATGAAGAAATACCTGTTGCTGCTCGCGCTGACGCTGGTCGGCTGCGGCAGGAAGTCCGAAATGGACTCTTTCGTGGACGATCTTATGGGGCGTATGACCCTGGACGAGAAGATCGGTCAGCTGAACCTGCCGGTCACCGGTAACATAGTGACCGGCCAGGCGCGCAGCAGCAATGTGGCCGAGCGCATCCGTGGCGGTGAGGTGGGCGGTCTCCTCAACCTCACCGGAGCCGCGAATGTGGCTGAGGTCCAGAGCATTGCAGTGGAAGAATCGCGTCTGGGGATTCCCCTCCTGGTGGGCCTTGACGTGATTCACGGCTATCGTACGACTTTCCCCATCCCCCTGTGTATGGCGTGCTCCTGGGATATGGATGCGATAGAGGAATCCGCCTCAATCGCTGCCCGGGAAGCCGGTGCCGACGGTATCGCCTGGACGTTCAGCCCTATGGTGGACATCGCGCGCGACCCCCGCTGGGGCCGCGTGAGCGAGGGTGCCGGCGAGGACCCGTTCCTGGGAAGCCGGGTGGCCGAGGCGCTGGTCCGCGGCTATCAGGGCACATCGGGAATGATAGAGGGAAATGACCATATCCTTGCCTGTGTCAAGCATTTCGGGCTGTATGGCGCCGCCGAGGCCGGCCTCGACTACAACACCACCGATATGAGCCGCATCCGGATGTACAACGACTATCTTCCGCCCTACAAGGCGGCAGTCGATGCCGGAGCGGGGAGCGTGATGTCGTCGTTCAACGACATAGACGGTGTGCCTGCCACCGGCAATAAGTGGCTGCTGTCCACCTTGTTACGCGACGAGTGGGGCTTCCCCGGATTTGTCGTCACGGACTATACCGCCATCTCCGAGATGATCACCCACGGCGTGGGCGACCTGCAGGAGACAAGCCGCAGGGCTCTCGATGCCGGGGCCGATATGGATATGGTTAGCGAGGGTTTCCTCGGCACCATCCGGCAGTCCATCGAGGAAGGCAAGCTGTCGGTGGAGACCGTCGATAAGGCCTGCCGTCGCATATTGGAGGCGAAATACCGTCTAGGCCTGTTCCAGGATCCGTATAAATATTGTGATACCACCAAGGCCGGGCAGCTGCTATATTGTCCCGAGCACAGGGCTGCAGCGCGGCGTATCGCTTCGGAGAGCTTCGTGCTGCTCAAGAACGAGGGTTCGCTGCTGCCGCTTAGCCGTAAAGGCACCATCGCCGTGATAGGACCGCTGGCCAACACCGCGGCCAATATGCCAGGCAACTGGAGCGTCGGAGGACATATCGACGAGGCCACGACCCTGCTGGATGGCATCCGTGAGGTGGCTGGGCCGGGCGTCAGGGTGCTGTATGCCAAAGGCAGCAACCTGGTGCACGACGCCCGTGTTGAGGAGTGGGCGACGGTGTTCGGCCGCTCCCTCGGACGTGACGGCCGCAGCGCTTCCGAGATGCTTGCCGAGGCTGTCCGCACGGCGCGCCAGGCCGACGTGGTCGTGGCGGCGCTTGGCGAATCGTCCGAGATGACGGGGGAGAGTTCGAGCCGCAGCGACATATCCATCCCGGATGCGCAGAAAGAACTCCTGCAGGCGCTGCTGGCCACGGGCAAACCCGTTGTACTTGTGCTGTTTAACGGCCGTCCGCTCACCCTGGGCTGGGAGAAGGAAAACGTCCCTGCCATCCTCGACGTGTGGTTCGGCGGCAGCGAGGCCGCATATGCCATCGGCGACGTGCTGTTCGGCGACGTGAACCCCAGCGGTAAGCTCACGATGACCTTCCCCAAGAGCGTCGGGCAGATTCCTATCTACTACGCCCGCAAGAACACCGGCCGCGCCCTTCCCGAAGGGCACTGGTTCGAGAAGTTCCGCACCAACTACCTCGACGTCGACAACGACCCGCTGTATCCTTTCGGATATGGCCTCTCCTACACGACGTTCGAATATGGCGAGCCGGTGCTGAGTTCCTCCACGATGGACTGGGACGGTTCGATAGAGGCCACCGTCCGCGTGACGAACACCGGCCAGCGCGAAGGTAAAGAGGTCGTACAGATGTACATACGTGATGTTGTCGGTTCCGTCACCCGACCCGTCCGCGAGCTCAAGGGTTTCCGCAAGGTCTGCCTCGCTCCCGGCGAGTCCACCGACGTCACCTTCCGCATCACCCGCGACCTCCTGGCCTTCTACGCCCCGCTTTCCGAGACCCATCTCCACGACCCGGCGCTGTCTTCCGCCCCAGTGGCGTCCGCCTCCGGCACGCGGGCAAGTGATTCTGCCTGCGCAAGTGCCGGTGTTTCCTACGGCCCCTTCGCTTGCCGCCCTGTTGCAGATCCCGGCAGTTCCTCGGGCTTGACGCTTGCCGCCGAGCCCGGCACCTTCGAGGTCTTCATCGGCCCCGACAGCCGCTGCCGCGCCTCCGTCTCCTTCGAGCTCCGCCGCTGACCCGTCCCTCTGCGCCCCATCTGCCAGGGGGTGGTGAAGTTTTTTTGGATATTACTGCAAGAATATCTATATTTGCAATCCATTTCGGGCAATTCGGTTTGAAACCCTTCCGGAGAGGTGGGTGAGTGGCTGAAACCAGCAGTTTGCTAAACTGCCGTACGGGTAACCGTACCACGAGTTCGAATCTCGTCCTCTCCGCAAAAAAGACAGCTTAATCGCTGTCTTTTTTGCTTTGCGGACGAGATGTTCTAAACGGGGGAACTGTCGCTCCCCCGAACCCCCTGGGCTCCACTGCTTCGATGTTCTCCGAACATCTCGCTGACGTTCCGCCCTGGCGGCTGATGCCGCCGTTTTTTGCTTTGCGGACGAGACCTTTTACGCAGGGGAACTGGCGCTCCACCGGGCAGGAACAGGACTTTATTCAAAAAGGTAATAGTGGCGGTCGATCCAGTGGTTGCCGACTTCGGTGAGCTCGTTGGAGAGGTTGACGACGCCTTCGAACATTCCTTCGATGTCGTAGGCTTCGCTTTCGCACAGGCCGTTGATGGTGTCAACTTCATCGATGAGGTCTATGGTGGAATTGTAGATGCCGTCGATTTCGACGCTAAGGGCCATCACGTCGTCCACTGCGCTGCCTATCATATCGGCAAGCTCATCTACGGAGTCGGCACCGCTTTCAAGGTCGAGGCAGAGGGCGTCGAAGTCATCGAGCACCTCGCTTGCGCCGGAGTCCAGCAGGTCATACAGCTCGGAAGCCGCGCTCTGCCAGTCATCGAGGTAGGAGGTCATATCCTCCACCGTCGACTCGCTCTCGGAAGCCATTGCGTCGGCCTCGAAGACCCAGTCCTCCATCTGCTGGATAAGCTCCTTGAGGGAACGCATCTCCTCGCCGGAGAGCTCATCCATCTTGATGGCTGCGAAGGCCTTGATCCTATCCTCCATAAAGTCCACCTCGCCCTGCAGGTCAAAGTCGGCGAGCATCTTGACGGTGCCGTCCAGGATATCCATCGCCCCATAAAGTCCGGAACCCTGGATTTTGTCCAGGCGGCTTTTCCAGGTCATCACGTTGTGGTCCACCCAGTCGGACTTCTCCTCGAGCTCCCGGATGGAGCCCATCAGGCCGGACAGGCGTTCCATATTCTGGGAATCTCCAGCCTTCATCGCGGTTTCAAGATAGCGGGCGGTCTGGTCCATCGCATTGCTGAGGCTCGACTTGGCCCTGTCCACGCGGGAGCGGATTCCCATAATGGTGGCGTCGCACTGCTGCTTGCGGGAATACAGCTCGTCGTCGAGGAATTCCTGGGTCTCCTCCATCTTGTAGGTGATGAGGTCGTAGAGGTCCTGCATTGCTGCGTCGATATCGTTACCGAGCCGCTTTTTGGTGTCGGCGAGTTTGTCGAGAAGGCGCTGCTCAAGTGCGCTGATTTCACCGGACATCTCGGCATAGAGGGCGGCGTCGCCTTCCTTGAGGGAAGCGATTTCCCTGTCTATGCGCTCGAGTTCCCCGGCGGCTCCGCTGCAGCCGAGAGCCAGCCCTGCCGCAGCGACTAATGCTATGATACTGAGGTGTTTCATAACTAAATATCTCCTATCCAAGACTCCAGGTCGTTAAGCATATCATCCAGGATATCCCAGACTTCTTCAAGTGTTCTCAAGTAGTCGTCTCCCTCGACCCAGAGGTCATATACCGCCTCGTCCAGGCCTTCCAGCCGGTCTTCAAGGCCGTCGGTCGTCAGTTCGCAGGAGGTGGCATATTCGTAGGCCCCTTCGAGGCTGGACAGGACTTCCTCTATGTAGCTGATATCGAAGGAATTGACCATCTCGCGCATATCCTCCATATCGTCCACGAGGCTCTGGGCGTCGTCCAGGGCGCTCTCCACGTCCGGCATCTCGCTGACGCTGTCCTCGAAATCGGAGTAGGCGCCCAGCAGCTCGTCGTTGAGGGCTTCCAGCTCGAAGTAGGCATCATATAGCTGCCTGGAGAATTCTCCAAGGTCGCTGCCGTCCATATCCTTGATGCGGGAGGCCATCACCTCCTTGAGCTGCTCTTCATATTGCGAAAGGATTATCTGCATATCGTCCTTGCGCTTCTCCAGTCCAGGGAGCAGTGCATTGATTCCCAGATATTTATCCTCTATGCCTTCGAGGGCGGCAACGCTGTTTACGGCACGATCCGAAAGGCCCGAGAGATTGGCCTGCATCCAGGTGACCTTCTTCTGGACCAGGGCTATGCGCTCCTGCTGGACCTTGTCCCCGCGCCTGATGGCGTCCTCCTGGGCAGCCTTCATCCGCTCGAGGCTTTTCTCGAAGAAACTCGAGCTCTGGTCCACCATATCGCCGAGCCTCTCGCCCCAGGCCTCGATGTCGCCGCCGGTCCTGGCGGACATCACGCGTATGGACCTGCGAAGGGTCATAGTGCGTTCCAGTATGGCATCTTCGGCCCGGGCCACGCTTTCGTCCAGGGCGTCCAGCACCTCTTCCTGCATGGCGTCAATCTTGCCGAGAATCTCTTTCTCGAGCCTGTCCAGCTCCGACAGGACTATCTGGCGGGTGCCGGCCTGCTCATCCTTGAGGGAGGCTATCCTTTCGTCCAGGCCGCGAAACTGCTCCTGGTAGGGGCTGCAAGCCGCAATCAGCAGGGCGGCAGCCGTCAGTGTGAATATCCTTTTCATATCAAGAATGTACGCTCATTATATCATCGTATAATGCCTGGGAATCATTATAACAGTCCTGGCACACCTGGCTGTTGCTTTCGCAGGCACTCAGGGAGTCACTTATGTCGGAATAGGACTGGCTTATCTGGCTTTCCAGGTCATCCATAACTTCGACCGCATCGTCGTAAGATGCTTCGGCGGCGGAGAAGGCTTCGTCGATCATATCATAATACTCGGAAATATCGAAGCTTTCGAAATAATCCAGCAGCTCGCAGGCATTGGCGTAACTGTCGGAAGCGTCGCTCATCGTGGCGCCGACCCCGTCGATGACGTCATCCTCGATGAAGCCCAGAAGATCTTCCATTTCGGAGACTATATTCTCGCTTTCGCTCAGGGAAGACTCGATCCTGTCCTTGTGGTCCTGGATCTCGTCGATGAGTGATTCGGCGTTCTGGAGAAGCTCGCGAAGGTGCTCATCCTCAATTGCTTGTAGCGAGGATATGTCCGAAGTCTTTTCCTTGACGGCCTCCATCAGCTTCAGCTGGGACTCTTCCATGGCGCGGTATTTCTCATCAAGGCCTCCGATGACGGCGGCGGCCGCATTTATCTTCGAACTCATCTCGTCGGCCTGGGCAAGGAGATCGTCCAGGGCCTTTACGGAAGCAGCTGCCTTGGAAGCCTTAGCCACCACGCGGTCCGCTTCCTTCGCATAGGACTCGAGCAGGGCCTGGAGCCTGAAATCGCCGTCCTTTGCCGCAGCCTCGATTCTCGAGGCCAGGACATCGCGGGCATCGTCCAGCTGACCGAAAGCCTTGTCGATATAGTCGTAGCATTGAACGGAGTTCTCGGTCATATACTTTCCGACTTTGGCGAAGCCTTCCGTTATCCTCGGAGCCATCGCTTCGGCCTCCCTGGAGAGCCTGGCCATCACGCCGTTCTCGCCTTCCTCTATCTTCTTCATAAGGCTCTGCCGGACCTCCACGATTAGGCCGTCCATCTTGGCGCGCAAGGCCTCGATGCGGCCCAGAAGGGCCTCACGCGTGGTCTTGTTGGCCTTTTCGATGGCATCCAGCTCCTTGCTCCGGAGGTCTATCTGCTCCTGCACCGCAGGGTCGGCCGAACAACCTCCCAGCAGGATGAGCAAACAGGCGGATATCAATATCTTGCCTCTCATAATCAGTTGTTTATCGTGATGTTATAGTTGCGGACGTGGCCGAACTTGTCCTTGACGATGATGGTCTCGCTGCCGGCCTGGTCAAAATGAAGGGTCATCACGTCGCCGTCGGACATATCCTCTCCGGGGTAACTGTCCTCTATCGAGACAAGTCCGTTCCTGCTGCTCCAGTCGAACCATTTGTAGGAGCCACCGGCCCGGCTCTCATAGACATATGCACCGAACCCGCGGTAGCTGTTGGCGCCAGGGTCTGCGACGCATACGTCCAAGGAGGTCCCCTTGCGTAAGGATACCAGCGAGCTGGTCAGCGCTTTGCCGTCATAGGACGAACTGCTGTCATTAACCAGGACGTCCAGATTGTCGTCTTCGCGGAAGGATATGAATCCCAGGCAGTAGGTCTCGCAGGCCACGCGGGCATATTCCTGGGGGTGTTCGCTGCGCTCGAAGACATAGAGGTCGCTCTTGAAGGTTAGGCACTTGTCGGAGAGTCCGTCATATGACTGCCGGCCCAGCTTGTCGGCTGAAGGCGTGATGGCGATGCCGTCTTCGCTCGCCATCCAAACGGCGTTGGGGTAGGGTTTGGTGGCTCCGGAATAGTCCTCGAAACCATATTCGCCCTTGAGGCGGTTGCCATAGTCGTCCACCAGGTATATGAAGGTGGGGAACCCGGCAAACAGCCCCGCCCGGCAGGCCCGGAGTTCTTCGTCATATACCTTCTGCTCTATCTTGTAGCGCACCTCCGGGGTCGTCATCACCCAGTTCTGCTCGCGGATGCGTTTCTTGCGTATGGTCACGGGCACGGTCCTGGACTTGCCGTCCACCGATACGGTAAGGGTCGCTTCTCCGGGGTATATGCCGTGGATCACGCAGCCGAAGCCGTCGAATTCAGGCTCGACTGTGAATATGGCGGCGTCGCTGGTGGTGAAGTCAAAGAAGGTGTCCCCGATGGCTATGCTGCCCGGATCCACTTTGTTCACGAACACGTGGGCGTCCCTGCCCCAATCGATTTCCACCTTGCTGCAGTCCAGGGCGAAGTCATTCACCGTCACTACGGCGACCTCGACCGTCAGATGGCAGACGGCCATCTCGACGGCGCCCACCAGGACGTGGATATCCGTCTCGCCTGCGCTTCGGGCGGTGATGACGCCCTTGCGGCTGACCCTCGCAATCATAGTGTCATCACACTTGAAGGTGACCGCCTCGGTGGCCCCTGCGGGCTCGGTCTTGACCTCGAGGGCCACGACCTGCCTTTCGGTCAGGGTGAGGTCGAGCGACTTGGCGTAGGTGCCCGTTCCGGCGGTGCGGATGGTCACGGCCTCTATCTTGACCGTCCCGCCGTCTTCACCTGCCTTGGCCGTCCCGTCTAGGGGCTTGACCAGCTCTGCGGGCAATTTTTCGCAGCCTGCCGCGAAAATGGCCAAAATGGTAATTAGCAAAAGATTACGTTTCATATCCTGTCGTTTATAAACAATTATGCCGGCCTGGAGGGGCCGGCATAACCGCGTTGTTTTTATTCGTCTTCTTCCGCCTGTGCTGCGTATTCGGCGAGCAGCTTTGTCTGGACGTCTGTCGGGACAGGCTGGTACTCTGCGAAGCGCATCGTGAAGGTTGCGGAACCTGCGGTGAGGGAACTCAGGGTCGTGGAGTAGCGGTAGAGCTCTGCGAGAGGGACTCTGGCGTGCAGGACGGTGAAGCCCTTGTCCATATCCTGGTTGATGATCATACCGCGGCGGCCGTTGAGGTCGGACATACAAGGTCCTACATACTCTGACGGGGTGAGGATGTCCACATCGTAGATGGGTTCCATAATCTTCGGTCCTGCGTTGCGGAATGCCTCCTTGAAGGCGTTGCGGGCTGCGAGGATGAAGGCGATTTCCTTGGAATCCACGGGGTGCATCTTACCATCATAGATATATACGCGTATGTCGCGTGCGTAGGAACCGGTCAGAGGGCCTTCGGTCATCTTGTCGTTGATACCCTTGAGGATGGCGGGCATAAAGCCTTCATCGATGGCACCGCCGACGACGCAGTTGACGAACTCCAGCTTGCCGCCCCACTCGAGGGTGAATTCCTGGCGGTTCTTGACCTTGAGCTCGGTGTCCTTGCCGTCGATCTTGAACTTGTTGGAGAATTCTCCGCCTTCGACGATAGGGCATATGAGCATAGCGACCTCACCGAACTGGCCGGCGCCGCCGGACTGCTTCTTGTGACGGTACTGGGCGGTCGCGATCTTGGTGAT
>JAEEGL011117354.1_pt1 | contig 13007 bp, 14 predicted proteins | sample 9134231 | NCBI WGS metagenome assembly JAEEGL01 (sample SAMN16246548, study PRJNA631951) | gut metagenome | biome: gut microbiome; feature: rumen; material: fiber-attached | host: Bos | place: Iran: Karaj | collected 2018-10 | reverse complement strand
GCGCCGGCAAGGGCGTTGAGATCATCGATGGCTGGGTAGAGACCGACTCCAGGGGAGGCATCACCATCGACACCCTGAGAGCGTACGGAGAGTGTGGCGTGGACTACATCTCGGTGGGTGCCTTGACGCATTCCATCAAGTCGCTCGACATGAGCTTCAAAGCCTGCTGATGTGAGTCAGAAGTTAGGAGTCAGGAGTTAAGGACTAGAAACTAGGGACTAGAAACTATTAACTAATAATGGAATTACAGCAGATCCAGCCACTCTCGTTTCCGGGCATTGATGCAGGTGCACCTTTCATCATTGCGGGACCATGCAGTGCCGAGACCGAACAGCAGACGCTTGACGCCGCCCGTGCGTTGAGCGCCATCGGTGTGAAGTTGTTCAGGGCTGGCATCTGGAAGCCGCGCACCATGCCCGGTGGCTTTGAGGGCGTGGGTGATTGTGGCTTAAGCTGGTTGCAAAAGGTTAAACGCGAGACGGGCATGGCAGTGGCTACCGAGGTGGCAACCATTGAGCATGTGCGTGCTGCTCTCGATGCCGGTATCGATATCCTATGGGTAGGAGCACGCACTACTGCCAACCCGTTTGCTATACAGGATATCGCGGATGTGTTAAAAGGCCATGACGAGGTAGCTGTATTGGTAAAAAATCCGGTTAACCCCGACTTGGATTTATGGCTCGGCGCCCTACAGCGCCTTCTTGGTGCTGGTATTAATCGACTGGGGGCGGTGCATCGTGGATTCAGTTCTGCTGGCGCCCACATGTACCGCAACGACCCGCAGTGGCACATTCCGTTCGAGCTTCGCCGTCATGCACCCTCAATGACTATCCTGTGTGACCCATCCCACATCGGCGGAAAACGTGAGTTTGTGGAGAAACTGTCCCAGATTGCACTTGACACTGGTTTTGACGGCCTGATGATTGAGAGCCATTGTAATCCTGACCAAGCCTTGAGTGACAGCGCCCAGCAGATAACGCCAAGTGATTTGGGCACTATGCTGAGCCGACTGGTTATCCGTTCAGGTAAACCGATTGAGGATGAATTGACGTTATTGCGGCAGCAGATTGACGACTGTGACCACGAACTGCTGGCCGTACTGGCTCGTCGCATGAGCGTGGCACGCGAAATCGGTCTTTTCAAGAAGGCTCACAACCTGCGTGTAGTCCAGCCTGCACGTTATCAAGACGTCATGAAAGCCCGTCTTGCCGAGGGTAGCATGTTGGGCCTTGCTGAGAGTTTTACCCAGCAGATTGTCCAAGCAATCCATGAGGAAAGCGTACGTCAGCAACTCAATCTATTATCAAACAACAACACGAGTGACTAGTCATGATGGCAAAAGCTGTCATGACTTTTTACTATTTAGAAATAGCAGGAAGATGAAAAAAGTGATTATCATTGGTGCCTCTTCGGGCATGGGAATGGAAGTGTCAAAACTGTTTCTCGAGCAAGGCTATCGCTTAGGCATTGCTGCGCGCCGTGAGGACCGTCTGCAGGCAATCAAGCAGTTGGCGCCCGATAGGGTAGAGGTGATGACGATTGACGTGAATGAAGAGAGCGCTACACACCGCCTGCGGGAACTGATAGACCGCTTGGGTGGCATGGACCTGTTCTTCTATTCCTCAGGCATCGGTAAGCAGAATCGCACGCTGACGCCTGACATCGAACTCAATACGGTGAACACTAATGGTCTGGGCTTCACCCGCATGATAGGGGAGGCCTACCGCTACTTTGCCGAACAAGGCGAGGGCCATATTGCCGCCATCACCTCGATTGCAGGCACAAAGGGGCTCGGTCCTGCTCCTTCCTATTCTGCTACTAAGGCATTTCAGAACGTCTATCTTCAAGCCCTGGAGCAGCAGGCCAATGCCCGTGGACTGAAAATCCGTTTCACCGACATCCGCCCCGGTTTCGTCGATACCGACCTGCTTAGCGGTGACTTCCGCTATCCCATGATGCTCAAACCCGAAAAGGTAGCCCGTCAAATCGTCAAAGCCATCAACAACAAACGCCACATTCAGGTCATTGACTGGCGCTACACCATCATGACCGCCCTCTGGCGCCGCCTCCCACGCCCCCTCTGGCGTCACCTAAAACTCTAACCACATCTCCCAATTAGTAAACATCATTAGCGCTATCTCGCTATACTCGCAGTATAGTGTGTAGTGAAACTCCGCATTCAAATGATTTAGAATGCGGATGCCGAAAATGCTTTGCGACTTTGCGGCTTAGCGTGAGGTGGAGAACAGTGATGGAGTATTAGTTGGGGCGAGTGGTGACGCGGGCGGCTGAATGGAAGTGGGTGGCGTAGTAGTTCTGGCGGAGGTCATCGACGGTGACGCCACGGGACGAGGAGGCGTGGACAAACTTGTTGTCCTTGAGATAGATACCGACGTGGGACACATGACCATCGCTGCTGGTAACGAAAAAGACAAGGTCGCCCTCGCGCAGGTCATCCAGGTCGATGATACTGCAGTTCACCTCAAGCATCTTGGCGCTGTTGCGGTGCAACTTGATGCCATAGACCTCCTGATAGACCTCCATGACCATACCAGAGCAATCGGTGCCCTCGCCACAGGTGTGTTCGGCATAAGCATAGGGCGTGCCCAGCCACCGCTTTAATTCTTTGTAGAGTTTTTTGTTGTCTTTCCTGCCCAGCTTGATGTCGAGCCGTGCCCATTCGTCACTGACAAGCCCATGTGCTTCCTGGGCAATGGGTTTCTTTTTCTCGGTCGTGACTGTAGTTGTGTTGTCATCGTTGCCACCACGGTTACGGCGCTCATGGTAGGGGCGGTAGGTGTGTGTATTATGGTCAGTAGTACGGCACGATACCACTGGCAGCGACAAGAATATCGCCGCTGCCAGATAAAGTACCGATTTGCCTTTAACAGCCATTATGCTTCTGGCTCTTGCTTGTTTTCTTCGGGCTGGGCTTCTTCTTCGGTTTCTTCTTCCTGGATGGAGAAGTCGGTGATGCCTGCGCCGATGAGGATGTTATACCATGAGATAATCTTCTTGATATCGCTGTTGTGGACGCGCTCATCATCCCAGTTCTCCAGAACACCGTTCATGAACTCATGCAGTTGGTCAGGAGTGGAATAAGCCTTGGCATCCAGAGCCTTGTTTTCATATTTTTTGCCCACATTCTCAAGCACTTGGGACAAGGGGAGGTCCTCGCCAGTGGTGAAAATGGAAATGTCACCTAATGACATCACGCGCTCGCGTGAATGAACGGGGAAACGGTGACCGTCGGTGAGACCTTCGACCAGCAGCATATTCTTACCGTATGAAACGAGTTTGTAAAGTCCGGGACGTCCCGAGATGGATAAAATTTTCTTCAGCATAGTTTAAATTGAAAATGTTGATTTAGTTATTTAATAATGATTGTTAATTACACATTTGACCGAGCAGTCGTGATACTTGGGGCAACAGCGCCGTGACATTGTCATTGACGATTACCTGTTCGCCAGGAGCGACTGCCTCCTCGGCTTGTTGAGCTTCCATGCGGTCACACACCTGCTGCTTGCTGAGGCCGCTACGGACCATGACACGCTGGATGCGAACATCGGCAGGTGCAGTCACATGCCACACGTCATCCACCATGCGGTCTAGTCCCGATGTGCGCAGGATGGCTGTCTCGACAAAGGCAACACTTGCCCCATGAGTAGCCAAGCTATCTGCCCAACGACGGATGTCATTGGCTGTGGCGGGATGTACGATGGCATTGAGGTGAGCCCTTGCTTCATCGTTGCCAAACGCTACCGCGCTCAAATGCTGGCGGTTCAGCGTACCATCTGCCAAATAGGTCTTTGCTCCAAATTCCGCTATCAACTGCCCGCGCACGGTTTCGTCATCAGTCATGAGCCGCTTGGCGCAAGAGTCACAGTCATAGACCTGACAGCCCATGACTTGCAGCATGCGCGCAACAACACTCTTGCCACTGCCGATACCCCCGGTAAGCGCAACCAACCTCATCACCTTGTCATTTTGATTTCTCGATGATGTATTCCACGCTGTCATGGGACAGTTTCACATCCTGATAGACAGCCGGAATCTCACCAATTGACACTTTAACTTTGTTGCTCGGTGAACTGAAATCCACTGCATTATAATCGACTACAGCCGTGATGCCGGCATCGTTGTCGGTAATGCGGCTCACAGGCGAGCGATAGGAAACTTCCACATCACTGGGGAAAAGCAGCATTCTAACACCGTGAGGGGCATTACGCACCGAAATCTTGATGGTTCGGTTCTGCGTTTTCAGTTTCTCGATAGGCACAATGATTTCTACCGTGCGTGGCTCAATGACGGCGCCACTGATGGGGGCTATCGTCACTTTGCGCCTCAACGTGTCGGTCAGGTCAGATACTTCGACATGAGAAGTGAAAACCTCATTGATTTGGCTCAAGGTCTTGGCGTCACTGAATACCAATACCGAATCTTGGCTCTGAATCAAGGCACCATACTGTGCATAATTCTCACGAGGTTCGACAATGATATCAGTTTTGAGAGGTACCTTCTTGCCCGGAAGATCGGTATATTGGATATTGAGAGCCTGGGGTAGTACGCTCACGATTGTAGTGTGCTTATTCAGTACCGAGGCAATCTCTTTCTTCAAGTGATCCTGATCGACCTTGAAGGTGTTGATGCCATCACTGTAATCACTGAAACGCAGCGTGAGTGTAGGCGACTTGTGGAACAGATAAGAGAAGAAGCGGTAACCACGATCGGTAACGGTTACCGAGAGGGTATCGGGCAACTTGGAGAGAAGATGCACATTATTGGGCATCGTCACCTTCAAGGGCATTTCGATATCCATCTTCACGTCATTGTTAAACGTCAGGAATCCCCAAAAAATCGCTGAGATAAAAACGAACACGAGATACAGGAGAATCGACCTCGTGCGAGGCGACTCCTGCAGCCGTTCCTGTATTTTGTCCCAGAATTTCATTCTGTTTTGGCTCTCAGATGCCGTGCTTATTGCTTCACATCACCACCAGTCTCAACAACATCCTGCATTGACTGGTAGATAGAGTTCTTGTCAATCTTGATGCGGACACCATCGGCAATCTCAAGGATAACGGTGCTGTCCTTCACCTCACGGATGCGGCCATAGATGCCACCAGCGGTCATCACCTTGTCACCGTTCCTGAGTCCATCGCGGAAAGCATTCAGCTTCTTCTGTTTCTTCTGCTGCGGTGCAATCATCGTGAAATAAATGATGGCAAAAAACAAACCGAAAAAGATCAGGGTGGTCATCCAGCCGTTACCTCCAGCTGCACCGGCACCTTGCAATAAAATCGTGTTAAGCATAATCGTAGTCGTTAAATATTAATAATATGTATTGAATTCTTCTTGTTATGACTTAAAAATCTTGCCTTGCTTGCGCAACAGTTTCACAGCATTGTTGAGGATGCCGTTAACAAACTGACCACTGCCCGCAGTACTGAAGTTCTTGGCAAGTTCGATATATTCGTTAAGTGTTACAGCGGTAGGAATCTTGTCAAACGTACACAATTCAGCCAATGCTGTACACATGATAATGCGGTCCATGAGCACAATGCGGTCCTTGTCCCAACGGCTATCAAGCACCAGTTCGTCGATGAGCTCGTTGTTTTGGGGCATCTGCATCACAGTTGCACTGAACAGTTCTTTACCGAAGCTGCTGTCTTCTTCATCCTTGAACATCGGCAGGATGGCCTCATCGTCACCCTCAGCTAAGCGTCTGAAGGTCTTGCACACGAACTGTCCCATCAGGTCCATATCGTCTTCGGTCCAGAACAGGGAACGCTGTTCAATAGCGTCTGCCATATTCTCGTCGGGCAGAATCACCTGTTTCATCAACTGCTGCCACAGCATGCTATCGGCTGTCATGTCGTTCTCACGATCGGACATATAGTCTTTATACAGGTCACTGTTGATGACCTTTTCAAGCATCAGACGCTCAAATATGGGATCATCGTTCCACGTAATAGTGTGGTCGTCAGCAAACTGCTGCAATTGCTCATTGGAGGCTATGGCGGCAACCAGACGGTTGTCGATGAACTTCATATTGGGGTTGCGTTCTTCCTCGGTGGGCAGGTACTTGTTGCGTGCCTCATCGATGCGCATCTCCTGAATGTGAGTCAATTCCACTGGCAAGCGCAACAGATAGTGATACAACTCATAGGTCTTATCAAGACATTTATCCAGGTCCTTGAGTGCATTGTCCAGTGTGCGTTCAGGACGCGTCAGCATATACGAGTACAGATTCTGTACTACTTTTGTTCGGATTAAAACTCGATTTATCATAATCTTAATGTTTGAAGTTGCAAAATTAGCGAAAAAAGGTGGCTCGAGCAACTAATAGCTGAACTTATTCGATTTCCTGGTTGTCGTTGAGCCGCTGGCGAACCACTTCATATATCATGATACCTCCGGCTACCGATACATTCAATGAATTGATATGGCCGAACTCAGGTATGAGAACTTGGGTATCACACAATTTCATGATTTCAGGCGAAATGCCTTTGTCCTCGGCGCCCAATACGATAGCAACCGGTCCTGTATAGTCGGCACCCGTGTAAGGCATCTGGCTCTTATCGCTCGTACCCACGATTTTGAACCCGCTATCACGCAGCAGTTTAACGGCATTCACCAAATTATGCTCGCGGCAGACAGGCAGATAGTTCAAGGCACCTGCCGAGGTCTTCACTGCATCGGCATTGACACTCACGCTCTCACGGTCGGGGATGACAATAGCACTCACACCAGCGCACTCACAGGTACGGGCGACAGCGCCGAAGTTGCGTACGTCAGTAACACCGTCAAGTACCACGATGAACGGATTCTCACCGTTGTCAAACATCTGTGGAACCATGTCCTCAAGTCGATAGTAGGTAACTGCTGCCATCATTGCCAGCACACCCTGATGGTTGCGGCGGGTGATGCGGTCAATTTTTTGTACAGGTACCCGTTGCACTGGCACACGCAATGCGCGGGCACGATTTGTGATTTCTTGGGCGGTTTCATTGTTAAGTGTCTTGCTCAGAAAGACCTTGTCGATGTCTTTGCCTGCTTCGAGCGCCTCGAGCACCGCATGGATGCCGTAGATGTATTGGTTCTTGTCTATCATGATGCTATGTTAGGATTATTGTGTCTGTCGAATTAGTGATTTGGCATTCTCTATAGCAGCCTGGTTCAAATCCTTGCCGCTGAGCATGCGCGCGATTTCCAGGATGTGGTCCTGTTCATTAAGTTGTTCCACACGAGTGAGTGTCTCGGTGGTGGTGTCGGTCTTGAATACACGCAGGTGATGTGCGCCATGGGCAGCCACCTGTGGCAGGTGGGTGATAGTGATGACCTGGATTGACCGAGCGATATCAGCCATCATCTCGCCGACCATGTTAGCGACATCTCCGCTCACTCCCGTGTCCACCTCGTCAAAGATGATGCTGGGCAGTTTCATGTGACGAGCAATGATGGTCTTTACACAAAGCATGACACGTGAGATTTCACCGCCTGATGCTGTGTCTTTAATAGGCATGAGCTGCTGATTCTTGTTAAATGCCATCTTGAACTCAACATTGTCAGTCCCACTTGGCGTTAGTTCCACTTGGCTGAAATCCACATCAAAGGCGATATTCTTCATGCCCAGCGGAGATGCAAGCGCAAGCAGTTCTTTTACAAAACGCACAGCAGCCTTATGACGATTAGCCGACAGCTGTGATGCCAATTCATTTGCAGCACTACGAGACGAATTGACGCGTAATTTGAGTTCCTCGATTATGTCATCATTATGCTCAATTTCGCTCAACTGGCGTTCATAATCACGTTGAATATCAATCAGTTGATTGACATCGCTGGCATTATGTTTACGTTCGAGCGCATAGATGGCATTCAGGCGCTCATCAACACGGGCGAGTTCGGCTGGGTCATCGTTGAGTGTGTCCATGATAGAGCCAACGCTTTGCGCGATGTCTTTCAGGTCAATGAGGGCAGTGTTAATTCTATCCGCCATGCCTTCAACATCATTGAGGTTACGCTCAGCATCCACTAATCGTTGCGAGATGGCCTTGAGGCGCTCAAGAATGGAGTTCTCATCACCGTTTAACTCATTTTCAACATTCCATAGGGCCTCTTTCAGTTCAGTGACATTGCTCAGTTTGCTTTGCAACGCTTCCAGCTGCAGGTCTTCATCGGGCTGCAACTGCATGGTCTGCAACTGATCAAGCTGGAACCGGATATAATCCTCGTTCTGCCGCATCTGTTCGATGGCTTTCTGTGTCGTTTCCAGCTCGTTAATGGCTTCGCGGTATGCTTGGTAATGCTTTTGATATTTCTCCAGTAGCTTCCCGTTGTCCGAGATACTGTCAAGTATAGACAATTGAAATGCCGGTTGCGACAGCAGCATGTTGGAGTGCTGCGAGTGGATGTCGAGCAGTTGCGTGCTTAATTCCCGCAACTGGTTGAGTTGAACGGGAGTGTCATTGATGAAAGCGCGAGAACGGCCGTTGGGCGACAATTCACGCCTGACGAGGCACTCATGCTCGTTCCAGTCGATATCATTGTTATCAAAAAATGGCTGTAAATTGTATCCGCCAATATCAAATGTCACCTCGACCACTGTTTTAGTCGAGGTGTCACGAATCGCTTTGGAGTCAGCACGTTCACCCAGGATAAGTGACAATGCGCCCAAAATGATGGATTTGCCGGCGCCAGTCTCGCCTGTGATAATTGTCAACCCTTCATCAAAATCGATGTCAAGCTTGTCAATCAGGGCATAGTTTGAGATGTGCAGTTGTTTGATCATTACTCAATTAGAACACACCTGTTAGAAATTAGAGGGTACTTCTTTGATTTTTTCCAAACGCGTGATTTCGCTGGGATATACCTGATAAAGCATCTCATAGACCGACTCTTTCTCGGTCATATTGGCTTTACTGTATATGTTGATGATTTCATCAAGCTTTGCATCCTTAAACATGCTCAAGCACACTGACAAGGGATTCACCTCGTAGATTTTACCAAGGTTCTCCAATGCATGGGTAACCGTGGAGCGTCCCTTGTCCACTGTAACAACCATCTGGTCAAGGCCTTGACGGTGGTAATCATAGAGCAGTTGTCGAATAGGAGCAGTTATATTGTCCGTATAAGCACTCAAGACAGCACTACGATTGGTGGTGCTTTCGAATGCTTTCCAGCCAGCCTCACCGCTACTTTGTGCCCAACGGACGATCTGAGCAGCACGTTCATAGTAAGGATCTCCACCATTGAGTTCAAACGTGTCAAAATCCATCCCAATAATCATATACGCCCAGAAGTAGAGGATAGCCGTCAGATTGTCTATCATTTCCTGCTCTGAGAACACTAGAGACATACCAGTTTCATAGTTGAATACCACCTTAGTATCCTTGAAGTTGATAAGAGCAGTTGTATATGTACTGTTATATACTGGGCGCGAAGATGTGATTTGCAATTCGCCCTCCATTAAACCAGTTGAATTGTCCCAAGAGCTTAATACGAACAACAGTTTACAATTAATCTTTTCGTTGAAAGCAAATGTTGCATTGGTCCATTTCGTATTGTTCATATAATCCCTCACGGCTTGCTTTAATTCGGCGAATATTTCCTTGCTGCCATTGGTGATTTTTTCGAAATTGACATCAACATCACAGTTAAGTTCTGTACCCTCCTCATCAGCAAGAGCGCTAGAGGCACAAATTAGCGCCAACAGCAATGTCAACAGTGTTTTTTTCATTGTTCAGCTAAATACTTGTGTAAAACGTCAACTATGTCACGGGCAACATCTCGCTTGGATTTGCATTCGCCCTCAATGACTTCGCCTTTATCAGTGAAAATTGTCACTTTATTGGTATCGACCTGGAAACCGGAATTCTTGTCACGCAAGGAGTTCATCACTATGAAATTCAACTTTTTACGCTCCAATTTTCCTTGTGCGTTGACATTCTCGTTGTCGGTTTCCAGCGCAAAGCCCACACTCACCTGGTTGGTACGCTTATTCTCTCCAACGGCACGGGCAATATCAGGATTGGGTATAAGATGGAGCACGGGTGCTGCATCTTTCTCTCGCTTTATTTTCTTCTCGGCAATGTCAGCAACCCTGTAGTCGGCGACAGCGGCACACAGGATGATGGCATCACTTTGGGGTAATGACTGCATCACGGCATCATGCATTTCCACGGCAGTGGTGACATCGATACGGGTAATCAGGGGACTCTCAGTTTTTAAAGACACTGGTCCAGCTACCAAGGTCACCTGTGCGCCACGGCTAGCACATTCTTCGGCAAGGGCAAATCCCATTTTCCCTGACGAGAAGTTGCTGATAAAACGCACAGGATCAATTCTCTCAACGGTGGGGCCAGCAGTGATAAGCACTCGCTTGCCTTGCAAGTCTTCACCAGCATTGAAAAAATCATCAAGCACCTTGACAATATTCTCAGGCTCTTCCATACGCCCCTTGCCGATAAGATGGCTTGCCAACTCACCAGCAGTGGGCTCGATAATGTGGTTGCCGTAGCTGCGCAACAACTCGAGATTGCGAACGGTGCTTGGGTGACGCATCATGTCCAAGTCCATTGCCGGTGCGACAAATACGGGTGCTTTAGCCGAAAGGTATGTTGTCACAAGCATATTGTCGGCAACGCCATTGGCCATCTTTCCGATTGTCGAAGCGGTGGCAGGGGCAACAATGAGCGCATCGGCCCAGAGTCCCAAGTCCACATGACTGTTCCATTGACCGGTGTTAGCAGTGAAAAACTCACTGATTACGGGTTTTCCGCTCAATGTCGACAGCGTCAACGGTTGGATGAACTGTTTGGCGTTAGGAGTCATGATGACCTGAACCTCGGCGCCTGCCTTAACGAGCAAGCGGGTGAGGGTGGCGCATTTATAGGCAGCAATACCGCCAGTAATGCCAAGGATAATATGTTTGCCTTTCAACATGATGCGTTGTTAAAAAGTTTTATTTCTTCCTGTACTCGATGTACAGTTTGGTGATGACTTGCTTGGTGTTCTCGGCAAAGTCGCTCTTCATCATCCAGTCATAGTACCCCAAGTCAAGCCTGGTGAACACGTCCTTGACCAGTTTACCCTTATGCTTGCCGAAGTTGAACACAGGTTCACGGTTTTCATTGTAGATGATTCGCCCTGCCAAATCGACGTTACGGTTATGGGTCGAGTATTGCGACAGGTAATCAACGTCATTCTGCAACGGTTCCGCATCGTTGGCATAGTAGTCAAGCTGAGCCTTGAGCACTTCAAGTGTGGTCTTGGCGTCATCGGCAGCCGAGTGATGATTCTCCATCGGGTGACCACAATAGAATTGACAAGCCGCCTCCAGGTCACGTTTCTCACGCTTGTGAAAAATGGTCTGAACGTCAATGAACTTGTGTTGGCTGGGGTCGAAGTTGACACCTGCCTTACTCATCTCCTGGGCCAGCAAGGGAATGTCAAAGTGGTTGCTGTTGAAGCCGGCGATGTCACTGCCTTCAAAGATTCGTGCTATATCATGTGCACGTTCTTTGAAGGTCGGCTCATTGACCAAATCATCATTGGTGATGTGATGGACGTCAATAGCTTGCTGGGGAATGACTTTCTCGGGATTAAAACGGAAAGTCTTGGATTCCTCACGGCCATCAGGGTACACCTTGACATAGGACAGCTCGATGATGCGATCCTCGGTGATGTTCAATCCCGTGGACTCCAAATCAAAGACCACGAGCGGACGTTTTAAATTCAGTTTCATGACTATTTGCTGATTCGCCTTTAGCAGTTTTCAATAGGTAAATAGGATAACTGCTAAAAACTCAGTTTCAAATCATCATGGGCATCTGGAGAACGACAAGGTCCTCACCAGCCTCTTGCTCACTAGGAACAAAGACACCTGCACGTGCGGGGTCGAGCAGTTTGAGGTAAACACCGTCGCTGTTGATGTTATTGATGACATCGATGACATCAGCGCTCTTGAAGCCGATGTTCATGGGCTCGCCATTGTATTCACAGGCGATAGTCTCCTCGGCAGCGGTTGAATGGTCAACGTCTTGTGCGGTAAGAACAACCTCGGTTGCCTTCAGGTCAAGGCGAACCAGACCACCCACGTTGGCGAATACGGCTACACGACGCACGGCGTTCAGCAGGGTCATGCGGTCAACGGCCATAGTGTAGGGGTTATCCTCGGGAATAACCGAGTTGTAGTTGGGGTAACGGCCATTGATGAATCGGCAAGAGAGCTGGTAATCGGCATTCTCAAAGGTAGCGCTGCTCTCGTCGAGGGTGATGTTGATATTCTCATCGCTAGTGTGGCTGATGATGCTTGCAAGAATGCCAGCGGGCTTGGCAGGAAGAATGAATGAGCGCTCAAAGTTCGGCGCAACATTGCTTTGGCGATAACGCACCAGTTTATAGGAATCACTGGCAACAAACACAATCATGTCGGGCTTGATGTCCCAGTAGATACCCATGAACTGAGGATGCAAGGGGTCGTTGCCCACTGCAAACAGCGTGTGGTTGATACCAGATGCAATGTGCTTGGCAGGAAGTGAGAAAGTCTTCACATCGCTGGCGTTAGTGGCCTTCTCGGGATACTCATCGCCATTGAGAGCCACAGCATCATAATAACCGTTCAGATAGGTTACCTTGACAGCATAGGTCTCATCGTTGATTTCAAACGACAATGCAGTGTCGGGCAACTCCTTGAGCGAATTGATAGTACGCTTCACGTCGAGGGCAAATTTGCCGTTGCCTTCAGCGTTTTGCACTTCGAGGTTGGTCGTCAGACGGGTTTCCATGTCGCTGCCCGTAATAACAAGACGGTCACCACGCAGTTCAAACAAGAAGTTGTCGAGAATAGCGTATGCGTTCTTGCTGCTGTTAACCACTCTGCTCACGGCGTTCAACCTGGTGAGCAATAATTTACTTTGGACGTTGAATTTCATACAGTTATGTCTCTTTATAGTGTGATTAATTTTTTGTTTTATCTTTTAACCTACAAATATAGTGATTTTTTT
>JAEEGL017006445.1_pt1 | contig 13008 bp, 12 predicted proteins | sample 9134231 | NCBI WGS metagenome assembly JAEEGL01 (sample SAMN16246548, study PRJNA631951) | gut metagenome | biome: gut microbiome; feature: rumen; material: fiber-attached | host: Bos | place: Iran: Karaj | collected 2018-10 | reverse complement strand
TGTCTTGTATTCTTCATCCATCCATGATTTATCATCATCTTCCCCATCTGAAGCTGTAGTTATATATAATACCTTTGATGTATAAATATCTTGATTATCTAAAATCTTATGGAATCTTTCTTTGAATTCTTCATTAATAATTCCACAAGAAGTTAAAACAATTTTAGTCATAATTATTTCCTTTCCAAAAGACAAATCGACTCGCAGTGGGTTGTATATCCATACTTGCATAATCATATTAATTATATCATAACATAGGTCTTATATGTCTACATCAAACCAATTTCTTTTAATATATCTTTTAAACCAATTTTATCTTTCAATTCATTTATACAAAAACACCTTGTTTAGTAAATACACGTGGATTTGTTCTAGACATTCTGCTTATAAAAGAAAAAAGGAGTATACCCCTTTCATCTCTAAAAGAGGTATACTCCGCAGCATGCATGTTTCTATTTTGCCTCTAAAAACACACTTTAGCGTCTAAATTTTCCGCTTAAATATTAGGCAAACTATTTAATTATTTTCTTTGTATACTTGATGTATCTTGTTGTTCTAAATCTTCTAGTGCATTATCTAAAATACCATTTAATGTTTCTCTTAATTCTGGCTTCATCGGAATACCTTTTATATTTTCTTTAGTTCTTATAATTCCTAATTTTCTTTCTTCTGGTGTTTGATTTTTAAACATTTCTAAATCTGCAATATTACGATGTGGTTTTGTTCTATCAAATTTTTCTTTCATTTTTATCATCTCCAACATAATTATAGCACAAAATAATTAAATTTTCTCATCAACCTAAATAATCGCAATATTACTATTTTACGAACATATATTTATCTCATAATATGCAAAAGAAAAACTAGTTAATTTCATAACTAGTTTCAATTATCTACTCAAAGAACTTGGCATAATATTTTGTAAATCTATCAGTATCTGTATTTTCATCTTCAACTTCATCTCTAAATATGTACCAAATTGAAGAAAGTGGATATCCTTCAAACCCCTCTTCTTTGTAACCCATACTTTCTAATGCCTTTATAAATTCATCATCATTATTTCCTTCAGTCCAAAAGGCATCATCAAGACTTATTTTATATTCCACACCATTTTTTACATATGTAATATTTATATAGTTTGCACCTTCACCACGACCTTGAACATTTTCTTTTATTAATTTGTAATTATGGGACTTAAATTCTTTAAAAAATGCTTTCAGTGTATCAATGGATACTTCCTTAACCGGATAATAACCATCATCAGTTTCATAATTCCGACCACGCTCATAAGTTATTTTTGTAATATTTTGTTTTAATAAATAATTCATCCACTCATCATAATTAGAACTATCATCTACTTGTGATGTACCATTATCAATTACTTGATTATTCTCACCTTTATTATCAATTGGTTTATTATCTTTCTTAATAAAGACAAAGTACACTATTGCTCCAATTAATGCAATAATAATTACTACTAGCACTGCTATAAGACCATTTTTATTGTTTGAATTGTTATTCATACTTGTAATTTCATTTTCTTTTTTTTGTAAATTCTCTTCCATATTCACAACTCCTCTATACTACCAATTTTAACATTTTAAACATCTCTTGTAAATTATTTTTTTCTTTCTAAAATCGTGACTACTTCACAGTGGTATGTTCCCCTAAACATATCTACGATATTGGTTTCAGTGATAACATATATGTCTTTTAATTCATTTAAGTCTCTTTGTAGAGTCTTCATATCGCAAGATATATAGATTATGTATTTACTATATATTTTCTTTAAATATTCTCTAGTTTTCTGATCTAAACCACTTCTTGGTGGATCAACTATAACTAAATCAATATTATTAAAACTATCTATAATATTTTTAACATCATCATTAATTACTTGAACATTCTTTATATTATTTCTATCAATATTATAATTAGCATCATCACAAGCTTCTTTATTAATTTCGACTGATGTAACTTTTTTAACATAATCACTAACTAATATTCCCCAAAGTGATGTTCCACTATATAAATCTAATACTGCATTAATATTTTTATCTTTTAAGAATTTCTTAATTATATTATTAATATTTACTAAACCTTCTTTATTAACTTGAAAGAAAGCTTCACTAGTTATTTTAAATATCTTATTATCAATTACTTCTTCAAGATAACCATTACCTTTTATTACTTTATTATTACAAATAATTGTATCAACATACGATAATGAATTAATATTATCGATATCACCAAAAACATGTAATAGTATTTTATCTTGATTAGTTTTAATTATTATTTTTTTAACCTTACTTAAATCCACTTTTTGTAAATCTTTAATTACTGTATTTAATTTATCATTTAATAAATAACAATAATCTATACTAACTATATTATTACTTTTTTCTTCATAAAAACCTAGTTTATTATCTACTACATGTAAAGTTACTTTATTTCGATAATTTAGTTCTTTTGTTTCATAAAAATTATCTATTTTACCTAGTAATTCATTACCTTTATTTAGTTTAAATTCTTTCTCAAGATTATATGTTGTATGTAAAAAACTACATCCACCACATTTATCATAATATGGACATAATGGCTTTACCCTATCTTTATTTTCTTTTATTACATCAATAGTTTTACCTTCAAAGTAATTCTTTTTTTCTTTAGTTATTTTTAATTCAACTATCTCTTGTGGTAATGCTTTATCAATAAAAACAACTTTATTATTTATTTTACCTATACCCCGTCCAAAATGATCAAATTTAATAACATCAACTTTCATAAAAACTCCAATTACTATTATAAACTATTATTAATAATAAAAAAAGCCATTAAATGGCTACATTTTTTCTTGAGAACAAACAAATCCGTTTGATGCAAAATACCTTTCTTGTAAAGCTATAGTACCGAATATTTCTACATAATCGCTAGAATCTTTAAGATTACCAGTATTAATATTAATCGATGCCGTATTATTTGTTTCATCATAATTAATATTAGAATAATTTAAGAATTTCTTTACCATTTGATAAGATGGATTAGTATTTGTTTCTATCGTATCTTTATTTTCTTCTTCATTTATATTAATTTCATTAATAAAGTTTATGGTTGTTTTATAAGCTAGGTTTTTAGGTTCATCGTTTAAAAAAGTCGAACTAATTGATTCATCTTCTTTATTACATTTTAGAATAGTTACAACGTCTTTTACCTCTTCTTTTTCTTTTTCTTTAAATACTATTCTAAAAACGTGAGGTACAAATAAAAGAACAATTAAAATAATAAGACATAAATAACATAAAGCATGTTTTAGTTTTTTACTTTTTGCTCTATTTTCTTTAACATTTTCCATGATATCAACCTCTTTACTCTAATTACATTTTAATCTTTTTAGACTAATTAGTCAATAATATGAATTACTTTTTATCACTATAATTATTTTACTAAAATTATTGACTTTTATTTACATTTTTTGGTATTATATATATGTTTATTGGAAACGAGGTGAGATAATGCCAAATATTAAAAGTGCTAAGAAAAGAGTTTTAACTAATAAAAGACAATGTGAAGAAAATATTCTAGTTAATTCACGTATGAAAAACTCTATTAAAAAATTAGAGAAAACAGTAAAAGAAGGAAATAAAGAAGAAAGTGTTAAAGAATTAAATGTTACTTTAAAAAACATTGATAAAGCTCTTAATGCTGGATTAATTAAAAAGAATACTGCTGCTAGAAAAAAATCAAGATTAACAAAAAGTGTTAATGCAATTAAATAGATCTCAGATCTATTTTTTTATTACCCAAATTTGATTTATATTTAAACATATGATATAATATATAGCCATTGAGGGGGTAATAATGGAAAAATATCAAACAGCAACAGTTGCTGCTGAATATATTTGGAATACTTTTGCTTATCCAAATAGAGCTAAAAAAGATATGGTTCTAGAGATGTTAGAAGACTATATCAATAGAAAATTAAATGAAGATGGATCAATTTGTTTATGTTTTCTTGAACCTGGAAACATTTCCTTGGTGGTAAAGTATTGTTCACAAGAAGCTGGTGTATTTAATGCTATTCCTTTTGATTTGAAAATTACTAAAGATAGCATAAAAGATTATTTAAAAGATGGCGATAGTCTTGTGTTTAAAGTTTCAACTGAAAAAAGACGTTAATAAAGATAAAAAGAATGGAGTGTAAAATTACCTCCATTTTTTTATTTTATATAACTATTTTAGATAATTTTATGATAGAATATAATTGAGGTATTAGGATGAGAAAGCTATTATATTTAATCTTATTTGCATTATTAATCTTTTTAGCTTATCAATATCGCGACAGTATTCACGAGATATACTTTGATTTATTCGTCTCTATTGAAGATAAAGTTACAAAGTTAGAACCTAATGATTATTATCGAGATTATAGTTTTTCTTATGCTAAAAATACTACTAATTTTATTCCAAGTAATAAAAAAGATATTATTAATATTTACTATACTATTGTCAATAGTGGAATGACTAATTTCACCTTCTATTGTCCAAAAGAATATACTAATTGTATTAATGATGTAAATGATGTTGCTAATGATCAAAATACTATTTCTAATATTAATAACTTTGTTCATCCATATAATAGTTTTAAAACCCTTAAAACTGAAGTTGATGCTACTGGTAAAATAGATGTTGAAATAGAAAAAATATATGATGATGAAATGATTATTATTTTAAATTATAAAGTTGATGAAGTAATCCAAAATGAAATAAAAGATAATTATGATATAAAAACTAAAATTAGAAAAATACATGATTATATAATTAATAATACTACTTATGATAAAAAAAGAAGTGATGAAAAAATAATTAGTTATAAATCAGATAATGCTTATGGTGTATTGATTGAAAAATATGGATTATGTGGTGGTTATACTGATGCAATGATGTTATTCTTAGAGAAATTTAAAGTTCCTAATTATAAAATAGCTACCGAAAATCATATCTGGAATTATGTTAAAATAAATGATGAATGGTTACATCTTGATTTAACTTGGGATGATCCAATAACTGATAATGGTAAGCCAATATTAGATGATGCATTCTTCTTAATAGATGATGATGAATTAAGAGAAAAAGAACATGAACAACATGCGTATAGTGCTGATATTTATTCACAATAAAACGAGTAATTACTACTCGTTTTTTTTATTTTAAAATAATGATAATTGACTAGATTCTGGTAGTCCATCTAAAATATGCATATCACGTAATTTATCAATTAATGTTGTACTTATTTTAGCTCTTTGTTGTAAATCTTCAATACTTAAGAATGGTCTCTTTTCTCTTTCTTGAACAATAGCTTTACTAACTGTTTCCCCTAGTCCATCTATTGTTCTAAATGGTGGAATCAAGTGACCATTGTCACCAACAATAAAGTTTTTAGAATCAGACTTATCAAGACTAATTTGATCAAAGACGATACCTCTTGCTGTTGCTTCTCGACAAATTAATAAGCAACCTAGAATATCCGTTTCTTTTTTACTAGCTTCATAACCCTTGTTTTCTAAATCTTCTATTCGATGATTAATTGCATCATAACCAGAAATCATTGCATCGATATCAAAATCATTTTCACGAATTGAGAAATAAGCTGCATAATAGTTAATTGGTTGATATACTTTAAACCATGCAATACGCATTGCACTCATAACATACGCGCAAGCATGAGCTTTAGGGAACATATACTGAATTTTTTCACAAGAATCAATATACCAGTCTACTATTCCGGCTTCTTGCATCTTTGTTTTCCATTCATTCCAACCAGCTCGATCTTTTTTAGCTTTTCCTTTACGAACAAATTCCATAATTTTAAAAGCATCTTTAGGTTTCATACCATGATTAGATAAATAAATCATAATATCATCACGACAACCAATTACTTCACTAAATTCACATACTTTATCTTCAATTAGTTTCTCCGCATTTCCACTCCATACATCTGTTCCATGAGAAAGACCTGATATCTTAACCATTTCACCAAATGTTTTTGGTTTAGCTTTTACTAACATATTAATAACAAAGTTTGTACCTAGTTCTGGTAATCCTAATGTTCCAGTTTCACAATTAATTTGTTCTTTCGTAACTCCTAATGCTTCAGGACTTTGTAATAAACTTAATACTTTTTTATCACTTAATGGAAGTTCAGTAACATCAAGACCAGATAGATCATGTAACATACGTAGAATAGTTGGATCATCGTGACCTAATATATCAAGTTTTAAAACATCTTGATCAATCGCGTGATAATCAAAGTGTGTTGTACGCCATGCGGCAGTTACTTCATTAGCTGGATATTGATATGGTGTAAAATCAAAGACATCCATATAACTTGGAATAACAACTATTCCTCCTGGATGTTGTCCGGTTGTTCTTTTTACTCCAGTACATCCTAAAGCTAGTCTTTCTATCTCCGCAGGATGTAAATTATTAATTCCTTTATCACGACAATAACCAAGGACAAAACCATAGGCTGTTTTATCAGCAACAGTAGTAATTGTACCTGCTCGATAAACATTATCATCACCAAAGATTACTTTAGTATAAGCATGAGCAGAAGCTTGATTATCTCCAGAAAAATTTAGATCGATATCTGGTACTTTATCAGCATTAAAACCTAAGAAAGTAGCAAATGGCATATCCTGCCCTTCTTTAGACATTTCACTTCCACAATTAGGGCATACTTTATCTGGTAAATCATAACCACTAGCTGAATAATTAATTGAAAGTGGTTTACCTTCGTCATCATCAAAAATGCTGGTTTTACATTTTTTACATAAATAATGAGCTGGTAATGGATTAACTTCAGTTATACCCATCATCGTAGCAACAAAACTAGATCCAACTGAACCACGAGAACCAACTAAATATCCTTCATCATTAGAGTGTTTAACTAATTTTTGGGCAATTAAGTATATTACATCAAAGCCTCCTCCAATGATACCACCAAGCATTTTCTTGGTTTCTTTATCTATTTTCTTTTCATCACTTAGAATTTCTTTTGCTTCATCTGTATCTTGTTTTTCTAAATCACTACGTACATATTCTTTCGTTAATTCATAAATCTTATCATAACCTTCTTTAACTATTTTATTTAAAGTGTCATAATATTTTTCATCATCATATTTTTTCTTATAAAGTCGCTCTGCTTCAATTGTTGCTAAATCAAGTATTTTATCACCATATAATTCTTGGGCAATACGTTTTTCAATTAAATGTGGTAACTTTTCACCATACATTGAATGAGCTTTGGTATATACCATATCATAAACATCTTCTCTGGAATTCTCAAATCTTGGTGAAAATGGAATACCACCTGTATCTATAATTACTTCAACTTCTTCTATCATATCAGCTATTTTCCAAGTATTATAAATAACAATATCTCGAATTAATTGTTTATCTTTTAAGAAAGCAAAGTCATCTAACATTTCTTTAGTTGTTCTAAAATGTTGACTTGGTATTTCTTTAATATCTTTTTTAGCTAATGGATGAAGTCCTCCACCAGGATTTTTTTGATTAATAATAATATCTCGATATATTTTATCTTCTCTTTTTAAATGATGAACATCTCCTGTTGCAACAATAATTTTTCCTGATTCATTAGTTACACGAATAACCTTTTTAATATTATTAATTAATTCATCTTCATTTAAGAAATCTGATGTTTGAATTAAATGATTATATACTTCTGGCGGTTGTACTTCAACATAATCATAAAAGCCAATAATTTCACGTAACTCTTCATCCGTTTTACTACGGGACTCGGTAAATACTTCACTTTCATAACAACCACTTCCAACTAATAACCCTTCACGAAGTTCTTCTAATTCACTACGTAATATTCTTGCACTTCGATAAAAATGTTTAGTATTCGCAATAGAAATAATTTTAAATAAATTCTTTAAGCCTTTTTTATTTTGAACTAATAAATTAACATGATAACTTCGACCTATTTTATGAATATCATCTTTATTAATTATTTTTTCTAAGTCATTTACTGTAATAATATTTAAGCTATCTAATTTCTTTAACATTTTATGAAATACTAAAGCGGTAGCTAGAGCGTCATAGTCCCCTCGATGGTGTGATTCTTCATCAAAAGGAACATCATATCTTTTAGTAATATATGATAATCCATGTCTTGTAGCATCTTGATCTAATGTTCTTGATAAGGCTAATGTATCAATTATAGTATTTTCATACTTTCCTAACTCATATTTTTTATATGCTTGTTCAATAAAGCTAGTATCAAACTTAGCATTATGAGCTACCATTGGATCATTTCCAACCCATTTGATAAATTCTTTAACTGCTTCTTCTTCACAAGGACAATCTTCTACCATTTCATTAGTAATACTAGTAACATTAGTAATTCTTTCACTAATTGGAGTTGGTGGTTTAATTAACATATCAAACTTATCAATAATTTCACCACGTTTTAATTTAACTGCTCCTATTTCAATAATAGTATCACCATTAGCGGCATTAAAACCAGTTGTCTCAAGGTCAAATACAACATATTCATTGTCTAATAATACTGTATCATTACTACGTTTAACTATTTCAATATTATCGTCAACAAGAGTAAGTTCTGCCCCATAAAGTACTTTAAACTTCTCTTCTTTACTTTTTCCCTTATTATAAGAAGTTACCGTACTATAAGCTATTGGAAAAGCCTGGCAACCATCATGATCAGTAATGGCTACGGCTTTATGTCCAAACTTAATAGCTGCATCAACTATATCTATCGTGTGTTTAGTAAGATCTACCCCTACTACACCATCCATTGCACTCATCATCGTATGAGTATGTAATTCAATTCTTTTTTCTTCTTCTAAATCTTTAATCTCTTCTTTGACATGATCAGAATAATTAATACTTTGAATATTAAATACTAAGTCCCCTCGAGAAAAACTATCATATTTAGTATAACCAAAGAACTTATACCATGTACCTGTTTTTAATAAAGATAAATACTTATCATAATCTTCTTTATTATTAACAAATAATTTAGCATAAATACTACTAGTATAATCAGTTATTTTTAAAGTAATTATTTTAAATTCACTTTTACTTGATTCAAAAGATTCTATTCCAAATACTTCCGCTTCAATGGGAATATCTACGTCTTCTCCCACAACAGTATTTAAACTCCTAATTTCTTCTTCAATGATTTTTCCATACATTACTCTTTCATCATCAACTGTTTTATATTTCTTAGGACGAGGAGCAAACTTATCTTCTTTAGGTTGTTCAGTTATAGTTTCTTCTTTAACTTTAACATTTAAATCTTTATTAATCGATTTTTCTACTTTAGTACGATTAAATTCATTAACCATTGGTTCTAATTTATTAAAACCCATTAGTGTTAATATTTCATTAACTTTAGTAATATCATCTTGACATTGTCTTAATTCATTATCATTATTAAACTCTAAATAATAACTATTGTAATTATTTTTAAGGCGATCTTTTAAAAGAGAAACAACGGAAAAAGAAGCGGCATAATTAAAACATTCACGAATATTAGTATAGTCTTCCTTTTCGGTATTAACTTCAATGATACATTCGCTATTAAAGAACTTATTTAATAATTCATTTAGCTTTAAATAAACCTCTAACTTTAATGGAACATCACTATTTAATATCACACGCATCTTGTCTTTACTAACTTTAACTCGTTTTAAAGACACATTGAAAAAAGAAGAATATTCTTCTTCTGGGAAACTAATTGTATTTAATAATTCTTCTAATTTCTTATCCATAGCACTCCTTATAACACTTCGATTTCTTCTTCCTTTTCGATGTTCATAATATTATTAAGTTTTAATATACTTTTACTATTTTTAATACAATAATCTACAAACACTTTTAAATTCATTTTCTTTAAACTACGATCTAAAGGATATTTTTCAATATCAAAACCAATTTTATCATCAATCATTTTATTTAATAATTTTTCTTTATCAGTATATCCTAAATACATTAACCAATAAGGATATATTTGTCTTTTAATTGTTTTTAAAACTGGATTACCTAAATCATAATTAAAGTTTTTACTTAAAGATTTACCTATTTCATTAATAACTGATAACTCTATAATAGAATTAAGTATTTCTTTATTATTTTGATAATTTGGATCACTTTCTACTAACATTCCTTTAACTATTAAACTTAAGAAAATAGTTAAAACATCATATTTATCTTTTTCACTACCCCAAACAATAGATTTCAAATCTTTAGCATATTCTGTTATTTCAAATCTAGGATGAATAACATAAATATGAACTATTTTTGGAAAAGACATACGAATAATATTATTAATATGTTTATTAATATCTTCACTAGTTCCTTCCCACATTTTTTCAATATTATTACGATGTTTCAAAGTTTCTTTTTTTAGTGTTTTAAATAAGCTACTAGTTAAAACTGCATTATATAAAATATCATTATCAGGAATAAAGTCTTTACCATATTTAAGTATTTCAGCTCGATCTTTAAAACAAAAATTATATTCTTTTTTATATTTAGTAAATAAATTCTTTTTAAAACGGTCTATTTCTTTAGATAAAGAAGCTCCATATAATATATACCACGCTAGTAAATAATCATTTACCATTATCTCTAAATTCACACTATCACCTACTAATAATATGATAGCATAGAAAGATAAATATTAAAAGAAAGTTGGCATCATTTTTAAATATTTTTGTTAATAAAAAGTGAGTTATTATAACTCACTTATTCTTGAATAATATCACGTATTTTTAATGGTAGTAAATCTACTTTATCAAACTCATCATAACCAACAAAAATATAATCAGTTACAAAGTTATCTTGATTCTCTCTTACTTTTAGTAATTCTTGATAAAATTCTTCATCCATTTCATATTCATAAACAAAGAATAATTCATGATATGTTTTACCATCAAAATCAAAGAATTCTTCAATTGTATTTTTATATTTTATTCTTTCTTCATCAAGAGTAATATGCATTTCTTCTCTTATTTCACGTTTTAAAGCATCAATTCGATATTCATCAATCTTAAGTCTTCCACCAGGAATAACGGAATTACCTACTCGATCTTTTCTTATTTCAATTAACACTTTATCATGATATTTAAAAATAATACCAACACGAATATTTAAGAAAATATCATCAATTTTTAAAGCTATATCACTTTTCATAAAATCACCATCAATAAAATAACATATTAAAACTTTTGTGTCAATGAAAAAAGAGGTTTAACCTCTTTGACTTCTTGTCTTTTTGTAGACATTTGGAATAGTTCTTTCATCATCAGCAAGTCTCAATCCTATTTCAAAAACATTATGATTTAATGTAGTTTCAAATTCTGGATTAAAGAGAACGGCTATTCCCTTCATATCAGCTTTAATAACTCCACGAACTAAGAAATTATCTTTTCCTTCAAAACGATATTTCTCAACAATCACAAGATAAGCAATTGCATTTTCCTTACCCTTCTTTTCCATTTGTTTTTTAAAATCACTAACTAAACGGGAATAAACATGTTGATAAGCTATATTTTCTTGAAATGTTATGAAAGGTTTATGTTCATCTTTTTCAAACATTTTTGATACATTTAAATTATCCCAATCTACTTCAATATTATCACCATCAATATTCATCTTTTCATTAAAGATATTATTAGGATGACAAACATATATACAGTTATTATCATATACAGCTAACATATCTTGCATTGTTTTAGTGAATTCTTTTTGATTATTTCTTGCATCAATTCTTTTAAATTCCATTATTCTCACTCTTCCTTACTCTACACTATCAATTATTTTCTTTAATATCTCAATACCTTTTTCAGATAATGCTTTTACTAACTTTTTAGCTTCATCTATTAATTCAGAATCATCATAATCATCTATTTGACTCTTAAGTTTATTAGTTAATTCATTAGTAAATAAATCTAATTCTTCACCACTAAATAAATAGTCTTCAATACTACCGTCAAATATCGCATCACGAAATTTAATAGCATATTTTAAACCTGGTAATTTTATATCAGTTAATGTTTTTATTTCATCGTAGTGACTACTTATATTTTCAACTTCAAAATCTTTTATTATTTCATCTCTTGCGTTATAAAATAATTCATCACAATTTAGCATTTTCAAGAAACTATCTGTATATTTCTTAAAGAATGATGAAAATTTCTCAAGATTTTCTGGAATAGGTACTCCATACTTATCAATTACCTTTTCACAGTCTTTAGAAATTAAATAATTATGATATACGATTCCATTTTTAGTAAATTTATAATCATCAATATTATTAGTTGAGAAATTTCTAAATGATTGAACATATCCATTTACTACATGACTAAATAAACAACATCCATCACTAGCCATTTTGATTTCTTCAAATTCATCTAGAGTCATATTATCCATTTCTTTATATAATTCAATAACTGAATCAAGTAAACGATATTTACAAGATACTCTAGTTAAGTCATAAAATCCACCAAAATCTCCATCTACTCTTGAAGAATATGCTTTAATATCTAATTCTCTTCCATCACTACATTTTAATATAATATCTGAATCAGTCTTATTAATGAAATATACTTTGCCATCATGTTCAAATGAAGTATCTACATTTGCATTAACTGTTTTAGGAAGAATTCTAATTAATTTAGCTATTCTTTCTAGATCAAATAAGTTTTCTAACCAATATCTTTTATCATCCATCAAAGATAACCTCCAAAATTGTCTTTTATTATAACTTAAAATGGTTATTTAATCAATATTTTGACGTAAAAAAAAACGAACCACAAGTTCGTTAATTTCTATTGGTGACCAGTACGGGATTCGGACCCATGAATGCTGCCGTGAAAGGGCAGTGTGTTAAGCCACTTCACCAACTGGCCAAAAAAAAATGGCGCCTCAACTAGGACTTGAACCTAGGACCCCTTG
>JAEEGL015979578.1_pt1 | contig 13008 bp, 16 predicted proteins | sample 9134231 | NCBI WGS metagenome assembly JAEEGL01 (sample SAMN16246548, study PRJNA631951) | gut metagenome | biome: gut microbiome; feature: rumen; material: fiber-attached | host: Bos | place: Iran: Karaj | collected 2018-10 | reverse complement strand
TTTGGGATTTTAAAATGACAGTTGAACAAGACATTAATAGAAAGGTTTATGGTATTCTGGATATATTAAAAACAGACGCATTAAAACCAACAACAAAAGAAGGAGATGGTGAACATAGTATTGTTCAAAAAGGAAGTAACGCAGTCGCTTTTGGGGCTAACTCAACAGCTTTTGGTACATCAGCCACTAATGCAAAAGAACGCGGGATTACTGAAGAATCTACTTCTGAAGAAATAGTTCAGGAATGGGCAGCATCTGATCCGGAAGATCAAAAATTTGCGCTTACTCTTGGAGAAGGTTCTCATATTGAGGGAAATAACTGTCTCGCGCTTGGTAAGAACTCTCATGCTGAGGGCAATGGAACAGTTGCTAGTGATAACTCTTCCCATGCGGAAGGTACAGGGAGTATCGCCGCGGGTCCATATGCTCATGCGGAAGGACTTGAAACTGTAGCCTCCGGAAGTAGGGCTCACGCAGAAGGTCAAGATACTCACGCAACTAATAAGTCATCGCATGCCGAAGGTAAAGGGACTGAAGCATCAGGCGAGCGTGCTCACGCTGAAGGCGTGGATACTGTGGCTTCTGGTAAGAACTCTCACGCTGAAGGTAATTCGACAAGCGCAATCGGGGAGACATCTCATGCCGAAGGTACTCATACTATAGCACAATCCTCAGGATCTCATGCCGAAGGATACTATTCATTATCAAGAGGTATTTATTCACATTCTGAGGGAAAAGGATATACTGGATCTGATCCAAGATATATAACATTTTATGATCATATAAAATCGGCCGCCACTGAGAGCACTCTTTACCAAACATTAGATTATTCTTCGGCTTCCGCAAAATATAAGACGGGAATGAAACTATGGAAGCTGTCGACAGACGAAGGCGAAACATGGGATGATGTGCTTGATCAAAATATCACCATTACTGACGTATATGGTGGTAGCTCAGCTTGGTTTAAGTTATCTAAAAAATTAAGTATCGGTAATAAAGCAACCAGGTATGCATTATTTATTGCTTGTCAAATTGGTGTAAGTGGTGATTATTCACACGGCGAAGGAATCGATCCGTGGACATCCAATGAAGGCGAACATGCAGAAGGTAGATACAACAAATCCAATGATGGTACAATTAGTTCAGTAGGTATCGGTACTGCAGATAATGATAGAAAGAACGCCTTTGAAATCATGCAGAATGGTGAAGTATATATAATAGGCGTCGGAAACTACGATGGTACTAATGCTGGAGGAGCTGGCGTCTCTACGCTGCAAAGCTCTATTGGTAGTAGCTCAACACTACAAATCACGGGGACATATAATATAAGTGATAATGAATTTACTTGTACATCTGGACATTCGATTGATGATATTAAAAACGCATTACTCGCAGGCAACCCAGTGATTGTTGATGTGACTGATTCCGACCAGATAAGATATATTACTAGTGATATATCAGTATCTTATGATGGTAGTTGGTATGCTTATTCAAAAACGTTTGCGCCTGGTGTAATAGATAACTGGGTTGTACAAAATTTATAAGTTGGTCAAATAATATAAATATTAAATAATTATGACTGTAGAACAAGCAATTAATCAAGCTCTTCAACAAATTTACGAAAAGCTTTTAGAATATACTGAAGATTAACAAAAACCCCGGCTCTTATGAGTCGGGGTTTTCTTTTATTCAACTGTTACAGTCACTTTACTGTAAGCTTTTCCAGTTTCTGCGGTATAAGTACCGTTTGCAGTAACTTCTTTTTCTTCAAGTTCTACATAAGTTTTTCCACTTTCTGTAGCTATCACGTTTGGACTAGCTGTCCATGTACCACCAACGAATTCGTACGCTTTTCCATCTGATTTAACCCAGATGTAATCCTTAGGTGGCTCACTATTGGTTTCCCAAATAATAGTTTTCTTTTCGCCTTCTTTCATAATTTAACTAAATAATTTATCACGACCATAAATAGCTAACGTTTCATTTCCAAGCGATACATGCCAGTGATCTCCCGTTGCTTTGGTCTTTTGTTTTGTTATGGGATCGGTTTCATCAATAACACCGATACCATTATCTCTCATATACTGTACTAATTCTGGATGAGATGCAATTTGAGATCGCAAATCAGAATATGTTTGCCCCTCAATTGGTACAATATCTATTGCGTTTGCATCAGCATGTAAAGAACGTCTTCCGTTACTGGTAAGAGCGCCTGGTCTATGCCCAGATGTAACTCTAACAGAAATTCCAAACTCCTCTAATTTATCTAGGAAAGGTTTCATATTGCCAGGATTGATTTTAGAATCCTTATATTGTGTAACACCACGTTGAATTTGAGGTTGTTCTACAACATCTTCAACTATTGGATTGAAGTCGATTTTTATGGGGGTCACACTTTGTATAGGATAATTAGAATAATTATTTTTATATGATTCTAATTCATTATCATTTAAAGCAATATCGTTTTCTAATAAAGGTTTATAAACTAAATTTCCTCAAGCCTCTCTAAATCTAGACTGAAATTTTCCACCATGCTGCATATGTTTACTATAGTTTCTTTTAAATTCTTTTTCTTTATTTCCACCAGCATCTTTTCCAAGAACAATAAATTTAACATAATTTCTTGGTTCAGTTGGCATGGAATCGATCCAATCTAAAGAATGATAAATATCTACTCCCGCTTCTTTTTGTTTCTGCAGAAATTTACCAAGATTACCTTCACCTCAATTATATGCGGCGTATTGTTTACAGAGTTTTACAAGTGGATTAACCTCCCCATTTTTATCTGTTACCGAAACAACTTTCGTTTTTAATAATTGATTCATTTTTCAATCTCTAACAGCACGACTAACTTTAGGATCGGTTAGTTTTCCAGTTTTACCAGTATTCTTACTATAATCAGAAAATGTCATAGGCATTATTTGATACAGGCCAACTGCACCAGTATGACTTATAGCATTTGGATTAAATTTGCTTTCTGCATACTGTTGTCTAATTCTTAATCTATCATCAGATAAATCAGAAGCAATATAATTGTCAGTATTTTCTTTAAGTGGGCCAAGATCTTCTTCTCATGAGCCTACGGCTAAAGGGGCCTCTTCTGCATAAATAGATTCATTAGAAAAGGTCGTATGAGTTGGTTGTTTATATTTATCTGGAAAATGTTGTCCTGGTAATATCGGTTTATATTTATTTTCTTTTCAGTATCCTCTTATATCGTATGCCGATCTTGAATCATTTGGATCTGCAGTCCATACTAATAAAGGGGATACATAATTATATCAATTTCTAAACTGATATTCCTCGGCATCTGATAATTGTGTAGTATATTTTTTTACTTCTTGTGCCATTTTCTTACGTTAGCTGCAAAAGTTGCTCTTTTTCTTATTGCTGGATTTGGAGAACGTTTTCCTTTAGCAATACATTCACTTGTTACCTTTCCACCACAATAATCTGTAAATTTTCCTCTATTTTCTTTTTTAATGTGAATTTTACCGCCTTTTCTTAAGGAAAGTAAATAATTTGCTAAATCTCTAATATTTTTCATAAATTACATTCATATGGTTTATCATCTTCTATCGCTTACTGCAAATATAAGAAAAATATTTCAAATATCCAAATAATTCTTAAAAAATTTGGATTTTAGGAAAAAATTACCTATATTTGTAAGTCCCATAATTTGTATGGGAAAGAATTGTTAATAATTAAAAAATTATGATTATGGAGAAAATTTTAAACTTTTTGATTTTAGTACTTGCAATCCTAGGATTCTTTGGTGGATTGGGGTATTTACTATGACTGCACAAATTTGCTATTTCCATTGGTTTAGGCGTGGTTGGTTATTTAGCATGGCCAAAATTTAAAGAGAATTTAGATAAATTATTGAATTAATAAAGAAGGGCATCCCTTCTAGGGATACCAGCATAAAAATAAACCCCGGGCTTATCGCTCGGGGTTTTTTGTTTTATTAGTTATTGTCAATGGGATTGAAACAGCTCCAACATATTTCATTGTTTCTCTAATATTATTTAAGATCTTTTGAATATTTTTTGATTTTGATGCTATTTTATTCAATTTAAAATTAGATATATCATCTGTAATATCTCGCCCAACTTCTTTAGATAAAATTCTTGAGAAACCATTTGTAGTATAAGGTTGATCGATTAATAATTTCATTAATTCTCCATCTGAATAATTATCAATAATCCGATCCAGCTGTTTATCAACAGCATAATTATTTTGTTGAGAAATTTTTCCGCGTAATTGTGTATTTACAGCAAGATATTCTCCAATTTTGTCTTCTCCCCTCCCACCTTTAAATAATTGTTTATATGTGTCTAACAATAATTCTTTTTCTTTTGGCAAAATCATTTCTCCTGTATTCTTAAGACCTTTTATAGTAATATTTTTCATCGGAATATTATATTCTTTAGATTTTGATAGAATATTTTTAAGTTGTTCTCACGATATGGGTTTATAGTCTGGATTTATATTATATCTTACCCCATGTCCGCCAACTTCGTGTAATAGTAGGTTGAAATCCACTTTTGTTGGATCCTGGCGGAATGTTGCAGTATTTGCATATGGATGAAATCACGCTCCTGAATGTGTTACGCCATTTGATTGTAATCATGCATCGACGACATCTTGGGATGGATTAAAAACTCTTATCTGTGGCATAATAGTATTATTATATTCAACATTATGCCCAGCTCTTTTTAATCTTGGAAAAATATCATTTTCTATAAAATAGTCAAGATTTTTGAGATTACCTTTTGTTGCTGTTTTTGAAGCATATCCTTGTTCGATTTTTGATAAAGGATATGTATGTGCAAGATCTTCTTTTGGCATGTAAGCAGTAATTCCTTTACCAGCAGCGTTTCGTAATAACGAAGTTGCTGATTGTGCGCCAATTCCGAATCCAGCAAAACCACCTATGGTACGACCAGTATTACCAATTCAATTTGTATTTAGTTTAGAATCAGCATAATCACCAGCAGCACCTAATGCTTTAGAACCAATAGCACCTCCTAAAGTACCAGCACCTAATCTTGTAGCACCGCCCAGTATCCCGTATGTCGCGAATTCTCCTCCAATTAATGGCACGGAAAAGGCAGACGCTGTTTCAATCAAACGATTTTTAGCAGCGTCAGCATACACCTTCTTGGGATTATTTGAATCTTGTGCTTCTTGTATAGTTTTTTGAAAACGTTGGGAACCTGCGGTTTCCTCGTTATTCTGATATAGTCTTTGCCATCAATTTTTCATATGATGCAAAGATAAGTAAAATTTTTGAGAAATGCAAATTTTTTTGTGTTACGAGTGTGAAAAAACACATCTATTGGATGGCCCCCGACAGGTCGCCATGGGGAAATCGTTTCGCTAGAATCGATGACCGGGGTAGGGTCAAGTTTTTGAAATTTGTCTTGATTAACCAATCAAATCAATATATGAAACAGTTTAATCAAGACTTTAAAGTCACGCTTGTGATTGTTTACAAGAAGTACCATGCTAATGGTATTAACAGCTGGTTTTACACAGAAGAAGAATTTCGGCATGAAATTGATTCTTTCTGGACCATGAAGGATGAACTGCGATGCTTCAGGAAATGTTGGCTGTTACCCCTCGACAAAATTGTCGCAATTCGGCATGAGTTCGAGTATATAAACAAATCACGCAATCATCATAACAAGCGTAAGGAAATTGTTGTTGATGATGACATCTTTGACTTTTAAAGTCTTTGGAGAAAATAACTTTCCAAGTTGTTGAGGACAGCACATCCGCTCGATCGAGTCATTATGCTGTAAAACACAAACTACCGAATGGTACACGTAACGTTCCAATTTGTTCCCGAAGTTGTCGAGAGAAACTTTGAGAGCACGTTCGATGCGTACTGCGATATAATTACCGCATGCAATATGTATGAGGATTATTTCGTTGGCGCAAAGATCGATAACAATTGGGTTAAAATACTTGATGCTGAATCGTACATCGATCGGTTTACCAAGTATTTGCACACAGCAGCACTTGCTGGTTTTCCTGATAGTCAGATTCTTGAAGAAACCAAAGAAGGTTTTGGAGAATCTTGTTCCGAAATTCCTGTTAGTTGGCGAAAGCTAATGAAACAGTATTCTGACACTCTTAGTCGACATACTGATAAAGTTGCCGATAAAGTACATATAAAACTCAATCAAAACAAATGATGACCCAATCACAAATGAATCTCGCAATCAGATTGTCGGAGATTCTCGGCTGGGGCAAGATCCAGTCCAGCATCGTGCTTCCTACATTGGAACCAGTAATCTTGCAATTAGAGAGATTTGGAATTACCAACAGTGCAATAGCACTGAAACCAAAGGATCTTTGGAGGCGTCTATCAACATGTCCTATCAATGGTAATCATCCAACCCCAAAGAAGCAACGGATTATCCAAGAGCATTATTTGGCGATAGAACAGTTAATGCGTCGTGGTGTTTCATTCGTTGACGCATCTGAACAGATATTCGAGAAATATAAGGATCAGCCCGAATAGCTATGTCAAAGCAAGTAAATCGTCAGCACCTAGCAACAGTTCTTGGTATTATCCAGAAGAGAGCAATCAATGGTGAGCCAATGAACTTTAGCACATTGTGTTTAGAACACAAATTGGGCAAAACTACGATAGCAAAGCTTAAATACGCTCTTCTTGAATACGAATATCGGATTCCAAAATCCGATGCCCCTGTCAAGAAAATGCATATTAAGCGCGACAAAAGAACTTGGGCATTCAACTTCTTAAATGAAGATGGCTCAAGGACACCTGCTTATGTTCTTGCAACAGATGAAAACATCTTGTATGCAATGTCTCGATGTCCAAAGGAATTGGCCAATCCGTCCTATTATAAGGATAAAGCCGACAATATACTTCCCAAGGAAGAGAATCGTCCTATTCCTGTCATTAGGGCAGAACCCGACGTCGCTGCACATATGGTCGCAGCATCCATCGAAGAACACATCAAAGCTCTATATGAGTTAGGTGTGTCCGAAATCACATTAACCTTCAAACGACCCAGCCAATGATTGCAGACGAAATTTCCGCACTCATCGTGAAGTCGAAAACTACGAACTTCGCTATTTCTGAGATGCATGCCATTCTTGATATGTTTCCTAAATGGCAAAAGGAGCTTGAATCACACATTCAGCGTCTTGTAAAAGAAGAACGTGAGCTTTATGACAATCACGATCCGAACGAACCTTATTATCACAAATAGTCCTACTAACTCGAAAGGGTGATGCTGGAGTTAACGTGGGTTCGATTCCCACGTAGGACTCAAAATAGTTCCTCTATAAATGGGGCGCGTTCCTGTACTTGTGCGAGAAAAGAGTACTCCCAGCTGTGGATTAAACAGAAGTGGTAACAATGCCCGATTAAAACGTTTAAAGCAATGAAAAAATCAACTATTAAAAGCCAAGAAGCCATCAACATGAAGGCAAATCTTGTGACTGTCAGTCTTGATGTCCTTAGGAATACAGGACGTGCGTTCGGTGGAATTCGTTTCCGTATTGGAGACATTATCACCTTCCCAGACTGGGATGATGTCGAGATGTTCCAAGATTCTTTCGTAGGAAAGGATAAGCAGGAACATACATTTCCCGTCATCAAGGTAGGATTCAATGAGTCCGTACGTGTTATTCCTGTAGCTTCCTTTAGAAGGGAGACTCAGGGAATCGACGAGTATATTGAGAAGTATACTCAACTGAATACTTTCTTAAGGGACATCAATCTCGCTACCGATGATTTCGAGCGAATGAAATTATTTGCTGGACATACTATAAAGGTAGCCGAATTGTTTGAAGCAAGAAATGTTGCATTCATAGATGGTGCTCGCGTACCTTATAATAAGGATGACGTGAAGACTTTTACAACTTCTAGATGGCCAGTATTTGTGCCTATCGAGACAGAGTAATTACCAACCTACCATACCGATGGAGGAGAGCAATCTCCTCTGTCGGTATATTTTTTTACTAAGACCCCAATCATGACTAAGACCAAAATAACATCTTAACGCATAAAACGTGAAAGGTATATGAAAAAGACAATTGTTCCGGCAGTTTTTGGTGAACACACCAGGAAGGCCACAGAGATGACCAAAGAAGCTCTTAAAACTACTGGTCAGCCATTTGCCTCTTATGGCATTGGTGTAGGTGAAAAAGTTAATTTCCCTGATACGGAAGACGACATCGTTGTTAAGGAACAGCCCGTTAGGGTTGGTAGCACTGCAACTCAGCGCCTTCTTCTCGTAGATCGTATCAACAAGGACGGTGTTCGTAAACCCAGCTGGCTCAGCCTTGGCATTCTGAACCGTACCGACGCACATCGCGAGCCCACTTGCGAATTCTGCGCACAGATGAATGATCTCGACAGTGATCTTTCTCGTATCCAGCACCTGCTTGGTAAGACCATCACGGTTAAAGAAACCGTCAACAAGGACTTCCAGGCATTTGACCGCGCCACTGGTGCTCGCATCGAAGGAAAGACCGAGTCTCGTCCTACTCCCGTCATTGTTTATGCCGAATAACATCACGGTTTGAGGGAAATTAAATGACCGACAACTGGATACTAACTGTGGAGCATTACTAATTGGTAATGCTTCACAGTGAACTCCAAATCTTATTGGTTATTTCAATTTAAAAAAGTGAGTAACAGATAATGGAGTTGAGTGCTATATGATAATGCACTGAATTCCAGAATAATATGAAGATTTCATTGCTTTAAAAAACCCGTAAGTAGTATCTCACAACGAAAGTCGGGCACTCTTTTTAAGAGTGTATTTAGTGTGAGAATGGTATTCACATTATCATACAATCCTCTCACTGCATATTGAGTAAGTGATAATATGTGCAGTATTTTTCTTTAGCATGGATGTAATCGTTGGTTTAGCCATCATATATGCTATTGCGTTTTTCTTGACGAATATGGGCTGGATGAAAGACCCATACGATAAGCCTCATGATGACTAATTCTTTATCAGTTTGTTAGAAAACTGTTCCACTCCCAAATCAAGTATGGGATTAAGTAGCATCCTTGTAAGTTGTGTAATCAACCCTACTCACGACTCCTCTTATTGAAGAAAAGTCCTATATTAAACCAGAGTGAAGGCATCTGGCAATAAAATGAGCATGCGAGAGTTGGAATGTAGTAACTGAGAGGATACAAGTGACCAATAGAAGTGCGCAATTCTATAAAACACTTATTCCTTGGCTTGGTAACCAGGGCTCCTGCTAAGCATGATGCAGGCTAACAAGTTTTAGAGGAGTATTGCAGTAATGATTCTATTGCCACAAATGTGGATCGCCGTACTAATAAAGTGTTCCTAGTGAGTTCACCAATAGAAGAAGCTAGGCTTTGGGTAACCGATTAACAACCCAATTTTAAATGATTCCCAACCGGTAGAAGGTTGCCGGTGTAGCGTACACCGAAATGTTCTAGGGGATCAAACAATAAAACCCCAGAAAGAGTAGATCAATCTGGGGTTTTATTCTTCTAAAGGCTTGAAGAATTAAAATATTGAGTAGCCGCCTCCTATTCATCAATTGAGAACCAACTTACTGGAGAGTACATGAGTACAAAGATGAAAAGAGATGCTAATCGTAGTGAAAGCTACGTTCCACCGTTGTCTGTTAGGGCGTGTGGGTAATCGGCAAAAGGAACGGACCAGGGTGAAAGGCCCAGTAAATCCCAGAAAGAGTGAAATCGATCTGGGGTTCCAAAAAATGAGTACAACTTATTCCTACCTAGCGGGTAGCCCGTGAATTGGTAATTCATCGGTCCGAAGATTAACAAAGAATAAGTGAAAAAGAGACGTAAGTTCTAGACGGTCTCGTAATAGTTCTAACCAGACTTGCACTCATTTTTTTAACAATAATCAGGTGACGACTGATGTACAACGTCTGGAGGGAGGCACCAAAGCAGGTCTATAAAGAGGATCAGATTTAACTGGAAGAAATCCTCACAGCAAGTGATAATCCTATTCTTGCAAATTTTATTCCACCAACCAACTCAGGTTTGTAGAAAGGTAATGCGTAATTCTTGTAGATGAGTGTATACAAGAGGCGGAATAAATTAAATCCCTAAAAGAGTGATATCAATTTGGGATTCCTAGCCCGTGATAGATGGGGAATGCTATCCAAAGGACATAAGGCAAGCAGAGTCCACAATACCGTGATAAGCTATTCGGTATATTTAATCTCAGAAGAGGTGATACTCAACTGAGGGTTCTACAATTTAAGACTTGATGCAATCCTTACCTTAGCCTATATTATATAATCGAAAATTGCCAGCCTAAAGCAGATCAAAGCATCTTGATGGAAAACAAGTGGCCGATGTATAATGCAAGTCTTAACAAACTCACAGCAGAGTGAAATTTGTTGTGGGTTCTATCCTGTTATTCCATATAACAGGCGGCGGGTTTCTCGTCGATAGAATAAACCAGTGATGGTATAAAGTGATGAAAAGCAACAGTGATTCATTGCGTCATAGGTTTTACCTGTGGTTCATAAGAAAACCAATTAAACAAGTAGAATATGTAGTAGTTTCGGGCAGGAACAAAAGTATTCTACGGAAGGGTTGATCACCTTTCCTTGACCAGTAATGGTGACAATGTTTAGTTGCTTAAACTCCAGAATGATTTAGCCAATCTAATAGAGTTTATGATGAATCTAAAAACATCCTATGCCTTGGCGGGCACAGTAAAAGAAACATGGGGCTACGGCTGCCGGTTTCGAGATTAGCCATCTCACTGATAACAGAAATGGTAGGTTGTATTTAGTAGTAAAGCGAAAGTCCTGGCGGACAAGTAACAGAAAGACGTTGATGGGTAAACTTCTCAAAAGGAAGCATTCCATACAAGGACAACCACGTCTTTCAATTGATCATGTTATAATAATTCAGTTTTTCTGTAGCTCAGATCGTAGAGCGCCTGACTCTTAATCGGGAAGTCGTAGGTTCAAGTCCTATCAGGAAGTTAATAAAATTATAATAACGCAAAGAGTGTTGTCCACACTTAATAACAACAGAGTTATTCTCCTGTAATATGGAGATCAATCCAAGCCGCAAGCAAAGATTGAAGGTCAAACAAGTATGTAAGTTCTAATGGGAGGCATCTCATGAACCTGGCAAGGAGTTCTACAAAAAGGATTAGCCTATATAGTTAAGTGTAGTAGTTGCAAGATCTTAAACTTGTCTCTGTGCTACCTACCTCAAAAGGGTGTGATTAGGGGAGAAATCCTCGGAGATGGTAGTCTAGTAGGTCACATATCTCAGCCTACAAGATTCTTTTTATATGTACACAATTGTGTATACCCCCATATAAAAAGAAAATGCCCTGGAAAGAGTGAAATCTAACCAGGGTTCTAATTTCTGACAAACCCATTCATCAGAAATTTAATTCGTATGCGTAAGCCTATCAGAGTACTGACGTCTCTGATGGGTACTAGTTTTTGGTTTGGTTGGGTCACCAAAATCGGGTCTGCACACACAGTCCTAGGAACAGAAATGGACGGTATGTCAAAGGTTGTAACAACAAGCTAACTGGATCCAACACACAGGCGTTATAATACCAGCGTATGTGTATGTGTGTTGATAATTAAAATTCGTATGTTTTAGAAAAGTTTTCTGAATTACGAATTGCTTCGCGTCTTTCCATTTCATGAAGACGTTCTTTTGTGAGTTTTAATTCTTGTTTTAATTCAGCAACTTCGTCTTTTACAGTAGAAATATCTGCTGTATTAGTTTGTAATTGTTGTGTAACAGCTTTTACTCATAAAGCAGCTTGTTGAAAACCATTTAAAGAAAATTGTTTTTGTACTATTGGTAAACCAGAAGCATCATAATTTCCTGTAGGTTCTTCTTGTAAAAGATTTTTAGAAATTAAATAATTATTATATTTTCTAACAGTTTTTACAGTTAAACCTGTTAAGTCGGCCAGTCTTGTGTTAGTATATCCAATTTTACCAATGCCAGATTCTTTGTCATACATATATTTTTGAATAGACATATAATATTCTTTAATATTGATTGGGATATCTAATTTTAGAAAATCAATAGTAAACATTTCAAAATGTTTATCAAATTCTGTTTCTGGAAAAATATATAAATTACAATTATGTCCTTTTCCAGATGTAGTTACTTGAATTTTCATTAATCCGGCTTTAACCAATCTTTGAATCGCTTCTTCGATTTTTGCCTGACCACATTTAGCACGTTCCTTAATCTTAGGAAACGATGGATAGCAAGATCTTGTTTCATCCATAAAGCTTCTAATGGCAGCATAAACAATTTTATCTCCAGGTTGTAGAATTCTCTCTGGATGATTTTTTATATCTTCTTCTGTTTTGGATAATCTTTCTTGACGATTATCTAATTCATGTGGAACCTCTGTGTGTTGCATACTTAAAAATGTTTAAATTATATCATCTTTTAATCACTGTATATCTTTTATAAGGCAAATATAAGAAAAATAATTGACAATTCCAAATAATTTTTGGTATATTTTAATATAGTGATGTCCCAGATAGGTATGATCTTGTCTCAGATAGGTATGGTCTTGCTCTACATAGGTATGGTTTTGTCCCAGATAGGTATGATTTTGTCCTAGATAGGTATCTAACTATACCTAATATATTTAATAGATTTAAAAAGACCTATTACCTATACTTAACGCGTGCGCGAAAGCATGCAAATATTTTTTTAGGTTTTTCACACAACGACAAATTTTATAGGGGTAGACGACAAATTTTATATAGGTTCGCGACAAATCTTATAGGGGTTCGCGACAAATTTTTCTACGAACTATATAATATATATAAATAGAACTATACTTAATCGCCAAGGCGGTCAAGCATTAAAAATCCAGCACCAGCATCTTACATCTCCTCTCTCATTCAGCATATAATAGTCAAAGGTTTAGGTTGTCATAGTGTGTTTTGCTGGATTCACACGGTAATCCCCTGTTTAATTCGTTAAACGGG
>JAEEGL015752283.1_pt1 | contig 13008 bp, 26 predicted proteins | sample 9134231 | NCBI WGS metagenome assembly JAEEGL01 (sample SAMN16246548, study PRJNA631951) | gut metagenome | biome: gut microbiome; feature: rumen; material: fiber-attached | host: Bos | place: Iran: Karaj | collected 2018-10 | reverse complement strand
GCCAAGAAAATCAGTATCACCGCAGTCAGGCCAAGTGTATACGCACTTATCACATCGTGGAATAATTCTATCTTCTAGGTTTTCAGAGGGCGGTGCTTTTTTTATTAGTCTTTCAGTAATTCCCTCAATATAAGCTGGATAATTTTTAATAGTTGGAAATTTGTTCATGTCTTCAGTCTATATAAGCTGGATAATTCTAATAGGTGGAAACTTATTCATGTCTTCAATAATCTCTTCGATATTGATTGGCTTATTATTATGAGCATCTACCTCACAATGATATGAGCCAGTTTCCCAATGCAACCAAGGATTTTCGGTGTGGCTATGACCGCACAAATTAATAGTACGGCTTCTTAAACTTTTTCCATCAGAATAATTAGAAGTCATCGAAGGATAATGAGAAAGATAAAAATGATACTTTTTATATGTAAGATAAATAGAGTTTTCACGTTCTACTACATTATCCAGTTCACCATATGCGGCCCAGCGCAAATCAGTATCATGATTACCACGAACCAAATGAAGATGTCCATTTAATGAGCTAATAAGGTCTAATCCTTGCTGGAGTAAGGCTGAACCACCCAACATAAGGTCGCCTAAGATATAAACCTCATCGGTTGGCTTAACAATAGAATTAAAGTTCTTAACAAGAGCATCATTCATCTCTTCTGGAGAACGAAAACCACGAGCCGCATAGAGGAACTCTTTCTGATGGTTAAAATGAAAATCGCTAGTAATATAAATCAATCAAGTTTCGCCTCCATATCTTATAATATCACTGTATTCAAATGGGTCAGTGCTAGGGTCGGTGTATTGAGAATACATACGACAGATAACATTAGTAGGAACCTTAGCGCGACCCTCACGCTGCTCATTGCGTTCAAGGCACACCTTCAAAGGAAGGTTAAAAACAACAGGAATAACATCAACATTAGAAAGATGCAATTTCCGCAAGATTTTATTGCGCGAGGCCCAATTCAAATGAGTGGCATCAACAACAATAGAAGTAATCTCTGGGTCATCAATTGCCGCATTAATGCGACGAGCGAACTCAGAAAAAACGGCACTTTCTTTTGAGAAATACTCATCATTATCGGTTATCATAGAGTATCGTACTTCATCACGAGAAATATAAGCTGTACGCTCAGGATAGTACATAAAATCATTCTTTGCCCAGTAGCTTTTACCACTGCCCGGCACACCGCAAAGCAGCAAGACTTTCTTCACACTCATCTTTATACACCCCGTTTTTAAAATTTTCTTTAAACTCTTCTACTTCTATTGGATTACGACATTCAATATGATTTACTTCTTCCTTACAATAAATACAATAAAGTTTCTTTCTATGAAACTTACCATATTGATGTGAAACTCTTCGAGGTATATCTAAACCTCTATTACCACATTTAATACAATAAAAGCTATGAGATTCCATAGCGCCTCTACGGCCCATCATTTATCACCTTCCAATATAATTTCTTCAAAAGTATCAAGGTCTAACAAGCATGCCTTTTTAGTAAAAGCCGTAAACATATCAATGTCAACTTTATGATGCTCACAGTACCAAAAGGCACTATTTTCATCCCACTCAGGATACCAACTATTAAACTCATCATCTGGTGGAGAGCCAATGTCTTCAATAAGGTCAGGAATAGGAGTATGTCCATGGACTACAAACTCATTATTATCATACCACCAAAGAGATAATACATAATGAGTTCTATCCCAAAGTATTTTTTCTTCACATTTTACACCATCATCAAAATACTCCCAACCAGAATGGCACATATGAATTATCTGATTTGAAGAATTAATGTAATCGGCTGTTAATGGAAGTGTATGTAGTTGTGAAAAAAACATATGCGCTCTATCGAAATTATCGTTAATAATATCAAATTCCGTTAAAGCAGAATCATTACGTTCCCATATTCTAAAATCACGAGTAGAGCGATATTCATCGTTACCCATAAAATAAGGCCGCATAGCTTTCATAAGCATATCTTCATGATTTCCTTTAAGATATACTATGTTATCAGTAGTCAAAAACATTTTAATAATTTGCCATCCATGCCAACCGCGGTCGCACGCATCACCAAGAAAGTAAATAGTATTACCTTCAATGGCTTTACGGACAACTTGCTGTGCGATTGTGAGATTGCCATGGATGTCGCTTATTGCGTATGTGCTCATAAGTATCACATTCCTTCTATTTCATAAGTTACTGTCATAAACCAGCCCCAAGGGTCAGCCGCCGACAAAGATACACCAATAATTTTTCGTTTGGGATATTCCAGCCTAAAAGCACGAAGCATTTCATTGGCATGACCAGAGCTGGTAATAAAAGCTGTTGCTATTTGAATCATAATTTTATTTTTCCTTTTCTTTATTTTCTATAAATATTATATCATATTTTTTAAAAAAAATCAATTGGGGTATCAATCATCTTGATACCCCAATTTAATTTTATCGGTTAAGGTCAATCATATAATTACCATCGCTATCAAGAACGGTAGCGGGTAATGTTCCATTCCACTGCTTAATCCAATAGTAGGCAATAAGGTCAGGTGTGAGGTTTTCGGCAATTCTCGCATTCATTTCAGCCTCGCGCTGACCAGCATACAAACTAGCTTCAGACTGAATCTTTACAACCTCAAGGTCAGCATTTGCGGCAATTACAGCCTTTTCAGCTTCAGCCTTAGCCGCAATAATATTGCGCTTAGCATTAGCTTCAGCTTCCATAGTGGCCTGGGCCTGTTCGGTTTCAGCCCTTAGCTTATTCTGCTGCGCTACCTGCTTATTTTCTACCGCATCAGTAAAAGCATCAGTAAAATCAATATCCTCAATTGATGTACCAATTACAAAAATATTGTAATTAGCAAGGGCATCAGTAAGAAACCCTTCAATCTGACGAGCAAGTTCACTACGGTCATTTACCAAGGATTCGGCAGTAAACTTTGCAGCGCACACTTTAACAGCTTCGCTGATATTAGGAGTGATAACAGTATCAAAGTATTCTCTACCAATAGTAGCATAAATCGTCATAGCATCACGGGCGCTAATCTGATAGTTCAGAGTATATTTAACATTTACTTCCTGAATATCCTGTGAGAAACAGCTTAGTTCAAGAGTATGCTTCTGGATACGGTTGTCCATTTTAATTACACTCTGCCAAGGTCTCTTAAAGTGAATACCGGGGTCAAACGTATAGTTCTCAACTCGTCCAAATGTTGTTACAATTCCTGTATAACCGGTTGGGATTTTCGTAAAACTTCCCATTACTAGAACAAGAAGAAGAACAGCAATAACGGCTGCCGTTATAATACGTCCAAGGCGAAGAAATGTATATCCCTGCGCATCTCTCTTAACAAAAAATGACATTTTAAAATCTCCTTTATTTAATTTTCATTAATATTAAATACTACAAACAAGTCTTCACAGACCAATTGAGGGTTCGGTCTTGCATAATTAATTTTTTCTACTGAATAGTTTGGATGTTTGGCTAAATATTCATTTAACTGAACATCTACTGGGTAATCACTATTGTCATAACGATGAAATTTAACACTTAACTACTTCATTCTTTTTACCTCCTAAATATGTCAATTTTATCTTCATCTTCTTTAATGGGGCAATAATGGTCTTGATATTTATCACAATATTGCCCCTTGCAAGAACATTTTGGAAAAATAGTAGTTTTCCAATGGTCTTCGGCTCTAGTAAAATATGGACAAGCCGGTTTAGGTGGTTTAGTTCCTAGTAATACCATTTAACCATCCTCTCGTAGATTTTCATAAAAATCACAAAATCGTGTTTCGCCTTTACATAAACAAGCATCGAAATTTTTTGTAGCAAAGCATCTACCACATCTATAAGAGGTTTCAAAATAAGCACTACATATATTATTGCCCAATTCAAAAAGGCTTGCTGGTAGATAAGCCCATCGTACAATTATCATTTCTGAATCTTTATCCTGACCCCAGTGGTGAGGTAACCAACCAATAGTAGTATGGTCCCACCACTGAGCGTCGCTCCGCCAATATCTTATATAATAATCTCCTGTATCATCTTGGATAAGAAGGGGGAAACAACAATCGTCTGGCGGAAAATCCCCCTTAATAAGTTCATGCCATATTGGACGCCATCTTCCGAACATATAATTCTCCTTAACTATGGAACTTGAGAAGGTACTCAGGGGAAACGCACTTGAAAGATTTTACTCCATCAAGGCTACGGAAAACTACGCCTTCCTTCATCTTCTGGCTTATAGTTGAGGTTTCGCTATTCACATAGGCGCGCAGCTCTTCAACAGTATCAGGCATTTTATAGTTACTATCAAGAATAGGGACGCAAGGAACATGATAATGATTCTCCAGTAGGAGTTTCATATCATTACTATTCCAACGGCCTTTATCTGAAGTAATTAGATTGAAAGCCATAAAGTCATGGCACTTCATATCATAATTGTTTTTCTGAACGCCTTCACCGAAAGTTTCACCTTGAATAGTTACCCATTCAAGCTGTGGCATAAGTTCCATAATTGCTTTTAGCACATTATACATATCATATTTCTGTGCCATTTCCCAGTAGATGTTAGTATCATAATAGCAAGGCTTATCTACGCTATCAAAACAAACATTACGAGAGCAAACATAGAACTCTAGTTTACCAAACTTACCTTTACGCATAGTAAAAGTGGTAGAACTACCATCAATCTTTTCAGTGGCAATCCAAGTTGCGTTCTTATCAGCGAGAATCCAAGGCATATTTTCAATACGCTCTTCATCGGTCTTGCTTACCCAACTAGGCCAGCCATTTTTCTTATCTTTCTTTTTACCAAAGAAAAGAAACATAAACTTGCGGCCCCACTCACGCTTCATGAGCCAACGTGCCCAAGGCTTTTTGAAAATATCGGGATGACGCTGTGCCATCTTCTTATATTTATCAACAGATGGGGCTTTACGAGCATTATCTTCCTCTTCGGCATAAGTTACACCAAGGTTTTTAGTAAGAAAACGAGATTCACCACCAGCGTAATGATATTCTCCTTTATCATCTTTAATATAAGGAACATCTCCAGAAGAGTCATCGGTATCATAACCAATAGACCAGCCGAAATCCTCGGCGTGCATAAGAAGACCCTGGGAAATAGTTTTGCACATTTTTAGAGTTTTAATCTTATATTTACGTTTTTCAAGGAACGCAAAGCACTCGCGGTCAGAGGGAACTTTACTATCAATCTCAAAATAGACAGCGGGGTCACCCACATTAAACTGACCCTTTTGGACAATCACGTGCCAACCACCTACAATGGCGGTTTCAACACGGTCATATCCAGGGATTGGTTCAATCCCATCAATAAGAACTACATATGCTAGTTCTCGCTCTTGATTCATATTTAGCATTATCGTTCAGTACTCCATATCTGTATTAATTTCATAGCTTCATCATCTTCCATATAAAAGAATCTAGGATTTTCTTCTATACCATAAACATTACTAACCAACTGACCAAAACGCCAATCGGGACATTTATGCCAAAGAAAACGTAACCATTCACAAAATTCATCTATTCTATCAGGATTTCTCATGTTGTGACCAATACCTTACCCTTTCTTCAAAGTTAGCCCCCGGCATAGAGACGGAATTGTGAATTGCCCGCAAATATCCTTCGGGGGTGCAATCTTTATGTGTCTCTGCATAATCAAATGCTTCTTTACACTTCTTTAGTGAACAATAAGTTTTATTACGAAGGGCGACAATATCCTTAGAAGTAGCCATAATTATCAATCCTCACAATATTTTTTAAATATTATTCAAGCATCCAATACCGCCTATTATGCAACATACACAAGCTATAAGACTTAATGGATTGTTATAAACAATAAACCAAGCAATATCAAAACCAGCGAACATAAAGTCTATAACGACAAAAATTCTATTTTTCATATTCTTTATATTGTTCCTTTTCTTATTTTCTATAAATATTATATCATATATTTTTTAAAAAATCAATAAAAAGAAAAAATGACCTGACATAAGAAATGTCAGGTCATGTAAAAATTAGGACTTTTTACTAGCCACCAGTCTAATTCACTAGTTTTATCATATCGTTGCCATCTTTCCCAAATAACATCAAGCTCTTCAATATCATGAAAGTATTGCTCTACATGAGGACGCTCAATTCTATCGGCATGATAATGACCAAACAACCAAATATTCCAATTAAATTTATCTTTTATTGCATCCATCCAGACTTCCATACGGTTGTCTACTTTTGACTGTTCTACAAAGCCCAAGAATAAGTCTGTGGGCTGAAAACTTAGAGGACAGGTGTGTGTAAAAATAAAATCAAATTTTCTACCGAGGAACTTAATCTCACAGTGGTCCATTTCAGCCTTTGTCAATTGTTCATCTGGAAACCAACCAGTCTTTTTCGGAATATTGGTTTCTTCCGTTAAGCCAAGTTTTCCCAAACGATACCACTTATCTACTGAATATGCGCCACCGATAACGCCGCATTTATAGCCACCAATAGTATAATAACCATAGTCCATAAAGTAGCGTATATGATGATGAAAACGGTCTCGATAAACTGGGCCATTCACATTTTCATCCCACATCTCATCAATCATAGGACAAAGTTGCGGACGTTGTTCGTGATTTCCACGGACACAATAGATATAATATCCTCGTTCACTAATCCAAGTTTTCATCTTTTCATCTGTTTTATTCAAGAAGAAATTAAAACCAGCATCACCAAGAATAATTATTGCCGTTTCTTCTGGAGGATATTTTTCTTTATCTAAGTTATCAAGCCAAGTGAAAGCTCCATGACAATCACCTTTAACTAGCCATTTCATAATATTATTCTCCTTTGAGAGATTTTTGACAAATACTTTTTACTATTTCATATAGTGCATCTTGGGTTTTTTGATTAGCTTCATTTTGATGAGATTGAAAATAATTGTCGTAAATACTATGACAACTTTTTATAGATGCATATGCTGAATCAACAAGTATATCTTTAATATGAAAAATATTCCGTCCACGTTTTACTTCTATCAACATTTCACCATAATTTGTGGTTAGACATTTATCAAATGGATAGCCTTTAGCATATTTATCCATACACTCTTCAATTCGCAATAACACATATACCCACTTATAAAAATGTTCTTCTTCTTGTCTCTCAACGGAAAGATTGTAATTGCGGTCTGCCATGCCAAGAAATGCACGCATTGTACCCATAGGATAACAATAAGCAATATCATCGCGCAAACTTAATAAATCATTGATTTCATTTTTATATTTATTTTTATTCCAATTTTGCCAAGGGGAAAATAGAATTTCAATAAATTGAGGATTACCTTTATTAATTATAGATAAAAAATTACGAATATCAATGCCTTCAAAATGCTCTTGATTGGGGAAAATATGAGTATATGAATCATGCTTATTCTTAACAATATCATCTATTGTAGGAATAAATATAGCCTTAGTATCTACATCACTTTCACTATCAGCGCAATTATAGTTCCAACTACCTACTGGTGCAAGCAAAAAACGCTGATAAGGCATATACTGTTCTCTATAGAAATCAATATGTTGTGTTAAATTTGGTGTTGTTTTATGATTAATACTTACTTCAAACATGGTTTTTATCCTCTTTTCTAAACCATTTACCAATAACTTTTTGGCTTTTATATTTCATATAATTATATCCACGCTTATGTAAAACTTTATAATAAGCATCACGTCTGCGATTATCAACCCAATGACAGTATATTAATATATCTTTATCTTGAAACTCTTCCTCTTTTAAGCAGGCTTGTTCCAATAGCTCGAAGCATTTTAATGCTACTTTATATGTCATAAAAGGATATTTGCCAGTAGAAAGTTTTTTATCCTCATTTATTCCCATATGTTTGCGTTTATTATACAAAGAAAGATAAATATTAAATGTAATTTTAGTTCTATCTTCCTCATTCCATTGAAGACCCATTTCTAAGGTTTGGTCCTCAATGGGAACTTTTATTTGAAATACACCATCAGCACTATAATATTTTACATCATGCAGACTCAAATTTAATACGTTTTTCGACATACTCTCTATTTTCCCCTGTTAATATTGGCATATTGCTATCTAGTATCCAACCATAATCTGGATGCTTATAGCAGGCCGTACCACGCTTACAAGAAGTTGGAAAACAAGTATTCCAATTAATACCATGTTCTTGCCACAGCATTTCTTGAATTTGATTACAAGACTTACCATGCAGACGATTGTGTGAAAAATAATATTGGCCTACTGATTGAATACTATTACGAGTGGCATCAAGCTGCCGCCAATAGATAAGATTAGTTACTTCTTCTTTTGGAATATTGAATGCCCTCGCGTCAAACATTGCGCCTATTTGACAACAATCAGTAAGAGCTTTTAAATAATCATTATCAATTGTATTCCAAGTTTCACAGTAAGATTCAATCCACTCATCAACTTGCTTACAAAAAGATTGATTAAAATAAAGCGTTGCCATACTTGCGCTAATACTTGTCATCTTTTGGACTTCATAGTCAAACCAGGCATCGGTAGTTAAAGTTTGATAATCACAAAGAATTAAAGTAATTTCATCAGATTGAGTATATCCAAATACACAACCTTGTATATTTTGGCACAATTTTTTCATTGTGTCTTCCATAGCGGTCATTAATATATCATCAAAGGGTCTATTAAGATGTTTTGTGAACGTATGAAATGCTTTACCATCAATACGAATGGCAACAGGCATGCGGCGTACCAATGAAGTGCGCGCCCGCATTTCATAGTTTTCTTTCATTCTTTTACCTAAATCATCATGAACTGGCATATATACTATTCTCCTTTGTACTTTTCTATAATTATTATATCATAATTTTTTAATAAAATCAATTAAAGTATTTCAGAAAATAAAAAATACGGGAAGACTGTATCAAGTCTTCCCGTATTTCTTTTTACACTGGGTCATTACCAGCGCTTAAATAAGTCTAATATTTTGCTTTTACCATTGAGAACAGGGCGTCTCCTTCATGGTTTCCGCCAAGTGATTTATAAACACTGTGCGCTTCTAAAATTGCTTCATATTCATTAAGCGTAATAGTGTGGTCTTTTTGTAACAGTACCCTACAATCGGCTTTAAAGTCTCTACCTTGGATTGATAAAATGCCGCCTTTCATAATTTTGAAATCATCACGTAATTCATTCAATTCATTATGTAATCTGTTGTCTTCTTCTTGATAGCGCTAATCGCGTTCATTAATTATAGTAATGATAGACTCTTTTTGATTATCCATTTTTACGCTAATTGTATCAATTAACTCCTTGTCATGTTGCTTTCTATCATTAACAAATAACTTCCAAAAGTATTTAAAGAATAAACCAATTCCTGCGACAATAAATCCAAAAAGTACTTCAAGCCAATATTTGGCAAGCCAAGCACCCAAGTTTATTCAACCCCTTTCAAAGTATTCCCTTCTACTGTTATTACTTTTTCTTATCAAATAATTAAAAAAATCTGCCCTTACTCCCAAGTAAGGACAGATTTTCTTTCTTTTAATACAGAAGCTCCGATACATATAGCGTCCGCTTCATCTTGTGAAACCTTTTTGTTGTAAGTATTTAATACATATTGTTGAGCATTCTTTTTCTATTCTGCTCTTTGCTTACCCTTTATACCCAACTAAGACTTCCAAGTATTAGAACTTACAATTTTATATGAGTGACCCTATTCGGCTAAGTATTCTTGAGTAACTCCAAATATTTCAGCCAAAACTTTAAAAGTCTATACATTATTTACCTATGACTACATTTGTATATCTTCAAAAGCCACTTCATCTATATCGTTTTCTTCTATTAATTTTTCAACGTGTTGTCTATACTAAACTAAACGCTAACCCACATCATCAGATGTTAATTCAAACTTACCACTTTTAATTAGGCCTTTATCATCAAATATAGCATATCCAGTTACGCGTGAAGATTGGTCTAATGCTAATAACATTATTCGTACATTTCCTGTATTGGAAAAGAATTTTCTGGTGTGTTAATTAAAGCATCTATAATATTACTACTAAATGATGTCGAACCAAATCCGCCTGTGCGTAAACGCTCTACGCTATCATCATCAGTTAGGCCGTAACGAACAAACACACCCTGCCCAATACGGTCGCCCTTATGTAAAGTAACAGTGTTCACGGGTGATAAATTATATACTTGGAACATAATATGGCCCTCGTTGTCAGGATTATTATAATAATCACTGTCGATAATACCGATACCATTCGCCAAGATTAAGTTAAGTTTTCTAGGGGTGGAGCTACGAACCGCAAGTTGTAGCCAATAGCCCTCATCAATCTAAGCTTTTATACCTGTTGGAATAAGGACATTTGTATGAGGCGGCACTTCAATATCTTCAGCAATAAAGAAATCATAGCCTGCGCTACCTTTAGTGGCGCGTTCGGGCAACTACGCATTTGGATATTTGCTAACTCTTTCAAATCTCATTATATTCTACCTCAAAACAAGCTTCAGGGCTCTTTTCGTCAGTGAATACGAGTTTGGCTTTGCAAACCTGATATTCCTCAACAACTTCGCCCTTTGCTTTAATCTACTTTGTGGTACGACTAAAAGCCATTAATTCAAAGTGGGGGTCTCTCTTCAAGGTTTCATGTAGCTCTTCAGCATCTTCTACTGTTGGAACACGATAAGTATTAACAACATTAATCAAATAAGTCATTATTTTAATACCTCAATTTCTATTTTATTTAAATTATACATATTTAAGCAATAACTACTGATATTTTCACTCATTAATTCGGCAAGCTATCCTTTTAGTACAATTCTACTATATTTACCAGTAGCATAAGCATTTGCCATAAATTCAGCGACATGATTTAAATCAGCTGAATACATAATTTCACTTTTATCATTTTCTATTTTAATTACACTTTGTTTCATAGAAAATGGGTCTAGATAACAAAAAATTATCGGCATGGAACTATCCCCCAATCATATTCAAATAACATAAACATATGACATTCATCATCGTAGCTAACCCAACATTCAACTCTATCCTTTTCGACATTAATTTGACGAATTGTCCCCATATTGTTCAAGCATTCAAATATAACATCTTCTGAACGCTCTTCATATTCATTATTAATAATAAAAACAGTATAATACTTTAATTCATTACATAATAACATATAATAACCGGTATTAGAATGAGTTAAATGCCTATGGGTAAAATCTCTAATGGCCTCAAGACCATCACATAATTCTTCTTTTGTCATTGGTGGTAATTGTGAAACTACCATTTTATTTAATTCATATTCTGTTATACCCAAATTAATTAATTTATTTTTATCTTTATTTAAATCAACAGGCCGCCAACCGTATGCCTTACCAAGTCCCTCGTCAAAGTATTCGTATACTTGATGGTCACCTTCATAATAACATATATCTCCTACCTCAGCTACTTCTGGAAACTTCTGTGGAGCCTTTATAACACCATGATTAATAGTAACACAACTCCTAACTTTTATATTTCTAATAAAATTATAACATAATTTTTTTAAAAAGTCAAAAAACGCGGTTTACTAATAAATAGTAAACCGCGTTTGAAATTAATAACGTTTCCAATAGGTGAGCCAAATATCCATAACATTTGGCTGTGAAAGTCCTTTACAAGTATAAATAATTAATCCTGGAGACTTGGGAAATACATAATTAGCATCTCTAATTTTGTTTTTATCACCTAATAATAAATGCCCAATCTATTTCCTTGTGCATACATATTTTTCTTTTTTTGTCCCAAAATCAATATATGCTATTGTTTGTAAAGGCACAGCGTTAGCCAACCTTTCAAAACCATCTTGACCAGTATGGTCTACTATTACATTCTAGTCAGACCATTCTAAAAAAGCTGCTGCATTTTTCCTATCGACAACCTCTTGCGAATTATCATTACCTTTATATAAAGGTAAACTGATTTTTAAATCAGGTATTTCAATGCGTCCATGGTCGCCGTAGATTTTTGTGTCAATTTTAGAAGCACTTTTTGATTTCATGATAGAAGTAATAGAAGCTGGTTTTAGAATACTGGTGATATGGAACTTTTTATCTGACTTATCCATTTTCTTTATATATGTTAACTTGCGCTTCAATCATAGAAGTGATATAGGCATTTAAATCTCCAACAGCTGCTTCAAGATACGCTTTTGCATCATCGTTAAGAATAGTCATTACTTGATCATAAGTGCGTTTAAAAGCTTCTTTTTGCGCTTCGGCATCAAAAGCGCCCTGCTCTTTTAAAGCATCTACATAAGTTTGGTTAGTCGCAATAACACAATTAACGATTGTTTGCTCTAACATATTAATATACTTTTTATAAAGTTCGTTATCAGTCTGGGCCTGTAATTCTTTTGATTTTTTGTTAATAAAAAGAATTAAATACCCTGTTAATATTCCTAAAAGAGGAAAAATACAAACTTCAAAGATTTTTTGTAACATTTCTAAAACCATGATTTAGTTCCTCCTTAAATTAACTGTCTTCTTCTGGCAGGTCAGGAATCGCGCCAACTACTTTTTTATCAAGAATAAAGCCATCAGCAGTCATTAAAATAACAGTAGACATATCACAATTTTTTGCTGCACAGATTTCACTCCATGCCTATGCAAAAGCACCAGTAGCAGCAAGCAAGGCTGCATCAATATTATCTGCATAAGCTTCTGCATGAGAATCAAATACTTTTGGATAACCAGAAGAATTAGCAACATAATAATTATTGCCGACTGCTCCAATTACTTTTTTCTATACTTCAAAAATTTGTCTTTTCATTAATTATATATCCTCCTTACGATGAAATTAATGAGCGTAATAAATTTAATTCTGTGGCTACATCAGTAGCTTCTATATTAAATTAATGAGCGTAATAAATTTAATTCTGTGGCTACATCAGTAGCTTCTATATT
>JAEEGL013141140.1_pt1 | contig 13008 bp, 13 predicted proteins | sample 9134231 | NCBI WGS metagenome assembly JAEEGL01 (sample SAMN16246548, study PRJNA631951) | gut metagenome | biome: gut microbiome; feature: rumen; material: fiber-attached | host: Bos | place: Iran: Karaj | collected 2018-10 | reverse complement strand
TAAGTGGAATAGGTTCTCAAGCAATTCAATTTGCTGAAAATAGATTAAGAGAACTAGGTTATAGCGTATCTCATATGTGGGTTAAGCAAGAAAATTCTAATGCTATTGAATTCTATAAACAACTAGGATATGAAGTAACACCATATTTAAATCCAAACACTAACGATAAAGCACCTTCAGTTGTATTGGAAAAGGCTTTAATTAAAGAAAATGTAGCACCAGTTCAAACCACTGAAATTGAAGAAGAACGATATTAATATACTATATGATAAATTATTGGAGGTTTTTAATGGAAATAACATATATAATGTCACAAATATGTGTAGCTATAGCATACATAGTATTAGGAATAGGCATGCGTAAAGAAAAAAGAATACAAATACTAATTCATAGTAACATTTATAATGTGTTTTTAATTACCAGTTATGCTTTATTAGGAGGAATATCAGGAATAATTTCTTGTGGACTTTCATTCATAAGAAATTTCATATATATGTATGATGAGAAGAAAAATAAATCGACGTCAAATATAGTACTAATCATATTTGCTATTCTTTCAATCATATTAACAATAGTATTTTACAAAAATCCAATAGATATATTTCCATGCGTACTAACAGTTATTACTATTTATACTGTAGGAAGTAGAAATACAAAAATAACTAGATGTGGAAGTCTATTTGCTAGTGTATGCTGGATAATATATGCAATTGCTTTTAAATCATGGTTTGTTATTGTTTGTGAATCATATCTAGCAATATGTACCATTATAGGATTAATCAAATACAATTTAAAAAAAGAAAATAAGAAAACTGAAGCCACCAAGTTATAGAAAACTGGTGGCTTTTGAACTATAATATTACACTTAAGTTATTTAAAATTGAGTAAACAAAAAATGGTATTAATACATTAATATATTTTCTGATTTTAGCTTCATCCATTCGACTTAAAAGCATTAGAGTTGTTGCAATCATGGTAGTCAAAAATATAAATTGAGTTCTATTTCCAGATACAAACACACTTGGTAAGAATCCCATCATCATTCTTGTGCAAATTCCAGCACAAATACAAAGCATACCAAGTATTTTCATTTCATTTCCATCAAAGCTTAAAATAACGGTGATTACTATACATCCAAGGGTTATAAATCCAATTATCAACGGAATATATGAGTTTAATATACTATTTAAATCTACTCCTGACACATACGCACCTAAAAAAGAATTCATTTTTGTAAATAGGTTAGGGAATAGGCTTCGCATTACACTTAATCCAATATTAAAAGATATACCAGATAAAAATGGAATAATAGCAATAATCTTATATAAAATATTTTTAGGAAATTTTATAAACACTTTTATAGCTATAACCGCTGTAAAAAATACATATATTACATTAAATTCGTAAAAATAATATTGCATTGTTGAAGTAATTGAAATTTTAATTTTTTGTAAAATATTTAAATCTGTGAAATTTGGAAAATATACTTCAATCTCTTTTAGGGTTCTAGCTTTATTTCCAGGGCATAATAAGATAAATATTAAGCTTGCAATAGAAATTAAGTATAGAATAACATGAATTAGTTTTAATTTCTTTTGCTTAAATAAATATAATAAAAATATTGTATATACCACAAATAATACCAAACACATTTGTTCAGAATTGCATGCATAAATCATACATAATACGTATAAAATATATTCATACCATTTAAAATCTTTTCCTTCGATACTTTTTCTAATAGGAAGCAAACAAATAATTCCAAATGTAATAACCCAAGTATAATTTAAACTACTAGCAATCCATCCAGCACTTTCAAGTAAAATTTGTGGTATGAATATTGCAAAGAATAGACAAAGCCATCTCATATATGGAGTATCTTCTCTGCAGAATACTTTATTTAAAGCGATTGCGAACAATACAAAAACAAAACTATCTAGTATTTTCCAAATTATTCCTGGAGCCATAGTCAAACCAATAAGGAGCACTTCAATAGGAATTCTAGATGACCAAGTAGTATATCTCCAAGGTACATATTTAGCAATGCTAGTTATTTCAGGTACTATTTTTCCGGTAGTAATTTGTGAAAACCATTCATCATCTCTATATTGAGTATTTTTAAATAAATTAATTGATAAAATAATTATAAATAGTAGTATATAAGGCAATAATTTCGAATTTGTTATCTTATTAATCTTTTCTTTCATCAGTATCAGTTTCCTTTACAAAATAAATTGGTCTATTTTTAACTTCCAAATACGTTTTAGCTAAGTATTGTCCTATAACTCCTAAAGACAATAACTGGATTCCTCCCATAAAAAGCATAATACATACCATTGAAGGCCAACCAGAAGTAGGATCACCAAATACTAATGTTTTTATTATAATTATAAAAATAAATATTACAGAAATAATAGTAAATAATAATCCTAGTATTGAACTTATAGCCAGTGGGGCAGTGGAGAAAGCTGTAATTCCTTCTAGAGCATATTTAAATAATTTCCAAAAGCTCCATTTTGTTTTACCAGCTACTCTTTTAACATTTTCATATTCAATCCATTTTGTATCAAAACCAACAAAACTTGTTAAACCTTTTGAAAATCTATTATATTCTTTCATCGTGATAATAGCATCTCTGACTTGTTTTGTCATTAATCGATAATCTCGAGCACCATTTACCATTTCAAAATCAATAATTTTATTTATTAATTTATAGAAAAGTCTTGAAAAGAAACTTCGAATAGGAGGTTCACCTTTGCGAGTTACTCTTCTAGTAGCAACACAATCATATCCCTCTTCTTTAATAGTGTCATACATTTGTTTAAGCAAACTAGGTGGGTCTTGCAAGTCTGCATCCATAAGTGTAATATAGTCTCCTTCGGCTGCTTCAAGACCAGCTAGCATAGCAGCTTCCTTACCAAAATTTCTAGAAAATGAGATATAACGGATCTTTTTATCTTTTTTATGAAGTTCTTTTATTTCATGCAATGTACTGTCACTAGAACCATCATTTACAAAAATATATTCAAATTTCACATTATTTTTTGCAAAATCTTCTTTAATTACTCTTTCCATCTCGTTATAAAATAGGGGAATAGCCTTTTCTTCATTATAACAAGGAACAATTATACTAATTTTTTCCATTTTCTCACTACCTTACTTTAAAAAATTCACTCGCATTATATCATACAGAAATATAATTTCAAAGTGTATTTTAGACAAAAAGTAGGAGAAAATAGCAACTTATGCTTATTATTAAGCATCTTATGATATAATGTATTGCAATGAGATTAAATCTTATTTATCATGTATATAGTAGCTACAGTAAGGAGATGATGATAATTGATAATTAATATAATTAAAAATAAAAATAATAAAGAAACCAAGATAACTATTGAATGTAACGAGGTAGATAATAATATAAATAAAATATTATCTTTGATAAATAACTTACCCGATAACCAAAAGATAGCTTGTGAGCTAAATGGAGAAACATATTGTATTGAGCAAAACGATATTCTATATTTTGAATCAGTTGATAGAAAAACATTTGGTTATACTTCTGATAATATTTATGAAGTACCATTTAAACTATATGAGATTGAGGATAGATATTCAAACATACTTTTTTTTAGAATATCAAAATCAATTATAATAAATTTAAATAGAATAAAATGTATAAAACCAGAATTAAATGGCAAAATTTTAGCAACATTGGATAATGATGAGAAATTATATATCTCAAGGCAATATGTATCTGAATTTAAGAAAAAAATTGGAATAGGAGGAAATAAATAATGAACACATTAAAAGAAATAATCAAAGAATTTTTTATAGCATTTTCTATATGTGTAATCTTTTTAATAATAAGAACCACATTAGTAGAGAAAGCAAATTCTATATCAACAAATACATTATTCATTGTATTAATATTTTGTTTAACATTAGCAACCATTGAAAGATTATGCTTCTCAAATATTATTATAAAAAACATCTCATACTTAAATCGAGTATTGGTATTTTCATTTATATTAACAATTTTGGCAATTATAATTGCAATACAGTTAAACTGGTTTAATACATCTATAATTGGAATTATTATTAGATTTATAATAACATATTTAATAGGTGGAACATCAATTATTCTTATTGATAAATATTTAACCAAAGAAGGAGAAAAATATACTAAAGCAATAAATGAATATAAAAGGAAAAATATATAATAGCGAGGTAAATTATGAGCGTTTACATAACAAGACATGGACAAACAAATTGGAATATAGAACGAAGGTTTCAAGGCAGAACAGACAATGAATTAAATGAAAATGGAATTAAACAAGCACATGAAGTTGCAGAAAAATTAGATAATGTACCAATAGATATAATTATTTGTTCTCCTCTAATAAGAGCAAAGCAAACAGCAGAAATAATTAATGAGAAGAGGGGCATACCAATTTTATTTGATGAAAACCTATTAGAAAGAGATTATGGAGTATTAGAAGGTTTTTATTTGAAAGATTACGATTTTAAAAGTATTTGGAACTATGATAATTCACAAATATATAATTCAGGAGAGAGTGTTAAAGATTTATTTAAAAGAGTACATGATTTTTTAAATAAGTTAAAAAATGAATATCCAAACAAAAATATTTTATTGGTAGCACATGGTGGAATAAGTATAGCCGTTAATTGCTATTTTAATGGAATTCCAGAGGACGGTGAATTACTAAAAACAGGATTAGCTAATTGTGAGTACGCTAAATATGATTTTAATAGAATAAAACAAGGAGAAATGGATTATGAGTTCAATTAAGATAGCAACATGGAATATAAGTTGTGGTATACCAGCACAATGGAGTATTACAAATGGAATAAAAAAAGAAAAAGATTATAAATCTTTTGGCTTATTAGATGAAGTTATTGATAAAATAAATGAGAATAATATAGACATAATTGGATTGCAAGAATCTGTATCATTTAGAAATGGTGAAAAATCATTTGCTCAAATAATTGCTGAAAATACAAAGTTAAAATATTTTTCTGAATTTGAGGTATCAGATTGTCATTTATTAGAAGATGCTAACATAGAAGAGGTTGTTCTTTCACGTTATCCAATTATAGATGCTCAAAATATTATGTTTGAAAATGTAAATTTATCAAATGTTTCTAAAGATGGTAAAACATATAAACTATTTGATGATGGCTTTATTATTTCAAATATACAAATAAATGATAAGCAAAAAATAAATTTTATAACCGGTCATGCGCCAGCTTTTCAAGTTTTTGGTAAAAAGCCAGAAGATTATAGATATGTTTATGAATTACTTCAAGAAAAAGTTAAAGAATATTTTAGTGAGAATTATAATACTTTTATAGTCGGAGATTATAATAGTGAAGAATTATTTAATATGTTACCTTTTATAAAACATAATTTTAATAATAACATTGATGGAGTTACATATTTTGAGGGAACAGCTATAGACTACATATTAAGTCCAAAAGATACAAAATGTACTTCACATCTTAAACTAAATAATTTATCTGATCATTTATTATGTATTGCGGAATTTCAAATATAGCAAAGATTTTGAAGATGTATCAGCTACCATTAATGGAATTGTTGCAAAATTTGATATAAAAAATGATGGAGATTGGAATATAAAGGGAACAATTATATTTGAAAACAATGATGAAAGTGAATTAATAAAAATCCTGAAAACAAACCTCTTAAAATGATATTTCTAATATAAATCAACAAAAGGTAAAATGCTCTAAAGCCGTATTTTATTTGAACTTTTCGCCATTTTGTGGTATAATAATAAGTGGGCGTATATTAAGATAAAAGGAGGCATAAGATATGAGTTTAAACCCAAGTGATATATTAGAAGAATATGGAAAAAGAAAAGCTTTAATTGATAAACATATTGCTAGATTATCTGGAAATCCAATTACTTTGAGTTATTTTGTATCTTCCGAACAACATGATTATCTGGATTACACTGAAAAAAATACACATACTAGCAAGGGAGAAAGAATTGATTGTGTAGTTGAATTGGACGATTCTGGTAATATTAGCAGAATCGTATCCGCTAAAAAGGTTAAATTTAATTACAGATATGAAGATATAACTTGGAAAAAATATAAAGAATCCGACGAAAGTGTAGAAGAAGAGATAGATATATCAGAAATTGATATGGAAAAATTGAACGAGTCATTACAACAAAAAGATAAAGTTATTGAAAAATTAGAAAATGAAAAAAGAATAATGGATTTATATACTTCCGTTCCAGAAACTACTACACAGTTAGGTGATAGCTTTTATATTAGTGATACTAATATTATATATGCTATAGCACGTCCATATCTTTCTATCTTAGGTGATAAAGAAATACTTCTTCCAACCGGTGAAAGACTTTCAAAAGGACCACATCGTGTATATGAATATGGAGAGATACCAGCAAACATGAGAGATGATTTATTGCTATATTCTGAAGTAAAAGGAACGGTTCCAAAAATGATAAGTTCTTTTGATTCTTCAGAGGATGTATGTTTTCCACTAGATTATTTTCCACTAGAATTAAATAGAAGGTTAAATCGTGATGCTAAAATTCCACTTGAAGCATTTATTGATATGCATGTAAATAGAAGTCCCGAAAAAATTAAAGAATTAGCAGAACAATATGATAGAAGAATGGCTAGAATGCAAGAAATATTTCAAGAAATGTATGAGTTTCGTTTTGATAAAGAGGAAAATAAAGAACCAATTGATCTTACTGAACAAGAAGGAAAAGTTGCTGGATTAGAAGAAGAATTAAAAAAATATAATGGAGTTATAGGATTTTTTAGAAAAGCATTCTTTCAAGCAGATTATAATGAATTATCTTCTTCTTTAGAGACAGAAAGAAAGAGATTGGCTGCGGATCAACGCGAAAACGCGGCTAGAGAAAAGTCAAAAAGAATTCAAGAAGAACATGAAGAAGCTAAAAAAGCTTATAAAGCAGAACTAGATAGATTAATTGAAGAATACATTGCCACTGAGCCTGCAGAATCTAATGATGATAAAGAAAGTTTTGTTCCACGTCAGGAATTTATTGCAAAAAGAGTATATGAATTTCAAGAGACTATGAGGCAAATCCGAAGAGGGGAACTTACTAAGCAAGATTCTAAAAAGATAGAAGAGGAATATAGAACTGATAAATAAAATGCTTTTAGCTTTTCATAAACTATATATTACTATACAAGATATTAAAAATGATATTTGAAATATAAATTTTCCAAATGTTCGGTTTTGCAACACAAAGCCGAACATTTGTATTTTTATTAATTCAAATATTTGAAAATCATTTATTTGGACTTTTTTCAAAGTTGACAAGATTCTTAAGATGATGTATAATGCAATTGTTTACATAAAGCATGTAAAGGTTATATCAATAGTAAAATATTCAATCTAAAAGGAGGGAACAATAGTGTCTATTTCTTTAAAAAAGTTGAACAATGGCGATTACATCCGGCCAAAAGGTAAAACATGGATATGTCCCCGCTGTGGGAATGAAAATGTAAATCAGCAAATCAGTCCAAAAACAAGAAGAATTCAAAAATGCTCAAAATGCAAACTACCTAAGCCCATGGTATTCGGAGTGAAGGTTTGTACGTATTGTAATTCTTCTGACGATGTTGTTCTCTTACCGGGATTTGTACATGAATGCCCCAGTTGCGGTTCAACTCAATTAAAACGGTTTTATCCTGTGACAGACGATGCTTTGAAAGAAGGTATTCATCCAAAATATGCCTCGTTAAAATGGCAGTGTGAATGCGGGCATGAAAACCCATACCCGTACGCTAACTGTCTGAATTGTGGGGCAGCAATTGATAAAGCTTTAAATAAAATGTCCGCAGATAACAATCAACCCGAAGAGCGAAGAAATGAAATAGCGCAAAATATGCGCTTAAGTAACTGGCAATGCCCCTATTGCGGGCGGACAAATAAAGGCACAGAAAAAGTTTGTCCTGGCTGTGGAAACAGCGGAAGAAGTCCTGAGGATGATATAATAAACAAAATTCATCCGGTAGTTCATTCGTCTTCTGAAATAAGTGATCCGGATAAAAAGCAGAACACCAATCAACAAATTCCCGAGAAAAACGAGAAAAAAAGGTTTGAATTTCATTCAGAGGAAATTGTGAAAAAAGTCACAAACTTTTTCTCTGCTGCGATTTCATTTGCCAGTAAAGTTTGGTGGGGATTTCTGATTCTTTTTATGATTCTACTCTTAATGAGTAATTTTAAAGAAGAGGAATTAACTATTTCTGATATGAAGTATAATAGTTCTTATATAATTCAGGAATACACAACAACCCATCATACAGGCGAAGCCGTATGTCCAGAAGGGGCATACAATATTGTCCAAACCCAAAAGTCTCGACATGTATCCGATGATGATGATGACGATAGGGGATCTAATTCGAGTTACGACTGGGATTCAGGTTCCGATTGGGGATCTAGTTCGAGCTCAGACTGGGATTCAGGTTCCGATTGGGGATCTAATTCGAGCTCAGACTGGGATTCGGGTTCTGATTGGGGATCTAGTTCAAGTTATGACTGGGATTCAGGTTCCGATTGGGGATCTAGTTCGAGCTCAGACTGGGGATCTGATTGGGATTCTGGTTCTGATTGGGGATGGAATGATTATGGAGGCGACTATTATGACGCTATCATCAATATAATTCATAGACTGACAAGCTCAATTCAAAACAGTACAAAAAAATTACTTGCCAGAATTGAGTATTATATAGTTTATGACTACGATGTCGATGAATGGGTTTATAGTCGGACCGTATATTATTCTGGGAGAAAAGACCAACTAGAAAGTACTGAGATAGAACTAAACGACAAAGAAAGGATCTATTCAGTCACAACAAGCTACATTATTTATATAGATGGACCGGAGAAAACATATTCTCTTAAGGTTACAGAAAAAGTGTGGCGCAAACTTCATATTGGAGATACCATTAAAGTTAAGACACTTTTTGGAAATCCCCAGTTCATTACAGAGTAAAGCAAAAAAAGAATATTAGACTATTATGAGAAATTGAGAAAACGAGTGATTTCTCAGAACAGACCATTAACGAAGTAAAATTTGTTAATGGTCTTTCCTATAATTTTTCAATGAGATTGCTGAATTGGTTGAGCTCTAAGGATAAGAATTAAATCTCTTGTATTTGTTAGGTTTTATTTATATAATTGATAAAAGAGGAGAACAATTTTATGGAAAATTATACAAAAGCATTTTTTATATCTTTAGCTATATATATAGCAATGTTGATACCACTCATATTATTATACTTTTTACCTTCTATTATTGCTTTAAATAAAAAGGATAAGAATATTGTAACTATAATAATTATAAATCTTTTTTTTGGATGGACGGTAATAGGATGGATATTTACATTAATATGGGTTATAAAAAAATAAGGAGATTATAATGGGAAATATCAATGTTATTGGATTCACTCAAGGTATTATAGAAATAGAAACACCAAATATTCCTTTACCAAATAATGCTGTTAAAATTACTGAATATGCTGATGACATCAATATACTTAATTGCACATTATCAGTTCTTCCAATTATTCTAATAATCATATTTATTCTAAGTTTAAAATCCAAGAAATATAATATCAAAAAAGATGTTAAAGAAAGTGTAAAAAAATACATAGAGAAATATGATGGCAGAAAAAAATGGCAAATAGTTTTATATACAGAATTAAAACTAGTAATTTTTTCAGTATTTTTTCTTTGCTTTAATATTATACTTCACGAACTTATACATGTAATTTGTGAATTCTTTTTTAATAAAGATGTTTTAATCGGATTTGATATTACTTCTATGATTGCCTATGTTAAAAGTTTATCTCCCATATATACTAAATTTGAAAAAATAACTATATTGATTATGCCAATAATAATAACCGGTATAGTTCCAATAACAATTTGCTTTTTAAAACTAAAAAAATCGAAAAATAAAGCTTTTATTGCTATTCTTATTTTATTTTTGTGTTCAAATATAGCTGTATGTTGTTCAGATTTAGTAAATATTTATAATTATGTAAGATTTATTCCAAGCGGAGCCATAATACAAAAATATGACAATGATACTTACTTTATACAAGAATAGAATATTAAAAGTCCGCTTTTTAATGCCTAAAATACATTGTAGTTAAAAATCAATTTTAAGACATTTTAATTACTTACCTTACAAACTTGTTGTCTATAAAATTAGTCTAACAATTGATTTTAAAGGGCTTTAAGATTTCTGAAATAAAGATTAATGAAAATAAAAAAATATCTAATAAAATTAATCAATTAATTATAAAAAGATGCTTAAAAACTAATCTGGTAAGAATCAGATTTAGGATAAATATAAAGTAATTATATAATGAAAACATATAATTACAAAATGGACTAAGCAACTTAAGAAAGGCTTCAATAGAGGCTTTGCGCACTAGGAGTAGAAGCTAATCTAACAACGTCATATTTGTCCTACTCCTTTTTGCACAAAACTTTGATACTGGGCTATTTTTTGTCCACCACTTTATAGGCAAAGGGGTGGACATTTTTATAAATATTATAAAAATCCTTTTTAGATTTTTTTCAAAATTCGTTGACAAATATCATAATATCCAATATAATCAGAACAATAGTTCGCAAATAATAAATAATGAGTTTTAAATATAGCAATATAAATAATAAGAACTAAATTTATAGAAAAGGATGTGTTCTTATGGACGAAAAAAAGAATGAAATTATTTTATTTGAAAACCAAGGAGTAAAATTAAAAGTAAACTTAAGAGAAGAAACTGTTTGGATTACTGCAAATCAAATGGCAATCCTTTTTGATAAAGATGAAACAACTATTAGAAAACATATCAATAATGTTTTTAAAGATGGAGAATTAGAAAAAAATAACAACACGCAAAAAATGCGCGTTGATGGAGTAAAACAACAAGTACCTTTTTATAATTTGGATGTAATTATATCTGTAGGATACCGTGTTAAATCTAAAAATGGTGTCATTTTCAGACAATGGGCAAATAGAATTTTAAAAGACTATATGCTAAAAGGCTATGCAGTCAACCAAAGAAGATTAGAATACTTAGAAAAGACAGTTAAATTAATTGATATAGCTAATAGAATTGATGAACGATTACAAGGTGATGATGCTAAAGAAATACTAAAAGTAATTGGAGGATATTCAAAAGCATTAGATTTATTGGATGATTATGATCATAGAACCTTAAAAAAAATTAAAGGAAACACTGATGAACGTATGATTAAATATGAGGACTGCCTAGATGTTATTGAAAAATTAAGATTTAATCAAGAAAGCGATTTATTTGCAGTAGAAAGAGATAAAGGCTTAGAGTCAATTATTGGAAATATTTATCAAAGTTTTGCAGGACAAGATATTTATAAAAGCATAGAAGAAAAGGGAGCAAATTTCTTATACTTAATTGTAAAGAATCATGTGTTTGTAGATGGAAATAAACGAATTGCTGCTACTTTATTTATATATTTCTTGAATTTTTATGGGATTTTATATAAAGATGGAAAACAAACAATTGATAATAATACTTTAGCTGCTCTAACACTACTAATTGCTGAATCAAATCCGAAAGAAAAAGCGGTTTTAATTGATTTAATAATGAATTTTTTGAATGAATAATGAAGGAGAAGAAATAATGAAAATAGCTGTTCTAAGTGATATTCATGGAAACATATTTGGATTAAAGAAATGTATTGAACTTAGTGAAAAAGAAAATATAAATCATTATATCTTTTGTGGAGATTATATTTCAGATATTCCGCAAAGCCATAATGTTATTAAATACTTAAAAGAATTAAATAAAAAATATAATTGTTATTTTGTTCGTGGTAATCGAGAAGACTATATTATAGATTATTTAAATACTCCCAATAAAAATTGGTCATTAGAGAATAGAAATGGACCAATGTTTTGCACATTAAATGAATTAGATGAAGGAGATATTGAATTCATAAATAAATTGCCTGAATCATTAGAAATTAATATAAAAGAAATTTCTTCAATATTTGTTACTCACAAGCCATGTTCAATTACCAATAATTACAAATATGTTCTATATGGTCATACACACAAACCTGAATACTATACAAACCAAAATATTAATTATATAAATCCAGGAAGTGTAGGTTTAGGATTAAGTAATAATTTTTGTAGTGAATTCGCAATACTAAACATAGAAAATGACCAAGAAAATATTAAGTTTATTAAAATAAAGCAAGAAATTACTCCAATTATACAATCAATAATAAATAGTCAATTACCTAAAACTAGCATAAGGTGGGATAGTATTTTAATAAAAACTATAGAAGATAATATTGATTATTCAGAAATATATATAAAAAAAGTAATTGAAAACGCTAAACTCAAAAATATTAATAATTTAGATGATATTCCAATTGATATATGGGAAAAAACTAGAAATGAAATATTCAATTTTAAATAGCAAAAAATGTGGAGTAGGGGGAATAGAGGATTTTTGAAATTGTGAATTGTAATTTTTAAAAAATAAATTACAAAAATGAAAATTATGTAATAAATTCTAAAAATAAAATTGATAAATAAAAAATAATTTTAAAATTTTTAGTAAAAATTAAAAATTTATAAATTTAAAGTTTATTTTTAAAATTTGAATTTAAATTTGTGCAATGTTAAATTTTAAATGTTCGATTTATAATTCTAAAAAACGAACATTTGTTATTTGATAAATTTTTTATAATTTTTTCAGAATTAATTATAATTTTATAAATCTAAACCTCTGAAAATCGTTTTTAAGACATTTTTATAATTAACCAATAAAACTAATCGTCTAAATATTAAATACTTTAATTTACATTTAATGAAATCTTCTTATATAAACACTTTTATAGGATTATATTTTGATTTTTATAAATATTTATTATAATAATAT
>JAEEGL011773126.1_pt1 | contig 13008 bp, 8 predicted proteins | sample 9134231 | NCBI WGS metagenome assembly JAEEGL01 (sample SAMN16246548, study PRJNA631951) | gut metagenome | biome: gut microbiome; feature: rumen; material: fiber-attached | host: Bos | place: Iran: Karaj | collected 2018-10 | reverse complement strand
GCCGCGCCGGCAGCAGCGTTGTCGCCCCAGCCGGTCTCGTTGCCGATCACGGTGCCGTTGATGATGTTGTCACCCGCGCCGGAAGCCGGATAGGTGGCAGCAGCCTTGGCGGAGCCGGGACCGCCGGCCGTCGGATAACCGTACAGCTCGACGTCGGCCACGTCGCCGTGGTTGGTGGTGTTGAAGTAACGGTAGTAACGGAAGGATCCGGTGTCGTCGAAGTCTTCCGCGTTGATCTCATACCACTTGAATTCTTCGGCTTCGTCCACGGATACCCAGATCGCGGTGTAGTCCGCAAAGTCGGGATCGTTGGAGCCGTCGATCTCAGCGCCGTTGAAGCGGGGCAGCTGACCGTCTCTCGGGTGGATCATGATCTTGGTGAGGGTGTATTCCTCGCCCGCGTCGATGCCTGCCCAGCCGTCGCCGGTTCCGAGCGGATCGAAGAAGGTGTTGACATCGCCGTCAAAGGCAGCGTCCTTGCCGGCGGCGGCGTTTCCGCCCCAGCCTTCCTCAAGGCCGATGCGTTCGCCGTTGATGATCACGGAGCCGTCCGGAACTTCGCAGCCGGAGGACGGATAGCCTTCCGGACCGGCGGAAACGGAAGCGATCTCGTCGGCAGACTTGCGGACGATCACTTCATAGAGGGAGTTGCCCCATTCGGTCGCTCTCTTGGAGCAGTGAATGGTGATATAGCGCGCCGTGGTGAGGTCGAACTCGAAGACATTCTTCGTGTCGGCGTTGCCCGTCACGGTCGCAATGGTGTGCTCCTGGAGATTGTCTTCGGCAGAACCGGTGTAGATCTCGAAATCGGAAGCAAGAGCGGTTTCCCAGTTCAGCTCGATGTAGCCGATGGGCTTGATCGCACCGAGGTCGATGGTGATGGTTTCGTCGTCGGTGTACGCGGACGCCCAGCGGGTCGTCATGTCGCCGTCAACGGCCAGTTCGCCCGGGAAGTCGGCCGTCTCGGTAGAGGAAACGGTCACGGCAGCGCCCTTGGCGTAGTTGGCGAGTTCGGGTTCTTCGGAGGCAGCGACAGCTTCACCGCCCGCGCCGAGAACGATCTGGCCCCAGAGGGACGGGTTCCCGGAAGCGCCGTCGGTGATGTCGGACCAGCCGATGCACATCGTTCTGTTGTTGTAGTCCGCGTTGTCGTTGTAGGAGATTTCAAAGCCGTAGGCGCTGCCGTCCTTCGGGGCGTACTGCTCGTCGTAGGCTTTGATGTGCCAGACAACTTCCACGTACCAGGGGTTCGCGGTCTCGTTGTCGGGATCGTTTTCGAGGGAGGTGTGGATTTCCACGAACTCCGCGTCGAAGGTCTCGTTGTCAACGCTGACGCCCGATCCGGAGCCTACCAGCCAGTTGGCCTGGGAGGAATAGAAGTCTCCGTAGGGGGTCACGCCAACCCACGCGTCGGTGGCGGAGTTGATGGAACCGGCGCTGTTGTTGCTCAGGGACAGGTTGATTTCACAGCCGTCCATGTTGTAGGTCATGGAAGCGAGGCTGAGATCCTTGGTCCACAGAGAAGCGTCGGGGCATTCGCCGAGGAAATAGAGGTTTTCGTCGTCATACAGGAATCGGATGGTGACGTGGGTTCCGGTATCCTCGCCGTTGCGGATTTGATCCTGCGTCTGGGCTTCCGTGGTGTCCCAGATGTCGTCCTTCACGCCGTCCACGACGGGTGTGCCGCGGGAAGCCGTGATGGAATGGCCCTGATCGGGATTCGCGCTCACCGCGATAGCAAGAGCGGATACGAGGACCACGGCAAGAACCAGGGTAATCAGTTTCTTCATAGTGATACTCCTTTCATACTGTCGCAACATGAACCATGTTACCTCACGCATTATAACACATTTTGTTTCGGAATTCAATAGAAATTCAAAACTTTGTTAAAATATTTTCCCGATTTTCCCTTTCGGACGGCGCTGCGGCGGAATACCGGCCGGGACGTCGGAAACTGCGAAAAAAACAGTGAAAAGGAAACTTTTTCTCTCCGGTCTTCTTGACTTTTCCCGAGGAATTCTGTATCATGAGGACAGCGGCCGCACAGGCTGCATCCTGAAAAGACGGAAAGGACAGCACTATGCCATTGAAACATGTTTTCCTCATCGGCGTGGACGGCGCGGGCGCGTTTTTCCGGAACACGGACACCCCGAATCTCGACGCCATTTTCGAAAACGGAGCGGTTTCCTACGAGGTCCTGACCTCCAATCCCACGATCAGCGCGGAATGCTGGGGCTCCATGCTCCTCGGCGTGACGCCGGAGGTCCACGGCCTGACCAACTCCATCGTATCCACCGACACCTATCCGACGGACGGGGACTTTCCCTCCGTCTTCCGCGTGATCCGGGGCGCGATGCCCGACGCGCAGCTGGCCTCCTTCTGCAACTGGAATCCCATCAACCACGGGATCATCGAGGAAAACCTCGGAGTCGTGAAGGACACCGGAGCGGACGAGCTGCTGACCGGAAAGATCTGTGCGTATCTGAAGGAAAACGATCCGACGTTCCTCTTCGTCCAGTTTGACGACGTGGACGGCGCGGGCCATCATTACGGCTACGGCACGGAGGGGCATCTCGCGCAGATCCGCACCACCGACGGCTATATCAAACAGATCTGGGACGTCTGCCGGGAGAGGGGATTCCTCGAAGACGGCCTCTTCATCGTGACGGCGGACCACGGCGGCTTCGACCACGGGCACGGCGGATGGACGGACGGGGAAAAGTACGTCATGTTCGCGGCAGCCGGAAAGACCGTGGCGCGCGGGACCATCGGGGAGATGGGCATCCGCGACACAGCTTCCGTTATTCTGTATGCCCTCGGACTGGCGGACCGGCAGCCGGTTTCGTGGACGTCGCGCGTTCCCTCCGGCATGTTCGAAGGCGTGGAAGCAGGGGAGCGGCCCGTGGGCATGGCGAAGCCGGAGATCAAGCCCGAGGTTCCCTTCCGTCTGCACGAGCCGGTCTCCGCACCGGACGGGAAGTGCGTGACGGATCTCTTCGGAGCTTACCGCGTGCTCGCGTATCTGCCCTTCGACGGAGATATCGCGGAAGCGACCGGTAAGGTAAGGACGGAGCGGGGCGGCAAGCTCTACTTCGTCGACGGATGGTACGGCGCCGCCGTGCGCGTGGAAGACGGATCCGTCGAATTGAAGGGGATCGATCCCGGAACGAACAGCTTCTCCGTCTGCTTCTGGATCAAAACGGACCCGCCGGGAGCGGACCCTGTGATTTTAGGCAACAAGAACTGGAACAGCGGCGGGAATCCCGGCCTTGCTCTGGTCCTGACGAAGGGCTCGATGTTCCTCAACGCCTCGGACGGGAAGACCCGCTCCGACCTCTCCGTGAAGCTGCCGCGGGACTACATGACGGGCTGGATGTTCGCCGCGGTTTCCGTGAACAGGGAAGCGAACACGGTCAGCTTCTCCGTGGACTTCGCGCCGATGAAGACCCTTTCCTTCTCCCCGGCGCTGTACGGCGTATCCTACTCGACCGGCCTGCCCGCCCGCATCGGCCAGGACGGAACGGGGACCTACGGGGCCAAGCTGCCCGCCGCGCTCGACGAATTCCTGCTTCTGAGCGGAACGCTCACGGACGCAGATATCGCCGTGCTGAAAAAATATTACGGAGCTTGATCCGAAGAAATCCGGACCGCACGAAAGGGACTGCCGCGGCAGTCCCTTTTTTATTCAGGCGATATCTTTTTTCCGTTTCAGCGCGGCGGCGTACCAGCCGTTTTCGTACTGTTCGCCGATCACTGCGTAGCCGTTCGAGCGGAGCACGTCAAGCACCTCTTCCGCTCTCTCCTCGATGATCCCCGAGACGCAGAAAACGCCGTCCGGAGCAAGGTAAGCCCCCACGTCGGGCGTGAGCCGGATGATGATGTCCGCCACGATGTTCGCGACGATCAGATCGTATCCGCCCTCCGTCTTCGGCGCGTGCTTCAGAAGATCCGACACCGCGCACATCACGTTTTCCGTGCCGTTCAGAGCGGTGTTTTCTTCCGCGACGCGGACCGCCATGGGATCGATGTCGCAGGCGAAGCACTTTCCGGCGCCCAGCTTTGCGGCGGCGATGGCGAGGATGCCGGACCCGCATCCGACGTCGAGCACCGAGCACCCGGGTTTCGTGAATTCTTCCACGAAGCCGGCGCAGAGGCGCGTCGTCTCGTGCGTGCCCGTCCCGAACGCCATGCCGGGATCCATCAGCACCGTCACCTCACCGGGCGCCGCGTCGTATTTCTCCCACACGGGGACGATGACGAGGCGTTTTCCGGTCTTGATGGGCTTGTAGTACTGCTTCCAGGCGTCGGCCCAGTCCTCCTCCCGGATGCCGGCGTGCGTCAGCGTGTATTCCACGCCGATCTCGTCAAGTCTCTGGCGGATGAAGAGCTCGCTCTCCGCGGGAGAACGCTCCGCCGCGATGAAGACGGAGACCGCCGCCTTTGTGCGGTCCGCTTCCAGAAGGCTCTCGTCGATGAGCTCGCCGTACATGCCGTGCTTGATGAGGTCGTCGATGTCGGAGTTGTCCTCGATCATCAGGCCGTTGTCCACCATGGACATCACGGACGCGACGGTGTCCGCGTCTTTTGCGGCGCATTCCACCCGGATCTGCACCCAGCTTCCGTTTTCTTCCATAATCCGCCCTCAGCTGCCGTTCTTTCTGTGCTTTTTGAAGAATCCGGTCCGCTTGGAGTAGTTGGACTCCCCGCAGGAGGCGGCGAACTTTTCGAGCAGGCCTTTCTGCTCCGCCGTCAGATTCTTCGGAACTTCCACGTTGACCGTGATGTACAGGTTTCCGCGGACCTTCGGATTGTTCACGCGCTGCACGCCTTTGCCGCGCAGGGTGAACATGGTGCCCGTCTGCGTTCCTTCCGGAATGCTGTACTTCTGCTGGCCCTCCAGCGTCTGGATATCGATGTCCGCGCCGAGAGCGGCCTCTGCGAAGGTGATCGGCACGTCGCAGTACAGATCCTCCCCGTCCCGTTCGAATACGGAGTGGGGGCGGACGCTGATGATGATGTTCAGATCCCCCGCCGTGCCGCCGCCCATGCCGTCGGATCCCTGATACCGGAGCGAGATCTGCTGTCCGTCGTCGATCCCGGCGGGGATGGTGACGTTCAGGGTCTTCTGGACGCGCTCGTAACCGGTGCCGCGGCAGCGCGAGCATTTGTTTTCGATGGTCTTGCCCGTCCCGTGGCATACGTCGCAGGTCTTCGTGGACTGCATCATGCCGAAGGGCGTGCGCTGCTGGACCCGCACCTGACCGGAACCGCCGCAGGCCGAGCAGGTCTTCGGGGAGGTGCCGGGAGCCGCGCCGGAGCCGGAGCATTCCGGACACTGCTGGACTTTGTAGTAGGTGACGTCCTTCTTGCAGCCGAACACCGCTTCTTCAAAGGTCAGCGTCAGCCGCACGTTCACGCTGTCGCCGCGGACGGGTCCGTTGCGGCGCGTCCCGGAGGACGATCCTCCGAAAAAGCTGGAGAAGATGTCGCTGATGTCGAACCCGAAATCCCCGAACCCGCCGAAACCGCTGCCGCCCATGCCCGCGGACGGATCGAACGCCGCGTGCCCGTACTGGTCGTACTTCGCCCTCTTGTCGGGATCCGAGAGCACGTCGTAGGCTTCGTTCACTTCCTTGAAGTTCTTTTCGGCCTCCGCGTCGCCGGGATTCAGGTCGGGATGATATTTCTTGGCGAGCGTTCTGTACGCCTTTTTGATCGCCGCTTCGTCCGCGGTTTTCTCGACGCCCAGGACCTCGTAATAGTCACGTTTGGTATCTGCCATATCTCAATTCAGTCTCCCTTCCGGAGAAGTGCGCCGTGATTCGTATTCTAAAACTCTCACAGGCCGGAGAGACCCGTTCGGTCTCCCCGGCCCGCGTCGTCCGTTTCGGTCTGAAAAGTCAGTTCCCGCTCTTGTCCTCGAAATCGGTGCTGTAGTAGGTGCCGTCGGGGCCCTGCTCCGTCGTACCGCCCTGGCTCGGACCGCCCTCGGCGCCGCCTGCCGCCTGCTGCTGCTGATACAGCTTCTCCGCGATGGGATAGAACGCCTTTTCGAGCGCTTCCGTGTCCGCCTTGATGGCTTCCGTATCAGAACCCTTCATCGTCTCCTTCAGCTTGTCGATGGCGGCCCGGACGGATTCCTTGTCGCTCTCGGACGCCTTGTCGCCGATATCGGAAAGGCTCTTCTCGCTCTGGTAGATCGTCTGCTCCGCGCGGTTCTTGATCTCGACGGATTCCTTGTTCTTCCTGTCTTCTTCCGCAAAGCGCTCCGCCTCTCTCACGGCCTTGTCGATGTCTTCCTTCGACATGTTGGTGGAGGAGGTGATGGTGATGTGCTGCTCCTTGCCCGTGCCCTTGTCGACTGCGGTGACATTCACGATGCCGTTCGCGTCGATATCGAAGGTGACCTCGATCTGCGGTACGCCGCGCGGCGCGGGCGTGATGCCGTCGAGGATGAAGCGGCCGAGCGTGGTGTTGCCGGCAGCCATTTCACGTTCGCCCTGCAGCACGTGGATCTCCACGGAGGTCTGTCCGTCCGCGGCGGTGGAGTAGATCTGGCTCTTCTTGACCGGGATCGTGGTGTTGCGGTCGATGATGCGGTTGAACACGCCGCCGAGGGTCTCGAGGCCGAGTGACAGAGGCGTGACGTCGAGCAGGAGCAGATCCTTCTTTTCGCCGCCCAGCACTCCTGCCTGGATCGCGGCGCCGATCGCCACGCACTCGTCGGGATTGATGCCCTTGAAGGGATCCTTGCCGGTGAAGTTCTTCACGGCGTCCTGCACGGCGGGGATTCTCGTGGAACCGCCGACCAGAAGGACCTTGTCGATCTGGGAGGCCGAAATGCCGGCGTCCGCCAGAGCCTTCTTCGTCGGACCCATCGTGCGTTCCACAAGGTCCGCGGTCAGCTCGTTGAATTTCGCTCTCGTCAGGGTGGCGTCGAAGTGCTTCGGGCCCGTCGCGTCCGCCGTGATGAAGGGCAGGTTGATGTTGGAGGAGGTCACGCCGGAGAGTTCGATCTTCGCCTTCTCGGCCGCTTCCTTCAGTCTCTGCAGCGCCATCTTGTCCTGGCGGAGATCGATGCCGCCGTTTTCCTTCTTGAACTGGTCGGCGATCCAGTCGATGATGCGCTGGTCGAAGTCGTCGCCGCCGAGCTTCGTGTCGCCGTTGGTCGCCAGCACTTCGAAGACGCCGTCGGAGATTTCGAGCAGGGACACGTCGAACGTGCCGCCGCCGAGGTCGAAGACCATGATCTTCTGTTCGGTCGTTTCCTTGTCCACGCCGTAGGCGAGAGCGGCGGCCGTGGGTTCGTTGATGATTCTCAGCACTTCAAGGCCCGCGATCTTGCCGGCGTCCTTGGTCGCCTGACGCTGGGAGTCGGTGAAGTAAGCGGGAACGGTGATGACGGCCTGCGTGACGGTCGTGCCGAGATAGGCTTCCGCGTCGCTCTTCAGCTTCTGCAGCACCATCGCGGAAATCTCCTGCGGGGTGTAGCGCTTGTCGTCGATGGTGACCTTGTAGTCGGAGCCCATGTGGCGCTTGATGGAAGAAACGGTGCGGTCCGGGTTGGTGATGGCCTGACGCTTTGCGACCTGCCCGACCAGACGCTCGCCGGTCTTGGAGAACGCCACCACGGACGGCGTGGTCCGTGCGCCTTCCGGATTCGGAATGACGACGGGTTCGCCGCCTTCGTAAACGGCGACGCAGGAATTGGTGGTACCGAGATCTATGCCGATGATTTTTGCCATAATGATGATCCTCCGTATATATAGAAAGAATTTTTAACAGATTGAATGCCGGACGCGGGCCGGTCCGGTCAGTTCGCGGTCTTGACCATGGCGTAGCGGAGCACCTTGTCCCCGTACATGTACCCCTGCTGGAGCACTTCCACGATCTCGCCCTCGCCGTGTTCCTCGTCCTCCACGTGCATGACCGCGTTGTGGAGCGACGGATCGAACGTGTCCCCCGGTTCGCCGAAGGCTTTGATGCCGATTTTGTCGAGCGTCTCCGGCAGCTTCGAGAGAATCATGTTCAACCCCTCCGCCATCTTTTCCGCGTCCCCGCCGGAGTATTTCGCGGCGTACTGCAGATTGTCGATGACGGGCAGCAGTCCCGCCAGCGTGTCGGACACCGCGTTCGCGTAGATGCCGGCGCGTTCGGACTGGGTGCGCTTGCGGAAATTGTCGTATTCCGCGGCGATCCGGAGGATCCTCTCCTCCGCTTCGGCCGTGTGTTTTTTCTCTTCCCCGAGAGCTTTCCGCGCTTCCTCGAGTTCTTTTTTCAGTTTCTTTATTTCGCCGCGGCGCCCTTTCGGACCGGTGCCGGCGTCGGGATCCGCTTCTGCGGCGGATTCGTCCGCGCCTTCCTCCGTCCCGGGTTCCGCAGGCTCCGTTTCCGGTTTTTCGGTGTCGGGGAGTTCGTTTTCCGCGGGGATGTCCTCCGCCGGACGCTTTTCCCCGGCCTGTTCCGGATCCTGAGTCTCGTTTTCCGCCGCGTTTTTCTTTTCTTCAGTCATGATGTCTCCGTTCCGGCAGATCGAACTGTCTTGTTTTCATCCGTTCCTTCCTGCCGTCTATTCTGTTCCGGGGCTGCCGAGAAGATCCGTCACGCCCCGCGTCAGGCTGTCTATGGTGGCGATCACCCGGCGGTAATCCATCCGCGTCGGTCCGATGATGCCGATCGCGCCGACGGGTTTTCCGTCCTGCGTGACCGTCTTGAACACCAGCGTGGAATTGTCCATCACCTTCACGACGTTTTCACGCCCGATGAAGATCTGCACCTTGCCGTCGCGCTGCGCTTCTCCGGACAGGACTTCGAGCAGCGCTTCCTTCTTCTCGAAGAGAGCCAGCAGCTCGCGCAGCCGGTCCAGATCGTAATAGTCCGGATAGGCGAGCAGCTTGTTGATCCCCTCGAACCTCAGCTCGCTTCCGTCGAATACGGAAACGGTCTCGCATACGGCCTTCACCACCGGACTGACCAGGTAATCATATTCGCCGAGCATCCGCTCCATGTCCATCACGATGGGCATGTTGATCTCCTCGGCGGTGAGTCCGGTCAGCCGTGCGTTCAGGGCTCCCGCCAGAAGCATGGCCGCTTCCGGAGGAATCGGACGGTTCGAGCGGAGATACTTCGTCTTGACGATCCCGCCGATCAGCATGATGAGCACGGCGGTGTTTTCGTCCAGCCGCATGATCTCGAACCGGCTGACGGTGATCCTTGCCTGCCTCGGCCTTACGGAAAGGGCGGTGTAGTTCGTCAGCTTCGCCGCGAGACCGACCGCGGTCTGCATGATGGAATCGAGCTCGGCCTGCCTCTGCCTGAGGGCGGCTTTCAGCTCGCTGATCTCGTTCTGCGTCAGGTTGTAGCGGTCGATCAGCTGGTCCACGTAAAAGCGGTAGCCGGCTTCCGAGGGTATGCGTCCCGCCGAGGTGTGGGGCTGTTCCAGATACCCCATTTCCTCAAGCTCCGCCATCTCGTTCCGGATGGTAGCAGAGGAGCAGGCGATCTGCTTATTCGTCGTCAGATACTTGCTGCCGACGGGCTCGCCGTTTTCGATGTGCGCTTCCACGATCGCTTTTAAAATCTGTTTTTTGCGCTCGTTCAGCCTGTTTTCCGCGTCCACGGTCCCCTCCGCCTCCTTTTCTGCGAGATTCCTTTCCGGTGCATCGCTTTTTCGTCCAGGTTAGCACTTGACATGTCAGAGTGCTAACCTGTGCCTATACTGTACCATTTTCAGGCGGTCCGTTCAAGAACTAACAGTGAATTTTTTGTTAACAATATGTTACATACCGCAAAAAGGACGGAATCCGTTAGCATTCCGTCCCTTTGTTTGTTGAAATCTCTGCGCAGGCTGCCAGCAGACTTTCGAAATCATGCTTCGGTTCCATACGAGACTCCCGTTGACGAATTGATCCGGATTCTCGGAATAGAGATGCGGAAAAAGGCAAAAAGGTTCGCGGAAAGTGAAAAAAACGGAAAAATCCGTCCGACCGTCTCCCCTTGACATTTTTCCGCCGGCATGCTATACTCGCAGTATTCGGAACCGCAGGGGAGGAGCAGACATGGAAACGGGCGTGCTGTTCGATATCAAGGGCTTCGCGCTGAACGACGGGCCGGGGATCCGCACGACGGTCTTTTTGAAGGGCTGTCCGCTGAGGTGCCGGTGGTGCCACAATCCGGAAGGATTGTCGCCGGAGCCGGAGCTTTGCGTGAAGACCGCGCGCTGCGTCCGCTGCGGAAAGTGCTTCGCGCCGTGCTCCCATCCGGAGTGCCGGCCCTTCGGACGGTGTCTGCACGTCTGTCCGCAGGGGGCGCTCTCCGTGGCGGGATTCCGGCAGACGTCGGAGGAGCTGGCCGCGCGGCTGATGCGGGACCGGGACCTGTTCGGGGAGGACGGCGGCGTGACCTTTTCCGGCGGGGAGCCCATGATGCAGCACCGGTTTGTCGCGGAGACGGCCGGCATACTCCGGGCGGAGGGGATCCGGTGCGCCGTTGAGACCTCGTCGTTCGCCCCGGAAGAGGTCTACCGGAATGTCATAGGCCGGATGGATTATGTGCTGGCGGATATCAAGCTCATGGACGACGATGCGCACCGGCGGTACTGCGGCGTGCCGAACGGGCGGATTCTGCAAAACCTCGAATGGCTCATGAACAGCGGGAAGGATTTTCTCCTGCGCATCCCGCTAATCCCGGGGATCACGGACACGGACGAAAACCTCGAAGCCGCATCGGCGTTCGTCGGGGACGCGCCGGTGGAACTGCTGCCGTCCAATCCGATGGCGGGAGCGAAATACGGTTCGGTCGGGAGGGAGTTCACGGTTTCCGACACGGAAAAACAGTCCCCCGCGGAGCTGGAACATATGAAAAGCCTGTTCCGGAACGCGAGGGTGAGGAAGTGAAGCAAAGGCGGGGCCGAGGAAACAAAGGCTTCGCCTTTGGTATCTTATTGAGATACCCTGTGCGGGCGACACCCCGGAGGGGCCATCTCATGGCCGACCGGTTTGCGGAGCAAACCAAGCCCTCCAGGGGAGGTCCCTTGGCTATATGGTATATCGAACAGCTCGCCCTTTCAGTCATAATTGACAGTTCAGCTTATTAGGTTTTGCGCGGACTGGCGGAGTCAGCCGAAACATGCGAAAAAGTCCGTTCACGGACTTTTTTGCATGTTTCAGCTTGCCGAACACAGTCCGCGCGATGCCTTACGGGATGAGTGAGGGGGTCTCGGGAGATGAGCAGTGGGAATTGGCAAAGGGAGCTGGCTCCCTTTGCCCGCCGTCCGCGCAGGACATGAATCCTGAAAGGCATCGCCTTTCTTAAAGTCGCCCCGCGCACAGCGGATATAATGAAATCTGAAAGGTGCAGCCTTTCTTTCCCGGTCCCCCGTGCCGCCGTCCGCCCGCTGACTCCGTCAGCAGAACAAAGGAATCGAAAGGCGAAGCCCTTCTCCGAAAGATCTTTCAAAAGATCCCGCTCTCCAGCACCGCTCCGTGCGTCTCCGGATTTCCCGCGAGGATCGATCCCGAAGACTCGAACGTCACGGGAGCTCCGTCGAACCGCGTCACGATCCCGCCCGCCTCTTCGAGGATCAGGGAGGCCGCGGCGACGTCCCACGGGGACAGCCGGTACTCGAAGAATACGTCGAGGGAACCGGAAGCCGTCATGCACAGATCGAGCGCGGCGGATCCGGAGCGGCGGACGTCCCGCGTCATGCGGCAGAGCGCGGCGGCGGCGCGGAAAGTGGGCTCCAGCAGTTCTTCCTTGTAATAGGGGGAGGTGCCGAATCCGGCGAGAGCGTTGGGAAGGGAACGGGAGGACACACGGATCGGCTTCACCGCGTTCTCCCTCGTCTTCCGCAAAAACGCACCCCGTCCCGCTTCCGCGTAATACAGCGATCCTTCGTATGGATTGAGCACCGCGCCGAACACCGTTTTTCCGCGGTCGCAGATTCCCACCGAGATCGCGCTGTACCGGTAATTGTGGATGAAGTTAGTCGTGCCGTCGATGGGATCGATGATGAACGACAGGGAATTCCGGAGCAGTTCCGTGTGGTTCTCCTCGGCTTCCTCGCCGATGAAGACCGCCTCCGGCACCAGTTTCCCCAGTTCGCGGTACAGATAGTCCTCCACGGCAAGATCGTAGGTCGTGACAAAATTGGCGTCGCCGGGCTTGACGCGGACGGAGGCGTCCACGTCGTGCGCGGAGAGCATTAAGTCTGCCGCCTTTTCCATGACGGGCAGGATGAATTCATACATGATTCGGCTCCTCAAAGTTGATGGGATCAAAAAAACGGATTCCGCCGCGGTCGGTCAGGGGACGGTCGGATAAAAGGACCGGTTCCGCGCGGTGTCGGTCAAGCAGGCGGGAGAGAGTTTCTTCGTATTCCATGACGGAGGGATCGCCGCAGAAATACACGCGGGTCCCGTCCCTGCCGCAGTACGCGCCGGACGCGCCTCCGGGAAAACCGACTCCGTATCCCGGCAGCCGGATGCCGTCGTTCGGTACCCAGTATACACGGTCGTCATGGGGAAGGAGCGCTTTCCGGATCCCTTCGTCGGAGGTGATAAGGGCGTCCGGGAGCGAGATGCAGGAACAGGCGGCGTATCCCTGCCGGACATGGACGCACGCGATCCCGCAGGCTTTCGCGTGCGCGAGGATCTCCGGGAACAGTGCGTCGAGCCGGCCGGCAAGGATGGGAGGGGCGTTCCGCAGCTTCCACACAAGCGCGTTGCATCCGACGTCGAGCGGATACCGGTCCGAACGCGGTGCATCCGACAGAACGAGCGGCAATCCCGTCCTGCGGCAGAGTGCCTCCACCGCCGCGGGATGAGCCTCCCCGTACCGGCGGGAGAAAAAGAGCGTCCCGCCGACCTCCGAGAAAACCATGTCCGGATGGTCGGCGACGGGGGAGGGCAGATCGGGATCGGGCGGCAGGGGGAATACGTCGAAGTCCCGCCCGAGAACGGACCGCTCCTCTTCCGGCATGGATGCGGCGACGACGGCAACGGGACGGGG
>JAEEGL011717679.1_pt1 | contig 13008 bp, 11 predicted proteins | sample 9134231 | NCBI WGS metagenome assembly JAEEGL01 (sample SAMN16246548, study PRJNA631951) | gut metagenome | biome: gut microbiome; feature: rumen; material: fiber-attached | host: Bos | place: Iran: Karaj | collected 2018-10 | reverse complement strand
GGATCACCCCCGCACTTGCGGGGACTACGCGGTCGGGCCTCAGCCGATGGATCCGAGCCTGGGATCACCCCCGCACTTGCGGGGACTACCTCATCTACACCGGCGTGAGCACTATGCACAAGGGATCACCCCCGCACTTGCGGGGACTACGATTCGATGAAAAAATCGTCGAAAATTGGGATTGGATCACCCCCGCACTTGCGGGGACTACATCCCCGAGGGCGGCATCGAGTGGGGAGGCAACGGATCACCCCCGCACTTGCGGGGACTACTGCGCCCCCGCGAGCTTGACCACCGCGCTGTCGGGATCACCCCCGCACTTGCGGGGACTACAGGTTCGACCTCCTGGGGGCCTCCCTCGTGGACGGATCACCCCCGCACTTGCGGGGACTACTTCAGGCTCTGCATCTGGGCGTATCTGCTCATCGGATCACCCCCGCACTTGCGGGGACTACCTAAGATTCTCACGGAAACTTTCGTGATACCTGGGATCACCCCCGCACTTGCGGGGACTACTTTCTACTATCGGGGATTCTTCTGATAGCCGGGGGATCACCCCCGCACTTGCGGGGACTACATTCATCTTTATTGTAACGTTCCCATAAAACCGGGATCACCCCCGCACTTGCGGGGACTACGCCTTGGCGGCGTCCGGGGTCAGCGCGGCCCCGGGATCACCCCCGCACTTGCGGGGACTACGCGTGCCATGCGTGCGTCGCGGCGAACTTGAACGGATCACCCCCGCACTTGCGGGGACTACTTAAATGCTCCATACCTACTGAATTGGAGACCAGGATCACCCCCGCACTTGCGGGGACTACTCATCGTTTGAAATTGCTCGAAACTCTGACAGAGGATCACCCCCGCACTTGCGGGGACTACACTAAAACAATCCCAATAGCCAGATAGACTAGCTCAGTATATCAAACCACTCTCTCAGAAAGATTTTCATTCATTCTGAAAAATTATGATATATATAACTTATCCTTGATCTCTGAATAGATGCACACTATCGAACAAATATTACTCTAATGCTCAATACCAAGCACATCTTTCAAAACAGAAAGGTCGTGCTTAGGTAAATCTGGAAATAATTCCTTGGACTTGTATCTAATGCTGATTACAGACACAAATTTGACCCTAGAATCGAACTTATCAAGCATTGTTTCCAAAACAGGCATTTCCACTGATGCATCCATCATTACCGCTATACTGGAATCAACCTATTGAACTACAGCATCCAGTTGTTCCTTACCGACGTCGTCCGACAATGACACGTTACAATGACCGTCGTCCGTTTCAATCTATAGCTCCACATGCCGCCTATTGGCATTCATATAAACTATTCTTGACGCTTTCTGCCTTCTTCTGACGTAAGTATGGATTTTACCTTCTTGTTTTGATTTGGGCGCAGTCACAATCCTACGGATAGCTACGACACCGTCCAAATCGACACGTTCACGTGAACAGTTGTGCAGGCGAAAGTCAAAACCTTGTTCATTGTGAACCGGGAATACCATTACAGCTCTTCCCGTACCAATTTCATTAAGAATGCGCTTCCATAAACGTTCGCGTACCCTTGCTGAGACCTTTCCTACATACACGCCAGTATCGATTTCAAATAGCCATAGGGACAACTCTCCTTTGAGAGACTGCGGACATGAGGACAAAACAATGATAATCATGAATCCTGCCCATACATCCTTCCTGATTCCGCCACTACTTCTTTCTCATCCCAAAGAAACAGCGAATTCCCATCATATTCAACATAGACATCTTCGCCTAACAGCAGATAGCATACATCTGCAACAACCCTAGCCATGAAACGCGTCCCCACGAGACTATCACGAAAACCACGCCGTGTAGCACCTGCTATGTCGTTGACTTTTTGAGCGGCGATTTCGAATGCCAATGGAATCGTCATCTCAACCTTGTAAAGGTCTGCAATGTCATAGACGAACGACCTATCATGACCTACATGAATGAAACCCAAGCCCGGAGAACATCCGATGGCATGAATGACTGAGTGAATCAACCCATAAAGACAAGCGTTAGCGACTGACAGGGCCTTGTTCACATCATCTGACGAATCGAAATTATCCACGTCGTAAACCCTGCCGTTCCATTCTACTCCGGTACGTTTAGATGCTTCCCTATACGCATGTTTAACCCTAGTCCCCTCTCTCCCACGTAATTGTTGCATAGTCATATGGGAAAAATCTTCCCCAGGAAAACGCATTTCGTACATCTTCCTTGCAACCCGCAATCTCAAATGGATATTTGACGAGAGGCGAGCCTGCTCCATGAGCAGGTGACAGGAATGAGTCAGAGGCTGCCCAGCAGCATAATACTTGATGCCATTCTCCCCGACCCATTCCACACAGCAACCTAAATCACCCAACAGTTCCATCGCACGGTGGGTTATGCTTATGCCTGGGCCTAGCATTAGCAATCCCACAGAGGCGGCAGGGACCTCCATAATACCATTGACATCCGTGACTGTTATGGAGCCGTCCTTGCGACTGACCGTTGCATGCTCCAGATACAGAAATGATATGCGGTCCCCGATGCGCGGAAGCTCGTACTTGTCGCCTTTCCCTACAGGGGCAGCCATCGTTGAACCCCGGACAGGGAAAGCATTCCGCAACCGTAAGCCTTGCCTCTACCAATTCCGGAACTGATCGACTGCCTAACGAGTTCCGCATCGAGCACCTTCAGGATTCCCTCTACGGTGACTTTGCTCAAAGTCACGTTACTTTCCCCGCGTTTGAATTTGACTATGTCGCGTGACACTATAGACGCAAAACATCTGCCATCATCTTTCTCATCGACAGAAAAACCGCACTTCCCAGAGCGTGACACGAACCAGCTCAGCTGTTGGGAGGCGGTTATATGATGACATACTTTGCCTCTTCTCTCCTCCACTGGAACGGATCTAACAGGGTTCACGGTAATGCGAAACCTACGAATGTCTCCGTCTTTGATGTCAGCGATGAATTTGTCGCACTCTATAGTGTCCCACCCTTGCCCCGAGGCAGGCCAACCGAACTGCTCCACCGCATGCGTATAATCGGGCACACCAGGACTTTGGACCAAAAGATACGTGGCTTCTCCTACGGAATCTACCCTCCATAGCACCCTGCCTTCCGACCTTCCGATAGCAGGAAATCCCGCCATTACCACGGCATGCATTATTTGTGGAGATGACAGCGCTGAAATTGTCTCACGACGACGCGTATTCAATTCTATCCGGGTCAAATACATCATGAGCACCTCCTGATTTCTTCGAAAGAATCGAAACCGACCCCATCCTGTATAGGATTGCGCACAACACAGTATTTCTGCTCCTCAGCTCTTAGTCTATGAGCTCTGCGCGATTGACTGAACGATACAGGCAGATCCCTCACCATGGGCGTACGATCATTGAATCCAGACTCTAATTTCATTTCCAGACGGACCTCGAACTTCATTGAACGAGCATACCACTTCGACGCTTGCCATGGCACTTTCTCCAACGAATCTTCCAAATCGCCATCGCTTATTCCCAACACCACCTTGCCGGAAGGAGGACAAGACCTCCTTCCAAGAAACAGAGGGAAATACGGATGCGACAGAGCTTCTTGAATACGCTCTAACAAATCGAGCTCTCCCTCCAAGCCAACGACAAAACAAGCATCCTGAAGGTATTGCCTGTCAGTTATGTACGCCAATTTGGAATTGGTAGGATGGTGAGCGGTATGGTAATCGCTCATCACTACCCCTGCCTGATCAGAACGAACCCCGAACCTCAACGTAGACAAATCTTCGATGGATTCGTCACGCCTTCTGCCCATGGCCGCAGCTACCATGCCGATGACGGCACTCTTCGTTGGAGAAGATTTCGTTGAACGCGATTCAAACTTCGAATCCTCAGCACCCCACGCCTGCATAGGCCCGGAGAGCCTCAGCAGCAAAGTCGGCATGTCACTCCCTGCCTCTGATAAATTCCTCTATTTCGGATATGGCGCTCTGAAGACTGGACCCGGGGCCGACGGCCTCTAGTCCCGCACCGATCTGCCACGTCCTAATCGGCTTTGGCAAGAAATCCGAACATATCGATTTGTTATAGTCTACCATCCTGGCGACTGATCTGAGCACATATCCAGACTGAGAATCGGCCGTCACAGGCGTCTCGAAAGCCCCTGAAAGGCTGACGGGCTGATCATTACGAGCGATGACCAATACCGCGTCAGGAACCGTGCGGTTGGCGAAGGTGTTGATCTTGCCAGTCGGCATAGATAAACAAAATGCCTTGACGTACTCCGCAACGGCGTGCGCGGCTATCGCCGAATCGTCATTCATTATATGCTGAAGCTCATGAACGGCCACGGTCGAATACCTGTACAGAGTTGAAGAGTTGAATTCAATCGTTCCGATCATTCCGGCTCCTGCTTCATCATCCTTCGACAGATCGTCCATGGCTGTGTAGTAGTCGTATTCGTTGGAAACGCGATGCGTGGAAATAGCATGGGCCACCTGACAGCAGGCGTCTGAATTCAATGAGGGGTCGTCTGCCACCATTCTTCCAAAAAGGGCTATGTCCACGGCAAACCCCGTCCCCAGTGCTTCTTTAACCTCTTTCTTGTCATACTTTCCAGATATAGCGAGCTTGGCTAGACTGTCTATCTGTGTCCTGCTGACAAACATCAGCGCCCCGAGCTCTCCTTCTTTCTTACCCTTGGCCTTTATTCCGGCGGCTTCCAAGACGGCCGTAGCCGAACCCGTTGGATCCGAAGTTCCAGGAGACAACTCTTCTATCCTCGTGGCAATCATCTCGATGACTCTCTTGGTGCGAATCCCCAAATCTTGCCCTTTGAATTCTTCGGCAAAATAATTCCTAACAGCATGCTTCCAACTCTGAGAAGACACGCGGGCCCTCCTGACTCCCCCGTAAACGCAGGTTTTCGGAGAGCCGGTGTCGTCACGATTGACACAGCTGGGAGGTACGGTCTGAATAACATGCACGTCCAAAAACAATCTTCCGTTCATTCTTTCTCACCTTTCTTTGCTTCAACATCCAAGTTGTTTGATCTGTAGTAGTCCTTTGCCCATCTCATTTGGACTCTGAATTTGGAATCCTCATATTGGTAATCGTAAATATCCGCAGCAAGATCCGCATAATCAAAACCCAGCGGAACTTCGTTAGACCTCAGCATCTTTACAAGGCTCCTCAAGTGATTAGACAACTCCACCACGTCCTGAGAAGTCAGAGCCGTGTTGAAGCGGTTGCGTATATTATCGCTTCCTCCATCGCCTAACATGCTTACGGCGGTCGAAAACGACCTTCCGTATTGATTCATTGATGAGCTTATGCCTTGCTGATGAACCGCGTACAAGGTCAATGCAATAAATATCGCATTCTCTGCAGTCGTTGGCGCTAACACGCCTTTACTAGGCGATATTTCCTCTGGAACACCCGAAAACAAAGATTCCCATGCATCAGGCGACTCCTCCAACCGCTTCCCAGCACATCTCCTCAACCTAGCTATTTCTGCAGACGCCCAAGGCGATCCGCATTGCAAAAGGCCGATCCGAGACGAGACTATGCTCTTTATCTGTTCTTTCTTACTCATTGGATCATCCTCTAATGGATTTATTCACCATGTTTACGAATAGCCTGTATTTAGACACGGCATTTTCCTCCTTGCTTTTTCCAATCAAAGCGCGTTCGCCGACTTCATAAAGGAACTTATCCCCCTCACGGACAACGATTTTCCTCATTACCGAGTACCATTCTTCCATTCTCACATCGATGTTATCAGCATCCGGATCCAATCCAAATAGCCACTCACGGAACGGACCGTCAAGTTTTGAATATGCACCATCCCTGGCGACGGATGAACGCTTAGAAAGAATGGATGCGTCCTGCTTTGGATCGTACCCTTCGCAAACCAACACATTACGCACGAAAAAGCCTAGCGCGGATACGCACTCATCCGTCACAGATATGGCGGAAACCACCCTGTCGCTCCAATTCTCAAAAGCCGGATTCAGCATAGACGCATTGAATCTGACCACATCTTCAAAGCAACCATCCACAAAGAAATCCTTATCGGCAAAATGGAGCCCGGATGCCTTAAACGTAGAGAACTTACGAGGATATGCATTGAACCGCTTCAAAACGGATGCCCAACGTACAACCCCCGCAGATGTTATACCTCCCGTGACCATTGTTCCAAAATCACGCCATAATGCACGGCCTTCGACATGTCTTCTCGGGGTTAACGATCCTGTCTTGTCATCACACCTCCACATCGTCATGGTTTCTGCCACGACATCGTTCTTTTCGAAAACATCTCCCCCCAGCAAAATGTATCCAATCACCTGATTTTCACTACGAGTTAACAAGATCCTCCGGGATTGAATAGTAAACAAACGCATGGGGTTGCGTGGCTTGGGTACTTCTATCCTTTCATCATAGCACAGTTCCCTCTCCCATACCGGCCTTTCATCTATGTCGAACGGCTCCCCACCATTATTAAGCAACACAAAATTAAGCATCAGCGTCTCAAAAAGCGTATCGCCTTGCGCAAAGACGATTCCGATTTTTCCCAACCATCCAGCACCAGGAGATGGCGTTCCCTTCGCCTTGGGCTTAGCTGAAGTGTCGTCAAACGCATTGACGTATACAAGCCACCTGGCCGCCTCAGCAAAACTTATTCCCTGAAGAAGGCGAGATGACACGGATTTGAACAACCTTGGCTTATTCTCACTTTCAGAGACGTTTCCAATCAATTTCATCAACGAATATTCAGTGCCTACCGTAATCGGGGCCTGATAAAACGGGCAATCTCCAAAAAGGAAAAACCGCTCCCTGTACCGTTCCAGATATTGAGAAATCTCTGACGAATCAAAAAATCCCCTATCATATAAGGACTTCCACAACTTTACAACATCCCCGTCCCCCATATCATAATAATCGTCGTCACCAGCATAAACGGCATACAAAACTGCCAGTAAAATCCGCATTATCGCTACATCTTGCGATGACGAATCCCCGGATATACAACGTATGTTGTGTGCATTCTTGAAAACATCAATTATACCCATTTTTTCCATTGAACCGTCAGCCATGGTGACCTCGATCCAAGGCTCATCAAGAAGATTGTACTCGTTGACCATATCTAGCCACCTCCATCCCATATCTCTTGTCTAATCTCAATTCATACCCATCATATCTCGTACTCATGTTTTCATCTAATATCAGATACAACTCATCGCTTAGCCAAAACGAATTACTCCAATTCTTAGGGATATCCGTGTTAGTTGACTCCAACCAGCCTACGACATCTGAAACGGGTTTTCCTCCGAATCTAGGCAAACGGATTCTGCAACCCGCCAACGTGAACGCCAGTGTTTCAGAAAGATCCCCTTGATCAGGTATCTCGTCTCCCCCGATCCACGGAACAAGATGAAACATCCTGTTTTTCCTCTGAACGACCAAAACTTCCACGGTTTCATTGATGTCACGAACGGAAGCTTGCATAATTTGCGGATTTATATCAGCGTATATCCAATTCAAAAGCGATTGGTTTTTTGGCCTGCATATCTGGAAAACTTCGGCGTCATTCTCCTTATTCTTTATCATCACCTCGTAAGCCTTCTTAGATGCCGCATATTCTTCTTTTTCATCCTCCAACACTGAACAATCTTGGTCGTATGCGGCAGACACTAAACCTCTAATGTCTTCGGGAACCATTATCCCAGGTGCCTTGCCTACGATTGTTTCAGTGTTGAAAAGATGATATTTACCATACACTGCCACAGAGCCTTTGTCAAATCTTCCATCTGTCGGATGCAGAATTACACATTCCGGTGCAGACATAAGTTCAGAACGATTGCGGATATGCCTGTGAAGACGTCCAATTCTCTGCAACAAGAGGTCTATAGGGCATAAATCTGTAAACATCAGGTCAAAATCAAGATCAAGAGACTGTTCCATTACTTGAGTCCCGATAACTACCATGCATTGTTGAGGATCCTGACGATTACACTCGTGTATCATTCTGATAACAGCACGTTCATTCTCAGTACGGTCTATGTCCATAAAACGCGAATGAAGAACAAAAACATGGTCTTCCCCGATTGATTTCTCCAGTTCATGAGCTAATGTTTGAGCTTTAGAAACAGTGTTAAGGATTATGCCCACAACTCCGCCATTAGCTATACTGGATGTCACTTCGGAAACTACGTCTGAATCAGTTATATGACGCAACTTCACATAGGCAGATTTCCTAGACGATTTCGTCTTGAGAGTGCGCACATCATCATCAAAAGTTGTTATAAGAGGATATGAGCGGTTTGAAGCCCATTCTGGAATAGTCCCACTCTTAGAACGTCTCTTACCGGCGTATGCAGCCTGAATCCGCGACTTCATGTCTTGATGCAATGTCGCAGACATTACTATCACCGGAACATCATACGTACCGAGCCACTCCAATGCACGACAGAGATAGCTGCTCATGTACTCATCATAAGCATGGCATTCATCAATTATCACCACCTTATTCGCAAAGGACAAGTGCCTCAATGCCAGATGCTTCTGCTGCAATGCGACCATAAGAAGCTGATCGACTGTACCCACCGAAAAATCAGATAACAGCCCCTTCTTGCGGCCTTTCATCCAATCGCTAACGATTACAGAAGAATTACGGCCTTCACCGACATTCCAATCAGAATTTTTTCTGACATCCGTATATGTCTTGTTAAAAGCGGATTTTCCATGAGCCAAGAACAAAGTGTGTGCAGGACCATATTCGCCTATAGCCTTATTGACCCATGATAACGTCCTATCGAAGATTCCATCTGCTGTAGCTTGAGTCGGCAAAGCGAAAAATACACCTGACTTGTGAAATTTGGAAGCTAATATCTCTGCAGCGAATAATGCCGCCTCGGTCTTCCCTTCTCCCATTGAAGCCTCTACTATCATCAATCCAGGTTTCCTCATATCGAAAGCTGCCTTCCCAACATCTAATTGGAACAAACGAGGCTCAAAACCGAACAAATAACGAAAACGATCTTCTGAAAAAGGAACATCCGGTTCCCAAGGTATCGGAAGGTACGGCATCTTCCGAACAAAATCCTTACGTTGCGAGAGATTGCTAAACTTTAAATCGTCCCAAACGTCATAAGAAAAAACACTAGAGTCACTAGACATCCAATCAGCCATTATCAGCAACCCGGTCAATAGAACCTGTGATTGAACGTTGATTTTCACCGCTTTCAAATCCTCCAAATCCACTCCAGACATTTGAGCGCAATAGTCAAACAATTCAACCCAAATCGACTTCCATACATCATCGTTAAATCCGATCTGTGATGGATATTGTGGCAACTTGTCTAAATCTGCATAGGTAGGCGGAACCCCATGATGACCTCCAACGATGACGCTAGCAGAAATGTCGAAACCTGCATCATCAAAAATGTAATAGGATGACAAAGAATGATGAATCGTGCCTGCCATCACAGGTTTTGGAGGTACCCCTGCAGATTCTAAACGTGAACGAACGATCTCCTCGACGTCTTTGTTTATTAAATCCCTGTATTGAAAAACTGGTGTAGCCTTACCGATATCATGGGACGCAGCCAAAAACATATACAATTCTTTTGGAGTTATCTTGGTAGAATTAAAAGCGATTCCTCTACTCAAAACATCTTTAGCTGAATATGATAGCCAAGTATTCCAGATGCGCTCAGCTACAATCATAGTGTCTTGCATATGGACGACTAGAGGCAACCATTCGTCCTCGTTATCCTTTGATAACTTAGCCCAAAGCACTCTCACATGCGCTGACACCTTGCTCACGTTATCGCATCCATTCGGTAATGCCATTCGTTGACAATACTCGGAGAATTTATTCCCAACTATTGTGCATGCGGCGATGAATAAATCACGAAAATATTATTTCTATCTTTGTTTGTAATAAAAGTTATTTTTGTTATAATTGTTATATGCAATCATCTAAGGATATTTTGCAATCTTCAATAGATTCTAAAATACAATACATCCAAGCATATTCTTAGAATTATTATCTCGTAAAAGGGCAAACTACACAATTTGTCATACAATCATGTTTAGAAGCAAAACTATTATGTTTCTCAAGCTAGAACTAATTGTTTGATAGTAGCAAGAATCTTCTCAAGGTAAGATACGATTGCAGAAGACCGCCCTTTGCGGATACTATCCTCAGTAATCCTTGTTACTGTCAAATAACTCAGCAACATACTATAGGTTACATGCAGGACCTCTCGATAGAAGTCCGCACCTTTCGCATCACCGTCTTCCGAACTCCTTCCATCTCATATCTATCCATGGTGATAGCCACCTCAGGCAGCAAAACCAACGGCAAGATCTCAATGAAGGAATCATTCTAAACCCCCGACATGATACCTGCTACCTTTCACCTAATGGACCAAATGCTCCATATGACATAGTACGATACTTGTCCAAGCATTTGGCAGAACCCGTGTCATCAGGCTTCCGCTCATGCTTATGCTCATGCCCAAAAAATGACCGAAGACGGACGATGTTGACCAACATATATTCGTGCGTTAGAAATTGACCTAACAACACTTGCCCATTATCCCCTATATAATGACCCACATGTTTTGGAAACGGTGTAAAAATCAATACCTCAAATAGATAAATTCACTAACTTCATCTATCGATTTTTACTGTTATTTATAAATAACTACACAATCTCTACAAAATTTCAGAGTTCATCGGAGTCTACATAACCCCGATTACCTCGCTCGGCCCCTGACCGCCGGTCGCAGGCCCTTAGACATATACGGCAGCTCTTCCAAGTATCCTAGAGACCTATAGTACTCCCTGGCGCCGGGGCCGCAGACCACCCTGATCCTGCCGAACCCATGCTCTTTGGATATCCTCTCGGCCTCCGCGACCAGCCTCCTCCCGAACCCGCGGTGCTGCCAGTCGCCCTCGTCCCCGATCGCCGCCGGCCTCCCGAAGACCTTCAGGTCCCTTATCGTCGCACGGGAGTCCAGCCTGAGCCTGGCATAGCCTATTAGGGCCCCTCCCCCGTCGAAGGACACGAAGTGCTCCATGCCGCCTGACGCCTCGTACTCCATATCGTTAAGACTATAGTCTTCTGAAACTTCCGACTCGGAGCGCCCCGCCTCCCTGCACCGGATGCACCCGCACCTCTTCCCCTCGGCGGCCATCCTCTCTTCCACGATCTGGCGGATGTTGCTCTTGGTGATGCCAGCGGTTATCTGCGGGGCGGGGATGTCCCTCTGTATCCTCTGTATGCGGACGTATCCTGGGACCAGCGCCTTCATCTCGCACAGCAGCCCCGCAGCCTTGTCGACGTCGTACGGGACGTACTCCCCCGCCTTCCACATGTCGTAGACCTTCGTCCCCGCGACCACCAGCGTGGTGTATATCTTCAGCATGTCCGGCCTGAACGCCGGGTCGTCGAACATCCTGCGGAAGCATCCGAGGTCGTTCTCCGGGGAGGACCCGGGGAGCCCCGGCATTATGTGGTAGCAGACCTCCAATCCGTGCTCCTTGCAGTCCCTGGTGCACCTGCGGACCTCCTCGACCCCGTGCCCCCTGTCCACGCCCGCCAGGACCACGTCGTCCAGGATCTGCACCCCCAGCTCCACCCTGGTGGCTCCGAGGCGCATCGCCCCCTCTATCTGCTCCGGGCCGAACACGTCCGGGCGGGTCTCCACCGTGAGTGCCACACATCTGTGCCCCGAGGCCTCGTTCGCCCTCATGGCCTCCTCCAGGCCTCCCGAGTCGAAGCCGTTCATGGCGTCGAAGCACCTGCGGACGAACTCCTCCTGGTACTCAGGGTCGCGGCTGGTGAACGTCCCGCCCATTATGATCAGCTCGACCTTGTCCGTCGAATGCCCTATCTCGGACAATTGCCGTATGCGGTCGGACACCTGGAGATAAGGGTCGAAGGAGTTCCTCCCGGCCCGCCTGGCCGCCGGCTCGAACCCTGTGTACGACTGCGGGGACCCGTTCCCGACGCCTCCGGGGCAGTATGCGCACTTCCCGTGGGGGCAGTCGTGCGGCGAAGTCATCACGGCCACCACAGCCACGCCGCTGACCGTGCGGGACGGCTTCTTCAGCAAAAGGGGGACCAGGAGGCCCCTGTCCTCCGGGGAGACCTCCGCCAGTATCGCAGAGTTCGGAGGGACCGACTCCAGCCCGTGCTTCTTGCAGAGCTTGAGCTTCAGATTCTGCAACGAATCCCTGTCGCGGACGCTCCCGTCCTTCACCGCCGCTATGAGCTCCAAGGCGACGGGCCTGGGGTCATCCATAATACGCGTTCCCCGGGTCGGAGGCCCCCTCCTTGCCGCAGGGGGATTCTACCAGGTCCATGTACTCTATGCTGGACGAGTTGATGTAGCGGAGCGTCCCCTCGTCGGTCTCGAACACCAGCGCGGTCCCGCTGCCGAGGACCGACACCCCTTTCAGCACCCCCTCCGTGACGCCGTCCTCCCCATGGCGGACGCGAAACCTGGACCCGGGCATCGCCGCGTACACGTCTGTCATGAGGACCTCCCGGAGGCTATCTCCTGGAAGTGGACCACCGTCTTGCGGTAGTTCTCCATGGCCATGGACACGTTGGACTCGACGAACGCCCACGCCTTGGACAGGTCGCCGAACCTTATGCGGTACCCCTTGCGGACCTGCCCGTCGCACTCGACGTCCATGGACTCGAGGAGGTCCATCGCCTTCAGCTTGTTGATGTGCCTGTAGATGGTGGGCTTCGTGGTCCCCAGCAAGGCCGCGAGCTCCTCGGCGGACCACGCCTTCGACGGGAAGGCCATGAGATAGTCCATGAAAAGGCGGTACGGGACACTGTCCCTGAGGCCGGTCGCGCCGGTCCGGGACTCGTACCCCCTGGGAAGGTAGCCGATCTGCGTAAGGAGGGTCTCCGCCACGATGTCCGGGTCCGACTCCCCCACGAGGGGCGTGTTGCTGACGACCTG